>Ga0207421_10005267_pt1 | contig 14560 bp, 9 predicted proteins | sample SodLakKL_010_SED_4_FD_187542 | JGI IMG/M metagenome (GOLD analysis project Ga0207421, IMG submission 187542) | Alkaline sediment microbial communities from Lake Tanatar, Kulunda Steppe, Russia - 8KL_010_SED (SPAdes) (version 2) | ecosystem: Environmental > Aquatic > Non-marine Saline and...
GCGGGAAATGTATCTGAGTGGACGAGTACTGGGACGGCCGAAACACACAGGACCGTTCGCGGCGGCAGCTGGGCGTCATCCGATCAGGCATGCTCTGTATGGTGGACGGGGTTGGCCTCGATCGAGACCATGAGCCCCATAATGGGTTTTCGTGTTTGCCGCTGAGAGTTTTTTATGCGAATCTTATGTGGTTTCTTTTTAGGGAGGCAAAATGAAAAAGCACATCGAAATTACCATTATTGGGCTTGTTATGTTGTTTTCCGGGGTAACAACGGCCCAGAAATACTCCGGCGGCGCGGGAACAGAAGCAGATCCTTATCAAATCAGCACTGCCGATGACTGGCAGGAAATGTCAGATAACATCACCGACTGGGATAAACACTTTGTCCTGACGGCCAATATTGATTTTCAAGGGCAAAATATCCTGCCCGTCGGTTGGTCTTTTGATTATCCCTTCAAAGGGGTGTTTGACGGCCGGGGACATGTTTTCAGTAACTTTCAGATGGACTATCCAGACGCAGACAATACAGCTCTGTTCAGCTTTATCGGCAGCAGCGGGTCGGTAAAGAATTTGGGAGTCGTTTCATTCAGTACTCGCGGGAAGGATTATGTAGGCGGCCTGTGCAGTAGGAACATGGGCGGCACAATCACAAACTGCTATGCTATTGGTACGATAGAAGGCGATCAATATGTCGGCGGGTTCTGCGGGCATAACTCGACCGGCACCATCCTGCAGAGTTATGCCGCGGTAGATGTTAATGGTGGAGACTATGTTGGCGGATTGTGTGGTTTAAATTCCTTTCTGGGGACGACGAGGAACAGTTATGCCACTGGTATTGTAACCGGCACAGGGAACCACATAGGAGGGCTGGTGGGGCGTAATGATCAAGGTAGAATCATTCGCTGCTATTCGATGGGCAAAGTAACGGGAAATGAAGATGTCGGCGGCCTTGTCGGCAGTCGGGTGACCGGGTTCCACTACGAAGATATACGAAATTTCTGGGACACAGAGACTTCAGAGATTGATACCAGTGCCATGGGAACGGGCAAGACAACTGTGCAAATGAAAACCCAAGCCACATTTACAGAGAGCACTTTGTTGCATTCCGGCTGGGATTTTCTGGGTGAGTCGGATAACGGGACAAACGATATATGGCGGATGTGCCAAGACGGCTTGGATTATCCGCGTTTACGTTGGCAATACAGTCGATATGGAGACTTAGACTGTCCCGATAGCATTGGACCGCAAGACCTGGCCTATTTGGCGTATCGATGGCTATGGAATGATTGCGGGTCGCTGAATAACTGCGATTGGGCCGACATAAACTGCGACGATATTGTAAACTTCCAGGATTTTGCCATATTTGGTCAATACTGGCTTGCTGAGTTTATTGTTCCGGATGTAACAGATATGCTTTTAGCTGATGCTCGAACGGTAATTACTAATGCCGCTCTATTTGTTGGGACTGTATCCGAAGAATACAGCGATACATTCCCCCAGGGCCACGTCATCAGCCAGTCTCCTGCTGATGGAGAATCTGCGCTGCCCGGTTCGGTCGTGAATCTGATTATCTCAAAAGGCATTGAAATGGTTATTGTGCCTGATGTCACTGGTATGTCCCAAGCAAATGCCGAGACAGAAATTGTCAGCGCCGGACTGGTTGTCGGGACAGTTTCCGAGGTATTCAGCGATACGGTTGCTCAAGGCGATGTTACTACCCAAGACCCTGAAAGTGACCAAAGCATTCCCTCGGGGTCACCAGTAGATTTGGTTGTCTCAAAAGGGTCTACCGCTGAAATGGTCTATATCCCCGGCGGCACATTTCAGATGGGGTTTACTTTTCTTGAAAACGCTGATGATGAGAGACCTGAACATACCGTCACATTAAATTCGTTTTACATGGGCAAATACGAAATAACGAATGGCCAGTATGCTAAATTTCTCAACTCTGCCTTAAGCAGTGGAACAATTTATATGGATGATGGTATTGTCCGCGGCACGGAAAATAACCTGCCTTATTGCGAAACTGCGGATGTTTCCGGTTCCTCCAGCCATATCAACTACTACATTATTTATAGCCCTGTCCCACCCTATAATCCAATTTCTCAAGGTTTCAATGTGCTGACCAAGGGTGGAAGAGATATGGATAACGACCCTGCCGTGACAGTAAGCTGGTATGGGGCAGCTGCTTACTGCAACTGGCGAAGCGAGCAGGAAGGCAGACAGCCGTGCTATGACCTGTCAACATGGGAGTGTGACTTTGATAAAAACGGTTACCGTCTGCCTACAGAAGCCGAATGGGAATACGCCGCACGCGGTGGAGCATCTCCGTATACACGCTATCCGTGGGCAAACGGTATACATCATTTGGCTGCAAACTACAAGGCAAATGGCGATGCTTATCATTATGACTGGAGTCCCTATACAACGGATACATACCATCCCCAATGGAATGACGGAATCTTCCCTTATACCGCACCGGTGGGCAGCTTCCCGGCCAACGGGTATGGGCTGCACGATATGGTCGGCAATGCCTGGCAATGGTGTAATGATTGGTATTTTGCCGATTATTACTTAATCAGTTTTCCGGAAACAATCAATCCAACCGGGCCGGCTAGCGGCACCCATCGCGTTGTTCGCGGTGGAAGCTGGCTCAGTGACGCCTTTCTTTGTCGAACGTCTTATCGTGGCGATATTACTCCGGACATGACTTTTGAAAGTGTTGGTTTTCGTGTTGTCCACAAAGATTAGCGGTAATGCCGTTTTTTTTGAACCGCTAGAAAAATGGATATTGTGCCTTGCCAGGCTTGGCAGTCTGGCACTTACTGACAAAATACAAGGCATAAAGCCTTAAGCGGTGACGATTTTATGGCCCGGCGCGATTGGCCGGGCCCTTTTTATGCCAGAATATCTGTAAGCAGCTTTAACCTTGTTTTTTGTCTATATTTTGCCCCAACTCTTCTAGAATCCTGCTTCGGCGTATGAATGGGGTTCATAGTATATTACCAGCTCCGGCTCGAAACCGGCAGGCACTTCAGTCAGTCCGGAGCGATTGAAATACAGGTCGTTGTTGCCGGATACAGTCAAATCGCTGTGGGCATAATTAAGAACCGAACCTCGAATAGTGCCGCCGGCATTGCCACAGAAAGTTATACCGTTGGCGGCGATGGCCCCGTTGACCGTCCCGAAGTCGCCCTCGAATGTCACGCCAAATCCAGGAGCCATTATAAATGTTCCCGTCTCTTCGTGCAAACCTTCAAATTGCTCCTCATTCGGCAAATCTTCTACGGATTTGCTATTAACATTGCCGGCAAAATAAAATTGATTGGATGATCCGGTAGAACCTCTCCAATTGCCGTCGCCTACGATTATACCCTCGATAGTAACACCACCGCCAAATCTTACTACATTTGGCGATTCAATATAAATAACACCCCGCAATGTGTCCCCACCGGAAAATTCCGGGTCAGTCCCGCCTGGTATTCGGATGTTCTCATACGGCTGATCGGGATCATAAGTATTAATCGCATAGTGCTTAAAATGGCTGGGGTTAGGTTCGGGAAATTCTATTTGACCAATTCCGGTAGCCACATTCTGTTTAGCATCTTCGCCCGTTGCACCGGCAATTTCTGCATTTGAACCGAGAATAACATTTTCTTCGACCGTATAATCATTTGAGATACTTACATGACCGGCGATTTTCGAAGGTCCTTCCATTGTTAATGCCGGAGTTGTATCGGTTTCGATATAGGTATCGGCATCTATAACTTGCTCACCATCAACAGCAATGTTTCCCTCAAGTTTGAGTGGGCCTCTTGTTGCCACACCATAATCAAAAACAGTGTTGGCTCTTTCACCGTAGCGGAAGTGCACGCGAATTCTTCGTGAAAAATCCTTAGCATAGCCGGTGATGTCCACCTGAAAAAGATCGTTAGTTAAAGCCGTTATCTCTGCCGAAAAAGATTGTTCTGAGTCCTGGTCAATCATAACATGTGAGATTTTTATCTGGTCGCCGCTTGTAGTCATAGAAGCATTTTGCAAATCATTAAGAGTGTCCTGTAATTGATCGGCAATCTCGGAGAATCGCTGTGATTCCAGCGTGATTCCGGGAATTGACAGACTGCTCAGCCAGTGCCTGATAACTTCCAGGCCCGACTCGGCTGAAGCTCTGGCGGCATTGGACTTTTGTTGATTCTGAGCCATTTGAAGGTTAGAACCGGTCATTGTCGCCATAGAGACCGCTAAGGCCGAAAATAATACAATAAATATCATAGACAACAGCAAAGCTGCGCCTTTTTTTGAATTAGGCGGATGCATGATAGTTTTCCCCCGGTTAAACTGGCTGTATCGCGGTACTAAATGTTGATGTTGTGTTTCTATATCCGGATCAAATGTAGTTGCTTGTCTCCTTGAAAACTATATAAAACAATAGAGTAAAACAAAAACGGAATTATTTACTTCGGCCTTAAGTTTTTAGGCTCTACAGTCGGAGGTTTTAGTGTGTAGCCCTTGTCACAAATAGATTGCTTAAGAGAAATGTTTAATCGAGTCCTGTAAGCCAGTTATCTGCAAATACGGCCACATCTGCTATGTCTATGCTACTGTCAGGGTAAAGATCGCATATTTTGAGGAAACCTTCATCGTCTTCATCGGTAGTCCAAGCTGAGGCCAGAACCGCAAAATCGGCAAAATTAACTGCTCCGTTATAAGTCAAGTCGCCAACGGTAACATAGCCAATATTCTCGGGATGCTCATCCGGGTCGCTTTGCCCGCCATCGGCCAATCCGCGCGCCGAGGCTTGCGCTAGCCCGCTGTCAATCAGTGCCTGGCGAAGAGCGTAGACTCCCGCAGCATCGTCCGGCTTGCCGTTGGCAGCGATATACAATGCTGCAAGGCCGGCAGCATGCGGTGCTGCCATGCTTGTGCCGCTTTTGGTGCTATACCCACTGTTTTTATCTGTGGAATAAATAAAAACCCCCGGCACAAGCAAGTCAATGGCCTTTCCGGTAGAATTGACGGGGTTATCTGCCACAACCGAATTGCTGTAATTGCTAAATGACGCAAATGTATCATCCGGACCAACACTTGTTGACGCCCCCCTCCCGCCAGGGTTGCCGTCGGTATCAACCATTGCAGAGACGGTCATAACTTCAGAATATGCTGCAGGAATCGTGTCATCGGATGTTCCGAAAATACCGTCGGGACCGTAAACATCTCGTGCAGAATTTCCTGCCGCTGCCACATAGACGACACCTTTTGCAACACTCTGTTTTATTGCCTCATGAAAAGAACTATGAACCCCTGTCGCAGAGAGGCTCATATTAACCACATCAATTGTATCCGCATTTTTGGTGACCCAGTCTACCGCCTTTATAACATCCCCTAAATTCGGCTCAGGGCCAATATTGCCAAATACTCTAAGTGCCCAAAGCCGCGCGCCGGGCGCAACCCCTGCCATTGCTGTTTTCGAGTTATACTTAGCCCCTGCAATGCCTGCTACATGTGTTCCGTGGCCATCAATGTCTCCATACGATGCCGGTTGCCCCGCAGTAAAATTTCGCCCTCCTGCAATGTTAAGATCGGGGTGATTATCAATCCCGGTATCGATTATGGCAATATCGACATCTACGCTCTGACCGCTGCCTATGTTAGCTATTGGACTGTTGTGTGCGTTTATACGCCGAACGCCTGTGGGTATATCAAGTGAGCAGGTTGTAATTTTCAGGTTTGGCTCAACATCTACAACGCCGGGCACTCGTAGCAACGCCTGGCTGGCTAAGCCTTCCGGCAAATAAATGGAAAATCCTTGAATAGCTGTGAAGTATCGATGACCTATTACGCCGCCGGTAGCTCTTTCGGCTGCCATAGACGCCTCGATTACGGCATTCTCGTTTTTTCCCGTTTCGAGTCGAACTATGTACGAATCAAGTATAGCCTTGCCGAAAGCGTTTGAGGCAAGTACTAGCAAAAGTAGTACCAATAGTCCAGTTATCTTTTGCACTGTAGTTTCTCCGGTTGTAAATTAGTATTTGTTTTATACATTATAACATATTTAGGCAATTCAGTTTTAGAAAAGAGCGAAAATTTAATTATCTGCCAAGCCGCCACAGAAATTGGCACAGTCCTGCTTAGGGGACCAAAACCCTGACTTAATTGGCTAACTCTTTGTATATCAAGGCCTTACGAAAAACAGCATCAGCCTTGACAGTGTTTGTTTTTTTTTGTATACTTTTACGACACGGGGAAGGATTGGGTAAAATTGCATGAATTAAATTCATTTGCTATGTTTGTTTTGTTAAACGAGGAGAAATAATGGAAAGTTCGGAGGTTAAAACGGAAGAGCTGTCATTGGGGGCCAAGGCTCTAAATTCCGCTCAACTTGCGGCTTACTCTCTTAAAGAGCGTGCAATGCTTCTTTTTGTTGTGGGAGTTACTTGCTCATTTGCAATCACTCTTGTTTTCTATCTTCATAACAGGCTTGTCGGCGTAGAAGCAACTTTTGTTGTACTCTTTTTTATTCTGTTCAAGGCACTTATCGAGATTTGGTGCAGTCTTTATGCAGGCTATTTTGTTTTTATCAGTCTTCATTATCTCGCTACTGTAGGCAAAAGAGAACCTGATTCATATGACACTAATGCTAATTGCCCGTCCTTGGCTATTGTTTATCTATGCTGTGAAGATGTAGAGCCGGACTGCCTTGAAACCTTGTGTAAAACAAAAACAAGCGGGGCATTTAAAGTTATAGTTCACGATGACTCAAAGGATCCCTCTGAGAAGATACGAGTTGATGAAACTGCCCAAAGGCTATCTCATAAATACGATGTCGATATAGAGGTTCTGCGTCGAGGTAACCGAGAAGGAGGCAAACCTGGTGCCATGAATTATGTCCTGGAAAGGATTCCTGAATCATTTGAATGGATGCTGCTCTGTGATAACGATTCAATGTCGATGGATGATCAGTGGTACTTAAAGGTATCGCAAGAGCTCAAAGATCCCAAGCTAGCGTGCGTACAGTTTCGGAATGTGGGTACAACCAGTAAGTCTGCTTCGGCATTAATGAAAAACCTTACAAGATCGATTGATGTTTTTGAAGTATTCGTCTCTCCGGCTGAACGCTTTGGGTGGATACCTTTCTTTGGCCATAATGGCATATTGCGACTTAGTGCAGTTCGCGAAGTGGGTGGATTTCAGCCAGGTGAATTTGCTGATGATATTGATATGTCTATAAGGCTGAATTTAAAGGGCTATCGTATCCGCTATAGAAAGGACATAGCGTTTTCTGAAGCACATCCTGAAAATTATCGTGCCTTCAGGGCTCGTTCCTATAAATGGGCGTACGGCTGCTCCTCTGTTCTTCGCCGGTGGACTATGCCTATCCTCAAAAGCAGTGAAATGAAGCTACAGCAAAAATTCTTTTTTTTCATATTTATAGGGTTTTATTTCACACAAATCTTGCTATTGTCATATTTGTTAATTACATACTTTCTGTTGCCGTTAATGATTCCACAGTATGATTTTTCCCCGATATTTTCTGTTTTTGGCGGCACTCTGGTGATATTTCTCATGTACCTGCCGACAATGGCGTATTTTCTTGGCAATGACATATTCCACAAATGGCCGATTTTCGGTTTGAGCGTAGGCCTGATTTACGGAAGTATTGATTTTGTTTCAGCTCGGGCTGTCATAGACTGTTTCACAAATAAAGTCCGCACATGGACACCAACAAATACTGTTAAATCGGGTTTTTCTAACCCTGTCAGCAGTTGGTTTGAAAGTGCTATGGGATTCGGCATGTTAGCAATACCATTTGTCATGCTGCCTCATCTGCTTTATCTGCCGTGCTCGTATTTATTTGCTCTTAAGTTTCTCGCTATCCCCATGCTGTACACAGTTTATAAAAAACACGATACTTCAGTGTCTATAGAACATGACTTAGAACCAGAACTGTCGTAAATTGGAGGAACTGATGGTTTATAGGAAAACTTATTTTACAGGGTTGTTAGGGTTGGCTGTTTTTGTATTATTTTTATCATTTTTAATTCAGCCAGCATTTGCTGCCAGTCAAATTGAAATTAGCGGTAAGCGATTACTTCGAGACGGCCAAAACTTCGTTGTCAAAGGCATCGAATATAGCCCCTGGGGCCCGGGTACAGGTCCAGGGCAAGGTGAATGGCCGGATAATTCTCAAATCGAAGAAGACATGAGGCTTATTGAAGAATTAGGCTGTAATGTTATTTCCGTGGTGGATCCACCGGCAAGGTTCTTCGAAGTGGTCAAAGACACCGACCTGCTTATAATCTATACATTCGGTATTTTTCAAAGGCAGTGGGAGGATTTTGATACCGAAGAATTTGTGGAAAGAGAAAAAGAGTTTTTTGAAGCTTTTAAGAAACACAAAAATAACCCCCAGATTTTTTTATGGTTACTTGGCAGAGAAATAACGCCGGCAGCTTTTCAAGAGCACGGTAGCGAAATTATTGCGTGGATGAAAGAAATGTATGAGCAGATGGGCTCCCTCGAACCCGATGTTCTCGTAAGCCACGGCAATTGGCCACCTTTGAGGTCATTAGAATTAGACTTTTTTCAGATTAGCTGTTTTGCCGTGTATCCGGGTTGGCCTCCGGAGGTCTCACTTCAGGGCTTTGGCAATTACATAAAAAATAAACTTCAGCCTGTCGCTGGTAATCGGCCGTTATTGATAACAGAATTCGGGGCCAATTCCATTGAGGCTTCGTTGGAAGAACAGGGGCAGATTTTGCAGGAATGCTGGACGGAATTGATGGAGGCTGGCGCAACCGGTGCGGTGGTTTTTAGTTTTATGGATGAATGGTGGAAGAATTATGATAGACCTATTGCTGACGGCATGTGGTGGCATCGGGTACCGGATCCAAATTCTGCCCATACGCATCATAACGACCCCGAGGAACATTACGGCTTAGTTCGGGCTGACAGAGCACCTAAGCCTGCGTATTATGCTGTGAAAGAAATGTTTAGCCGCCCGGCAGATTGGCTTGGTCGACGCAGGAGATCGCGTACAGTTTTGATAGCAGGAATTGGCTTCATTGCATTTTTAATTGGAGCCCAGATATTGAGCAGGAGGAGTGGTAAGATGGCCAATAGACAAACTCAAAATCAGAGCGAAGGCAACAAAAGTAATAAAGGTTTTACCCTGATAGAGTTGCTCGTTGTTATAGCGATTATCGCATTGTTAATGGGTATTTTATTGCCTGCTCTGAACAGAGCTCGTGAAATGGCAAGACGTACTGTATGCCTTAATAATTTAAAGCAAATCCATTTAGCAACAACTATGTATGCTGATGACTATGACAGCAAGCTGCCTCCAAGGGTCGAGAAAAGTGGCAATAAAATCTGGGGCAACTGGCTTGGTTCAAGGTGGAACCCTTACGGGCTTGGAAATCTTATCAGCAGCGGTTTCATAGACGAGCCACAATTGTTCTATTGTCCAAGCAACCAAATGTACCGATTTGAAGAGCAATATTGGTTTGACATAGAAGGTTCTGAGTCAGTGATGACCTATAGGTATCGCAACAATAATTGGCAGGGACACCCTATAAGATGGCATGAAATATATGTGCCTGAAACTATTACAGATAACGGTAATTTAGCCCTCGTTGCCGATGATCCTTATCGTAACTGGCAAAAAGAAGCCCATGAGACCGGGTATAATGTAGTGTATCTGGGTGGGCACGCTGAGTGGGTAGACGACCGTGAAGACAAAATTAACGGTGATCTATATAGAGCCTGGCAGTACTTCGATACCGGAGTAATAGATGATGAGTGCAAATAATACTTGTGAGGAGATTTAAAGACTATGTTTACGGGACATAAAAATATCATGGCCTGGTATTTGTTCGCAATGTTTGGTTTTGTTTTGGTAAATGTCTCTGCCGCAAAGACACTTGTAGATTGCAACGCAGCGGATCCAAACCAGTTGACTGTATACGAATTCTACGGTGAGGATGAACTTGACAATTTCGGAATTGGCTTGGCAAGCGCAGGTGACTTTAACGGTAACGGGATTGCGGACTTGATTGTAGGCGCACCGGGTCATTCAGATGATGCGGGAGCAGCATACCTGTTTACCGGGGGCTCTCGCAGCGATTCGCAAACTTGGGATTTCCGCCTTTTAGGAGAAGCTCCGGATGATGTCTTAGGTTTTGCCGTAGCCGGTGTAGGCGACCTGGATGGCGATGGATTTGATGACATAGCGATAGGCGCCCCCAACAATGACCGTGAAGGTGTAAATAGTGGCGCAGTTTGGATAATATATGGAAGTGATCCGCCATTTGGAGAAAGGCAAACGGTTTTGACCAACCCTAATCCAAATCTGATGAGATTCGGTTACTCTATCGCCGCTGGAGACTTTAACGGTAGTGGTTACAACGATCTGGCCATAAGTGCGCCGGCGAGAAGAAGCCAATCATTTGAAAAGGAAAAAGTATACATATATTTTGGCGGACCAACCCTGAGTAATACACCCGATGTTATAATTGAACCGGACGGCTATGACGAAAGGTTTGGGACATCTATCGCTTGCGCAGGAGACGTAAACGGCAACGGCTACGATGACTTGATTGTAGGGGCACCCTACTACGGTGATTTTCAGGAAGGTGACCAACGTGGCAGGGCTTACATCTATTATGGTGGCGCCCCAATGGATACTACACCGGCTATTGTATTGGAGGGAGCAGAAGAGTATTGTTGGCTTGGCTATAGCGTGGCCGGTGCGGGGGATGTTAATGGTAGCGGCTTTGATGATGTTATTATAGGTTCGCCAACATATCCGGGAGGTGGAACAGGCAATCCGCGCTACGGTAAAGTTTATATACTTTATGGTGGTACTGATATGGATAATGAGCCCGATGTGGAACTGGTGGGTGAAAACAACGATAATGAGTTTGGATGGAGTGTTGACGGCGGTCTGGATATGAATAACGATGGCTACGACGATATAATTATCGGCGCCCGTTTCCGTAACTGCCCCGCTGAGAGTGGTGGAGCTGCTTACATATATTATGGAGGTAACCCGATGCAACAGCACCCGGTCGTTGTTGCAGGATCTACTGAAGACGATGATGCTCTCGGCAGTTCCGTAGCAATGATTGGCGAGTGGTCAGAGAGTATGCCGCTGGCTGCCGCTGCGGCCATATGGAATGATAAGGGAATGGAGGTTGATGATCCGCAAAATGAGGGGGCATTTGGCGCTGTGTTTCTGTTTGCTGCTCCGCCTGAGATACCGGGTGATTTTAACCGTGATGGCTGCGTCGATATTAAGGATTTAAGTATATTCATGCGCCATTGGCTGGATGATGACTGTGATGATTTGAATTGGTGTTCAGAAGCCGACATGACTAAAAACACCAAGGTAGAATTTGAGGATTTTGCGCTTGTCGCAGAGTATTGGTTGTATGGTTGCCATTAGTGTCATTTGTCTTACAAAGCCGTTAAATTTCAGGAGTAAAAGAAATGAAAATATTAATAACAGGCGGAGCTGGTTTTATCGGCAGTCATCTTGCCGAGAAATTATTAGCCAAAGGCCATTTTGTGATAATTATGGATAATTTTCATACCGGCACAAAGGAGAATATCCGCCATTTACTGGGAAGTCCATACTTAGATATAATACGCCATGACATAACTCAGCCATATCGTATCGAGGCCGATATGATTTATAATCTGGCCTGTCCTGCTAGCCCGATACATTATCAAAGGTCACCGGTACGAACCGTAGAGGCCTGTGTGATGGGCCCCATTAACGCTCTGGCTCTTGCACACGATATTAAGGCTCGCGTGCTACAAGCATCGACAAGCGAAATTTACGGTAATCCAGCAGTGCATCCCCAAAAAGAAGATTATTGGGGCAATGTGAATCCAATAGGCACCAGAAGCTGTTATGACGAGGGCAAGCGCGTTGCTGAAACTTTATTTTTTGACTTTCATCGTGAAGCCGGGGTAGATATTAGAGTTGCTCGAATCTTCAATACGTATGGCCCTAAAATGAGTCCTGATGACGGCCGTGTTGTAAGCAACTTCGTTTTGCAGGCATTACGCGGTGACCCCATTACTATATATGGCGATGGTGCACAGACCAGGTCGTTTTGTTATGTAACAGACATGGTTGACGGGCTTATCCGCCTGATGCATAAGGATGATTTTACAGGTCCGGTAAATTTAGGAAACCCGGACGAAAGAACCATCAAGGAAATCGCGGAGTTAATTGTTAAGCTTACCGGTTCTAGCTCTAAGATAATTTTCAAGGCACTGCCAAAAGATGACCCTGAACGCCGAAATCCGGACATATCTTTAGCTAAGAACGTTCTCGACTGGGAACCCAAAGTATCACTGGAAGAAGGCTTACCGGAAGTAATAGACTATTTCCGACCATTGGCTAAAGCAAACTCCAGTCCTGAAAAGATGCCAAGATAATTCCCTCCCTATTTAATCGGGGCAAGCAACCCAAAATGGCGTTTAAACGGATCATTTGCTGCTATGTTAATAAGTTTCAAGATTTGCTTGGGCCAATAGTCCAAAAAGAATGATTTGGATTAAGCCCATATTGAGCTATACTTTAATGGGAGGCTTTGTATAAACCCGAATGATAAATGATTTCGGGCTCGGAGGTAGTTATGAACATCACCGATATACTGCCGCAGCTTAATAGCTTGAAAGAACAGCTTTCCAAGAAACTTGGCGATAAATGCAATCCCAGAGAACTGAATCGAGCATTTATCTTAGAAGCTTACCGCAAGGGCTACCGGGTTTCGCTTATTGCGGCGGCGTTGGAGTGCAGGAAAGATGATATTTATGCGATAAAGAGGGGTGAATCGCTAGATATTGACCAGGCAAAAGCAGCAAGGGAGAAAGCAGGTAAAAGTCGAGGTAAACGGGGTTTATGAGACAGCCTGAGTTAAGACTTCAAACGGATTGACCTCAAATTGGGGAAGTTTAGAATGAATTGCAAAGGCAGGATGACGGTCTCTATATGGCCATATAGCTCATAAATGAGCATTATACCGACATACAAAAACAGCCTGCCTACTTCTTTAAGCTGTCGGAAGCCGAAAGATGAAAATGGCAGTAATAGCTGTTTATTTTTGATACGCCGTTGTTTCTGGAAAGCTCGAGTTTCAGAAAACCGGCATGAGGCAGATGCAGCCTGATCGACTTGGCAGGCTGCTTAAGGAGACAAGAACATGAGAATGTTAGCTGTATAGCCTTGTCGGCATAATCGAGTGAAAAGCTTAAATAATCTTGTCGAAAATAATATCCGTCGAGTCAAGTACCGGTGTAATATTAAGGTAAGGAACCCGGGAAATAAAAAGGTCTCGCCGGATTAAGCGGCAAGACCTTAGCTTTGAAATATGAGGTGAATTAATCAGTCGTAATAATGGACAACCAGATTACCTGCCGTAATCGGTTTTTCATTTTCAGGATCATCCCCACGTGCGACTTTTTTCTCGGGATATTCATCTTCATCATCATCGTCCAACCATTCCCACCAGATCTGGTCGCCTTCTCGGGCGGGAGTGCCGCCGTCGTAGGCCTTAACAAACAGCCATTGGCCTTCTAGTTCGCCGTCATCGCTGTCGTAAAAGCACTCACCTGCAAACCAGCCAGTGTTGTCTTCAACTTTGACATACATTACATCAACTTCGATTGTGCGCGTGACCTCACCGTCATCCATCAATTCCCATTTGAACATACCCTTGGCGGGTCTGTTGCCTTTTTCCTGGTGGGCGTTGAACGAGACAGAGGCGTAGGAATCTGCCCAAGGCTCTTCAACCTCGATTCCGCCGGTTACTCTATTGGCAGGGCCGGCATCTTCTGGCGGTCCGGCATGATCGGGTCGGCCTCGCCCATGGCCGCTGGCCAGCACCGAACTGGTTAGCAATAAAGCCATCGTTAACAATCCTGCAAGTGCAATTTTAGTTTTCATAACAGTACCTCCATAATAAAAATTACCATCTTTTATCCGGCAACCACATTGGCAACCATCACGAGCGTGATATTACCACAGCGCTCATCAGAGTAAATAAGGAAATTACTTATTTTTCGGCCTCATTTTCCCTATAAGCACCCCAACGGAAAACATTACGGCGATACGTGATTTATCGCTTATAGCAGCAGCCTGTATCCTGCTAAGAATTAATGCTGGGAGTGAGTATAGCAAAGGCTACATCAGTATTGTTATCGCTTTGCTGCCCGTTTGCTTTGCGGTAGTCCCGGACGAAATCCTTGATGAACTCATCGACTTTGATCAGGACGCCTTGGCGAAGCTTGGTAAGTCCAAAAATGAATTTTCCATTTTTGAGGTTTCTGCTCAGGGCAGTATTGGCATTACCACAAATCCGCCCGCCCCCGGTTGCAGTATGCTCACAGTTGTTCGCCGGCTGTAGTAAGGCTGTTGACCAAACCGGTAGGGATCACCTGCTGACCTTCTCAGAAAATACTCGACAGGTGAGTGGGCCATTCTTCCGCCAAACTCAGCCCGACCACGATAAGGAACCATCCCGCGAAAATGCCGCCCCCCTGCAACAT
>Ga0207421_10005269_pt1 | contig 14559 bp, 17 predicted proteins | sample SodLakKL_010_SED_4_FD_187542 | JGI IMG/M metagenome (GOLD analysis project Ga0207421, IMG submission 187542) | Alkaline sediment microbial communities from Lake Tanatar, Kulunda Steppe, Russia - 8KL_010_SED (SPAdes) (version 2) | ecosystem: Environmental > Aquatic > Non-marine Saline and...
TCGAGCCGATACCGAACGGTTGGCTGCCCGTTGAACTCCGGTCCGGCACCTGCTTGCTCGAATCCCGATGATGCTGCTGCCTCGCGGATTGCTTCTTTGTTCGTCGAAACGAGCAGTTCGACTGCCATTCCCTCGGTCCTGGCGAACCGGAGCGGTTCTTCGAGCAGTTTCTCGTATGCTGCGTTCGTTCCCTCTAGTTGCGTAATGTAGACCGTCTGCTCGCGCGCATCGTAGCTAACGAACCCCACGATTTCGCCGTCTTCTTCCAGTACTCGAACTGTTCTGTCGTGGACAAGATTACGCATGACATCCCGTGGAGCGTCGGTAAGCGACGCGAGTCGACCGGCATCGGCCTCGATAGCATCCCGCAGTTTCATACGTGTGCTATTGCAACTCAACCATGTTAAACTCTCACCATGGGCTGGCTTTCGTCGTCAGTTTGTGCCTCTATAGTGTGTAAACTCTTCACACGTCGCCCCTCTGGCGCTCTCGTCTTGCGGTTTCACTTTCACTCCGCATGGCTGAATTATATACCACATCGGGGCAATAGAGAAAATAGAGGGAGCACCCCTCACCTGGAGCGCGTCACACGCTCCATTCCCCTTTGTCACACTTTTTTCCGCTGAGCCACGCGACTGTCGGTTTTCGACCCGTTCACAGGTGGAACGAGGCGATTTACATCGACTCTGGCGCGGCGACACCGAGAATGTCGAGTGCATTTGCGACGGCGTTTCGCGCGGCAACGACAAGTGCAAGTCTCGCCCGACGCACCTCCGCAGGCGCATTGAGGACGGGACACTCCCGGTAGAAGGTGTTGAACGCATCGGCGATATCGCGGGTGTAGGTCGCAACGGTGTGTGGCTGACACTCTTCAGCCGCTTCTTCGATAACGACTGGGAACCGAGCAATCTCGCGGATGAGGTCACGTTCAGCCGCAGTATCAAGCACTGTTGCATCAATTGGCTCATCTGTCGGCTGTTCGTCAGCTTCAGCGAGAATGCCACAGGCACGCGCGTGAACGTACTGGACGTAGGGGGCGCTCTGTGCCTCGAAATCGAGCGCCTGGTCCCAGTCAAACGTAATTGATTTCGTTGGCTGCTTTGCGACGATATCGTACCGAACCGCACCGATACCGACCTGTCTGGCGATGCGCTCGATATCCGCCTCGGTCAGGTCGTCATCGCGGATGCGGTCGTCCAGTCGTGTTTCGACTTCCTGGCGGGCGCGGTCGATTGCCTCATCAAGGAGGTCATCGAGCATAATACCAGTCCCCTTGCGGGTCGACATCGACTCGCCACCAGGGAGGTTCACCCAGCCATAGAGTACCTGTTGGAGGCGGTCCGTATCGTTGCCGAGCAGGTCAAGGGTTGCCCGCAACTGCTTTGCCTGCAGGCCGTGGTCCTCGCCGAGGACCGTCACTGCGCGGTCGTAGTTGTCGAATTTCCATTCGTGGTGGGCGAGGTCCCGGGTCGTGTATAGCGAGGTTCCATCCGAGCGCAGGAAGACAAAGTTCTTGTCGATTCCCCAGTCGTCGAGCTCTAGCTGCCAGGCGTCCTCTTCGTAGACCGCATGCTCGGTCTCTTTGAGACGCTTGGCTATCTCCTCGGTCGAGCCATCCTGGATAAATCGTGTCTCTTTGACGAACTCGTCGAAGGTTGCAGGAAGGCGACCGAGACACTCACGCATCCCGCCGAGAACCTGGTCGACGACCGTACTCACGCGCTCGTAGGTTTCTTCATTGCCCTCTTCGAGCCCCTGCATGATGGCCTGAATCTCCTCTTCGGCCGCGGCGACGGTCTCCTCGTCACCCTCTTCAAGCACGGCGTTTCCTTTGCGGTAATAGCGGACGAGGTCGTACTCGATACGGTCGCGCTCGATGGGTTCATCGAGGTCGTCCTCGTCGAAGGTTTCGTAGGCCCAGGTGAACACTGCCAGTTGTCGCCCGGCGTCATTGACGTAGTAATGCCGGTCGACGTCGTAGCCAGCATACTCGATGGCGTTTGCAAGTGCATCGCCGATAATCGGATTCCGGACACGTCCGACGTGGACCGGGCCGGTCGGGTTCGCGCTGGTGTGTTCGACGACGACGCTGGTCTCTTTCGAGTCGAGTTCACCGTAGTTGTCGTTTTGTGCGGCCGCGACAGTCTCGCCGAAATACGACTCGCTCGGGAGGAAGTTGATGTACGGTCCCTGTGTTTCGACTGCGCTGATATATGAGAGGTTGTCGCTGTCGAGTGCTGTCGCAATCTCGTCGGCGACAGCGGGTGGTGGGGCCTGTGCTTCGCCTGCCAGACGGAAGGCGACGCTCGAAGCCAGGACGGCCTCGACGTCCTCCGGCGGGCGTTCGATACCGAGGTCATCGGTCGGATAGTCGAGCGACGCAAGCGTCTCCGTGAGTGCCGTCTCGACTTCCGTGCGCATCGCAAGGAACATACCTGCGCTATTTCGGCCCGAACTATAGGTATGTCGGGTCCGCGTTCCGGTATCAGGCGTCGACTGCTCGTTCGAACACCAGTCCAACTGTTGTTCCCTCAGTTTCGAGGGTGTCAATCAGTCGCCATCCCTCGTTTGCGTACTCGTTGATAATTGACTCGAGATTCCCGACTTTTCCTGCTCTCACTTCAGTCGCGTGTGTCGTGTAGACATATCGCTGGTCGGCCATAGGAAGGAGATGATCGCTGAGGTGAAAAGAGTCTGCTTCTTATAAGAACGCAAAGAAGGCGTACGGAATCAGAAAGACCATGACTGTCAGAACTGCGATAATGAGTCCGTAGCCGATAATCGTCCCAAACCCTGCCAGCCACGCCGGATGTGTGAAATCAACGGGTAGTTCCATGCTCAGGCGTTTGGGCAGCGAGTATATAACCGCCACGGTACTCTGTGACACCGTTCAACCCAACAGCTCATCCCTGGCGTTGCTCCACGAACTCCCGCGTACGACCGAGCAGCACGTAGTCAGTCTCTTGCAGTTCAGCAACGGAGCTTGACCCGGTGACGAACATGGCGGTCTGCAACTCAGCAAGGAGGTCTTCGATGAACTCTACGACGGCTTCGGTCCCCTGTGCGGCGGGTTCGAGAAACGGCTTTGCGAGGCCGCCAGCCCGTGCGCCGAGGGCAATCGCTCGTGCAATATCTCGGCCGGTTCGGACGCCGCCGCTTGCGATGACACAGTCATGCACTGCGCTACATTCGAGCGTGCTGGCGACTGTTGGGATACCCCAGGTCCGATAGAGCGTGCCGACTCGTTCCTGTCTCGCGGCGTTGACCGCGGCTGCCCGGTAGGCCTCGACACCGGACCACGTTGTCCCGCCCATTCCGGCGACGTCGATTGCTTCGACGCCTGCATCGGAAAGTCTGGTTGCCGTCTCCTGAGAGATACCGTTTCCTGTCTCTTTGACAATCACGGGAACTGAGAGTTCGGTCGCAACCCGTTCGATGGCATCGAGACAGCCACGGGCATCGACATCTCCCTCCGGTTGTACCGCCTCCTGCAGGAAGTTCAGATGAACCGCGAGTGCATCAGCCTCTATCATCTCGACGGCATTCTCGACGTGGGAAATATCGTATTCGGTCAGCTGTGCTGCGCCGAGGTTGCCGTACAGGAACGCATTCGGGGCAACATCTCTGACGATAGTGTAGGATTCGAGCATCGCCGGGTCATCAAGTTCGATACCTGCTCGCTGGCTTCCGACGCCCATCGCGATATTTTGTTCTTCTGCTGCCTCGGCCAGCGCCCGGTTGAGCTTCGTCGTGTTTGGGTGGCCGCCCGTCATGCTCTCGATGACGATTGGCGCATCCAGTTCGTGTCCAAAGAGGTCGACGCTCGTATCAATCTGCTCGCGGTGGAGCTCCGGAAGTGCCTCGTGGACGAGTCTAACGTCCTCGAAGCCTGTTCCGCCGGCTTCGACATCCTCTTCGCGGATGATTCGTACGTGGTCGTCCTTCCGGTCTTCCGTCTCCGACATATCTCTGTCTGTGTGCGGGCCCGACAAAGCGATGTCGGTTCGCGGAATCAGCTTTCTGATGTATCCGACTTTGGTTCGTTTCGTCGCTCTGCCATGTCGAGCACTTCATCGACCTGTGTCTGGACGAGTACAGCACCAACTGCCGCAAGTCCAGCACCGAACGCAAACGGGACGACGAAGCCAAGCTCGACGAGAAAGCCTGATGCAAGCGGCCCAAACGCAACGCCAAACCCAAAGGCCATTGTTAGGACGGACAGGGTTGCGCCCGATTCTCCTTCACGGGCGATATCGCCGGCAAGCGCCAGCCCAGGTGCAAAGACCATCGCACCTGCGACCCCCTGGAAAAAGCGTGCGCCGAACATCAACCACGGGTCGAGCACGATACCCTGGGCAAGCGTCGTCGGGACGAGTAACACCGTTCCAAGGACGATAAAGCGCTTTCGCCCGTAGAAATCTGTCGCCCGCCCAATCGGCGCCTGCAAGAGAATCTGTGCAAGGACGAACGCTGCAAACTGCAGTCCGAACATATCTGGACCCTGGTCGAGGCGGGTGTTGACGAGGTCGCCAAGCGTTGCAAACAGCGCAATTCCGACTGCCATAAAGAAGGCGACGAGACCGAGCGTAAAGACTGGGTCGAGAATTCGGTCGTCTTCCTGTGCGAAGATCCGAATACTGCTTTCGTCTTTGTCCGGGTCGCTCGGTTCGATATCCGGGTCACGGATGGTGAACACGACGAGGAGAAAACTCACCGTGGCGGTGAAGGCAGCGAAATAAAAGGCAGCATCGAAGCCGGTAATTGTCGTCGCAATCGGGCCGATATCGAGGGTGAACGGGCCGGCGGCGACGACCGCTCCGGCAGCGATTGGCCCAGCACCGAACCCAACCAGCCGGAATGTGTTGTACGTCCCCATATTTCCGCCGCGGTTATCGTCGGTTGCGAGGTCATTGACGAGCGCGACGGTCGTCGGGATGATGAACGCGCCAGCGACCCCCTGAATAATTCGAAGAACGAACAGATGCCAGTAGACCGACGCGAGCGTGTAGGCGAAGCTGGCGATTGCCAGCACGGAGAGTCCAAACAAGACGAATATCTTCCGTCGACCGGTGCGGTCAGACAGGCGGCCAGTAAACGGCTGAAGCGGGCTGTTGACGAAGCCAAACAACGAGAGAATTACGCCGGTGATGGCGACTTCGGTGAGCCCGAACGAACTGCCCATAATTTCGTCGCTCGCAATAAACAAGGGGAGGACGACAATTAGAAACGAGTTTCCGATGGACTCAGCCATCCGCGCAATAGCCAGCGCAATTACCTGTGGGTTGACGCCCAGAAGGTTTCGCATTTGGCTCAGCGCACCCCGTCTTCCCGTGCCATGTCCGTCTTGTTGGCGGGTGTGACCTATAGCGTTTTGATATACATCACCCGTATCGACGGTCTTTTTTCCGCAAGCCACGCAGGAGAGAACATGGACGGCGGAAACAGCGATATGACGCTTGCGTTCGAGCTCGAAGCGTTACAACAGGTCAGAAGCCCCGAGGCTGTCTTTACTGACGCCCGACAGTGGACAGAATACGTCGGCGTTATCTCCGATAAGCCAACCTACGTTGTGACAAACTTCACGCGGAAAAACCGGATTCGACAGGATTTCTTCTCCGGTCCGCGCAGCCGCGAAGAGAGCCTTGCGAACGTCAAGGTACAGTTCGAAAGCGACCGGTACGTCTTTGTCGGGACCAACGACGAAGACAAAGCGCTTGCCGAGGAAGTTGACTGGGAGTTTCTCGATATCGAGGATGCTGCCGAAGCGGCGGACTGGGACCTCGCACCCGAGGAAGAAGAAATCGAGTTCGAAGACGACTCGCACGACGACTGGCCGTAGTTAATTCCTTCGTAGGAATGTATACTATTGCCCGAAACGGCACTAGACTGCGATAGTATCTGTTCCTGAATATGCCGCTCAGAGAAACTCTCGAACGTCGGAGTACCACATATCGTGCTCGTCGGTTTCACCGATAGCGCGGGCAATCCGGACGGCGATAGCGTGCCAACAGAGCTGTTCGGGGTCTTCCGGGTCGAGGTTGTACTCGGCATCCTTGCAGTCACAGCCATCATTTTCAACGATATACTCGTCGCGGTGACCAACGACGACGGTAAAATCACGGTACTCTTTCACTCGGTTTTCGGCCACTGCTTTCAGGGCACGCTGGCCGCGGTCACCGTGGAGGCTGATGATGCGGTCGACAATCGCTGGGCGTAGCTCTCCGGCCGCGGCAAGCTCTTTTTCCCAGCTATCGACCGCGTTCACGATTACTCGTTATTGTGGCGGCCTCAAAATGCCGTCGGTGGCTCATCCACCTGTTCTACTCCTGAAATCTGACATTTCTGGACGAGCGACAAAATTCATACCGTCGGCTCTCATAGCCTGGGGTAATGTCGCTGCTGCCCTCCCGTTCGGATTCGTCGCCATCGGACGATGCCGGTCCCAGAGTCGTTGATGTCGATAGCGAGGACGCCGAGGCGGTTATCGCAGCACTCTCATCGGAGACTGCACGCAAACTGTTGAACGAACTCCACGAAAGTCCTGCACCACCTGGCGACCTGGCCGAGCGGGCTGATACCTCCGTCCAGAATGCGAAGTACCATCTGGACAAACTGCAAGATGCCGGTGCAATTGAGGTGGTCGACACCGCCTACTCGGCGAAAGGCCGGGAAATGGATGTCTATGCGCCCGCAGACCAACCCCTTGTCATCTACGCTGGCGATACCGATACCCGTGCGACGCTTCGGTCGGCGCTGTCCCGCCTCCTCGGTGCGCTCGGTATCCTTGCGATGGCGAGTTTCGTCGTTCAGGCCGTTGCCGACCAGTCGGTGTTCCCTTGGGGCAGCGACGACGTTGCACCGGCTGCTGACGATACTGCCGATGAGCCTGATGATACTGACGACCGAGAGACCGAGGACACTGATGCCGAAGACGACCCAGAGACCGAGGAACCAGTAGCCGATGATGGAGAGGATGTCAGCATCGCCAGCGAACCTGCTGAGGAGGAACCAGAAGACGATGCGCCTCCCGAAGAAGAGGAGGTTGTGGAAGATGACGAAGTCCCAGAAGATGATGGGGACGATTCCATCTTTGATACGGCCGACGCGAATCTCACTGATGACGAGGTTGTCAATGCATCCAATGGTGCAACGAACGGGGCAGATGATGCCCACGTCATCGTCGAGTTTTTGGGAAGCCTCCCACCTGGTGCGTTGTTCTTTGCTGGTGGCCTTCTCGTCCTCTGTCTCGTTGCTGGCTTCCAGTATTATCGCGCTCGCCGTGGCATTCCCGGTCCGGTCGCAGGATGAACTCCCACACTAGTTGCCCACCGCATGGTAACTCAAATATCGATTTTAGCTTACATTGCGTACTTTAGGGGTCCCTTCGTAGGAGAAACTGCCTCGTCCCCTTCGGCCCTCCACGGTTTCCCCGCTGACTCCATTTTTCGACCCTCTCTCCCATCGTTGCCTTCTTTTCGTGTACTCGGTAGTTCATACTGCCAGATGTAACATCAGTTATCGTGTCTCGTCTCGAAGGTCTGCCCATCCACCGTCCGCAACTCGACGGCAAGGCCGTCGCCGGTTGAGTGAATCACGCCGAATGCTGCACGATTCCCACGCGGGTCAGCGTGACTGCCCGGATTAACGAGCAGTTGCTCACCGAACTCCTGAATTGTCGGGCGATGCGTATGGCCAACAATCACGATATCCGCGTTCTCCTGGCGCGCGAGAAGTGTGAGACTAGTTTCGGTGTGAGTGTGGCCGTGAACGAGCAGCATACGATAGCCCGCATACTCGAACACCTGCATTTCGGGTAAACGGTCACGTACCGCTTTCTCGTCGCTATTTCCGACGACGGCAACTAACCGTTCGGCCCGCTGTTCGAACGCGTTTAGTACCCTCTCATCAGTGAAATCACCGGCATGCGCGACAAGGTCCGCTTTTGCAAGCGCGCTTTCGACTGTCTCTGTCAGTTCCGGTGTCCCCGTTCCGTGAGTATCTGCGAGTATCACTAGCATCGTTCGCTCACTTTCGCTAGCATCGTTGCTCATCTCTCTTCGCTTTCAGCCAATCGCTCGCGTGGCAACAACGCAGAGAGCGGTTGGTCATCGAGCAACTCCGCAAGCGAGACCAGATTCTCACAGGCGGCTTCGAACAGTTTCTCACCAACTTCGGGTGAGGCGTCGGTCTGGTCGCCAAAGACGCCGTTGTCGGAGTTGTCGATGGCATCGTAAAAGGTCCGCGCGCCGTAGGTTCTACCGGTCTCTGCATCGAACGAGGCCAGTCCGCCATCCCGTGCCTCTTCAATTCGGTCCTCATGAATGAGTTCCGACGCCAGATGCCAGACAAGCGAGGTTTCCTTGGGGCCGCCGTGTGGTCCCGGCGAGTCGAACGACTCCTCGATGAGGTCGGTGATGCTTTCGTCCCACATCCATTCAATCGCATATAGCTCTTCGGCTTCGTGTAGCCGTCTCCCAACCTCGCGCAGGTGCTCGACGTTCCCGCCGTGTGCGTTCACGTAGATGACGCGGTCGATACCGTGGTAGGCAAGATTTCGCGTGAGACTCTCCATATAGGTTCGAAAGGCCGGGCCATCGACCCACATCGTGCCGGGAAACTGTCGGTGATGCGGGCTGACGCCGATAGAGACGGTGGGCGTACAGAGAAAGCCCGTCCGCTCGGCAGCCTCACGGGCGAACCCCTCTGCAATGATTGCGTCGGTGGCTTCCGGAAGGTGTGGGCCATGTTGTTCGGTTGAGCCGACCGGAACCAGCGCGAGCGATTCGGATTCGAAATACGACGCAAGGTCCGGCCAGGCATGGTCTGACAGATACATTACCAGCTTTTTGTAGTGGCTGGTGCAAAAGGATATCTTCTACTGCTGGCTGTGACTTTTCTCTCCTAAACCTTAACATGGATGCCACCGCATCCGCGAGTGTGTTCGAGTTCGCCACGCTCCCTGACCTGCTCCGTTTGCTTGCGATTCCGTTTTTTGGTGCCGTTGCCTGGCGGGATATCAAAACCCGTCGGGTACCCAACCGGACGTGGTATCCGCTTGCAGCGCTCGCTGTTTTCCTGTTGGTCTGGGAGAGCTATACGGTGATGACAGCCGATATTCACCCAGTTCTTCGCCAGCAGTTTTTCATCCAGGTAGGTATCTCGGTTCTGTTTTTGATTCCGCTCTCGTATCTGTTCTGGCGGATAGGCGGCTTCGGTGGGGCTGATTTCAAAGCTTTCGCCGTCATCGCGGTACTGTTTCCGACGTTTCCTGCGTACGAGGTTCATCAACTCGGCGTTGACGGGGTTTTTGCAGCTCTCCCTGGCATCGAGCAGGCGGCGACGCTGCCAGCAGTCGAGACTGCTATCGGGGTCTTCTCGATAACAATCCTGACGAATACGGTTCTCGTTGGGCTACTGTATCCGGTTGCGCTGGCCGGAAAAAACACCATTCGTGGCTATCTTTCACCGGGAATGTTTATCGCTAGACCGATTCGGTGGGACGAGTCGACCGAAGAGTACGGGACGGTGCTTGAGTTTCCTGACCATCGACTCCGTGATGTCCGGTCGGTGGGTGAGTTGCGGGCGTATTTCAACTGGCGACAGCTCGACCTCGATGCGCTCCGGATGTATCTCCGCTGGCGCGGTGTTTCTCTTGAGGAACTTAGAGAGGACCCTGCATCCTATCGGGACCCGACATCGCTTCCGGACGAGCCAAACCCGCCGACAGATGGGGCAATCGTCACTGATGGTGGAACCCCTGCAGACGGTGAGCTAATTGCGGATGGTGGCACGGAACCAGCACGGAAAGAGTGTGATGACCCGTGGGGAGCCGAGGCATTTCTCGAAGATATCGAGTATTCGGCCTACGGAACGACGCCCGAAGAACTGCGGGCGGGACTCGATTCGCTGACCAGCGATGATGTGGTCTGGATATCACCGGGCATTCCGTTTATCGTCCCGCTGTTTGTCGGACTGCTCGTCTCGTTCACCTACGGCGATGTGCTCTTTGCACTCCTTGACGCCCTCAACATGACAGCTTGAGTTCACAATTCTCTCAGCAGAGAGAGCGGCGGTGCGGCATTTGATGGTGCGTAATGGTGCGTGCTGGTAACTTACGCAAGGTTTATGTGTCGATACGCTGTAACTGTATTCGACAGATGTCAGATAAGAATGACGGTCCGATTTGGCCGCCGGAGATGTTGAAGATGTTTGCGGAGACGGGTGAGCAGGCAGTCGAGAAACAGCAGGAGTTGTTCAAACAGATGCTCGGTGCCAACCTCTCAGGTGGCATGGACATGAACCAACTGGGTGCGATGAGTCAGACGGCAACGTTCAAGACGCGCGTCCAGAGCGGCGGACGAATCAGCATCCCAGATGCGGAGCGAGAAACCCTCGATATCGAAGAGGGAGATATCGTGCAGGCGGTCGTGTTGCCGGTCAAACGAAACCGCGAGGAGTAAGATGTACGCACCCACTGTGGCGCTTTCAATTGGACTGGACGCTCAGCGTCAGGCGATTGAAGGCTCACAGCGTGTGCTTGAGACTGGCATCGAGGCGCAGACGAATCTGGCTAAAAGCACTATCGATACCGTTTCTCGACAGGAAGACGTCCAGCGGCGACTGCTTGCGTTGCAACACGTTGTCGCCCACCGACTTCTTGACCGGATTGATGAACGAGATATCGGTGTCGACGGCCCGAGCGAGCAACTCCGGACGGTCACCGACGACCAATTCAGCAGGCTCTATGACGGTCACAGCGAGCTATTCGACGCAATTACTGGCGACCTTGAAGAGGGTGCCGATGCGCTGGAGAGGGTATCCACGAAGTATCTCGATGCAGTGGATGAACTTGCTGCCTTGGCAGTGGCCGCGACAGAACAGACTGAAACACAATTTTCAGGTGAATCGTCCACGTGCTAACTGTCGGTTCAGTTGTTGAACGCAGTATAAACGCCCGTTTCGAATACTGTCTTCTTGGTTTCCCACCAGAAGGCTTTATTCGCCAGCCCTTCGAATATTACTACAATGAGTGACACAATGCAAAACGAGTTTACCGAAATGGTCGAACAGATGAACAGTGCCGTTGCCGAATCAATCGAACAGAACATGGAAGCCCAGGCTGCGTTCATGGACTCCTGGTCCGAGGCGTTCGAGGACTCCATCCCGGATGAAGATGTCGTTGCCGAGGGTATGGAAGGCTACGCGAACGCCTACGAGGTCTGGATTGACGCCGTCGACGAGACCTTCACCGAAGCGACGAACCTCGCTGAGGGCGAAGATATCAAACCGGAGCAGTTCCGCGATATCTGGCTGAGCTCGGCGAATCAGGCGTTCAAAGAAGTGATGTCAACCAGCGCCTTTGCACAGGCAAACGGCCAGCTCGTCGAGGCGCTTATGGAGATGCAACAGGAGGTCAACGAGATGAGCGAAGATTCCCTCGCGCAGATGGGGATGCCGACCCAGAGCGACGTTGAGGAAGTAGGCGAGCGACTTATCGAACTGGAACGCCGCCAGCATGCTGTCGAATCGAAACTTGACCGTATCCTCGATGCAGTTGAGGAGTGACCATGGCGTTTAACCCACTCTCACTGGCGCTCGACGTACAGACTTCGACTATCGAGGCGATGTCCGACGCCACGAAGAAAGCAACTATCGCCCCCGACCGGATGGAGACGATGCGCGAAATCGAGGTCGGACTCACCCCCTCAGAGGTCGTCTACGAGGAGAACAAACTCGAACTCCTGCATTATGAGGCACAGACTGACGAGCAAAACAAGGTACCGATTCTCGTCGTCTACGCGCTCGTGAACAAACCGTACATCCTTGACCTGCAACCCGATCGCAGCGTCATCCGCCGGCTGCTCGAAGCCGGTCACGACGTCTATATGATTGACTGGAACGAGCCATCACGGCTCGACCAGCATCTTACCCTGTCGGATTATGTCAACCGGTATATCGACAACTGCGTCGATGTCTTGCGTGAGCGCTCAGGACAGGAGAAAATCAACCTGCTTGGCTACTGTATGGGTGGCACGATGAGTGTCATGTACGCGTCGCTTCACTCCGAGAAAGTGAACGCCCTTGGCCTGATGGCGGCCGGGCTCTGTTTCGACCGGACTGGTGGCGTCCTCGAAACGTGGGGCGACGATGAGTATTACAGCCCACGAGACGTTGTCGATACGTTCGGCAACATGCCGGCTGATTTCCTCGATGACGGGTTTGCCCTGATGGACCCGGTCGACAACTACGTCACCAAATACATCACGTTCTACGACAACATGGACAACGACGCCTTTGTCGAGAACTTTTCCCGGATGGAGCGATGGCTTGACGAGGGAATCGACCTTGCGGGCGACGCGTACGTGGAGTTCCTTGAGAAGATTTATCAGAACAACGAACTCTACCGCAACGAACTCGAAATCGGTGGCGAACACGTCGACCTTGCGAACGTCGACATGCCAATCCTGCAGATTCTTGGCGAGTACGACCACCTCATCCCGCCGGAGGCATCCAAGCCGTTCAACGATGTGGTCGGAAGCGATGACGTCCGAACCATCGAATACCCGACTGGCCACATCGGCCTCTCGGTGTCGTCGTCCTCTCACGAGAACGTCTGGCCGGAGGTCTGTGACTGGTATCACGAGGTTTCGGAGGCGGCTAACGATGACTCCGACGACGAGTCATCCGAGGACGAAGTCACGGCTGATGACGATGCCGCGGACGACAATCCGTCCTCGGCTGTCGAAGCGATTCAGGAGGAGGCAGCAGAGGTCGTTGACGCTGTCGACGACGATATCGAGGACGTCGATGGCATCGGTCCGACGTATGCTGAACGCCTGCGTGAGGCCGGTATCGAGACGGCTGCGGACCTTGCTGGGTACGAGGCCAGCGAGGTTGCTGACCTTGCGGACACGACCGAGTCGCGTGCAGCCCAGTGGCTCGCACAGGTCGAGTAGCTGATGCGAGTCAGCGTCATCGGCGGTTCGTCTGTTCCACCCGAGCAGTATAAAATCGCCCGTGAGGTCGGTCGACTGCTCGCTGAACGTGACCATACGGTTGTCTGTGGCGGTCTTGGTGGTGTGATGGAGGGCGTTTGCCGTGGCGCTCGTACTGACGGTGGACAGACAATCGGTATTCTTCCCGGCTCTGACCCGACAGCGGCTAATCCGTACGTCGAAACCGCAGTTGCAACTGGGATGGGAAACGCGAGAAACGCTCTCGTGGTGCTCAATGGCGATGCAACGATTGCGATCGACGGGAGCACAGGCACACTTTCGGAAATCGGGCTTGCGCTTGATGCAGCTCATCGCGTTGCTGGCATCGAGACTCATGCAATTCACGGTGTGAAAGCGGTTTCGTCACCACAGGCCGCCGTTTCGTATATCGAGGCCGAGTAACTGCTCCTAGTTGAATATTTCCTTCAAGGGCATCAAATGTGATAATTGCCTTTGAAGGAAGTAAAAATACTTCCTTTGAAGGTAATTGGCCGTTGGCCGAGTCACCGGTCCAGGATTGCCGACACCAACTCGGCCTCCGCACGGCGAAGCAGTTCGTTTGCAGTGCTTGGGGCACAATCAAGAGCGTCAGCAACTTCCTCGAATGAGACCGTTCGGGGCGTTTCGTAGTAGCCGAGTTCGTACGCCGTCACCAGTGCCTCGTACTGGCGTTCCGTCATCCGTTCGAGAAAACCCGGTTGGTTTGGGTTATATTCCCCGGTCGATTCAACGTGGATGTCGATTTCGTTGGCGGCTTTCGCGAAGGCCGCTTGGAGGGCACCTTCCTCGCCGGCGACGGTGAGTCTGATGCCGGAATCAGTAAACCGGAATGGTCGCTCAAGCAACAGTGCGTGGTTATCTGCAATATCAAGCAGGCGACTCAACCCCTCACGTTCGGTGATATGGACGAAGGCGTAGATTCGGTCATCGGGTTCGGTGACGAGGTCGAAACTCCTGACCTGTTCATGTTCGGCAAACAGTTCACGGACGGGTTCGATGGCGGACCCGGTCAATCGGTAGAGAACCGTGTAGGTCCCATCACCGTGCCAATCGAAATTCATCAGCGTCTCGCGCCGGATATCCGGGAGTTCGCGGAGTGCTGCGTCGATGCCGGGAAAGGCTCGCTCGTCCGGCATCAAGTGCATCTCGACGGCTCTCATTGCCTATCCGTGGGTGAGACGATACAATAAGTCTGTGGGACTGCCGTGCCTTGAGCGAGTTCGTTTCGAGATACTACCGGTTTTATGATTGTGTATCCACCGGTATATCGCATTTCTGTACGGATATCTGCTAATTCTTCTCGTCCACCAAATCTATATACGGCCATGTTACAATTGTCTGTGTATGCCACACGATTCAGAGTTAGACAGACGAACGCTTTTGCAGTACGCCGGCTCGGCAACGGCTGCTGCCGCAACAGTAAGCCTTGCCGGCTGTATCGGCAGTGAGGATGACGACGATGGTGATGATGATGATGATGACACGAACGGGGAAGACGAGGAGGAGTTCTTTGTCACCGTCGCACAGGGAGAGTTCCCGGATACGCTCGACCCTGTCGGTGATA
>Ga0207421_10005270_pt1 | contig 14558 bp, 22 predicted proteins | sample SodLakKL_010_SED_4_FD_187542 | JGI IMG/M metagenome (GOLD analysis project Ga0207421, IMG submission 187542) | Alkaline sediment microbial communities from Lake Tanatar, Kulunda Steppe, Russia - 8KL_010_SED (SPAdes) (version 2) | ecosystem: Environmental > Aquatic > Non-marine Saline and...
CTACTAACGGAGGGACACATTGAAGATTTACAATAAAGGCAGCAGGGCGTACCGGCGAGTTTTCAAGGACGCGAAAGGCTATTTCGTCCATCACTTGTCTGGGAAGACTCTCGACTATCCGAAGGAAGCGGGCGAGCGCATGCTGAAGAATCACGCGAAGGAGTTAGAGCGTGTCGACGGTGGCGAGAAGAAGTCACGTTCTCAGAAGAAGGTGGAGTCTCAGGGCCGGCCCGAGCAAAGCACCAACCCCGCGGGCACGGACGAGCAGGATAACGCATGAGCTGCACGGTCACGGTAGAAGAGTTCAAGACGCATTTCGACCGGGCCTTTGAGTTCGGAGAAGATGACGTTCGCGACTCGGACATTGAGATTGCGATGACCGAGGCCGACGCCACGTTTAACGCAAATCTCTACCCTACCGATGATGTGTGCAAACTCGCTCGCAAGTATTTGATAGCGCATTTCCTCGCCTCCGACATTGAGGCCGCCGATAGTGGCGGGCAGACACGATTCCACCAACAGAGCCGAAGCGTTGGGAGCGTGAGCGAATCGCTTGCAATCCCGGAGTGGATGAAGGACGGCGAGCTTGCGTTTTACACCACTACCTACTGGGGCCAGAAGTTTCTGACATTGAGTAAACCCTACATGGGCGGCGTTGTGCTGAGCGTCCGAGGCGGTACGAATCCATGAGTTTCAGCGAGTCGGTAGGAGACAGTCAAATCAGCGGCGACTTCTCGCAGCTTGAGGATCTCATATCCGAGCTTGATGCAGGCTACTACGTGGACATTGGCATTCTCGGCGACGGCGAAGTGACGCCGGAAGGTGATAGTCTCGCCGAGATTGGAGCGAAGCATGAGTTCGGGTCTATCGCAGACAAGCTGCCGCAGCGTTCGTTTATCAAGATGCCGCTTGAAGCGAAACAGTCGGAGATATCGCAGAAAGTCGAATCCGGCATACAGGCGAAGCTCGAAGCGGGCGACGTGGAAGGCATATTCCGGGATATCGGCATAGCAGGAGAAGCGGCAATCGGCGAGGCGTTCGACACCGGCGGCTTCGGAACATGGAGGGGCCTGTCAGAGCGGACGAAAGACAAGAAGGGAAGCGACGCTATCCTGATTGACGAGGGGCATTTGCGCCGGTCGATCACAAGCGAGGTTGGGCGTGGGAATACCTAATGTATCCGGCGCACTGCGCGGCTGGACGAAAAAGCGTACCATACGCAAGATCGAGCAGACGGTCGTAGATTTCAAGGCTACCTACGCGATAACCGACGAGCGGAGACTGCCGGTGAATATCCAGCCGACGCCGGAAGAGCAGGTTGACCGCACGGTGGAAGAACAGCGCTCGTGGACTCACTGGACGCTGTGGATACGCGACGGCGGGCGGCGCTACTCGGTTGACGATGTGCTACTCATTGGCGATACGGCGTACAAAATCGAGAAAATCAGCGATTGGCGAGAGGGTGGATATACCGAATACGAGTCGGTCGAGGATTACGCGGTTGAGGTAGGCGAGTATGAGGGTAGCTGATGCAGCCTGACGAAATTGTTGCAACAATCATACGCGATTACATGCAGATAGCTCCGAGCAGGATTGTGCTGCGCGCGCAAAACTTCCAAGCGCCGAAAGACGAAGGGCTGTATGTAATCGTCGGGCTTGGCAATCAACAGACTATCGGGAGTAGTCAGCGAAGCGATGAAGAGACGGAGACCGGCGGCGTAACGATTGCGCAGGAAGTGACCGTAGATATCGTGAGCAAATCACGGGCGGCAGTCGAGCGACGGAACGAGGCGATAATCGCTCTTCGCTCGACGCTCGCGCAACAGCTCATGGAGCGGGAGGGTGCACGCGTGTTTCGGCAAGGCGGTATAACCGACCTGACGAGTATCGAGGCGTCTGCTGCGTTGCACAGATTCAGGGTATCGTTTATGGTACACTATAGTCAGTCGCGGACTATCAGCGAGAGACCGCTTGAACAGTTCCGTGACGTGGATGAGGAGGTCCAACAGTAATGGCGAATCTATTAGATTTAAGTAACGTCGTTCGAATCAGTCTGTTGTCGGCACTTCGCGGCCTGCCGGACGTGAACACGTCGGCGCTTGCGATAATCACAGACGACGAGCCGATTCCGAGCAACTTCGGCGACGCGAGGCAATATCTTAATGCCACCGGGGTTGCCGATGATTTCGGTAGTAGCAGCACGACGGCGAGGATGGCCGAGCGTGTGTTTGCGCAGACACCGAACATCCTGACCGGACGCGGGTTTCTACAGATTATCCCGCGCGACCAGGACGCATCGGCACAACCGGCGACGGTGCTATCTCGCGAAAACGTGGACCTCACACAGCTCGACGGCGACGACTATCATATCAATGTGGCAGTAGACGGCGAGGCTGCATCCGATTTGGAAATCGGTGAGGTTGACACGTCGAGTCTGTCGGCGGCGCAGGATTCGCTTAACTCCACCGCCGTTACCGGCGCAGGACTTGTGTTCTCGCTTACCGGCGAGGTTACAAGCGCAAAGGTGGAGCTGAGCACCGATAGCGATGGGGCGACGAGTGAAATCGAGGTTGGCGACTCTGAGACGGGAACCGACATTGCACCGATACTCAAGATTGACGGTGAGTCGGCGACCGGCGCGGACGCGGGCGTTGAGAGGCCGAAAGACACGGTGCTGCGTGTTCGCGACAAGGTCCCGTTCTTCGGCATTGTATTGACTGAGAAGCTCGACGATTCGGCGCTCACCGAGTTCGCATCACTCATTCAAACGCTCGACAAACTGTTCTTCGCACCGAGCCATGAGTTCAGCGACGTAGACGGCGTGTTTTCGGATATCGTTGAGTCAGGATTCACGCACACGCGACCGCTACTCTACACCGAATCGGAGACCGACGCAATCGACTTCGCCGCCGGGTATGCTTCTCGCGGGCTGTCGATCAATTTCAGCGGCGAGAACACCGCGCACACGATGCACCTGAAAGAGCTTATCGGGTTCACAGCCGACGATCTCACGCAGACGCAGCTTACCGCAGCGAACAACGCGGGCGTGGATGTCTACGCCAACTTCGGCGTTCCGAAGCTCTTTACCAGCGGTGCGAACCAGTTCTTCGATCAGGTATACACGCGGCTTGCGCTGGTGTTGAGGCTTCGAATTGCGCTGTTCAATTTCCTCGCGCAGACGAACACCAAGATTCCGCAGACCGAGGCGGGTATGGCGAGCCTCAAGAGCGTCGCCGAGGATGTGCTTGAGCGGTTTGTCACGAACGGCACGTTCGCACCCGGAGAGTGGAACGGACCGGCGGCATTCGGAGACCCGGAAGATTTCAAGCGCAACATTCGCGAGCAGGGCTACTTTGTGTTCTCGATTCCGTTGGCGCAGCAGTCGCAGGGTGAGAGGGAGGCGAGAATCGCGCCTGTCATTCAGGCGGCGGCGAAAGATGCGGGCGCTATCCATAGCGCGGACATGACCATACTGGTGGAGGCGTAACAGATGGCAAGCGTAAGTTTAACCGGAGCCGACGTGCTCAAAATTGACGACAGGCTGCTAAGCAACTTTGCCGACGGCACGGTTGCGAATATCGAGTTTCCGAACAACGTCGTTGAGGCGAAGAAAGGAAAGGACGGCAGCGCAATCTATGCGTTCAACTCCACCGGGTTTCAGGCGAACGTGACGTTGCGCATTGTGCTCGGTTCGCCGGACGACAAGTACATGAACAGCAGATTTCAGGAATACCGGCTTGACCCGGCGGCGTTCCTGCTCATCGACGGCGTGTTCACCAAGCGAAGCGGCGACGGCGAGGGAAACGTGACGAACATTATCTACCGGCTCAATGGCGGCGTTATTCAGCAGCTTCCGAACACGCAGAGCAACGTCGAGGGCGAGACCGAGCAGGCCGTGTCGATCTGGAATGTGACGTTCACCAACTCGAACCGGATAATGGCGTAGTATGAAAATCGAAGGCAAAGAGCTAAAGATCACCCCGGCGAGTTTCGAAGAGGCCCGCCGGTTGGCGAAAGCAGTCGAGCGCGCGGTGAAGGGAAACAAGATTGACCTGCCGTCTGATATCGATGAAGAGCTGTCGCCGGAAATGCTCGGAGGTCTCATTGACGCGATTCTTTCGGTTGACCTGTCCGACGAGGTTGAAGCGGCGCTTTTCGAATGCGCCAAACGCGCGAGCCTCGGCGACGAAGAGCGGATCACGAAGGACTTTTTCGAGCCAGTCGAGCGGCGCAAGCATTTTTACCCTGTAATGTGGGAGGTGTTGCAGGCGAATCTCGTCCCTTTTTTCGGCGAAGCCTTTACCAAGTTGCAGGACCTCGCCCCGAAAAACGCCGACAGCCTGATGTCGAGATTCACGAAGCGGAGGAAATAGTCATTGCGATGCACGTCGCGCGGGCCGGGTACTACGGCGGTGACCCCGGCGCGGTACTCGCGGCACGATGCGACATCGTGTGTTCTCTAATCGAGTACATCCAATTCACGCGAGACTATGAGGCGATAGAGTACGAGCTTAACCGGCCGCAGCGTTAGCATCACGCCACGCACGGGCAGCGGCTCGAAGCGCTGGCTTCATTCTGTTTATCGCTTTACCCGATAGCACATCGTCACGAAGCGCGGATTTGACATGCACGCACAATGGCGGGTGCGTTTCGATATGCTGCCAATCCTGCTCACACGCATTGTATCGGCTGCACGGTAGATAGACGAGGCGGGCGTGATGCTCTCCACGGTCGAGGACGCGCGCCAAGCTTGATTGGTTGATGCCCTTGTGCACCGGCGTCCATTTCAAGAGCGCCTTTCGATTTGCGTAGAAGTAATCGTCACTCTCTCGCCATAGCCGCACAAACTCTCGTGCCGCATCAGTATTGCGAACCATCACAACCCCGCCATTGATCGGGATGCGTGAGCCGGGCGTGTCGCGATACGTGAGGGCGATATCGAAGTCGTTGAACGCCGCCGAGAGATCGCCGAGAAACATCATGTCGCAGTCGGTCATGATGATGTCGTCGCGATTATATTGGATGTACTCGTCGCAGGCTATAAGCCTGTGATGGTTCGCGTGTATCGCTGGTTCGCCTTGTCTGCATCGAGTTCTCACCTCTGCCGGTGGATCGGGACGCAGCGTGACGATATGCGCGTGAGGCATAGTCTCGCGTGCGGTATGCTCCCATACCCGATGCAATCGGTGATATCCGAGCGGTTCGGCTGAGTCGAATACGACCGTAAGCAGCGTCACGGCCCGCCCCGATAGCGGAAGAACCGCTCCATGGGTTGAGTATTCATCTCGTCGATAGGCTCGAACTCGGGGTGCTGCGCTATGTATTCGCGTTGCGTGTTATGGGCCGGATCTCCGGTTTTGTCGAAATAGTTGAAATCCATGAGCACTATAACCGCGCCGTCTATGAGGTGGGGGAAGAACGTGTCGACGACATGACGCCATGCGGCCGGACGCTTCGACGCGTCGTCGATATATAGACCGATAGGATCACCACACCATTCCGCTTCTCTGATATCGCATCGGTGATAATGGATGTCCGCGTGGAACGGGGCGAGATTCGCCTTCACGATTTTGAGGCTATCGCCGAGCGGGAGGTCAAAGCTTTGGAGTCTCGCCTTCTCTCTCTCGCCACGGTTGGTGTGGAACCGGTCATAGACGTGTATCGGCACGCTCGCACCGAGGGCGAGATACGCCGTGCCCGACCCGAGCCACGCGCCGACCTCAACGATGTTCGAACCAGCCGGAACATCACGAGCGAGCCTTATCAGGTAGTCTCCGATGTGCCGTGCTCCCATGGACGGGATGCGGTCGGCTGCCTCGCGTAGATTACTCATTCGCCCTCCAGTCGGTGTACTCGGCCCATCTATCGACGAGGTAGAGCGTCATGCGAGGGCGGGCGCGTAATAGGTGCTCGCTCATCACGCCCTTGTCAACGCCGACCTCGACGCCGGTTACGTGCCTATCGGTAGGCAGCCATTCGGCTAATGCATCCCATCGTCTCATGGATGGAGCGTAGCACGTTGTTGCTAACGTCGGCAATTTGCCATACACTACATATGTGACTGTAGCACAACTGTTCGCCCGAATAGGCGTCAAAACTGATGAGCCGAAAGTAAAGAGCTTCATGAAGTCGGTCGGCGGCGCGAAGCTCGGGCTCGTCGCAATGGCCGGTGCCGCCGTCGGTGTAGCCGAGTCGCTCAGGCGCATGACGCAGGCGAGCGAGCGAACCGCGCGCGAATTGCGTGAGTTCGAGGCGGCGACAGGCGCGAGCACAGAACGACTCCAGCAGTGGCAACAGGTAGCCGACCGCGTGTCCGGTTCCGGCGATGCGGTGGCCGCAAGTATTCGTTCGATAGTAGACGAGCAGCAAGCCATCCGCATGGGCGAGGGCGATGTGTCTGCGTGGCAGCTACTTGGCATTGACCCGCGTGGCGCCGACCCGTTTGAGGTCATGGAAGAGCTACGCCGGGCAACCGCCGAGATGGCCCCGGCGATGCGCCGCGACATGATGCAGCGCATCGGCGTGAGCGAGGACCTAAACGAAGTCCTTCAGCTGACTAACTCCGAGTTCGAAGAGATGGCCGGGCAGGCGCACATCATGGACCCGGCGATGATAGAGGGGTTGGAGCGAAGTCGTGCGGCGGGCGAGGCGGTTCGCCAATCGTTGACGCGGATGCGCGATGTCATAGCCGTGGAGCTTGCGCCGGTGTTCGAGGATACATCGAGCAAACTCGACGAGTTCATACGGCAGAATCAGGACGGCATTGTGCGTGCGGTTCGTGGCGCATTCGATATGGTGCAGCGGTTCATATCGGCACTTCGAAACGCGGGCCGACTGGTGGACTCATTCATTCAGGCAACGGTTGGATGGGAGGCGGCGTTGGTTGGATTCGGCGCTGTCCTCGCGATAGCATTCGCGCCAATCACGAAAATCACGCTCGGGCTCATATTGCTTATTGCGCTGCTCGATGATATTTACCGCTACACGCAGGGCCGCCCGTCGCTCATTGGAGAGTTGGCCGAGGATTATCCGATGTTCGAGGCGTTCATCGACGGGCTTATATCTCACTTCGAACGGGTGCGTGATTTCGTGCAGGGTTTGGTCCAAGCAATAGATGGGCTGTTCAGAGGCAATCAAGACGCGTTCGACGAGTTTCGCGACGAGTGGGGCGAGTTAGGCGAGCAGATAGCCGACGTTGCTGATAGGATAATTACGCTCCGTGATAACGTGCAAGATTTGCTCAATCAGGATATCAGTGTATGGGGGTTCCTGTGGCAAAACATGCTCGATAACATAGCTACTTCTCCGGGCGTGCGGTTCTTCCAGCGGCTATTCGATTTTGTCGAAGACATGGGCGGTCAAACGCTCGACGATCTCGACGAGGAAGGCTCGAGAGATGAGGGGTTTTGGGACCGTATCAATCCGTTCTCAATGTTGCAAAGTGCTCCGGTTCCCGGCGACAGTGGTGGTGGCGTTATCACGCAGAATAATCGATACGAGATACACGGCAGCGACGCTCGGGCAATCGGCGAGGAAGTCAGTCGCAGAACGCAGCGAGATATCAACCGTGCAAGCGCACAGAGGGCTACAGCGGGATGAGTTTTTCAAGGATTAGTCCGGCAAAAGAGACCCGTCGCAATGCACCGGCGGGATATTTAGACGCGAAACGCAGCGTATTTTTGTCCAGCAAATTTGCCCGTGGCACGTCAGGATGGATATTTGATTTGCCGCTTGAAGAGAATCTTGAGCTGTCGAGTGATATCACCGATCACTTCACCGAAGAGCAGTCGTTTGTGCAGGATCACGTCGTCCGACAGCCGAAAAGAATTACGCTTCGAGGGGAGATTGCCGAGCTTGTTTTTTCCCCGTTTGGCGCAAGGAGTCAGGCCGAGAAAGACGCGGGTACATTCGATGCAGCAGGAACGCTTGAACAGATACAAAACCGACTCGGCACCGTGGAGGCATACATCGGCGACCGGCTGCCGGGCGCGGTACAAACATCGCGGCGTGTGGTAAATGTAGCGCAGGAAGCCGAGGCGATCTATTCGCGGAATATGAGCCGCGCAGAAAATATTGTAGGGTTTTTCCAAGATGACGAACCGACCCCGGAGTTTCCCGGACCTACCACGCAAAATACAACACGACAGCGACGAATATACAACGACTTAAAGGCGTTGTGGTTACGCAATGAGGTGGTAGAAGTGATGACCCCGTGGGAGTTCTTCGACTCGATGCTGATTGAGCAAATAAGTGCGCAGCAGGACGAGGACACCACGCAGGTTAGCGAGATAACGATTACGCTCAAAGAGTACCGAGCGGCGACGGTAGCGCGGCGGACGGATTTCAACGAGGATGTGTTACCGCCTCGAGAAGAGATACAGGGCGAAGAGCTGGAGGACGGCGGCACCGTGCAGGGCGAAGAACAGGATGACCGAAGTCTATTGCAAGCGCTCCGGGACGTCGGTGCAGACTTGCTACAAGGATTCCTTGAATGAGCATGCGAAAGATTGACGGACTATCAGCGCAGCCGAATCAGCGATTCCGCATGACAAGCGACGATGGAGAGCCGATACGATTCCGCCTCGTGTTTCGCCCAACGAGTGAGCATTGGTATATCGACGTGGAGTCGGGCAGCTTCGCCGTCAACGGGCTGCGAGTTGTCGAATCGCCGGACCTGCTCTATCAGTATCGCAATATCGTACCGTTCGGCATTCTCTGCCGTGTACGCGGCGACGGTGAGCCACAGGTGGTAAACGATTTCGCCTCCGACCGCGTGGCGCTCTACTTGGTGGAGGGCGATACGCTTGCGGGCGTACGCAGGGTATTCGATGCCACAACGTAAATGGATTCGACGATATCAGATTACGATTCAGACTCCCGAGGGCGTGCAATTCCTCATTGAGCCTCCGATATCGGTATCGTTCGAGATATCGAGAAACGCGCTCGCCGACGCGAACGATATGAGCCTGTCTATCTACAATCTCGCGCGCTCTACGCGAAACAGCCTGTTCAAGGACAGGTATTCGCTCATTGAGTATTGGCAGATTGTTGTTAAGGCCGGTTACGACAGGTTGTTTACTGTGTTTCGAGGCAACATTCAGGAATCCCAGAGCTACCGTGACGGAACCAACTGGATTACTGAGCTACAGTGTTACGACGGCATGCATTCGATACAGAACGGGCAGAGTGACGTGAGCTTTTCAGGCGAGACGCCATACGAGGACATTGTTCGAGGACTCATTAGCGACTTTCCCACGCTTAACGCCGGGGCGATTGGCTCTCCGGCAGAGGGCGAGAGTGTGCGAGGGAGCGCGTATTCCGGCAGCACTTCGCAGATTCTTGACGCGATTGTGGACGGCAATTACTTCATAGACCTGGAAGAGCTGCACATTCTCGCACGTGATGAAATACTCACCGATCAAGTGTATGTGCTCGACGAGCGGCAGCTGTTTGCAACGCCGAGCCGCCGGGACACGTTTATCGACGTGGAAATACTCTTTTATCCAGAGGTGCAGATAGGACGCATGTGCGAGCTTCGTTCAACAGAGCGCGTGTACAATGGTCAGTACAAGGTGGTAGGCTTGACGCACAACGTAGAGATTCGAGGCGACGTTGCCGGGAACGCGGTCACGGAGCTACAACTTGACGCCGGTACGCAGGCATTTCGCGAGGTTACGCAGTAATGGGAAGCAGGACGAAACCGACGCCACCGGATTTAGATGACGTACTCAATGATCTGAAAGCGGAGATATTCGCGCAGCTTAATTGCGTTGCAACCGGGCGCGTGGAGTCGATAAACAGCAGCGAGCGCACCGTATCGGTGCAGATTGTCACCAAGCGCGAGCGGGAGGACGGCACTATAAGCAGGCTACCGCTGCTGCTCGATTGTCTTCTCATTGTGTTGCAAGGCGGTGGTGCGTATGTCGATATGCCGGTGTCCGTTGGAGATTTCGCGGTGGTGCTCTTCAATGACCGGGATATCGATAACTGGTGGAAAGGCGCAGGCGAGTCGCTCCCGAACACGCGGCGCAGGCATAGTCTGTCCGACGGGTTTGCGCTGGTGGGCGCGAATACGCGAGACGGGGCGCTTGATTTTGACGGCGACATGGTGCGCATTGTCCCGAAGTCGGGTACCGGAGATATAGCGGCGGCGGCGCGTGAGGGCGACGCGATAGAGATTAGTTCTACGACTGCGCCGGATTTTTTCTCGTGGGCGGGCGCGGTAGGAACGGAGTCTGGCGTCGGGCCACCACCTGACCCGATTGTCGGACGGGTATCAAGCGGCTCGGGAGGGGTAGAGATAGGATGATGTTTCGAGCGCTCACCCGTGACGGTGATTGGCAATTCGGCGCAGGCAAACAGACCTATGCGCGCGATCTCACCGCTCTCCAATTCGATATCAAGACACGACTGCTACAATGGCGAGGCGATTGCTTCTATGCGCCGGAGGAAGGGATAGATTGGAACAACTTCCTCGATATCGGAACGAAGGACTTCCTCGACCGCGATATCAGACGTGTTATATTGCAGACACCGGGTGTGATTCGCATTCGCGGCTATCGCAGCGAGCTGAGTCGAGATACGAGGCAATTGAGCATTGAGGTTCGAATCACTACAATATTCGGCAACGTGCGGTTAGAGGATGTGCTGTAAATGAGCGATATATTAGACGGCGACGGACTACAGATTAAGAGCCTCTCGGATTTGCGCGAAGAGCTCGAAGGGGCGTTCCGCGAGATATACGGCGAGGACATTAACATCGAGCCGAACACGCCGGACGGGCAGATCATAAACATCTTCGCGCAGGAAGGCGTTGACCTTCGCGAGTTACTCGAACAGATAAATGCCGGGTTCGACCCCGACCAGGCCGAGGGGCGCACGCTTGACCAGCGCGTTGCAATCAACGGTATTCAGCGGCGCGGCGGCACGTACACGCAGACTCCGGTAGATGTGACCGCCGACCGGTCGGTTTCGCTGACCGGGCTTGACGATCAAGCGGAGGCGTTGGAGCCGGATGTATCGGGGCTCTTCACCGTTCGCGACGACGCTGGCAATCAGTTTTTCCTGCTTGAGTCGGCAACGATAAACAATGAGACGTTATCACTCACATTCCGCGCCGAGGATATAGGTGAAGTAACCGTAGCGCCGAACACGATCACGACCGTAGTAACGACAACGCCGGGCATAACCGAAGTCAATAACCCTGAAGGCGCCTCAGTTCTCGGCGAGGACGAAGAGACCGACGCAGCACTTCGAAGACGTCGTCGGCGCAGCGTTGCCATTACGTCGACCGGATACGTGCAATCTATCGAGGCGGCGCTCGGGAATGTCGACGGGGTTACAACGGCGATTGTGCGCGAAAACGATACGAACGAAGAGGACGCCGACGGCACCGGGCCACACTCAATATGGGCGATTGTCGAGGGCGGAAGTATCGACGATATTGGAGGCGTGATTTATGCGAAGAAACCTCCAGGGACCGGGCAGCGTGGCGACGAGTCGGTAGAGATAGACAGGCCGAACGGCACGAAGTTTGTCGCGCGGTTTGACAGGCCGATCAATAAGGACCTATGGATATCGTTCAACGTTGTGTTGCCTGACGGCGGGAACATCGACACCGATTTTATCGCCGCCGAGATTGTAGAGAATATCATTTGGGGCGTTGGCGCGGACGCGGTCGGCTCGGTTATCACCGAGTTTGTTCAAGGACTGAACGAGCGCTATCAGATCACCGCGATGCAAGTTAGTGACGACAACTCGACGTTTTTCGAAGTGGTGTCGCCGGAGTCGCCGCAGCACCGGTTTATTAACTCCACCGACAGGATTGATATTATCACATGAACGAGCAGTTGATTGAATACTACCGCGACCTACTCATAATTCAATATCAGAAACCGAAAGCGCGGGCGACGATTGAGGCGCTCATACGCGCGGGGATGATATTCGATCTTGCGATAGCGGTGCGCGACGGCTACGACATAGACACGGCGGTCGGAGCGCAACAGGACATACTCGGGAAATATCTCGATATCGACCGGATCATAACCGGTTTCGATTTCACACGCGAGTTCTTCGGATACGCGGAATACGGCGATGACGAGCCGTTTGATTTCAACGGATACATTGAGTACGAAACATTGCCCGTGCCGGATGTGCAGTATCGGCGGTATGAGGATGCGCGGACGTCGCTGTTTGCGTTGAACGACGAAGAGTTCAGGCAGTTGCAGCAACTTCGCGTTATCCAGAACACGGGCCTTGCGAGCATGGAGCAAATTGACTCGCTTCTGTTCTCGCTGTTTGAGGACCAAGTTGTTTTCACCGACCGCGAGAACATGACACTCAGCTACATATTCCAAGAGGATGAAACGATTGAACGGCTTGTGCTCATAGCGCAGAGCGAGGGGTTACTTGCGAAACCGGCGGGCGTTGGCCTTAGCGTCTCATTTACCACAGACATAGACAACATTTTCTGCTATAGTGTGTACGGCAGTGAACCGGCGAGCTTTGTAGTGTGGTATTCAACGTATACAGGCACAGTTGGATTCGAGAAGGAATTTGATAGACACACAGAGAGTAGCGAATTACGAGCAACAGATGATGGTTCAATTCGCATCGGCTCAACAGCCCCAGCTGTTGGGGGGTGGGCGATATATTAAGGAGTTATGGAATGAAGTCAATAAAAGACATTCGAGATGAAAGGCCTGCGGTACAGCCAATAGATACAGAGCAGACGTTGATAGAATTTCAGCAGACTGACCAGCCATCGGGGCAGCAGTCAACAGCAGGTACGATAAATGAGCTCAAAAATAGCTTCACCGGCACAGACCCCGAGCAGGTGCCGACCAATGCTGACTTTAGGGTAATCTCTACCGAAACTCCGAGTGTCGGGCCAATAGGGAAATTGTGGTTTCGCTTGGATGCTCCGGGTTCACTCATCTGGGAGCACAATCTTCATGGGGGTACCGTATTTTCTGTATTTGAGCGCAATGGCGTGGTGTATTCGGGTTCGTCCGACGACAATGTAATCGCCGCCGACGCTGAGGACGGTTCGTTCATCTGGGAGCACGAGCTTCATGGGAATATCGTATGGAGCGTATTTGAGCGCAATGGCGTGGTGTATTCGGGTTCGTCCGACGACAAGGTAATCGCCGCCGACGCTTCAGATGGTTCACTCATCTGGGAGCACGAGCTTCATGGAGACCGCGTACTGAGCGTATTTGAGCGCAATGGCGTGGTGTATTCGAGTTCGTCCGACGAAAAGGTAATTGCCGCCGACGCTTCAGATGGTTCACTCATCTGGGAGCACGAGCTTCATGGAGACCGCGTACGGAGCGTATTTGAGCGCAATGGTGTGGTGTATTCGGGTTCGTCCGACGGCAGGGTAATCGCCGCCGTATCAGATAAACACAGTTATATTTCAGATGGCTTGAAATGGATACCGGGACAGCGCTTTGTGACAGACCGCGAAGGCGGTCAACTTGGATAAATAGGAGGGCATTATGTACAGTATACGAACGGACGAAAAGGGTCGAATAACGAATGTGTATTGCGGTCGCAAGGGTGGTCCATGGCGTCATATAGACGACGAGCAAATGCCGTTTCCGAGAGTCGAAGGGTATAAAGCGCATCGTTATTTGAGCGAGATTGCCGGTGATATGCAGTTCGATACAGAACATTCGACCGATAGTATAGGTATCGTGCTGGTCGAAATCGAACACCCCGAGCCCGACGAGGCAGCAGAGGAATGAGAAGGAGAAGGATCTATGGCTAAATTACCACGCATCAGGCAAAAGATTTTCGGCGACGCCGGAGGGCCCGGTCAGTTCGGGCAAATCGGCAGTGAGGCTGCAGGCAGTCCGACGACGACGAAAGACCTTGAAACGATACAGGCGCTTTCGCAGTACGACAACGGCCTATACGCGATTACCGCGAACGCCGCAGAGCCGCCGAGGATTCAGGACATCAACTCCATATACCTGCTTTCCACTGCGCAGCTCGCGTATGTGTTGCAAGCTGGTATACCGGAGTACAACAAGGACACCGACTATCACGCACGCACGAGCATGGTGCAGGGCCCGGACGGACTTGTCTATCAGAGCGTGACAAACGACAATCAGGGCAATGAGCCGCCGGACTCGACGAATTGGGATGTATGGCGCTCCACCGGCATTGTCGCCGACGCGTGGGACCCCGCGACGTCGTATGAAATCGTCGGAGAGCGTGTCATGCGATATGGCATTCAGTTCATAAACATCAACGCTACCGGCAACACCGGCGCGGACCCGATAACATCCCCGGATTTTTGGTACCCGCTCCCCGACGTGGCAGAGATTCTCCGCGACCACGCAACCGGGCGCGTGAGACGTGGCGAGTCGATTCCCATTCACGATTTCGAAGATGCGCGATATGAGGCGTTCTTCTCGTATGGGCGCCACCGATTCGGCGACAAGCTCATGGACGCCTACGCGGTACACCTCGACGGCTCCACGGCCACCGGCTCCCTCGCCGACATCCTCGACTCGTGGCACCTCGCCGACCTATGGGCACCCGGTGACCCG
>Ga0207421_10005272_pt1 | contig 14554 bp, 10 predicted proteins | sample SodLakKL_010_SED_4_FD_187542 | JGI IMG/M metagenome (GOLD analysis project Ga0207421, IMG submission 187542) | Alkaline sediment microbial communities from Lake Tanatar, Kulunda Steppe, Russia - 8KL_010_SED (SPAdes) (version 2) | ecosystem: Environmental > Aquatic > Non-marine Saline and...
GAGAGCGAACGCTTGACCTTCGCGGTGCTGCATCTCGGCGACCATAACTTGATCGGTGGCGTGAACCAGGTGGGGGCCTCGACTCGCTACAGAAATCTGCAGGAGCGTATCCGCGCGAGCTTTCTCGACAACAATATTCCAGGCACCATCTTGCTCATAGACCGTGTGTTCGGGCGCAATAGTTATCTGCTGTGGCATCTCTTCAAGGACGAACAGCGCAAAGTGCTCGAGCAACTGCTGGACTTGACGTACCGCGAGGTAGAGGTGAGCTACCGGCGGTTGTTTGAGACCAACTACTCGATCCTGCAGGCGCTCAAGAGCGCGCAGATGCCGATCCCAGAGGCGTTGGCCGCCCCGGTTCGGTATGTGTTAAACAGCGACCTGCGGACCGTGTTCGGTTCCGACGGCCCGATTGACCTCACCGATCTCCAACACGCCGTGAACGAGTTCGACCGCTGGCCTTTCGACCCTGATCCCGACACCACAAGCTACACGATAGCCGAAAAACTGAGCTCCATGATGCGAGAGCTCGAGCGTGCGCCGGATAACGATGCGATGCTCGACAATCTGGTAAAGGTCTATGAGCTGCTCGAACCTCTGGAGCTCGAGCTCGTGCTGCACGAGCAACAGAACATCTACTTCATGCTCGCGAACCGGGTTGGACCGCAGCGCTTCGCCGCGGAGCCGGATAAGCGCCGTCTGCAGGTCGCTGCGCTTGGAAGACATCTGCGCGTGCGGATTCCGTTCATCGAACAGGCAGCCGCACCGCCGGAGGAATCGGAGGAGTCGCTATGACGAAGTTACCGGTTGCAAGCTATCGGTTGCAGTTCACACCCGAGTTCGGTTTCAATGCCGCGCGGGAGATACTGCCGTACCTCGCGCAGCTCGGCGTGTCGCACCTGTACGCCTCGCCGATACTCAAGCCGCGAACTGGAAGTATGCACGGGTACGACGTGGTTGACCCCAACCAACTCAATCCCGAGCTCGGCACCGAGGAGGAGTTCCACGCCTTGCTCGATGAAGCGGCGGAGCACGGTATCGGCTGGATTCAGGATATCGTGCCGAACCACATGGCATACTCGTACGAGAACGTGTACCTGCGTGACATGTTCGAAAACGGTGAACGCTCTCCGTACCGCAAGTTCTTTGATATCGAGTGGGAGCACCCGGTCGAGAACATCCGCGGACGCGTGCTTGCGCCGTTTCTTGGAGATCTCTACGGCAATGTCCTGGAGAACGGTGAGCTCTCGCTGAGCTACAGCCCGGAAGGGTTTGCGGTCAATTACTACGAGATGCGGCTTCCGCTCTCGATCGAGAGCTATGCCGAGATCCTGACGTACGAGCTCGGTGAGCTCGAGGAACAACTCGGGCGCGAACACCCGGATTTCGTGAAGCTGCTCGGCGTGCTCTACGTCGTCAAGGGCCTGAAAAGCGATCGAGACACCTCGGTGCGCTACGATCAAGTGGGGTTTGTGAAGCGCATGCTGGCCGAGCTCTACGAGAGCAACTCCGCGGTGCGCGCCTTCATCGATAAGAACCTGCGTGTTTTCAACGGCGAACCCGGGAACCCCGAGAGCTACAACCGCCTTGATGAGCTGCTCTGGGGCCAAGTCTATCGACTTGCGTTCTGGAAGGTTTCGAGCGAGGAGATCAACTACCGCCGCTTCTTCAGTATCAACGAGCTGATCTCGCTGCGAGCCGATCGCGAAGAGGTGTTTGAAGAAACCCATGCCTACATCCGGTCGCTCGTTGAGGCGGACCGCATCCAAGGGCTTCGTATCGACCACATCGACGGGTTGTACGATCCGCGGCAGTATCTCGAACGGCTGCGCGCTGCAGTCGGCAATGTGCTGATCCTGGTCGAGAAGATTACCGAGCCCGACGAGGACCTGCCGGAGTCGTGGCCGGTTGAGGGCACCACCGGCTACGAGTTCCTCAACTGCGTCGGGGGTGTGTTGTGCCGCGTGGAGAATCGGCGTAAGTTCGCGCGGCTGTACGGAACCTTCACCGGCGTGAAGACGCCGTACGACGAGCTCGTGTACGAAAAAAAGCGGCTGATCATCACCAATCATATGGCCGGAGACCTCGAGAATCTCGCGCGCTTCATGCGCAAGGTGTTTGGGCACGACCGGCACGGGATCGACATCACATTACAAGGTCTCAAGCGCGCGTTGATGGAGGTGATGATCTACTTCTCGGTCTACCGCACCTACATCACCGATCGTATCGACCGCCAGGCCGATCAGTTCTATATCAGCTCGGCGATCACGGTCGCAAAACAGAAGTTTCCGGCGCTGTTGTACGAGCTCGACTACATCGAACGGTTCTTGCTGCTGAGTTACGACAAGCATGTCAGTCAGGAGGGTATCGGAACCTGGCACGATTTTGTAATGCGCTTTCAGCAGTTCACAGGTCCGCTGACCGCAAAAGGTTTTGAAGATACCCTGCTGTACGTCTATAACCGTTTGGTTTCGCTGAACGACGTGGGCTCGAGTCCCGATAGTTTTGGGGTTACCTCGGCACAGTTTCATCAGTTCAACCGCAAGCGCTCGCACTCCCATCCGCGCGCGATGAACAACACCGCAACGCACGATACCAAACGCGGCGAGGATATGCGCGTGCGGCTGCATGTCTTGAGCGAGATGCCGGGAGAGTGGGAGAAGCAGCTGCGCGCCTGGCGCAAGCTCACGGCAAAACTCAAGCGCACCGTCGGCGGTGTCGGTGTTCCGGATCGCAACGATGAGTACTTTCTGTACCAAACCCTGCTCGGTACGGCCGAACCCGAGACGCTCGAGTCTCCCGAGTATCTGCAGCGCATCAAGGACTACACCATCAAGGCGGTGCGCGAAGCCAAGGTGCACACCGCCTGGCTCAAGCCCGACCAGGGCTACGAGGACGGTTACCTGCAGTTCATCGAAGAGCTGTTGATCTCGGCTCGAGGCGCGCCCTTTCGCGAGGCGTTTATCCCGTTCCTGCGCAAGCTGCGGTTTTACGGCGCGTACAACAGTCTCTCGCAGGTGGTGTTGAAGCTTTTCGCTCCGGGCTTTCCCGACCTCTACCAAGGAACCGAGTTCTTTGAGCTCTCGTTGGTTGACCCCGATAATCGTCGCCCGGTGGATTACGCACGCCGCGCCGCGGTGCTCTCGGAGTTCGACGCTGCTCTGCCGAGCGAGCTCGCGGCGGTCGCCGAGCGCGACCGCGTACAGCCGAGCGAGCGCGCGAAGCTGTTTGCGTTGCGCGAGGGGCTAAGACTGCGACGCGACTGGATCTCGCTGCTCGATGCGGCGGAGTACATTCCGCTCGCGACCGAGGGGAAGTATTCCGACTCGCTGCTCGCCTACATGCGACGCTCGGGCGAGAGTTGTCTGGTGGTGGCGGTGCCGCGCTTTTTGAGCCTGGTGGTGCCGGAGGGCGTTGCGCCGCTCGGTGCCGAGGCGTGGCACGACACGCGCATCGTGCTGCCGGAAGGCGTGCCGAGCGTGTTCTACGAGCACTACACCGCGAGCGAGGTGCACGCCGAGAACGGATCGGTTGCGGCCGGGAGGCTGTTCGAGCGCTTCCCGTTCGCCATTCTGAGCTCCGGGCCGGGCTCGAGTTAGGGGCCCTCGACCGGGAATCTCGACCTCTAGGGCCTGCAGGCGGCCGGCGGGCCGAAATTTCCGCTGTATTTTGTTATATTTATACCGGACGGTGCATCCACGTCCGTCACGGAGAAGGACGATGATGAGAAGATCAAGACATGCGATGGTCGTGCCGGCGGCCGTGCTGGCGGTTGTGCTGCTCGGAGCCTGCGGCGCCGACGAGGAGATCACGCGAGAAGAGGCTGAGGAGCGGCGCTCGATCAGCCGGAGCGAGATCCTGGAGCTGACCGAACAACGCCCCGGCGGGCAGGGCTTTGAGGTGGGGACGGTCGGCGGAACCTGGCGCACAAGCGTCAACAACGACCCGCGCAGCTTCAACAAACTCACCGCGCGCGACGCCGACACCCGCGGCGTGCTCGACGGGCTCTACGACTATCTCGCCGATTACGACCCCTACACGCGCGAGTTCAAGCCCAACCTGGCTTCGTTCGAGATCGAGATCGATGAAGAAGCCGACGAGCTGCGCGTGATATACACGCTGCGAGACGATCTCTACTGGACCACTCCGGACGGCGACCCTGAGGACTGGGTGCCGGTAACGAGCGAGGACGTCGTGTTCTGGTACGATGAGATTCAGGCCGAGCGCGGGGTGCAGCATCCCGGCTATCCGGGACAGTACATAGAGATGGAGGACGGCTCTCGTGAACGGATCGAGATCGAGAAACTCGATGAGCGCAGCTTCGTGTTTCATTATCCGCGGATCGTGCAAAACCCGGTCCTCTCCACCAACATGATCTTTGGCCCCAAGCACATCTATGAACCCGCGCTGGAACAAGACGGCGTGCAAGGGGTGCTCGATGTGCTCAGCGTCGACACCGACCCAATGAGCATTCCATCGATCGGAGAGTACCATATCACCGAGTACGAACCCGGACAGCGGGTGGTGCTGCAGCGCAACCCCAACTACTTCAAGACCGACGAAGACGGCACGAGCTTGCCGTATCTCGAACGCGTGATCGTGCGCATCGTGCCCGACAAGAACAGCGAGTTTCTGATGTTTCGCGACGGCACGCGCGACTCCTATACCTTAAGACCCGAGGACCTCGATCCGTTGCTGCGCGTGGATGACCGCGACTACACCGTGTACAACGGCGGCGCGGCGCTCGGCGCTTCGTTCTTCACTGTTAACCAGAACCCGAGCGCGGTGTCTGAGCCGAAGCTTGCGTGGTTTTCGCAGAAGGAGTTCCGCCAGGCTTTGAGTTCGCTTCTGAATCGCCCGCGTATCGTGCGTCAAGTCTACCGAGGTCTCGCCGAGCCGGCGCACCATTTCTTTGCGCGCCCAAACCCTATGTTCGATGAGGATATTCGTCTCGAGTACACCTACAACCCCGAGCGCGCGGTAGAGCTGCTCGCCTCTATCGGGATCGAGCAAGACGAAGAAGGCATTATGCGCGACGAGGACGGTAACCGCATCGAGTTCACGATCTCGCTCGGCGCCGAGAACAATATCGGCATCGATATGGCACAGATCCTCTCCGACGAGCTCGGCGAGGTCGGTATCAACGCGCGCGTGCGCCCGGTTGATTTTCAGCGCTTGGTCGAGATGCTGCAGAACACCTACGACTGGGACGTGGTGCTGGTCTCGCTCGGGGCCAACTACTGGCCCTCGGGGGGGAGTAATGTGTGGCAGTCGAGCGGCAATTTCCACCTCTGGCATCCGTTGCAAGACGAGCCCGCGACCGAGTGGGAGGCGCGCGTAGACTACCTGTACAACGCCGGGCGGTTCGAGAAGGATGAAGAGCGCGCCAAGGAGATCTACGATGAGTATCAGCGCATCCTACTCGAGCAACTGCCGGTGATCTACACCGTGCACCCGATCTCGTTTCAGGCGGTGCGCGATCGGTGGGCGAACGTGTACTACGACACGCTGCGCGGGCTCGATACAACCTATCTGTACCTCAAAGACGAGTAGGGAGTGAGCGAGCTGCGAATGAACCCGCTCAAACTTGCCCGGCGAGTGATCGGACAGCTGTTATACAACTTCAGAGCGCGGCGGCCGCTCGCGGCCTTCGTCTCCGGACGTCTGCTCTCGATGGCGGTTTTGCTGTTCTTGCTGGGGCTGGCGGTGTTCGCGCTGATGCAACTCACTCCCGGAGACATCGTCGAGAACTACATCCGCGGTCAGATGTTCACACTCGGTGAGTTCCGGCAGGACGACAACATCTACACCGAGGAAATGATCGAGATGGCGCGCGAGCGGCTGGGGCTGGACCGCCCATTCTACGTGCAGTATGCAAACTGGCTGCGACAGGTGTTTCTAGAGCGCGACCTCGGGCGAACGCTGATCGCACGCGCGCCGGTACTGTTTCTGATCCGCGACCGCATGATCAACTCGCTGGTTCTCAACCTCATCTCGTTGGTCTTCCTGACGGTGTTCTCGTTCGGTCTGGGAATCTACTTCAGCTCCAAAGTCGGCACGCGCATCGATGTCGCCGCGACGAGTACCGCGTTGTTTTTCCACGCCTTTCCGGGGATTCTGATGCTGATACTGCTGCAACTGTTTGCGGCGGTCAGCGGGTGGTTTCCGATCACCGCCTACCCACCCTTTCCGTTTCGTGAGGCGCCGGTACAGTTTGTGTTCAGCTACGCGCACCACGTGTTCTTGCCGCTGCTCGGGGCGTTTCTCTCAGGCGTCGGCGGTACGATGCGCATGATACGCGCAACGATGCTCGATCAGCTCGGGCAGCCCTACATCACGAGTCTGCGCTCGCGCGGAATTAGCGAGCGGCGCATCTACTTCGCGCACGCGTTTCGTAACACGCTCAATCCGTACATCACGAGCAGCGCGAATCTCTTCGCGAGTTTATTCTCGGGGTCGCTGATCCTCGAGATCATTTTTTCGTATCCGGGAATCGGGCGGCTGATGTACGAGGCGGTGCGACAGGAAGACATCAATCTGGTATTGGCGAACTTGATGTTCATAAGTTTTCTGGTTCTGGTCGGGATGGTCGTTGCCGATATCCTGCTCGCGGTGGTAGATCCGCGAATACGGTACTCTAAGCAGTAACGGACGGCGTGTGGTATGCTGAAACGAATCTGGGCCGGCGTTCGCCGGCGACCCATAGCGCTGATCTCGTTCGTGGTGCTGGTGGTCCTGTACACCGCCATGATCTTCGCCGAACTGACGACCCCGTATAATCCCCACACCGTGTTTCGAGACCACAGCTATCATCCTCCCAACGTCACGCTGTACTCAAGCGAGCACGGCTTCGGCCTGCAGGTGCAGGAGCGCGTCTTGGTCGACCAGCTCAACTGGCGCTACGCACGCGTGCGCGGCGAGTACCACCCGGTGCGGTTCTTTGTGCGCGGTCCGAGTTACCGCTTCTGGGGCCTGTTCGAGACCGACATCCACCTGTTCGGGACCGAGGCGCCGTACGCCGAGGACGGGCGCACATGGGAAGACGGTGGGCGTAACTACCCGGTGTTCCTGTTTGGGGCCGACCACATGGGGCGCGATCTCTTTACGCGCGTGATCCACGGCTCGCGTATCTCGCTCACGATCGGGTTCGTCGGGATCGCGATATCGCTCACGCTCGCGGTCGTTCTCGGCGGTCTGGCCGGCTACTACGGAGGGATGCTCGACTGGCTCCTGATGCGCTTTGCGGAGTTCGTGATCCTGATTCCCGGCTTGTATTTGATCCTGTTTCTGCGCTCGGTGCTGTCGCATGATCTAGACCCCGGCCAGTCGTTTATCCTGATAACCGTGATCCTGTCGTTTGTGGGGTGGCCCGGAAGCGCTCGTCTAATCCGCGGGATGGCGCACAGTATCAAGCGCGAGGACTTCATCACCGCCGCCGAGCTCGACAGCATACCGCCGCTCGTGATCGTGTTTCGCCAGATCGTGCCGCAGATGGCCTCTATCTTGATTGTAAGCGTCGCGCTCGGTATTCCGAGTTTCATTCTCGGCGAGACGGTGCTGTCGTATCTGGGCCTTGGGGTTGTGGATCCGGCGGTGAGTTGGGGCAGCTTGTTGAACCGTGAGATCTCGACCCTGAACAACCTCACGCGCTTCCCGTGGTTTCTCTGGCCCGGAGTGTTCTTGATTATTACCACGTTGGCTTTTAACTTCATCGGCGATCTGCTGCGCGACGTCGCCGACCCGTACTATCGCGAGCGGCGCCTGGAGCGCAGGTAGCCCCGTGAGCGCAGGTAACCGCGTGAGTGCAGGGAGCGTCCGGAGCGCAGCTAAAGGAAGGGTGGGCAGTATGCTGCTTGAAGTCGATCATCTCGAGGTGGAGTTCGCGACCGGCCAAGGCCCGCTGCACGCGGTTCGGGGAGTGTCGTTCGAGATAGGCGAAGGCGAGGTGCTCGGCGTGGTGGGTGAGAGCGGATCCGGAAAGAGCGTCACCGCGCACTCGATCCTGCGCCTTCTGCCCGGCAACGGTGCTATTGTCGGGGGTGATATCCGCTACCGCGGCGGCTCGGTGTTGCAGTACTCACCTGCGGCGCTGCGTTCCTTTCGCGGGCCCAAGGTCTCGATCATCTTCCAAGAGCCGGGGCGCTCGTTCGACCCAATCTACACCGTTGGAAAGGCGCTTGAAGAAACGCTACGCGCGCACAACCCGGAGATGCCGGAGACCGAGGTGCGCGAACGCTCGATACAGCTGCTGCGCGAGACGCATGTGCCGTACGCTGAGCAGCGACTGCACAACTATCCGCATCAGTTCTCGGGCGGCTTACTGCAGCGGATCATGATCGCGCTCGCGCTTGCCTCCGATCCCGATGTCTTGATCGCCGACGAGCCGACCACGGCGCTCGACGTTACCATCCAAGCCCAGATCATCGAGCTGCTTCTCGAACTCAAGGAGAAGCGCAATCTCGCGATCATCTTCATCACGCACAACTTGGCATTGATAAGCGAGATCGCCGACCGCATTCTCGTGATGTACGGCGGGCTGGCCATGGAGTACGGCGCCGCCGGCGAGGTCCTGGCGCATCCGCGCCACCCCTACACGCGCGCGCTGCTTGCCTCGATCTTGATTCTTGGCGAGCACTACTCGAAAGAGACGCTTCACACGGTAAGCGGCGGCACGCCCGATCCGCGCCGTCCCGAGCCGGGCTGTCCGTTCGCGCCGCGCTGTCCGCTCGCGCGCGCGGCTTGCCGTGAAACGGTGCCGGCGCTCGTCGCCGACGGCACCTATCATCGCTGTATACTGGCGGGCGAGAAACCGGAGGACCTCTATGCTCGAGATTAGCAAGCTCTACAAGGCGTTCAGCCTGGAGGCAGGCTTCTTCGCTCCGGTGGGGCGCTACGTCTACGCGGTGAACGGCGTGAGTTTCACGATGAAGCGCGGGGAGATCTTTGGGCTCGTGGGCGAGTCAGGCTGCGGCAAGACCACCACCGCGCGCTTGGTGGTCAGAACCTACCCAATAGACGACGGAAGCATTGTGTTCACAGACAACGAAGGAGCGGTGTTCGATGTAGGCCGGCTCGACCATAAGCGTTTGAAACTGCTGCGCAGCAAGGTGAAGTACATCTTTCAGGATCCTGCTAAGTCGCTGAACCCACGCATGACGATCCTCGAGGTATTGACCGCCGGCTACCGGTATCAAGAGAGTTGGCCGGGCAAGCGGCAGGCGCGTGAAGAGGCGGCCGAGATGCTGCGCGAGGTGGGGCTATCGCCTGACGATCTCGAGCGCCGGCCCGCCGATTTCTCCGGTGGGCAGCGCCAGCGGATCTCGATCGCGCGCGCGCTTATCACGCAGCCGGAGCTGCTCATATGTGACGAAGTGGTCTCGGCGCTCGACGTCTCGATACAGGGTCAAATCCTACAGCTGCTGTTGCGGTTGCGTGAGCAGTACGGTTTCGGGATGCTGTTCATCGCTCACGACCTTGCGGTGGTCTCGTACATCTGTGACCGCGTCGGGGTGATGTACCGCGGCATGCTGATGGAGATTGCTCCGGCTCAGCGCCTGATCGAGGCGCCCACGCACCCGTACACCAAGCACCTATACGCGAGCGTTCCCACGCTTGAACCTGTGGCGGCCGGAGATCCGGAGGCCGGGCAGCACGCGCGAGGCCGGCGGGCGGGCGGCGCACGCACCACGCGCTTCGGCGAAGTTCCCGACCCCACCGTGCCGCCGGCGGGGGCAGGAACCGAGCTTATGCAAGTTGCCGAGGATCACTACGTCTCAGCGCTGTTCTCGGCGTGATTCGCCGGTGCGGTCGCGATCGTCCTCAGGCAGCCCTTTCGGCGGGCCCAGGATCTCGGACCACAGGACCGCCTGTTGTAGCCGCGGCAAACGGCTAATGCGGGCACGCCCTTTGAGACGCCTGCGCGCATAGGGGTCCGTTGTACTACGCTCTTGTGAGGCGCCGGAGCTTTTGGGTTCCTGATCGAGGCCCGTCGGCGACAGGCGTTTCTGTTCGAGGTCCGGCGAGAGCTTGCTGGTATAGGTTGTGCTTCGCCGTTCGGCCTCGCCCCGGGAGCTATCGTCCCGTGCGGAGCTCTCGTACAACGCGGCTGTTCTGCCGCGTTTCGCGGCGCGCTTCTTGGCCCGCCGCGCTTCGGCCTCTTCCGGCGCTTCGCCGCGGGCGTGCTGCAGCGCCTCGCGAAACAGCTGCGCCGGAGTTTTGCGCTCCGATTCTACATCTTCGTACGGGTGCGGACGCGAGAGTGAGCGGCGAAGCCGATCGCGACGCGTGCCGCGCCGAGTATCATCGTCACTCGAGGTCTCGCGCTCTGCGGGCCGCGCCTCGTACGCGGCAGGCTGCCCCTCGAGTTCGTCATCTTCCTCGTTGAGCAATCGAAGATCTGCGTCCGGGTCGGCGCCCGGGGCGCGCGGCGGACGCTGCTGCCGGTTACGGGCAGCAGCGCTCATGCGCGTGATATAGAGAAAAGGAATCGCGATAATCAGCATGCTCAGAATCAACGAGAACAGATCATTCTGTCCCGACTGAAGCAGGAACGCGTACATTACGTCTTGGTCTCTCCTCCGCCGCCTTCCGGCGTACTATCCTCTCCGCCTATGCTGCGGCGCATATCGGTGTCGGCTTGAATGTTTCTGAAGCGGTAGTAATCCATGATACCGAGCTGCCCGTTGCGGAACGCCTCTGCGATCGCTCTCGGTACCTCCGACTCGGCGAGCACTACCTTCGCGCGGTTCTCCTCTACCTCGGCGGACATCTCGGCCTCGCGCGCGTGCGCGGCGGCACGGCGCTTCTCGGCCTCGGCCTGGAACCTGCGCTTATCGGCCTCGGCCTGGTCGGCCTGCAGCTTCGCTCCGATGTTCTCGCTGACGTCTATGTCGGCGATATCGATCGAGAGAATCTCGAACGCGGTGCCGGCGTCGAGGCCTTTCTCGAGCACACGTTTCGAGATGCCGTCGGGGTTCTCGAGCACGGTCTTGTAGGTGTCGGAGGAACCGATTGTGGTGACGATGCCCTCACCGACGCGCGCGATGATGGTTTCCTCGGTGGCGCCGCCGACGAGGCGTTCGATATTGGCGCGTACCGTTACGCGGGCTTTGACCTTGAGCTGAATACCGTCCTTCGCGACCGCATCGATTGTCTGGCGACCCTTAGAGGGATCGGGGCAGTCGATAACCTTCGGGTTAACGCTGGTCTTAACCGCCTCCAACACGTCGCGGCCGGCGAGGTCGATCGCGGCTGCGCGTTGAAACGGCAAAGGAATGTTGGCCTTGTTTGCCGCAACCAACGCCTGGCTGACGCGCATTATGTTACCGCGCGCGAGGAAGTGCGTCTCGAGCATGTCCGACTCGAGCGGGATTCCGGCTTTGGTGAGCATAATGCGCGCGTTTACGATCACCGACGGGTTGACCTTCCGCAACCACATCCCGATCAGCCGGGCCGGGCCAACCGGAGCACCGGACAACAGCGCACGAAACCACAGCCCAAAGAACTTCAGAAACAGGACGATGAAGCCCAGGGCCGCGATACCGACTATGACATACAGAATGATCAACTCCATTACTTGCCCTCCTTGGCGCGTACCACGACGCGACTGCCTTCTTCTTTGATAACGTGTATTAGGGTATCTTTGGAAATGTACTCGCCTCCGGTCACGACGCTGAGACGTTTATTCGCAATGCGGGCGGTCCCGGACGGCCGCAGGTCGGTCAAGGCTACCCCTTCTTCCCCGACGAGCGACTCGAGCTCGCTCAAGGAACTCTCGAAACCGGGCTGATTGCTCGGGCCGAGCATCGTCTTGAGGATGAGCTTACGCCCCACGATACTGTGCGGGAAAACGCGAAACAGGAGAGCGAGCACCGACGGCACCGCAACTACCGCGGTCAGCAAGGCAGCCATTCCGGCACCCGCGCCGTGCTCGCTGAAGGTAAGCGCTACCGCCGCGACGATCGCGATACCGCCGGCCACGCCGATCAATCCCATCGCCGGCACAAATATCTCGACCACGATCGCGAACAGACCGGCGCCGATCAGCGCAAACAGGCTCCACAACGCCATCGCTATATCTTCCTCACGATCAGATTGCTGCCGCGCACATCGAGAACCTCGACCGGTGTGCCGGACTCTATGTACTCACCGTCCGACTCTACCGAGTACGGCTCGCCGTCTATCTCGGCCTTCCCGGAGGGTCGTAGCGTAGTAATCGCGACGCCGCGGCGTCCGATGTACCCCCCGTAGAGCTCCGCGGCCTGCACGGTATAGCCCTCCGAGACGTCTTGCGTTGTCGCGAGCGACAAGCGTTGGAAGAACGAGACATGGCGGAACATCGAGGCGACGACCATGAAGCCGATGACCGCGCCGAGCACGTTGCCGAGCACCATGAGGACGTTACGGTGCAGCATCTGCCACTCCCAATCGAAGGTCGGGATCACGAACTCCTGCATCGAGAGGATGAGCGAGAGGGCTATCGTCACCAGGCCGCCGATCCCGGCAACCCCAAAGCCCGGGAGTACCAGAATCTCGACCACGAGCAGGATCACACCGGTTAAGAACAGCAACAACTCCAACGAGCCGACCGTGCCGAGTAAGAAGTTCGTCGTGAAAAGCGTCGCGAAACACACCGCCGCGATGGTGCCCGGTATACCGAATCCAGGGCTTGAGATCTCGCTGAACAGCGCGATGAGCCCAACCAGAATCAACAAGCTCGAAAAGCCTGCCCCGGTAAGGATCGCGACGATCTGATCGGCACCGGTGGGCTCGAGCCGCACGATCGAGGCCTCGCGGAGTTCCTCGCGCTCGGCTACCTCGGAGATCTGGGCGGCGGTGCCCCGCGAGACGCCGTAGCGCTCCATCTCGCCGGCGGTCAGAGTTAAGAGCTTCCCTTGCTCCGAGATCGTTGCGCCGCGCGAGATTGCGTCGCCATGCTCGCGCTCGAGCGACTCGAACTCCGAAGCGGTCGCTATGCCTTGTTCGTCGTTCAAGAAGTACTCGTATACCACGAGCTCTTCGTCGACCATCGCGAGCGCGATCGGGACCGGGTAGCCGTTCTTTTCGGCGAGGGCCGCCATCTGGCCGCGCATCGCGCTGACGACCTTCTCGTCCGCGCTCGCCATCTGCCCGTCGGGGCTCGCGAGAACCGGCGCGGCCGCGCCGATTGAGGTTCCGGGAGCCATGTAAATGCCGTCGGTCGCGAACGCGATCAGCGCGCCTGCCGACCAGCTGACGCCGGTGCCCTCGGGTGAGAGCGCGACGTAGGCGATGGTATGCATGTCGTCTAGCGAGCCGATAAGATTCGCGATGCGGAGTGCCGAGTCTACGCGGCCACCGAAGGTGTCTATCTCGAACACAATGCGTGACGCGTTCTCGGAGCGAGCGGTGCTGATGCTGCGTTGCAGGAAGGCTACTTGAGACGGTTGTATGTCGCCGTGGATCGGGATAACATAGACCCCGCCGGGAGCGTCCGCCTCGGCGTCGGCGGCCGGCGGTTGATCGGCTACGCCGTGCGTGATCGGCGCAAACAACAGAAGGCCGAGGATTCCCATTATTCTAAGCGCAGATTTCATCTCTTTTTCATCCTGCTAAGAGCCTACTGGCGCCGATGCGCAAAGTCAAGAAATACCGATCACGGAGGGTTTTGTGGAACCACGGAAGTTTGAAGGCTATCTCGAGGCGAAGTACGCTCTGGATTATCGAAGCATCAATACCGCGGTCTACCGGCGCTTCCGCGAGCTGTTACGGACCGGCGAACCTGCTCAGCAGCGCGACGGTCGTTCGCTTCGCGTCTGCGACCTCGGCACCGGCACCGGCGCGATGGTGCGTCGCGTGCTGCAAAGTGTCGGCGGTCCGCTCGAGATCAGCGCGCTGGACCTCAACGCCGAGGGGTTGGTGCAGGCCGGCGATCACACGCGACGGGCGATGCTTGCCGGAGGCTTTCGGCCTGGCGGCCACGAGCGCGGTCGCGGTGGCCGAGGCCGAGAAAGCGGCCGAGGAGGGAGCGGTAGCACAGCCGGGCGCGATTCCGAACAGCTCGTTTTGCAGGATTATCACGAACGCGCGAACACGGTACGGTTTCGCGAGCTTGATCTCGGGAAGAGCACAGGCCGCAAACGCCTCGCCGCCGAGCGCTTTGATTTGATCACCGGTCATGCCGTCATGGACCTGCTGCCGCTAAAGGCAACCGCGGAAGCAGTGGCCCAAGCGCTGAATCCCGGTGGTGTGTTCTACGCAACGCTCACCTACAACGGTGCGACCACGGTGTTGCCGGGCTACGAAGACCGAGGTTTCGAAGAGGCGGTGTTTGAGCTCTACGATGCTTCGATGGACGCGCGGGGTGCGGCGTACGGCGGACGCCGCGCCGGAGCGCGGCTGTTTGACGCCGCGGCGGCTGCCGGGCTCGCCGTTGTGAGCTTCGGTGCTTCAGACTGGCAGATTGTACCGGGCGGCCACGGTTACCTTCGTGGAGAGGCCGAGGTTGCCGAGGCCCTGATTACGATGATCCATCGGGAGCTGTCGGGAAGCCGCAAACTCAAACAGCGCGATCTTG
>Ga0207421_10005273_pt1 | contig 14549 bp, 10 predicted proteins | sample SodLakKL_010_SED_4_FD_187542 | JGI IMG/M metagenome (GOLD analysis project Ga0207421, IMG submission 187542) | Alkaline sediment microbial communities from Lake Tanatar, Kulunda Steppe, Russia - 8KL_010_SED (SPAdes) (version 2) | ecosystem: Environmental > Aquatic > Non-marine Saline and...
GAAGAACCTTTGCCTGATGGCCCTGCTGAAGGTCACATGATTACCGAGGAAGATCGGGAAGAAATGCTGACGGAATATTACAGGCTGAGAGGCTGGAACTCTGATGGCGAAGTAAATTAATAAAATGAGTAACGAGGCGGCCTCTGGCCGTCTTTTTTTAATGGGATAAATTAATATTTTCTGGAAAGGTCAGTGATGGTCTAGCCCGGGTTGGTTATTTGTTTTTCGACAATATTTTTTAATAAAAAAGGATTTTTAAAAGAAATGGAGAATAAATATAGATATACGGTTTAGAAGTTTAAAGGTCTAAAGTTATAAAGTACTTAATGTAAGGGGGGAGTGATATAGGGAGTTCTATTAACAGAATACAGGAAAACAGGGAGGATAATATGAAAAAATTATTAACAGTATTTTTATTAGTATTTTTAGTTATGGCTTTTACAACGACCGCAACTTTTGCAAGTGAATTTATTGGTATTGCAACAGGTTCCACTGGAGGAACTTTTTATCCAGTAGGGGTTACAATTGCGACTGTCATTGAAGATGCAATTGGAGAAGAAATGAATGTCAGGTTCTCTGCTCATACCTCAGGTGGTAGTGCTGATAACCTGCAGATGCTCTCTTTTAATGAAATAGAAATGGCGATTGTTGGTGCAGTTCCAACTTCTCAGGCTTATCTTGGAGTAGAACAGTATGAAGGAGCAGAAATTAAGAACCTGAGATATGTTACTGCATTATATCCAGAAGTTATTCAGTTTGTATATAGAAAAGATAGTGATATTGAAACTATTCATGACTTTTTAGGTAAAAGGATTGCTTTAGGACCTCCAGGAGGAGGCGGAACATTCTATACTCCTCCAATTTTTGAAGCTATAGGTAATTTCTCTGAGGAAGATTTCAGAGCTGAATATATGGGTTATTCTGACTCAGCCCAGGCCATGCAAAACAATCTGATTTCTGCAGCTTATTTAGGCGCCAGTTACCCAACTGCTGCTGTATCAGAACTTTATGCTAGTCCAGTAGATGTAGATATTATAGAATTTACAGATGAAGAAATAGCTGATCTACAGGAGTTAGCTCCTTATTTTACTAAGGTTGTAATTCCAGAGGGAACTTATCCAGGTCAGGATAGAGACTTATCAGTGGTAGGATTTAAGACAGCAGTTGTTGTTACTGAAGATGTTAGCGAAGATGTAATTTATGCGATGCTTAATGCTTTTTATCTCGAAAAGTTGGATGAACTTCATGAAAGGCAGAGTGCATTAAAACCAGTAGTTTTAGAAGAAGCCATTTCAGGTCTGAGTGGCGCTCCCCTTCATCCAGGAGCAGTAAGATTTTATGAAGAGCAGGGTTTTGATATTCCGGAAGAATTACTTCCACCAGAACTCTAAAATCTTATTATTTACGAGGCCTAACATTCTGTTAGGCCTCTTTCTTAATTAATTTGAAGGAGTGAAATTATGGCTGCTAAAAAGAAAACAAAGGAATATAAAGAAAAAGCATCTAGAAACTTATCAGGCAAATTAAAAACTTTTGTATGGATATATGCAATTGGAATATCAGCAGTCCATCTTTATATGAATAGTTTTGGTCTGGTTGGGGTTATTCAAAAAAACTTAATCCATCTTAGTTTATTAATGTCACTTGGCTTTCTTTTAACGCCGGCAACTAAAAGGTCTCCAAAAAATAGGCCGTCTATTATTGATTGGGTTTTATTTTTTGCAACTCTTGGTTGTGGAATTTATTTTTATTTTGGTTATTTAAGATTGACTCACGCTATGCTTGTTCCCATAAGATCTGATTTTATATATGGTATAATCTTTTCTTTATTACTTATTGAAGCATCAAGGAGATTAGTCGGGCTGCCACTAACTATTCTGGCAACTTTATTTGTAGTTTATATTTATGTAGGCCCTTATATGCCAGGTCAGCTGGCTCATAGAGGCTTTAATTTACAGAGAATTTTAGTAAGGATGACAATGACGACAGAGGGGGTTCTTGGTGTTGCTTTGATGGTTTCAGCCTCTTATATATTTATGTTTATTCTCTTTGCCAGTTTCTTGAAGGCGACTCAGGCTTCTAAGTTTTTTAATGATTTTGCCCAGGCTTTAACTGGTAAAGCTAGAGGAGGACCGGCCAAGGTTGCAATCTTTGCCAGCGCATTAACAGGTACAATTAATGGTAGTTCCCAGGCTAATGTTGCAACGACAGGTTCATTTACTATTCCTCTAATGAAAGAGACTGGTTATACTCCTCATTTTGCTGGTGCAGTTGAGGCTATAGCTTCGACTGGTGGAGTTTTAATGCCGCCGATCATGGGAGCTGCAGCTTTTATAATGAGCTCTTTGATTGGAATACCATATTCAACTATAATCGCTGCTGCTTTAACACCATCAATTCTATATTATTTTACTCTTTATAATATGGTTGACTTACGGGCAGCTAAAATGGGTATAGTTGGTTTGGATAAAGATAAATTGCCGAAATTAAAAGATGTAATTCTAGGACGGGGTTATTTAATTTTGCCCCTTATTTTAATTATTGTGGCTCTGGTTATGGGTTTTAGCCCGGTTATGGCCGGCTTTATTGGAATTATTTCAACAATTATAGCAGGGGCTATTAAGAAAGAGACCAGACTTTCTTTTATCGATATTTTAGATGCCATGGCTGAAGGAGCTCAGAACGCTATCCCAATAGCTGTAATCTGTGGTCTGGTTGGTTTTATAATTGGTTCTGTTGGGATGACTGGAATTGGCCAAACAATAGGAAATAATATTGTTAGTCTGGCAGGGGGACAATTATTTTTAACAGCTTTTCTCTGTATGATAGTTGCAATTATTTTAGGTATGGGTCTGCCTGGACCTGCCTGTTATATAGTTACCTCAACTATAGCAGCTCCGGCTTTGATGGTTCTTGGTGTGCCGATACTTGCAGCCCATTTCTTTGCCTTTTATTTCGGGATAATGTCAGCTGTAATACCGCCAGTAGCTTTAACATCATTTACTGCCGGTGCTATTGCAGAGGCTGATACAAATCTTGTTGCTAAATACGGATTTTTACTCGGGGCAGCGGGAATGTTATTGCCATATATGTTTATTTATAATCCGGTAATATTGATGATAGATTTTACATGGCTTAACTATATTTACTCTTCTTTCTCATTGTTTGTTGGTCTTTATCTTGCTGCCGCTGTTATTATTGGCATGATAAAAATCCCTTTAAAGTTATTAGAGAGATTTGTTTTCGGGGTAGCTGCTATACTGCTTATTATCCCTAACCCTTTAATTAGGATATCAGGACTTGCCTTAGCAGTAGTTTTTTATATTCGCCATAAGGGTCTGGCTAAAAAATCAGATTGGATTGCAGATCCAGAGATGGCCGAAGATCTTGCATAATCAAATGAGAATAGTCCAATAAGAATAAGTATATGAGCATATTTAAGTAATTTTGTGTTGTATTTGATAAAGGTTATAGCTAAAGAAAGAGGTTATACAAATGCTCCAGCAATTAAATGACTTACTTCAAAAAAATCAAGACTGGATTATTGAACAGCGAAGATATTTACATCAATATCCAGAGGCCAGCCAACATGAGTATAAGACTTCAGAGAGAATAATTTCTATCTTAAAAGATTTGAATGTCGATGAAGTTAAGACAGGGTTTTATAATACTGGAGTTACCGGCTTAATTAGAGGCAATAAACCAGGGCCGACAATCGGCCTTAGATTTGATATTGATGCCCTGGAAATGGATGAAAAGACTGAACTGCCTTTTGCCTCAAAAAATAAGGGCTTAATGCATGCCTGTGGCCATGATGGTCATACTGCGATGGGGCTTGGGGCAGCTCTAGTCTTAATGAAATTGAAAGATCAGTTTCCAGGCAACATAAAATTAATCTTTCAGCCTGCTGAAGAAGATGGCCAGAATGGTGGCGGAGCTCAGTATTTGATAGAGGAAGGTGTGCTTAAAGACCCTGAAGTTAGTGCAATTGCTGGTATGCATATCTGGCCGGACTTAGCTGCCGGTAAGATTGCAACTCGCCCCGGAGTAATAATGGGGGCGTCTGATCCATTCCAGATTAAAATCACTGGCCAGGGAGGCCATGCTTCTCAGCCTCATTTAACAGTTGATCCAATTGTAATTGGCTCTCAAATAATAAATAATCTGCAAACTATTGTTAGCAGAAATATAGATCCCTTTGAGCAGGCAGTTATTTCAGTTGGAATTTTTGATGGCGGTACCCGCTATAATACTATTCCAGATCAAGTAACTCTAAAAGGAACTGTTAGAACTTTTGATCAGGAAGTTAGAGCTAAAGTTCAAGCCAGGATGGGAGAAATTATTGAGAAGACTGCAGAAGGTTTTGGTGGTAGAGCAGAACTTAATTATACAAGAGGCTATCCACCAGTCGTTAATAATCAGAACCTGGTCAAGCTGGCTGAAGATACTCTAGTTGGGCCTGATAGTTTAACAGAGTTGATAATCGCTGAAAGGCCGGCACCTACAGGTGAGGATTTCGCCTTTTTTGCCAGGGCTGTACCAGGACTTTTTCTCTGGTTAGGCGCTGCTGAATCAAAAGACTGTCCTGGTCTTCATAGCTCTCATTTTAATTTCCCGGAAGAAATCTTATTAAATGGGATCCAGGCGGTAACCTCCATTGCTATCAACTGGTTAAAGAATCAGGAGGCAGAAGATGATAGATAAAAAAGTAATCATAACAGGAGGTAAGTTAATTGATGTAGAGACTGGAAAAATTATTGAGGATTCAATTATAATTATAGAGAATGGCAAAATTATTGCAGCTGGAAGCAGTAATGATATCGAGCTGCCTGCAAAGACTGATTCAGTGATATATTATGATGCCAGGGGCAAGACAGTTTTGCCAGGTTTAATCGATAGCCATACCCATCTACAGCTAGTACCTGAGGATAATGAATGTGAGACTTTAAAGAAATCGGTGCCATTGAAGGCTATTCAGGCTGCTTATAATGCTGAAAAGACTCTGGAAGCAGGTTTTACAACAATTAGAGATTTAGGTGCTGAACATTTAGTTGATATTGCAGTTAGAGATGCAATCGAGGGCGGTTTATCTCTGGGCCCAAAAGTGCTAGCCAGCGGTTATAAGATCGCTCCAACAGGAGCTGATTTTAGAATCTATCCTCCAGAAGTTAATATTTCAGGTCAGTATACAATGGATTCAGTCGCTGAAATCAGGAGAGCAGTCAGGGAATTAATTGGACTTGGGGTTGACCAGATAAAGATTATGACCAGTGGCAGGACTTTCCGCAAATCTTCATCTCCTAATGCCAAAGTATATAGTTTAGAGGAGGTAAGGACTGCTGTCGAGATTGCCCATGATAATGGCCTTAAGGTTTCAGCTCATGCCCATGGGGCTGCCGGGGTGAAGCTGGCATTAGAAGCTGGCTGCGATACAATTGAGCATGGTACAGTTTTAGACGAGAATGATATTGAATTTATGTTGGAGAATAATATTTATCTGGTGCCTACTTTTTCATATAGTGGCAATTTAAAGAGGCTAAAGGGTGATTCAGGACTGCCTGATTATTCTATTGCTAAAGCTTTTAGCAGTCGGGAGAAGAGGTTGAAAAGTTTTTATAATGCCTATAAGGCCGGCGTTAAAATTGCCATGGGTTCAGATTCTGGGATGCCATTTGTTCCCCATGGGACCAATGCTATTGAGATAACTGAAATGGTTAAGGCAGGTATGTCTAATTTAGATGCATTAAAGTCAGCAACTATTATTGGGGCTGAGGCACTGGGAATTGAAGATAAAGCTGGTTCTATTAGACCTGGTAAACAGGCTGATCTGATAATAGTTGACGGTGACCCGATTGATGATATAGAAGTTTTGAATGAGATTACTAATATTAAATTAATTATCAAATCAGGAGAACCGGTAATTAATCGAGGCGAATATACTGATCAGTAAAACCCAGGGAAGATATTAACCGGCAATAAAGTTAGGAGATTATATTATAATGAGAATTAATAAAGAGCGACTTAAAAATAGTATGCTTGAGATTGGCAATATTGGAAAAGATCCAACTGGAGGTATCACCAGATTAGCATTTAGCCCTGAATATAATATTGCTGCCAGGCGATTAAGCCAGATGATGGAGGCTGCCGGTTTAGAGGTTAAGCAGGATCGATTAGGTTCTGTCTTTGGCCGCAGATATGGAGAGGATGACACTTTGCCGGTTATTATGTTTGGTTCCCACCTTGATACAGTTAAAAATGGCGGATTCTTTGATGGGCTGCTTGGGATCATGGCCGGTCTCGAAATTATTAATACTTTAAATGATCTTGGGCGAACTACTAAATATCCTTTAGAACTGGTTGCCTTTAATGCTGAAGAAGGTAGTGAAATGGGTGGAACTTTTGCCAGCCGGGTGATGGCAGGTTTGATCTCTCCTGATGATCAGTATTTGCAAGAACATCTTCCTGAGTATAATTTAAGACCAGAAGATCTGGCGGCTGCCCGCCGGGATCTAAATGAAATCAAAGCATTTATAGAAGTCCATATCGAGCAGGGGACAGTCTTAGAAAGCGAGCAGATTCCAATTGGAATTGTTAATGGGATAGCAGGAATTACCCGCTATAAAGTTATTATTACTGGAGAGGCCAATCATTCAGGGACTACTCCTATGAGATTGAGAAAGGATGCCCTGATAACTGCTGCTAAATTAATACTCAAGATTGAAGATATCGCAGTTGAATTAGGGGAACCATTTGTGGCCACAATCGGAACCCTTGAAATCAAGCCTGGGGCAGTTAATGTGATCCCAGGAGAAGTAGAATTAATAATTGAGTTAAGGGATTTAGATCAGCATAAAATAGAAACAGCTGGTGAGAAGATTACTTCTTATATTAATCAGCTAAGCAAAGATATTCAGATTGAAAAGATAGTTAATAAAACTCCAGTTAAAACAGATCCTGGCATGGCCAATATAATTGAGACAGCCTGTAAAAAACTTGAGATCCCAGGTCGAAAGATCTTAAGTGGCGCTGGCCATGACGCCAAGGAGATTGCCAGGAAAGTCCCCACAGGTATGATATTTGTTCCAAGTATAGCAGGTAAAAGTCACTGTCCTGAGGAGAAAACGAGCTGGGAAGATATCTATTTAGGAACAGAGGTTCTCCTGGAGACAATTTTATCTATTTGAGATAGAGTATAATAATTACAGTAAGCGATAAACTTTTATGAGTTTCTATTGATTTAGTTAAACTAGTTAATTAAATGCAAGTTAAATATGACCCTCTATTAATCCTGCAAAGACAGCCCTTGATGGCTGTCTTTACTTTTAGATAATTTAATTTTTATTAAAATAATTTGTGTTAAAAGGTAAGAACTTTATCAGCAGAAAGAACCCAGTCAGTATAGTCAGCCATACCGCTAACCTCAATACCATCAATCATTTCTTCTTTTGAAACCCCACGGGTTTCAGCACAGCTTCCTCAGGTTTCAACAAAACCACCTTTCCTTAAGACAGCTTTGAACATTCTTTCAACATTATAATAGCCTTTAGGAGTCTGCTGGTTGGCTTTGGCTGCAATTACACCATCGTCAAGTAAAAAGATATTGACCTGGACTTCTTCATCTTTTTTTCTGCAGGTTCATTGCAGTTCTCAGAGCATTATAAGCTTTCTCAGAACCGTATGGCGAATCATTAACAACTAATAAAATTTCTTGCATTTAATATCACCCTTCCAGTTTAAATCTATTGAATGATTGATTATAAATTATCATTAATTTTTTCAGATATCAAATGTTTCTGTTGCGAAATTTATTATTTAAAACTATTAGGCAAATTTTATCTTTTGTATTACGCTAGGATAAAATTTGCACTAGGGCATCGAGGGCGTCTCACTGAAATCTCATTTTAAAACGCATGGATTTTTCAGCATTAGCCCATCGAGGGCGTCAACTTTGTGAAATTTGTTAAGAGATACCGTTTGGTAACCGTCAGGTAAGGAGGAGGTTCTGGTTAATTTTACATTAATAGGTAAGGTTAGTGCCTTTTTAAAATAATCATGATTGTACTTTATATATTTTAAAGGAATTCAAAATTTTGTGTCGAATAAGTCAAATATAGCAACAAATATTATAGATAAAAACAAATGTTAATTATTAATAACATATAATTATATAAATAACAAAAGTGAAAAGAGGTGATTTATCAAATGGATCTTTTTGCAAAACATGATCTTTTAATTAGGGTGGCCTGGAAATATTATAAAGAAGAATTGACCCAGCAAGAGATTGCTGACAGTTTAGAAATCTCAAGGTTTAAAGTTATGAGCCTGCTCGATCAAGCCAGAGATGAGGGGATCATTGAAATCAATATTAAAAGTCCAGTTTATAACTGCTTGAGTCTGGAACAGGAATTTAAGGCTGCTTTTGATCTTGATGATGTTTACATTATTCCAACACCTAAATCACCAGATAATATGAAAAAGATTATCGGAAAAGCTGGTGGTAGTTATCTAAGTAATGTGATTAACTCCGGGGATGAAATAGGAACAGCCTGGGGAGAGACTCTTTATGAAGCTGCCAATAATTTTTCTCCTGATGAAGATAAAGATTATAATGATATTTCTTTTGTCTGGCTAAGAGGTGGATTAAGTAGTGGTTCATTAATTAGTATTAACCATTTTGATGTTGCCAGGACTTTAGCAGAAAAGATTGATGGAAGATGTTATTATGTTTTCGCACCAGCCCGGGTTGAAACAGAAGAGGCTAAAAACATTATTATGTCAGATATTAAAGTTAGTGAGGCGCTGGCCAAAGCTAGAGAGGTAAATAAAGCAATTATCGGCATCGGTGAGACAACAAGTAAAGCTAGTCTTGTTAAATCAGACCTTATAAAAGCAGAAGAGATGGAAGAACTGAACAAAAAAGGTGCAGTTGGAGATATTCTTGGTAGATTTTTCGATATTGATGGGAAGCCAATAGAAACAGAGATTAATGATATGATGATTGGTATAGAGCTTGAAGAACTTAAATCTATTGAAAAAATCATTGCCTTTGCTGGCGGAGAAAATAAAGTCGAGTCAGTTTATGGAGCATTGAAAGGTGAATATCTAGATGTACTGGTCACTGATGAAGAAACAGCTAGAAAAGTTCTGGAGTATTAGTATTAAAATATTGAACTGGTAAAGATAAAAGTTTGCCTAAGGCAGACTTATTATAATAAATTCTGGCCAATCCAGAAAAGAATTTTCAAAAGATTTCAACAAAAAACGAGGAGGTTCAAAATGAATTTAAGAAAAAGCTTATTACTAATGTTGGTAGTCGTCTTTGCATTTACATTTATGAGTACTAGTTCATTCGCCGAAGAAGCTAGATATGGTGGTACTTTAACAGTAGGTGGCGAATATCCAATTGTAACATTTGATAGCCACACATTGACTGGCGAGCCAACCTGGCTAAGAAGTATGGTTTTAGAAGGTCTTGTTAGATGGGGTGCTGGCCATGAGCCATTACCACAGCTTGCAGAATCCTGGGAACCTAGTGAAGATGGCCTAGAATGGACATTTAATATCCGTGAAAACGTTAAATTCCATGATGGTTCAGATTTAACTGCCCATGATGTTGCAGCATCATTTGAAAGATTTTTAAATGTTACAGTTAAGTCAGGAGACTTTGAGCCAGTTTCTGACTGGGAAGCAACAGATGATAATACCTTTGTAGTTTATCTTGATGAGCCTTATCAGCTTCCAGAAATGTTAGCACCTTTACCTGGAGCATTTGTAGTTTATCCTGAGCATATAGTTGCGGAGTTTCCTAATGAACAAATCTCTGAAGAATTAAATAATATTATCGGTACTGGTCCATATACCTTAGAAGAGTGGAGAGCAGAAGAATTTGCTCGCTTGGTTCGTTTCGATGACTATTATTCAACTGATGTAGAATTTAGTATGGTAGCTGGCCATCAGGAAGCTTATCTTGATGAGATAGTTTATCGTTTGATTCCAGATGCCCAGAGCAGATTAGCAGCAGTTATGTCAAATGAAATCGACTTAGCTATCAATATTCCTTTAGATAACTTTGATCGTGTTGATAATACTGATAATGTAGAACCTGTTATTGCCACCCGTGGCGATAGAGTCTATTTCAAGTTGAACTCTGATGTAGGAGTATTTTCAGATCCTATTCTTCGTAAAGCAGCTAGAGCAGCTTTAAATCTAACAAATATCATGACAGTCCAGGGGCCATCAGATCTCTGGAATGTAAATACAGCAGTTCGTTTCCAGCCTGATCAAACTGAAGTTTGGAGAAGTCAGAGCGATTACTTCCCAGAAGATATGGAATTAGCACAGTATCTAATAGAACATTCGGATTATGATGGTGAGCCAGTTAGAATGTTAGTTTCTCCTGGTAGAGTCACTGGTTATAATGCAGCTCTTCAGGTGCAGAATCAGCTAGCAGAAGCTGGCTTTAATGTTGAATTGGCATCTTATGATACTGCTAGTTTCCGTGAAGTAAGAACCAACCTTGACGCATGGGATATGAAACCTGCAAGAGGTGGTTCTGACCAGCCTATCGATTATGCCGCCAATGCTAGTAGAACAAATAGGAATGGCGAGCCATGGGCCTGGGTTACACCAGAATACGATTACTGGGTAAATATTGCTAGAACCGCAGTTGACCAGGATAGAAGAGCAAAAGCCATTGATAATGTCTTCCGTCTCCATGCAGAAGGCGCTGGGGAATTCTGGATCGGTGAAGTTTATCCAATGCACGTAAGAGGAAGTCATGTAATGAATGTACCAAGCTGGATGAGAGTTATGCTAGGGAATGTCTGGTTAGAAGACTAATAAAATAAACCAAATAATAAAGAAATCTGATCTATAATTATAGCCGGCCGCTTATCTAAGTAGCGGTCGGTTATAACTCATATTTAATGGGGGAATTTAAATGACATTTTACGTAATAAGAAGATTTATAGAAGCCATCCCCACCGCTTTATTAGTGGCGATAATTGCCTTTTTAATTATCCATCTTGCGCCTGGCGATCCAGCATCATTTTTTGTTGGGCCAGAGGCCACAGAAGCTGAGGTAGACAGGGTTAGAGAAAGAATGGGCCTTGATAGACCACTACCTGTCCAGTTTACTGAATGGCTAGGTGGAGTCTTTAGAGGTGACCTGGGGAATAGTATATTTGTTGGAGGAGAGCCGGTCTTTGATCTTTTTGTGTATCGAATGACTAATAGTCTCTGGTTAATTATTATTGCCATGATTATTTCACTGGCGATAGGTCTTACTGTTGGAATAACGACGGCGGTATTGCAGAATACCTGGATAGATAAAATTTTAACAATTTTTGTTTTCTTTGGAGTAACAATGCCAAGTTTTTGGCTCGGACTAATTTTAATCTACTTTTTTGCTGTTAATTTGGGACTGCTCCCTTCAGGTGGTTTTGTTAGCCCGTTAGAAGATTTCAGAGCAGCAATTCCCTATTTGATTTTACCAGGAATGGCTTTAGGATATAGAAGAGCAGCATTAATAGCCAGGATGACCAGAACAGCGATGCTTGAAACGCTAAGACAGGATTATATTCGTACTGCTAGAGCAAAAGGCTTAGAAGAAAAGAATATAATTATTCGTCATGCATTAAAGAATGCTATGGCTCCAATTTTAACTGTTATTGGGATTACAATGGTTTCCCTCCTGGGTGGAACTATTGTAACAGAAGTAGTATTTAATTATCCAGGGTATGGTCGATTGATTGTTGATTCTGTATTGCGAAGAGATTTTCCTGTATTACAGGGCTCTCTTTTAATGATAGGTATGATTGTTGTTTTTATAAATTTACTTGTCGACCTTTCTTATGCCCTGGTCGACCCTAGAATAAAATATAATTAAAACAGTTAAAAGGAGGATATAGCATGAGCAGTAAAAAGTCTAAAAAGAAAGAAAAGAAACAGCTTCATGGTCGTGAGAGATTAATCCAGCAGAAAATTAATGTTATTCTTTCAAATAAACTGATCATAGTCGGGATAATTTTAACTTTATTTATGGTTATAATAGCAGTATTTGCTCCGTTAATTGCAACCCATGACCCATTGGCAACTGAGCCGATAGATCGTTTAAGCCCACCGAGTAGAGATTATCTAATGGGCACTGATAGTGCTGGTAGAGATGTATTTAGCAGGGTTGTTTATGGTACCAGATTATCAATGATGATAGCAGCAGGTGTCGTATTTTTTACAACAATCGGTGGCATGATAGTTGGTTTAATAGCAGGCTATTATGAAAAGATAGACCCAATTATTATGAGGTTTATGGATGGTATGATGTCATTTCCTTCATTATTGCTGGCCATTGCTGTTATGACTTTATTTGACCCATCCCCGGTTAATGTAGTAATTGCATTATCAATAGTTTATACGCCTAGAACAGCCAGGATAGTTAGGGGAGACGTCTTAAAATTAAAGAATCAGGATTTTGTTGAAGCAGCCAGAAGTCTTGGCGGTTCAGATTTTAGAATAATAGTAAAACATATTTTGCCTAACACACTATCATCGGTAATTGTTCAGGAAACATTTCTGTTAGCCATGGTTTTTTTGGCCGAGGCCAGTCTGAGTTTCATTGGCGCAGGAACTCCTCCTCCTGCGCCTAGCTGGGGTAATGTTTTATCCGAGGGCAGAAATTTCATGTATCAGGCCCCATGGTTGACGATGTTTCCTGGATTATTTATAATTATGGCAGTAATGGGAATCAATCTATTAGGAGATGGACTAAGAGATGTACTTGATCCAAGAATGAAGAGTGATGTAAATTAATAAGGAGGAAACTATATGGAAACTAAATATGAATTTGGTCTTGTTGGTCTAGCGGTAATGGGCCAGAATTTTGCCCTTAATATTGAATCAAATGACCATAGTCTGGCAGTGTATAATAGAAGCCATAATATATTAAATGGCTTCATTGAAGAGAGGGCGGAAGATAGAAATATTGAGGCCTGTTATTCTTTAGAGGAACTGGTTGATTCTCTTGAAAAGCCTCGAAAGATAATGATGCTGATTAAAGCAGGTAATCCGGTTGACAGCGTTATTGATAAGCTTATTTCATTGCTTGATAAAGGCGATATTATAATTGATGGCGGTAACTCATTCTTTGAAGATACAGAAAGGCGTTATAATAGATTGAAGGATTTAGGGATAAGGTTTTTAGGCACTGGCGTGAGTGGTGGAGAATATGGAGCCCTCCATGGTCCTTCAATCATGCCAGGGGGCGATCAATCAGCCTATGATGAAGTGAAAGCTATTTTTGAAGATGCAGCCGCCAGTACTGATACTGGTCCCTGTGTTGCATTTTTAGGTCCAGGCTCAGCTGGCCATTATGTTAAGATGGTCCATAATGGGATTGAATATGCTGTCATGGCAATAATCACTGAGATATATGATTTCATGAGAAAGGTTTTAAAGTTAAGTCCTGAGCAGATGGCAGAATACTTTGCCGAATGGAACCAGACCGAAAATTCATATCTCCTTGAGATCACCGCTGAGATTCTTAAACGAAAGGATGAAGCTACAGGGGATTACTTAATCAATCAGATTTTAGATACAGCCAGGCAGAAAGGTACTGGGAAATGGAGTGCCCAGGAGGCATTGGAACTTGGAGTGTCTGTTCCAACAATTACTGCAGCTGTTAATTCCCGTTCTTTATCAGCATTAAAGGATGATAGAGTCGAGATTAGTAAAGATTTAGGTGGGCTTAATGATATTACAGTAGATGAAGCCAATATTTACAAACAGCTTGAAACAGCATTATCTATGGCCACTTTAATCTCATATGCTGAAGGTTTTAAACTTTTAGAGGAGGCTTCTGCTGAATATGATTATAGCCTGGATTTATCTGAAGTAGCCAGAATCTGGGAAGATGGCTGTATAATTCGCTCGTCTCTATTGAAACCGATTCAGGCAGCTTACAAAGGAGAAAAACCATTAAACTTAATAGCTGCCAGTCAGTTTAGAGATGAACTTAAAGATAGTGCAGGTGCATTAAGAGAGGTTGTATCAATGGCCCAGGAGGCTGGTATTCCAGTCCCGGCATTGAGTTCAGCCCTTTCATATTATGATATTTTAAGAACAGCCCAGATGCCTGCTAATCTTATTCAGGCACAAAGAGATTATTTTGGAGCTCATACCTATCAGCGTCGAGATAAAGAAGGGACCTTTCATACTGAATGGCAGGATATTAAGAATATATAATTTAGTCTCACTTGATAAATTAATTAAATACCACCCCCTATTCCCTGCAGGCTCTGGCAAAAGAGTTTGCAGGGTTTTTATGTTCTACCCTTAAATACTTTGTGAAATTTGTTAAGAGATACTACTTGGTAACCGCCGGGTAAGGAGGGGGTCCTGGCTAAAACTACATTTCTAGGTAAGGACAGTGATGGATTATCCAGGGTTGAGTTTACTAGATTTTAGTTTGTAAAAGTCTGAAAATTATATTATAATTAACACAGATTTTTAAAATCTGAGTTAATTTATGGGGGAGTTGTAATTGAGATATAATA
>Ga0207421_10005276_pt1 | contig 14544 bp, 12 predicted proteins | sample SodLakKL_010_SED_4_FD_187542 | JGI IMG/M metagenome (GOLD analysis project Ga0207421, IMG submission 187542) | Alkaline sediment microbial communities from Lake Tanatar, Kulunda Steppe, Russia - 8KL_010_SED (SPAdes) (version 2) | ecosystem: Environmental > Aquatic > Non-marine Saline and...
GAGCCGGTTCTGTAGCGTTCCGAGCATGGTGCGAACCACTTGCTCGGGGTCCGTGCCCGGTTCGAATGTATATGACTCGGGGAACAGATACCCCTCGAGCTCCGCTCCGTCGGCGAGGTGCGCCACCACATCGATGTCCTGGTAGGCTTCGCTCATGACGGCCGCATCGAGGAACGCGTCTTTCGACACGATTTCGCGTGCCTCCAGGCGCTCGGCGATTCGCTCCTGCCGCCAACCTTCCGGAATAGTAACGCGGATTGGGTCTACGGTTCGGCCGGCAACCAGGTCAGCAAAGACCTGGAGCGGCGTGTGATCGGGAGTGAAGTCGTAAATGCCGGCTACAACCGACGCGTCACGGTGAAAGATACGGGCGTACACGAGAAGTGCATCGGCGCTCGGGATGATCTCCGCAGTTTCCAGGTCGGCCAGCACGCCTCGAACGCTCCGGCCCCGAAGGACCACCACGCGGTGGCTCTCCGCCGCCATCGCATCACGGACGTCCGGGGCGAGCTCTGCCTCTTGTGCGCCTTCTGCGTCTTCCGGGGGTCCCGAACCCGTCCCGTCCTCGCGCCCGCCGTCGTCATCCGCGGAATCCGGGGACGGGGTTTCATCGTCAGCCAAGCCTTCAGCGCCGGCATCCGGTGTCTTAGTCTCCGGTTGAAGTGGGGTAGCCGCTGCATCTTCGCCGATGGACTGCAACAACAGCGAATGGACGAAGTAGCCGGCACCCGCGCCCCCGGCGAGCACGAGCACCACCACGGTGACGAGGATGAAGTACTTAAGCCGAGCATGTCCGGCGCTCTGGTTCTTGCTCATAGACCGTCTGCCATTCTAGGGTATATTCGACATGTAGCATTGAACGGTACTGGAATTCAACTACGCTTGGCCTGCTCGCCGGTCCCCTCCGGTTTACAGTGTCCGGTTTACACTGCAACGGCGATGCGGTAAGTTGTAGTAACAAGTTTTTAGGGTGCGAGCTTCTCGGATGGGGGCGCCTTCGGAAGGGGCCGGCGCAGCGCGGGGCGTCGGGATCTCTGGGCCAAGCCAGGGCGGGCCAAGCCAGGGCGGGCCAAGCCAGGGCGGACCGAGCCAGGGCGGGCCAAACCAGGGCCAAGCCAAACCAGGGCCAAGCCAAGCCAGGGTCAAGCCAAGCCAGGGTCAAGCCAAGCCAGGGTCAAGCCAAGCCAGGGTCAAGCCAAGCCAGGACGCGGAAGCTTCTCAGCGGAGAATTGTCAAAGAAAGGTGGGCAGCTATGGCACGATTTACACACGATCTTCTTGTTGTCGGTGGAGGAGCCGCCGGGCTCTCCGTGACCGCGGGAGCAGCACAGCTCGGCATCAACGTAGGGGTGGTCGAAGGGAATAGACTGGGCGGTGACTGCCTGTACCATGGCTGTGTCCCCAGTAAGACGCTCCTCAAATCGGCTGCTGTCTACCATGACGCGCGCAACGCCGAGAGATATGGTGTCCCGGGAGGAATGGCCTCACCGCCCGCCATCGAGCGGATCACCGAAAGGGTTCGGGACGTCGTTGCGACGGTGGGCCAGGCCGATTCCGCCGAGCGCTTTCGCGTCCTGGGAGCTGAGGCTTTCTTCTCGCACGCGCGTTTCCGATCTCCGCACGAGCTGCAGCTCGACGGCGGCGAGAGCGTATCGGCACCCAAGATCGTCCTTGCAACCGGCAGCCGAGCGCGGGAGCTTCCGATTCCAGGGCTTGCGGACGCCGGGTATCTTACAAACCGAACGCTCTTTGAGCTTTCCGTCTTGCCTGAGTCCTTGGTGGTCCTGGGGGCCGGCCCGCTCGGAGTCGAGATGGCGCAGGCTTTCGCGCGGCTTGGAGTTTGGGTTACCTTGATCGATCAGGCGCCCCACATCCTTCCGCGTGAGGACGAGGACATGGCGGAGGTGGTGGCGCAGCAGCTGGCAAGCGAAGGGATCGAGATCATCACCGGAGCGCAGATCCGTGCTGTCGACGACGGTTCCAAGAAGCGCGTTCAACTGGAGGGGGAGGCGGATTCGGAGGCGCGGAGCGTTGAAGCCGAGCAGATCGTCGTGGCCGCCGGTCGCGTTGGAAACACTGAAGGGTTGGAAACCCAGGCGGCTGGGGTTTCGGTTGACAGTGGCTTCTTTTCAGTGGACGACAAGCTGCGGACGGCGCGTCGCCACATAATGGCGGTTGGCGACTGCAACGGCAGATATCTCTTCACCCATGCAGCGGGAGCTGAGGCTGCATTCGCAGTGCGCAGGCTCATTCTGGGGTTCAGCGGGAAGATGGACTACCGGACGATTCCTTGGTGCACCTATAGCGACCCGGAGCTCGCCTCGGTTGGTCTAAACGAGACACGTGCCCGGGAGGCCGGGATCTCGCCTCGGATCGTCGAGCAGAGTCTTGCCGACGTGGACCGCGCTTACGCGGAAGGGCGTACCGAGGGGAAGCTCAAGCTCGTGCTGGATCGCAAGGATCGCGTGGTCGGAGCTCAGCTCGTCGCGCCCCACGCGGGCGAGGCGATCGGCCCGGCGCTGTACGCGGTCAAGGAGCGCTGGGCCATCAAACGTTTCATGAGCGTCGTCATTCCGTATCCCACGCTGATCGAGGCGTATCGTCACGCAGCCGCGAAGCACCTGGCCCCCAAGCTCTTCAACCCGCGCATCCGGGGGTTGCTGCGTTTCTTCCGGCGGTACCGCGGCCCCGGGCCCCGCGCAAGCGGCGGGTCTCCAGGTGCTTCTGCCGCCGGCTAATTTGCTAAAGCCGGCTCTGGGTGCCAGGCCCCGCGTTTCGCCCGGGCGCGGGTCTTGTCCCCAGCCCGTCTTTTCTCTATTGCGCCGCATGCGGCGGCGCCACGGGTGCGCCGCGGTGAGCGGTTTGCTGCGCGGCCTCGTGCGCCGTGTGGCCGCCGGCATACCGCCCGGTTTACCCAGGAGTCCCGAGCTCCTGGCCCACCATATGGAAGAGCTGAGCGGCAACTTCCTCTTTGGATCCCAGCTCGATCTCGAATCGCCGGCCTGCCGCCGTGAATACGGTCATTGCATTCGTGGTCGTCTCGAAACCGGCTCCGGGAGCCGAAACGTCGTTGACCGCAATCAGATCCGCCTTGGCCCGGGCGCATCGCGCGCGCGCATCTTCTTCGAGCTCTGCTTTCGAAAGCCCGTAAACAGCACGGAACGCAACCAGATAGAGCTGGGGCGCGATCTCCTTGACGTTGTCGATTATCTTTGCGGTCGGTACGAGCTCGACAGTCAGCCGGTCACTCCCGTGGGTTGCAATCTTCTTATCCGAGGACTCTGCCGGTTTCCAGTCGCTCACCGCAGCGGCGGCGAGCAAGATGTCGTAGTGCGTGCGGCGAAGCTCCTGTTCGACTGTCTCGCGCATCTGGTCCGCTGTGTCTACCCGGATAGCTCGAGTCCCGGCCGGGGGCTCGACCGACGCTTTGCCCCAGACGACCGTTACCTCGGCGCCCGCGGCAAGCGCTTGCTCGGCAAGCGCGCGGCCCATCCGGCCAGTGGAGTTGTTCGTGATCACGCGGACCGGATCCAGATACTCGACGGTACGCCCTGCGGTAATGAGCAGGCGACGCCCGGTCAGGGCGGAGTGAGACCTGTCGAGCGCCGCAACGACCGCCGCCAGGATTTGCCGGGTGTCAGCGATTTTCGCCTTTCCTTCCGAGACATCCGGCATGACGAAGCCGATTCCGATTTCGCGGAGCGTCTCCATGTTCCGGGTCACAAGGGGGTGCCGATACATCGGTTCGTGCATGGCAGGAACCATGAGCACCGGTATTCCGGAGCCGAGCGCCGTGGTGAGTAAGGTCGTGACCGGGGTGTCGTCGATGCCGGCGGCAGTCTTCCCGATAGTGTTCGCCGTTGCCGGTGCTATGAGGATCAGATCCGCCCGGTCCTCTCGACTGCCGGCAAGCGCCACGTGCTCGATAGCGCCGGTGAGCTCCGTCACCGGCCTTTGGCCCGTAGCCCATTCCAGGAGTGCCGGCTGGATCAGCTCCGTGGCCGCCCGGCTCATAACGGGGAACACATCGGCTCCGTGGCGCATGAGGCCGCGGGCTATCTCCACGGTACGGGTGACGGCAACGCTCCCGGTGACGCCGAGTGCAATCCTGACACCCGATAGAGTGCGTGACTCCGAGCCCTGAATATCTACGGAAGGGTGAGTGTAATGGTCCATGCGCCTATCGCTCGTGAGGGTAGCACTTGGATCTCCGCAGCGCAATCCGGCAGGCAGGGCAGACTGGCTGACCGTCGCACACAATGAGGCGGGCCCGGGCTCGGTAGTCCGGGGTACCGTGACGCGCGAGCTGAGTTTCCAGCGAGCCACACTGTTCATCATCTGGCGCTCGTGAAGCTGATTCTGAATGCCGAGGAGGTGGAGGTGCCCTCAGATTTCGGAGTGGCACCGTCGACTCTCAGGCATTTGGCATCCGGACGCTAGCGCAAACGCATTTGACGTCTGCCGGCGGAAGAACGGCGGCGATCGGTTCTCCGTATGGGCGTCGTATCCCGCTTGAAGTTCACCAGCACGGTCAAGGGCGCCGCCGGGCCGGCCCCCCAGCGCCGCCGCACAACCTGTCTGGGCCAAATGCGTTTGCCCTGATCCGGACGCGCCGGTTAGTTCCACTGCCGGGCCAAGCTCTGTTACGCTGAAGAGGGAGCGGTGCTCGGAGGACGCATGGGGAGAAGGCGTCGACCCCTCCCCCCATTAGCTCGTCGCTTTCCAAGAGCTATCGAGACGATGCGTGGAGCGACAACGACGGGAGAAGCGCAGTGTGCACAACATCGTGGGTATATCAGGACGACGGCTACGACCTTTTCTTCAATCGGGACGAGCTCCTGACACGCGGAGCGGGTATCCCGCCCGAGCGGTTCGTGTCCCGGGGCGTTCGCTTCATCGCCCCGCGCGATCGCGACGCCGGAGGCACATGGATCGCAGTCAACGAAAACGGAGTGACTCTCGCGATTATGAACTATTTCGCCCGGGATGCCTCCGTTGATGGTGGGGGAGCTCCCTTTCCGGTGGCCCGGAGCCGGGGTGAGATCATCCCTGCGTGTATCGCCGAGCCTACCGCCGACGCGGTGGACACTCGGCTTACTCTTCTCGATCCCCGTCGGTGGTATCGCCCGTTCGTGCTCCTGCGGGTAGCGCCCGACGGCGAAGCCGTTACGTGGACATTCGACGGGGACGCTATCCACCGGCGCACCGCACATCCGCCGGTTGTCACCTCCGGATACCGCCCGGAGGAAGTCGCGCGCAGGCGCAGAGCGCGCTACCGGGAGCTCGAGCGTCTCCGCGGAGGCATTTCGCCCGAGGTGCTCGAGGAGTACCATCGCTCGACGGACCCGGAGCGGACCGAGCTGGGAGTTGCCGTGGAGCGGGAAGACGCAGCTACAGTGAGCATGAGCCATGTGCAGGTGCGGGACGACCACGTCCGGATTCGCTATGTCGACGGGATGCCGGCTCGCGGCGGAACCGAGCATGTCGTAGACCTGGGTGCGTCAAGAGCTCAGGCAGGAATCGCCGCGATACCGTGGGGGTCAGTCCAAAGGGCGGGTGCCGCGGAAGGGAGCTGATATGTGATGACCAAATGCAACGTTTTGCTACGGCATTCTACCGCCTGCCGCGTTGCTGCTGAACGTTGGGTGGAGCAGAAGCTCCGGAGGGTCCTCCCGTACCTCCAGGGTAGCCTCGAGGGAGGCCGGGAGGGCGCCCCCGACCGCCAAGGGGGCTCCGGGACCACCGGGGAGCGGGGCCGCCACGTCGGCCGCGAGCCTACCCGCGAGGGCAGCTCCGACGGGGGCCGCCACGGCGAGGCCGCCCCCGACCGCCAAGGGGGCTCGGACACCACCGGGAGCGGGGCGCTTGTCCACCCGCCCGTCCGGGCTACCGGGCCCCTCTCTGCGGCCCTCGCCGCGCCAACAATCCTCGCCTCACACTCAGTGGTTTCCGTTTCCCGGGTTGGCACAGTATGTTTCCGCGCATGGAATACCGATTTTTGGGCAAAACAGGGATGAAGGTGAGCGAGCTCTGCCTTGGCACGATGACGTTCGGCCGGGAGACCGAAGAGGACGCCGCCGCCCGCATCATGGACCGCTTTGTCGATGCCGGCGGCACGTTCATCGATACGGCGAACGTCTACAGCCGGGGCGTGAGCGAGGAGATCGTCGGCAGGTGGCTGTCCGGGAAGGATCGTCACCAGCTCGTGTTGGCGACCAAAGGGCGTTTCCCCATGGGGAAAGGGCCGAACGACACCGGCGCAAGCCGTAAGACGATCGTCCAGCACGTCGAAGACAGTCTCCGGCGGCTGCGCACCGACTACATCGATCTCTATCAGATGCACTGCTGGGATCGCGGCACGGAGCTCGAGGAGACCTTGTCGACGCTCGACGGTCTGGTCCGATCGGGCAAGGTGCGCTACATCGGGGCCAGTAACTATACCGGCCCACAGCTTCAGAAGGCGCTCGACCTCCAGCGGATGAACCGGTGGGAGCCGTTCCGGGCGCTTCAGCCGCAGTACAATCTCCTGGTGCGTGCTCCGGAGTGGGATCTCTTGCCGGTTGCCCGGGAGGAAGGGCTCGGCATTCTGCCGTGGAGCCCGCTCAAGGGCGGCTGGCTTACCGGCAAGTTCAAGCGAGGCATGCAGGCGCCGCCTCCCGACTCGCGCGTGGCGAACGACGATACGGTGATCTGGTTCGAAACGTGGGAGCGGATGAACGTCGAGCTCACGTGGAGAACCATCGATGCGCTCCTGGAGGTTGCGGAAGCTACGGGCGCGGAGCCCGCGCAGGTGGCGTTGAGATGGCTTCTGCAGCGCGACGGAGTAACCGCACCGATCTTCGGCGCCAGAACCGAGAAGCACGTAACGACGGCGCTCGGCGCGACCGGTTGGGAGCTTTCGGACGCGCACATGGAGAAGCTCAACCAGGCCAGCGAGCTCGAGATGCCGTATCCATGGGATTTCGTCTACGGGGCTCAGGGAGGTCGCTGAAGCCGCCTCCAAGCGGGCCGGAACCGCGACCGCGGCGCTTTCGCCACCCGTGAGCGCCGGCCCGCGGCCGGCGCGTGCGCGGTGCCGGAGCGGTAGCCTGCCACGGTTTAGGCAACGCGGGCGGACGGTGCGCGGTGCCGGAGCGGTAGCCGCCGGCCACAGCGCCGGCCCGTCTCCGGCACCTGCCGACCGGTCCGGAGTCAGTATAAGTTCCCCCCCGGAAACGTGCCGAACACACACCGCTACGCGACTCCTCTTGCCAGTCCATAGTATACTGGAAGTATGAAGCTAGAAACGACCGCATTCTCACATGAAGGAGCAATACCCGTTCGATATACGTGTGACGGCGAGGATCTCTCGCCGGCCCTTTCGTGGAGCGGCGTTCCGGCAGGAACAAGGTCGTTCGTGCTCATCTGCGATGATCCGGACGCACCGGGCGGGACGTTCGTACACTGGCTCTACTACGATATCCCGGCGGAGGTGACTGGGTTACCGGAAGGGGTTCCGCCGGATGACCGGCCGCCACAAGGTGGTGCACACGGAGTCAATGGGTTTCAACGGTTGGGATACGGGGGGCCGTGTCCGCCGGGGGGTGAGCATCGATACTTTTTCCGGCTGTACGCGTTGGCCACCGAGCTCGAGTTGGAGCCCGGAGCCCAGCGGCGGCGTGTCGACTCGGAGATGAGGGGCCATATCCTGGCCCAAGCCGAGCTGGTCGGCTCCTACAGCCGAAGGTAGTCGCTTTACCCTGAGCCGGCTTGGTAGAGCCGTGCCTCCCACGGCCTGAGCCGGATGCTTCGCGCGAGCGCATCCCCCGCGGCCGGTAGCTGCCGTCTCGTCTCATCCTGGACCTCTGAACGGTCCGACGTGCTTTTTTCCGGACCGGTTTCGCCGGAGCTACCCCCCGGCTGCTGGGCGTAACTGCCGGTGCGGAGGGTGAACGCGCTCCACGGCTTCCCGCGTACACGGCGTGGAATCCGGTAACTCGTCGTTTTGTCGGACCAGTTGAGGAGGACCAACGCCCGCTCGTCACCCAGCCGGCGTGTGTAGCAGAGCAACGTGTCGCGGCGGCACCGGCTGGAAAGGCGGATGCCGCGGAGGGCCGCCACACCACGCCTGAGCGCCGTCACCAAGAACCGTATCACATTCGCCGGCGGAACCTGACGAGCCGTCTGGGCGGGAGGCGCTCGCCGGCGAGTCGCCGGCGCGTGGCTCCCCGGTCCCGTGGGGAGCAACCGGAGAAGCCGGAAATCACCCCGCCGGAGGACCGGGCTTTCGCGGCGCACGGCGGCCAGTTCCCGGTAGAAGGTCAATACGGAGTCGGAGCTCTTCTGTTGAGCGGCCACGTTGATCGTCTCGTAGTTTTGGATCGTCTTGATCCACGGCGTACCGGTCGTGAAGCCGGCTTCCGGATCGGAGCTCCACTGCATGGGGGTTCGAGCGTTGTCTCTGCAGTCCCGGCGCAACGTGCCGAAGCAGAGCTCGGGGTCCTCTCCTTTCTGTAGCGCGTTCCGATAATGGAACAGCGCATGTGGGTCGCGAAACTCCTCGACTGTGTGGAAGTGCGCGTTGGTCATGCCGACCTCCTCACCCTGGTAGATAAACGGGGTGCCCCATGATGTGAGGAGGAGCATGGCGAAGAGCTTCGCGCTTTTTCCCGGAAGCCACCGATCGTCGCCCAAGACCGAAAGATGTCGCGGAAGATCGTGGTTGCTCCAGAACTGCGCGTCCCATCCGCGCCTCCCGAGCGAGCGATAGCGTTGTTGGAAGAGACGGCCGATCTCAGCCGGTGGGCGCCCGTGGAAACGGACGTGGTCGAACCGGAAGATGAGGTCGAGCTCTCGCCGGCGCTCGTCCACGTATTCGGCGGCGATGCGGGGCGTCACCCCGCCGGTCTCACCGACCGCCGGCGTCCCGTTCGGCTCGAACACCGCTTCGCGCATCTCACGGAGGTAGTCGTGGGTCGCCGGGAGGTTGCAGTAGCTCCGGAAGTGCGGTGAGGCGGTCCGCCCGGGCCGACCTCCCGACTCCGGCGCGTCGATGTACGCCTCGGGCTTGCCGATGTGGTGGACTGCATCGAGCCGGAAGGCATCAACCCCGCGCTCGATCCAGAAGCGTGCGATGTCGTGCATTTCGGCCCGTACGTCAGGGTTACCCCAGTTGAGGTCCGGTTGCTTGGCGGAGAAATGGTGCAGGTACCACATGCCGGTGCGCTCGTCGCGCGTCCATGCCGGTCCACCGAAGTAGCTGTCCCAGTTGTTCGGCGGAAGCTCTCCTGCGGCCCCTTGCCCGTGCGCCCAGTGATACCAGGCACGGCGGGGGTTGTCTTTGGAGGCTGCCGACTCCACGAACCACGGGTGCTCGTCCGAAGTGTGGTTGAGGACCAGGTCCATCATGATCCGGATTCCCAGCCCGTGCGCTCGCGCGACCAGCTCGTCGAACTCGTCCAATGTACCAAAGTCCCGGTGGACGTCCCGGTAGTTCGAGACGTCATACCCGTTGTCGTGGTTCGGGCTGTCGCAGAATGGGCTCAGCCAGATCACGTCCACGCCCAGCTCCGCCAGATAGTCGAGCTTCCGAGTCACGCCCGGAAAGTCGCCGACCCCGTCGCCGTTCGTGTCCAGGAAGCTCCGCGTATAGATCTGGTATACGACCGCGTCCCGGATCCAGCTTGTCGCTCGCAGACCCCGCGGCTTCCGGTCGCCGCCTTTCCGATCGCCTCGTTGGCGACGGCCCCGTTGGTGATGGGCCCGTTGGTGATCGCTCCCTTGGCGATGGGCGCTGCGTGCTTCAGCCCGCGCCGGCACTCCGTTCCGGCGCTTTCCGATACCCGGTTTTCCCTTCGTGCTCATTAATGGCATCATCCTTGTCGCGTTCGCGTGGTGAGCCGCGAATTATGCGCGGCTCACCGGGAGCGTGTCTACGCATCAGTTGGCCCGCCCCGGGGCTCCGCCGCGCCGGCACCTGCCCACGCCGCCTGAGGAGGACGGAGTTCCCCCGGGGCCGAAGGGCCGCGGGGCTGCGGGACCCCGGGACTGCGGGACCGAAGGGCTGCGGGGCTGAAGGGCTCGGGCCCGAATTGCTCTGAGAGGGAGGAGAAAACGATGGAGATAGATCCCAACAAGCTCGATCCCGGAAGCGCGCACAAGCTTCTCATCGGATCCGTCGTGCCCAGACCAATTGCATGGATTACCACCCTCGCCGAGGACGGCTCGGTGAACGTGGCCCCGTTTAGCTTCTTCAACGGCGTGTGCTCGAGCCCGCCGACGGTATCGGTAAGCTTCAGCTACAATCCGCAGAGCGCCGATCACAAGAAGGACTCTCTCGCTCACATCCAACGGCTCGGAGAGTTCGTGGTGCACGTGGCAACCGAGCGTCACGCCGACGCCATGAACAAGAGCTCGGCCGATTTCCCGCGCGAGGTCGGCGAAGCCGGCTACCTCGGCCTAAGGACCGTTCCCAGCAGCGTCGTCTCGGTGCCGCGCCTGACCGAAGCTCCGGCGGCCCTCGAGTGCAGCCTGCTCCAAGAGGTCCCCGTCGGAAGTGGTCCGGGAAGCGCAACCGTCGTGTTAGGACGAGTAGAACGCGTCTACCTCGAAGACGGCCTTGCCGACGAGCGCCTCCGCGTCGATATTCGCCGGCTCGGCCCTCTCGCCAGGCTCGGCGGTGACGACTACTGCTCCGTGGGCGAGATTATGACGCTCCCGCGTCCGCGCTACCGCGATCTGTGACCCAAGGAGCGTGAGGTGAGGATTGTTGGTGGATTTTCCGGAGGGCTGGGTCCTCCCATCTCAAGAATCCGGGCGTTCCTCCGGGCCGGGCCCCACGTCCGTGCCGATGCTTCCCACCGCCGCCGCCGACAATCTCCCGCTCTATACCAGGCCCCACCTCCGTGGCGATGCTCCACCGTACCCCGTGCCTACGCCGCCGTCCTCCGCGCAGCGCGGCGTACGGCGTGAGCGCCTCGCCGGGGCGGCCGTCCGCTTTCGGCATCCCGGCGCTTCTTGACGATCGTCTCAAAAAGCTACATTCTATACACGGTATCTTCGGGGCAAGGTGACCCGGCCGCTCCGGCAGGCGGGGATTCCTGACCGGCGGTGACAGCCCGCGATTCCTACCCGATCGTGACAACGGGGGAGGGAACCGGTGGAATTCCGGTGCCGACGGTACAGTCCGGATGGGAGAAGATGCACGCACTGCGGCGCGCTCGGCTCGGGCGCGTTCGGATCCCCGCGCGCCGGTTTTCGGTAGCGCTCTCCATCCCGCCGCTTGCACGCTGCTCCCACTCAATACGACATTGCTCAGCCCCGAGGTTGGGAGGATCGATGGACGACCGCTCGTACATGGAGCGCGCGCTCGAGCTGGCTCGGCGCGGAACGGGGCAGGCCTCTCCAAACCCCTTGGTCGGTGCGCTCGTGGTACGTGACGGCGATGTGATTGCGGAGGGGTGGCATGAGCGCTGCGGTGCTCCGCATGCGGAGGCCATGGCGCTGGGCAAAGCGGGAGATCGCGCTCGCGGAGCTACCCTCTACTGCACGCTTGAGCCGTGTTGCCATAACACACCGGGAAAGCGAACGCCTCCCTGCACCGACGCGATCATCCGGGCGGGGGTTGCGCGCGTGGTATGCGCGACCCTCGATCCCAATCCGCTCGTGTCCGGGGGCGGAGTGAAGAAGCTCGAGGACGCGGGGATTCAGGTCGAAGTCGGTGTGGACGCGGTAGAGGCGCGCAAGCTCAACGAGCCGTTTTTCGTCTGGGTTCGTGAGCGGAGGCCGTTCGTGCACATGAAAGTAGCTCAGACCATGGACGGACGGATTGCGGCGGCAAGCGGCGACTCGCAGTGGGTGACCGGCATAGAAGCGCGAACGGAGGTGCATCGCCTGCGTGCCTCCTGTGACGCCGTGCTCATCGGCTCCGGGACCGTGTTCTCCGACGACCCCTCGCTCACCGTTCGGCACGTGGAGGGGCGCAATCCGATACGGGTCATCCTCGATAGCGAGCTCCGCACACCGCCGGAGGCGCGCGTGGTAACCGACGGCGCCGCACCCACGATCATCGCACACGCGGCGCGCGATGCCGGCGCAGCCGATCGGGCCGCTGCGCTCGAGCGGCCCGGCGTGGAAACGGTGCAGCTGGACTCGTACGGGGGCATCGCAGACTTGAGCGGGCGCGACCGCCCGGCCCGCGGCGAGCCGGCGGAGGAGCCGGCCCGATTCAAACGCGTGACGGCGAGCGCGGTGCCGGCGGCGAGCGGCATGAGCGGAAGCGGCACGGGGCGTAACGCCGGCTTCTCTTCGGAACGGCCGCGCGGCGCCGAAGCGTCGCGGGCGCCTGAGTCGCCGCGGGCGCCGGAACCATCGCGCACCTCGGAGCCGCCGGGCGAACCGGAACGGCCGCGCGCCGCCCGGCCCGGTTTGGATACCGGAGGGAGAGTAGCGATCGAGGAGCTGCTGGACGTCCTCGGAGCACGCGACATCACGAGCGTGCTCGTGGAGGGCGGCGCGACCGTCTTCACGTCGTTCTTGGCTGCAGGCTGCGTGGATCGCCTGTCGGTCTTTTTCGCGCCGAAGGTGCTGGGAGCGGGAATTTCGGCAATCGGAGATCTTGGGGCTCGCGCGATGAGCGATGCGCGGGAGCTCGTCTATTCCGAGGTACGAAGGTTCGGTGAGGATCTCCTGGTAACCGGACTGTTCGATCCGGATCGCATCTATGACGGGCTGGGACCGGTTCGGAAGGTGGAGACGCATGTTTACGGGACTCATTGAGGAGATCGGCACGGTACGAGCGGTTCGCCCTATCTCCGGGGGAGTACGGATCGAGATCGAAGCGCCGCGAGTGGCAGGCGGCTGCGAGATCGGCGACTCGATCGATATCGACGGAGCATGCCAGACGGTGGTTCGCGTAATGCCGCCGCGTTTCACGGTGGAAGCGGTGGGCGAGACTCTGGAGAAGACGACGCTTGGAGACCTCAAGCAGGGCCGCCGGGTGCACCTCGAACGGGCAATGCGCGCGGGTGATCGCATGGGCGGCCACCTTGTCCAAGGGCACGTGAGCGGGGTCGGCGTTGTCCGCAGCGCCGTGAAGCGCGGGGACAACTGGTTGCTGTCGATCGGTATGGGACCGGAGCTTCTGGAGCTCATGGTCCCCGAGGGCTCGGTGGCGCTCGACGGGGTAAGTCTCACCGTAGCGACTGTCGACGACGAAGGTATCGAGATCAGCATCGTTCCACACACCGCCGCGCAGACGCTTCTGGTCCAAAAAGGCGCCGGAGCGCCGGTGAATATCGAGACGGACATCATCGGCCGGTACGTCCGGCGGTTCGTCGGCGCGTACACCCGCCGGCCCGTTGCGCAGGGGCGCACGGGTGCGCCGCGCACCGATGAAGGCCGGGAGACCGCCGGGCACGGTCCTCGGTCCGGATTATCCGACGGCTCCGGGACCGGGAGTTCCGGGTCCGGTGAGAGCTCCGGCGGGCTGACGCGCGAGAAGCTCGCCGAATGGGGGTACGCATGAGAACTGCAACGAACGTGAGTCACAAGATGGCCCAGGCGTACGCCGAGCTCCGAGCGGGGCGGCCGATCATCGTGGTCGATGACTTCGATCGCGAAAACGAGGGTGACTTCATTGTCGCGGCGCGCGGCATCACCCCGGACGTGGTGAATCTGCTTGCTGCGCGCGGGCGCGGGCTCATCTGTGTTGCTCTGACGGAGCAGCGGGCTCGGGAACTCGATCTACCCCTGCAGGTCCCGGAGGATGAAAACAAGGCGCTGCTCGGCACGCGCTTCACCGTGACGGTGGACGCGATCGAGGGAACCACGACGGGGATCTCAGCGTACGATCGTGCCCGGACGATCGATCTCCTTGCGGACGAGAGCGCGTGCCCGGAGGATTTTGCGCGGCCCGGCCATGTCTTCCCGATAATCGCGGTGGATGGCGGGCTCGAGCGGCGGCGGGGGCATACCGAGGCCACGGTCGCGCTGATGCGGCTTGCCGGTCTTCCCCCGGTCGGCGTGTTGTGCGAGATTATGGCGGACGACGGATCGATGGCGCGCCTGCCGGAGCTGGAGCGAATCGGCGAGGAGCTGGGGATCATGCTACTATCGGTCGAAGAGATCGCCGCTCTGGAAACACGAGATTGACAGGTACCGGTTCGCCACATGGACTGTGTGGAGATCGGATTCCGTACGGATCAGATGATGGACCGCCGGAGGCAGAAATAGCAGGCGAAAGGGACGGCCGGCCTGAGAGACGGCAAGCTCGCCGGGAGCGACGGGCTTTCGAGAGCTGCAGGTCCCAAAAGGGCGATAAGCTCCCACGAGCGGTAAGCGCCCGAGAGGCGGAAAGTAAGGAGGAAACGTGAAACGGATTGAAGGACATCTTCACGCGGAGGGAAAGCGCTTTGCGCTCGTGCTGTCGCGGTTTAACAGCTTGATCACGGAGAAGCTTCTGGACGGGGCAACCGACTGCTTGAAGCGGCACGGGGCCGAGGACGACAAGCTGAGCCAGGTGTGGGTGCCGGGCAGTTTCGAGATTCCGCTGGCGGCGCAGCGGCTC
>Ga0207421_10005277_pt1 | contig 14541 bp, 13 predicted proteins | sample SodLakKL_010_SED_4_FD_187542 | JGI IMG/M metagenome (GOLD analysis project Ga0207421, IMG submission 187542) | Alkaline sediment microbial communities from Lake Tanatar, Kulunda Steppe, Russia - 8KL_010_SED (SPAdes) (version 2) | ecosystem: Environmental > Aquatic > Non-marine Saline and...
GGCCTCGCGCAGGTCAAGTGCTGCCCAATCGGCACCCGGCACCTGCGCGGTAATCCCGTCGATCACGCAGGCCGGATCTGGTTCCACCGATAGAAACGCCGCGTTGCGCAGACCCGTCGTGATCCAGACGCGCCGCCAGCCTGCCAGTCGCGCGGGCAAGGGGTTTGCATTGGCGTGGGTCGCTAAATTGACAAGCGAGCCATAGCCGAAGAACGCAGGATCACTCATTCGCGCGCCCGCAAGACCTGCGCAGGTTTTGCCGCCAAGGGGCGCAGCGCAAAGAACAAGCCTGCCAGCAATGATGCCATGATGCCGCCGCCGATGATCAGCAAGGCATTACCCCAGATCACGGTATAGCTGGTGTTCATGATAAAGGTAGCGACTGCCCATCCGCCCAGAATACCAGCGCCAAGCGCGACCACGCCCGCCGCCAGACCCAACAGGGCCGAACGCAGCGCAAAGCTGGCCAAGATCGACCGCCGCGATGCGCCAAGCGTTTTCAAGACGGCGGCTTCATAGGTGCGTGACCTCTCGCCCGCTGCAGCCGCACCGATCAGCACCAGAAACCCCGTGACCAGCGTGATCAGCGCGCCATAGCGCGTTGCTGCCGACAGACCGCCGACAAGCGCAATCACCTGATCAATCGCATCGCGCACGCGGATCGCGGTGATATTGGGGTAAGCGGTCGCCAGATCGCGCAGAATAGCTGTTTCCGCCTCTGGCGTGGCATAGACGGTGGAAATCCAGCTATGCGGCGCACCTTCCAGCGCAGACTGGTTCATCGCCAGTACAAAGCCGATGCCCGCATCTTCCCAACTGACATTGCGAAAACTCGTGACCTCGCCTGTGATATCGCGGCCAAGGACGTTGACTGTCAGCATATCACCCAGTTGCAGGCCAATCTCGGCGCCTTCTTCGGCGGCAAAACTGATCTGGGGCGGGCCGTCGTAATCATCGGGCCACCATGCACCTGCGGTAATCTCGGTTCCGGTGGGTTGGGCACCGGCATAGGTGATCCCACGATCGCCGCGCACGACCCAATGGCCGCCCGCCACCTCAGTTGCGGATTGCCCGTTGATCTGGGTGATGATGCCGCGCAGCATTGGTGCGCTGTCATAGCGGCTGACGGCGTCATCCTCGTCCAGCCGCGCGCGGAAACCGTCGATCTGGTCAGGCTGGATGTCGACAAAGAAATAGCTGGGGGCAACAGCAGGTAAATCATCGGCAAAGGCCGTGCGCAGATTGCCGTCAATCTGACCGACTGCCGCCAGCACGGTCAGGCCAAGGCCAAGCGACAGCACCACAGACGTAGATTCCCCGCCGCGCGCGCCGATCGACCCTAACGCCATGCGCAGCGCGGTATTTCCCCGTGCGGCCTTGCGCAGACGCCGTGCCACCCAACGGATGACGAAAGCGGCAAGGATCAGGATGGCCAGTGACCCTGTGATCCCCCCCGCTGTCCAAAGTGTTAGGAACAACGTCCCAGAAAACCACACTGCTGCACCCACCAGAAGAACCACCAGCCCAGCGATTACCACCAGATAAGGCCAGCCGGGCAGGGTGCGCGACGCTGCAAAGGCATCCCGAAACAACGTGGCCGCGCGGATGTCTTCGGTCTTGGCCAAGGGCCACAGAGTAAAGATCAGCGCAGCCAGAACGCCGTAAACGGCCGCCTCGACCAAGGGGGCGGCGTAGATGGTAAAGACCGCTGGCACGGGCAGACGCGCCTCGATCAAGGGCGCAAAAAGAACGGGTAAACCTGCGCCCAGCACCAAGCCAAGCGTGACCCCCGCCAATGTCAGCACGCCGATCTGGATGAAATAAGTCAGGAAAATCGTCGCCCGCGTCGCCCCCAGCGTTTTGAGCGTGGCAATCACGCTGGTCTTGCCCGCCAGATACGCGCGCACAGCGGCAGACACGCCGACACCGCCGACCGCCAGACCGGACAGGCCCACAAGGATCAGAAACGCCCCGATCCGGTCAACGAATTGCTCTGCCCCGCCGGCACCGCGCCTGCTGTCGCGCCAGCGCAGGCCGGCATTGCGGAACTGGCTTTCAGCTTGCTGTGCGAGAACGGCAAGGTCCGCGCCTTCCGGCAGGTCCAGTCTGTATTGCGTCGAAAACAATGTCCCTTCGACGATCAGGCCGGAACCCGCCAGACTGTCCGTCATTACAATCGTGCGCGGGCCAAGACCAAAACCCGCCGCAGCATTATCGGGGAACCGTTCCAGAATGGCGCGCAGCGTGAAATCAGCGTCGCCCAGCCTGAACTTATCGCCGGGGACCAGCCCGAGCCTGTCAGCCAGCACACGTTCCATAACGCCGCCTTGATCCGCCAGCGCCTGATCCAGCGGCATGGCAGGGTCCAGTTGCACCTGCCCGATCAGCGGGTAGGCGTCATCCACTGCGCGTATCTGCGTCAGGCCACGTTCTGTCGTGCCGTCACGGTGCACCACGGCCATTGACCGGAAATCAACGGTTTCGGAAATGTTGTCAGAAATGCTTTCCAGCCATGCCAGTTCTTCGTCCCGGGCAAAGCGATAGGTGAATTCGACCTCGGCATCGCCCCCCAGCAAGGCGGCACCATCGCGGGTCAATCCGGCCTCGATCCCGGCGCGGACGGTGCCAACAGCGGCAATCGCGGCGACACCCAGCGCCAGACATGCCAGAAACACGCGAAATCCGCGCAGACCGCCGCGCAATTCGCGCAGGGCGAAACGGGAAGCAATGCGCAGGGTCATTCGGCTGCCTTTGCCAAAGTATCAATTCGGCCATCGCGCAGATGCACCACACGGTCACAACGCGCGGCCAGTTCGTTGGCATGGGTCACCATGATCAGCGTCGCACCATGCCGGTCGCGCAGATCGAACAGCATGTCGATGATCGCAGCGCCGTTGGTTGCATCCAGATTGCCCGTCGGTTCATCTGCCAGCAATATCTTGGGGCGCGGGGCGGACGCACGCGCCAGCGCCACGCGCTGCTGTTCGCCGCCCGACATCTGGCTGGGGTAATGGTTGATCCGGTCGCCAAGGCCCACTGCGCGCAATTCCGCCTCTGCCCGAGCAAAGGCATCTTTTACCCCTGCCAATTCCAGCGGCGTCGCTACATTTTCCAATGCAGTCATTGTGGGGATCAGGTGGAAAGATTGAAACACTACACCCATATTGTCTCTACGAAAGCGGGCCAGCTGGTCTTCGTTCATCGCTGTCAAGTCTTGGCCAAGCGCCATGATCCGGCCCGATGTCGACTGTTCCAGCCCGCCCATCAACATAAGGAGCGATGATTTGCCCGACCCACTCGGCCCGACCAGCCCCAAGGTTTCCCCCTGCGCGACCGTCAACGATATATCATGCAGAATGTCGACGCGGCCTGCATTGCCGTCGAGGGACAGGCTGGCGTCGGTGATCGTCAGAACTGGGTTGGTCATAGGTGCTGCCTTTGGTCGCGGTGTCAGGTCTGGATATGGGGCATTGCGGGTGTTGCGCAACCTAAGCGCGGCGGTTTTGCTGCCCATGACAGCCGCGCATGCCGAAACTGTGACGATTGCTGCCTTGGGCGACAGTCTGACTGCGGGTTACGGGCTGGATCAGGAACAGGGTTTCGTGCCCCAGATGGAGGCATGGCTGCGCGATCAGGGGGCCGATGTCACAATCGTGAATGCGGGCGTTTCGGGTGACACAACGGCGGGCGGGCTGTCGCGGGTGGGCTGGACACTGACGCCGGATGTGGATGCGATGATCGTGGCTTTGGGTGGCAATGATTACCTGCGCGGACTTGATCCTGCAGTCAGCCGCGCCAATTTGGACGCGATCCTGTCTGCTGGGCAAGACGCGGGCGTGACCATGCTGTTGGTCGGGTTGAATGTGGGGACGAACTATGGCCCCGATTTTAAACGCGATTTCGAAGGCATGTATGTCGATCTCGCGGCGCAATACGATATTCCGCTATACCCCGATATGTTCGCCGCCATGCGGATCGAAGGTGAAACACAGGACGCGATGCGCCGGTTCATGCAATCAGACGGGATTCACCCCAGCGCGGAAGGGGTCGGGATGGTGGTTGCTGATATGGGGCCAGTCGTGCTGGACCTGATCGCAGAGGTAAGACAATAAAGGCCACCGGCGGGAACCGACCGGAAGCCTGACAATTTGTCCGATGTCTGGCGGGCCTTAGTCGGCCAGCGTCAAATTGACAGCGCTTTCACGCCCATCGCGGCTGTTTTCAATGTCGAAGTTAACCTTTTGGTTGTCCTTCAACCCGGTCAGGCCGGAACGTTCGACAGCAGAAATGTGCACGAACACATCCTTGGAGCCGCCGTCGGGTGCGATAAAGCCGTAGCCTTTGGTGGTGTTGAACCATTTGACAGTGCCTGAAGCCATGTCTTTGTCTTCCTTGTGTTTTTCCGCTCGCATTGTGCAGCGGACCGGCTCGGTCAAAGTAAGATCGAATGACTGGGCCGTAAGGAAACAGTGGTCGATTTATTGCCGTCGCACGACAATGGTGCCACGATTCGCCATGAAATCAACACATTTTCGGTAGGTTGGGGCATGTGGCAGAATTTTGCGCACAAAAAAACGGCGCGCAAATCATGCGCGCCGTCTTAATCGTCAATCGATTATGCGAGTGCGAGGTTGATCGCAGATTCGCGGCCATCACGGCCGGACTCGATGTCGAAAGTGACCTTCTGGTCGTCTTTCAGGCCAGTCAGGCCGGAACGCTCTACAGCGGAGATGTGGACGAAAACGTCCTTGGATCCACCTTCAGGAGCGATAAAGCCGAAGCCTTTAGTTGCGTTGAACCACTTTACGGTGCCATTGGCCATCGTATTTTTCCTTTGTCGTTCTGCCCACGATATTGCGGCAGCTTGGCTTAGTCAGAACTTGATCGAGAGACTGTAGCCGAAAGGAGAACAGTGGGTCGAAAAGAATAACGTTTGCCGTGCCGGTATGACGGAAACGGCATCATAAATCAAGCGATACTTTGCAACCCTGCGGTCGGTGCCATCACAGTAGCACCGTCCGACAGGTGAAATCGCCCGTTTCAGCGGACGAATTTCTTGTGTTTCATCCGCTTTGGTTCAAGCGCATCGGCACCAAGACGAGATTTCTTGTCTTCCTCGTAATCGGTGAACCCACCCTGAAACCATTCGACATGCGCATCGCCTTCGAAGGCAAGGATATGCGTGCAGATCCGGTCAAGGAAGAAACGATCGTGCGAAATAACCACAGCACAGCCAGCAAAATCGACCAGCGCATCTTCCAATGCGCGCAGCGTTTCGACGTCAAGGTCGTTGGTCGGCTCATCGAGCAGCAGGACATTGCCGCCGGATTTCAGCAGCTTGGCCATATGCACGCGGTTGCGTTCACCGCCAGACAGCAGGCCGACCTTTTTCTGCTGGTCGCCACCTTTGAAATTGAACGCCGAACAATAGGCGCGGCTGTTCATCTGGGCATCGCCCAGCATGATGATTTCCGCACCACCGGTGATTTCTTCCCAGACGGTCGCGTCAGGGTTCAGTGCATCGCGCGACTGGTCGACATAGGACAGTTTCACGGTGTCGCCGTATTCCACAGTGCCCTCGTCGGGTTCTGCCTGACCTGTCAGCATCGAAAACAGCGTGGACTTACCCGCGCCGTTCGGACCGATCACACCAACGATACCGCCGGGTGGCAGATCGAACGACAGATCCTCGACCAGCAGCTTGTCACCCATGGCCTTTTTCAGGCCCGCTACCTCGATCACCTTGTTGCCCAGACGGGGGCCGTTGGGGATGATGATTTGCGCACGGCCCATCTTTTCACGCTCTGACTGGTTGGCCAGATCGTTATAGGCGCTGATCCGCGCTTTGGACTTGGCCTGCCGCGCCTTGGCCCCTTGCCGCATCCATTCCAGTTCGCGTTCTAGCGTGCGCTGTTTGGACTTGTCGTCCTTGGCTTCGCGTTCCAGACGCTTTGCCTTGGCTTCCAGCCAGCTGGAATAATTGCCCTCATGCGGAATACCGGACCCACGGTCGAGTTCCAGAATCCAGCTTGTGATTGCATCAAGGAAATAGCGGTCGTGGGTCACGATCAAGATCGTGCCTTTGTAGTCGATCAGGTGCTGTTGCAGCCAAGCGATGGTTTCGGCGTCAAGGTGGTTGGTCGGTTCGTCAAGCAGAAGCATGTCAGGTGCTTCCAGCAGCAGCTTGCACAAAGCAACACGACGCTTTTCACCACCCGACAGCGTAGTGACATCTGCATCATCAGGCGGGCAGCGCAATGCCTCCATGCTGATGTCAATCTGCGCGTCCAGATCCCACAGGTTCTGCGCGTCGATTTCATCCTGAAGCGTCGCCATCTCATCGGCGGTTTCTTCGGAGTAATTCATCGCTACTTCATTATAGCGGTCAAGGATCGCCTTCTTGTCCGCCACACCCAGCATGACGTTTTCACGTACGGTCAGATTAGGGTCAAGTTCGGGTTCCTGCGGCAGATAGCCAACGCGCGCACCTTCGGCGGCCCATGCTTCGCCTGCGAAATCCTTGTCCTGTCCCGCCATAATCCGCATCAGGGTCGATTTACCCGTGCCGTTGACGCCGACGACACCGATTTTCACACCGGGCAGGAAATTCAGGCGGATGTTCTCGAACACCTTCTTGCCGCCGGGATAGGTCTTGGACACGCCGTCCATGAAATAGACGAATTGATAGGCTGCCATTGGCGCTGCTCCGCTTTGCTGATCAGGATCAGCCACGTCGATATCGGAACCAGCCGTCGGGGGCAATCGGTCTTGCAGGGCTGTCTGCAACAGGTAGCCAGCAGGAGAAATCTCTGAATCGTGCTGTTTCGTGATCCAATATAGAACCTAGCTGCGTAGAATTTGAGCATTGTTCCTGAAAGTACGCATGTTGGCAGTTTTTTTACCACAATTGCCGATGGTTCCCTATTGTTAAGACAACCAGGCGCCAGAACCTGTCCGCGCGGGCCTTGTCCCGCAGACTATGCTGGAACACCAACACACGGGAATATCACCATGGGACAGACTACGTTTATCGTCGGTCTTGACGGGTCCGATGCGGGGGCACGCGCACTTGCCTTTGCCAAGGACCGTGCCAAGGCCGCGGGCGATTGCAAGATCGTCATATGCTACGTCATCGAATGGTCGCCATTCACCTTTCAAACCGCCGAGGAAAACGCGCAGCGCCACAAGCGCCGCGAGAATGAAATCGCGATGGCGCATGAACGGGTCCTTGATCCGGCGCTGACGTCTGCCAAGGCCGAAGGCTTTGACATCGAGGGGATCGTGCGCCACGGCGACGCAGCCGACATTATAGACGCCCTGGCCCGCGAACGCGATGCCAAGCAGATCATGATCGGCCGTGTCGGCACCAAGGGGTTGAAGGCGCGAATTTTTGGCGGTGTCGCAGGCCGGCTTGCAACGACGGCCACCGTGCCTGTCACGATCATTCCATGAAAGGGACCAAAATGCTAAGATTGCATCACTTCGTGGCAACGCTGTTTGCCTGCCTTCTTCCCGGATTGGCCTCCGCACAAGAGCTGGCCACGGTGAACGAAAGGGTGAACCAGCTGTTTGCCGATTACACCGGCTGGTATGTCGGGTTCATCTTTGCACCTTTACCAGGGACAGATTTTTCGTGGATCGCCTTGTGGCTGGTTGTGGGCGCGGTCGTGTTTACCATCTATTTCGGTGCGATCCAGTTCAGCGGATTCATCCATTCGATCCGATTGGTGAAAGGCGATTATTCAGACCCCAATGATGCAGGCGAGGTCAGCCATTTTCAGGCGCTGGCCACCGCTTTGTCGGGCACTGTCGGTTTGGGGAATATCGCGGGCGTCGCTGTTGCCGTCAGTATCGGCGGGGCAGGAGCCACGTTCTGGATGATTGTCGCGGGCCTGTTCGGTATGGCGACCAAGTTTACCGAATGTACGCTTGGCGTGAAATACCGCAACGAATACCCCGATGGTTCGGTGTCCGGTGGGCCGATGTATTACATGGTCAAAGGGTTCAAGGAACTTGGCCTGCCTTTGGGCGGGGCGATGGCGGTGCTGTTTTCGGTCTTTACCATTCTGGGGGCCTTGGGCGGCGGCAACATGTTTCAGGCCAATCAGGCCCATGCGCAAATATCTAACGTGGTCGGTGACTATCCGGGCTGGATTACGGGGCTGGTACTCGCGGTGCTGACCTTTGCGGTCATCGCAGGCGGTTTGAAATCCATCGCACGCGTCACTGAAAAGATCGTCCCGTTCATGGGGATTTTCTATGTGCTGGTGTCGGTGGTCATCCTGATCATGAACTACGACCAGATCATCTGGGCGTTCGGGCAAATCTTTGTCGGGGCCTTTACCGGGCTTGGTATTGTGGGCGGGTTCACCGGTGCGCTGATCCAGGGTTTCCGGCGCGCGGCCTTTTCCAACGAGGCGGGGATCGGTTCTGCCGCTATCGCCCACTCTGCGGTGCGCACAAAGGAACCGGTCAGCGAAGGCTATGTTGCTTTGCTGGAACCGTTTATCGACACGGTAGTGATCTGCACGATGACCGCTTTGGTGATCGTGATCAGCGGCGTGCTGGCGCAAGATCCGCAAACAGGCCTTTACATCTGGAACGCCGAACTGGGCCGGATCACGACAGAAGGTGACGTGGGCGGTGTGGCCCTGACTTCAGCCGCCTATGCCACAGCGTTTTCGTGGTTTCCGGTGCTGTTGATGGTCGCCGTCGTGCTGTTCGCCTTTTCGACGATGATCAGTTGGTCCTACTACGGGTTGAAAGCCTGGACCTATCTGTTCGGCGAAGGGCAGACGAAAGAGCTGATCTTCAAGTTCATCTTCTGCGTGTTCATCGTAATCGGTGCCGCGGCGAGCCTGGATCCGGTGATCGACTTCTCGGATGCGATGCTGTTTTCGATGGCGATTGTGAACATCATTGCGCTGTATTTCCTGATGCCGATCGTCAAGCGCGAGCTGCACAGCTATCGGAGCCGTCTGAAGTCTGGCAAGATCGTCAAGACTGCAGACCAGACCTGAAACACGAAAGGCCCCGCCAATGACGGGGCCTTTCATTTAACACAAACCGCTTATTGCGGGATTTCGCCGGTCAGACCTTCGATGTAGAAATTCATACCCAGCAAGGTTTCGTCATCGGCGACTTCACCGTCTTCCAGCCAGACGGAACCGTCCTGATAATTGATCGGTCCTGTGAACGGGTGGTATTCGCCCGCACGGATCGCCTCGATCATCGCTTCGGCAGAGGCTTTGACTTCGGCAGGCACCGCATCGGTGATTTCACCGATGGCGACCATACCTTCAGGGATGCCATGCCAGACGTTGCTGCTTTCCCATGTGCCATCAATCACCGCCTGCGTGCGTTCGATGTAGTAAGGCGCCCAGTCGTCAATGATGGACGACACCCGCGGGAACGGTCCGAACTCGGCCATATCGGACGCCTGACCAAATGTAACCACGTTGCCCGCAGCCTGCGCTGCTGCCTGTGGTGCGGTCGAATCAGTATGCTGCAGGATCACGTCGGCACCCTGTTCGATCAGCACGGAAGCGGCTTCCGCCTCTTTCGCTGGATCGAACCATGTATAGGCCCAGATGATGCGGAATTCGACATCGGGGTTCACTTCACGCGCATGCAGGAAGGCGGAATTGATACCCTGAATAACCTCGGGGATCGGATACGATCCGATATAGCCGATGATATTGCTTTCGGTCATCTGGCCCGCGATATGGCCCTGAATGGCGCGACCTTCATAGAAACGCGCGTTATAGGCGGACACGTTTTCAGCGGTCTTGTAGCCAGTGGCATGTTCGAATTTCACATCCGGGAAACGTTCGGCCACGTTGATCGTCGCATCCATATAGCCAAAGGATGTGGTAAAGATCAGATCCGCACCCTGCAGCGCCATCTGCGTCATAACGCGTTCGGCATCGGGGCCTTCGGGTACGCTTTCGACAAAGACGGTTTCGACGGCGTCACCGAAATGGGCTTCGACGGCCTGACGGGCCTGATCGTGCTCATAGGTCCAGCCGCCGTCGCCGACGGGGCCTACGTAAACGAACCCGACCTTGGTCTGGTCTTGCGCAAAAGCGCCAGTTGCAAGGGCAAGTGCGATGCCGGTCCCTGCCAGTAATGTTTTTAGTGTCATAATTTTCCCCTTGGTGGTCGATAATCCTCAGCGTGAGGCGTGGAACGATTGGGCAAGTGACCCCGGTGCCCGTCCGGATCGCATCATAACCAGAACCAGAATGGTTGCCAGATACGGCGCCATTGAAAGATAAGCGACGGGCAAAGCAAAACCTGCCGCTTGTAGATTAAGCTGTAAGACGGTCACACCGCCAAACAAATAAGCACCCAGCAAAAGCCGCCATGGCCGCCAGCTTGCAAAAACGACAATCGCCAGCGCGATCCAGCCTGCCCCTGCGGTCAGCCCTTCGGTCCATTGCGGCACGCGCACAAGGCTCAGATAGGCCCCGCCCAGCCCCGCGCAGGCCCCGCCGAACATGATTGCCAGCAGCCGGACACGCACCACATGATAACCCAACGCATGGGCCGCGTCGTGGTTTTCACCCACCGCGCGCAAAACCAGCCCCGCGCGGCTGTAGGTCAGGAAATACCAGACCGCCGCAATGATCAGGATGCCCAGATAAACAACCGGATCGTGGTTAAACAAGATCGGCCCGATCAATGGCAAATCGCTCAGTAGCGGTACCGGCCATTTTGCGATAACCGGGGCTTTGATCCCGATATAGCTTTGGCCCAACAACGCGGCGAGGCCCAGCCCGAACAGCGTCAGCGCCAGTCCGGTTGCCACCTGATTGGATAACAACACCTGCGTCAGAATACCGAACACCAGCGCCACCATCGCCCCGCCAAGTGCCGCCCCCGCAAATCCAAGCAAGGGTGAACCGGCATTGATCGTCACGATAAACCCGCAGACAGCGCCGGTGATCATCATCCCCTCGACGCCAAGGTTCAGCACACCCGCGCGTTCGACCACCAGCTCGCCGATTGCGGCCAGCAGGATCGGTGTTGCCGCCACCATCAAGGATGCCAGCAGCAAAACCGGGTTGATTGCTGACATATCCATTATGCAATCCTCCGCGTGCCAATGCGGACGCGGTAATGCGTCAGCACATCGACGGCCAGCAAAAAGAACAGCAGCATCCCTTGCAGAACCTGAATCGCTGCGGCTGGCAGGCGCAGGTTCGATTGCGCGATCTCGCCGCCGATATAGGTCAGCGCCATCAGCCCCGCGGCCAGCAGAATACCGACCGGATGCAACCGGCCCAGAAACGCCACAATGATCGCTGTGAACCCGTAACCGGCGTTGAAATCAATGCTGATTAACCCAGATGGGCCCGCTACTTCAAACAGGCCCGCCAACCCCGCCAACGCTCCTGAAATCCCCATACAGATCAACACCAATAGGCCGGGGTTCACCCCGGCAAACCTTGCGGCCCTCGGGCTTTGCCCCGACAGGCGCACCTGAAACCCGAAGATATGACGCGATAGCGTGATATAGGCGAAAATCACCGCGATAAATGCAAAGACCACACCCCAGTGCAGCCCCGCGCTTTCGTTGATCCAGCTGGTGGCAGATGGATAACGCGCCAGATTCCGGCTTCCCGGAAACCCCATCGCGTCGGGGTTGCGCATAACCCCCAGTGCCATCGACGCCAACAGGTTTTGCGCCACATAAACCAGCATCAGCGATACCAAAATCTCGTTGGTGCCAAACTTGACGCGCAACACACCGGGGATCATCGCCCAGGCCCAGCCACCCAGCGCACCCGCCATAATCATCAAAGGCAGAATAAAGACAGATTCAGTGGGGTAAAACGCCAGACCAACAGCCGCCCCGCAAATCGCGCCCAAGATATACTGGCCCTCTGCCCCGATATTCCACACACCCGCGCGAAACCCGAAAGACAGCCCGATCGCGATCAACACCAAAGGTGCCGCCTTGATCAGCAACTGCGGCCGGTAATACCACGCAAATTCCGAAAACAGCGGGTCCCAGAAAATCGTGCGGATCGTCACGAACGGGTCCTTGCCAAGCGCCGCAAACAAAAGCCCGCCACAGGCCATCGTCAACATCACCGCCAACAAAGGCGCCGCATATGTCCAGAATTGTGACGGCGCCGTGCGCTTCTCTAGCCGGATCATGCAGGTACCTTCATCGTCAGAGTATAAATATCCCCGCCGGAGGCATAAAAGTCAGGCATCCACATGCGCCACCTCCATATCATGGGCACCGCCCAACATCAGTCCGATCTGTTCCACGCTCAGCCCTTGCGCCGGACGCGGCGCAGACAAACGCCCGCCGTTCAACGCGGCAAACCTGTCCGATATCTCCATCAGCTCGTCCAGATCCTGAGAGATGCAGATCACCGCAGCGCCCTTGTCTGCCAGATCAAGCAGCGCCTGCCTGATCGCGGCCGCCGCCGATGCATCAACCCCCCAAGTCGGCTGGTTGACCACGAAGACCACGGGGTTCTGCATAATCTCGCGCCCGATCACGAATTTCTGCAAATTACCGCCCGACAGCGACCGCGCTGTATTGGCAGGCCCCGGTGTGCGCACGTCAAACGCCTTGATCACCGCGCTGGCGTAGTCCCGGGCCTTGCCCCAGCGCACAAAGCCGCGCCTGGTCAGGTCCTGCCGCGCCACAGCGGTCAGCAATGCGTTTTCCGTCAGCGTCATGTCGGGGGCCGCAGCATGGCCCATGCGTTCCTCGGGCGCTGCCAACAGGCCCATACGGCGGCGCGCATTCGGTCCCAGATGCCCGATGCTTTCGCCCTGCATCATCAGCGTGTTACGCCGCGTGCGGATTTCGCCTGAAAGCGCCGCGACAAGTTCATCCTGTCCGTTGCCAGCCACACCACCGATACCCAGTATTTCGCCCCTGCGCACGGTCAGGTCGATATCGCGCAAAGCTGTGCCAAAACGGTGCGGGGCTTTTGCGCTCAGCCCTTGCAAGGTCATAATCACCTCGCCCTGCGCGCGGGCTGCCTTAAGCGGCACATGCAAACTGCTGCCCACCATCAGCTCTGCCATCTCGCGTGCGGATGTTGCGCGTGGATCGCAAGTGCCCACAACCTGTCCCAGTCGTAGCACCGTGGCGGCATCACAAAGCGCGCGGATTTCTTCCAGCTTATGCGAAATATAAAGGATCGCCGTGCCCGCATCACGCAGGCGGCGCAGCGTTTCAAACAGGATCGCCACCTCCTGCGGGGTCAGCACCGATGTGGGCTCGTCCATAATCAACAACTTAGGGTCTTGAAGCAGACAACGGATAATCTCGACCCGCTGGCGTTCACCTGCCGACAGCTCTCCTACAATCCGTGTCGGGTCCAACGGCAGGCCATATTGATCCGACACCAACCGCACACGCGCCGCGATTTCGCGCTGGGGTGGCGGGTTCTCCATGCCAAGCGCGATGTTTTCAGCGACATTCATCGCGTCGAACAAGGAAAAATGCTGGAATACCATCGCCACACCTGCGGCGCGCGCCGCGCGCGGCTCTGCCGGTTCAAAGCTTGCGCCTTGCAGATACATTTGCCCTGCATCGGGTTTGACCAGGCCGTAAATCGTCTTGACCAATGTCGATTTGCCCGCCCCGTTTTCCCCCAAAAGCGCGTGGATTTCGCCGGGCTGGATGTCGAACGACACATCCTTGTTGGCGACAACACCGGGATAGGCTTTGGTCAAACCCTCAAGGCGCAACAACGGGGTATTCATGCGCGGCTTTCCTTGCTCTGGCTGGTTTGCCGCGCGATCATGGCGGTTGCGACGCCAAGCGCAAGGGCTGCGGGATGTTTGCCCAGCGATGTGTCACCAATAGGACAGGCTATGCGCGCGATTTGTGCAGGTGGATGACCCAATTCTGCCAGCCGCTTGCGGAACCGCGCCCATTTCGTGGCCGATCCGATCAGCCCCGCGCTTGCAAAAGGTCGCGACAGGATCGCATGGCACAACGCAAGATCAAGCGCATGGCTGTAGGTCAGGATCAGATGTGCAGCATCATCCGGCGCATGCCGCACGACCTGCGCGGGATCGACCGCGACCAGCGTGGTCACATCCGTTTGCGGAAAACGGTCAACTGCCACATCGATCCAGGTGATCGCGAAATCGGGCAAAGGCTGCATCACATGCACGATGGCGCGACCCACATGCCCCGCCCCGTAAATCCACAACGGACGGCGCGGCTGTTCGTCCAGCGCTTCCGCCACCTCCCAGACCAGCGTCACCGACCCGCCGCAGCATTGCCCCAAGGCAGGCCCCAGCGGGATCGTCGCGCGATGCCGCGTCCGGCCTTCGGCCAGCATCCGACGCGCTTCAGCCATGGCATCCCATTCGAGCGCGCCACCGCCAATCGTCCCTTCGGTGCGATCCGGCCAGACCATCATCTGCGCCCCCGCCTCGCGCGGGGCCGATCCCGCCGTGCCTGCGACAGTGATGCGGATTCCCGTCATCCGCGCGCCCTGTGGACGGCGCGCAGCACTTCTTCCGCTGTGGCAGGCGCCTGTAAATCGGGGTAGT
>Ga0207421_10005278_pt1 | contig 14540 bp, 16 predicted proteins | sample SodLakKL_010_SED_4_FD_187542 | JGI IMG/M metagenome (GOLD analysis project Ga0207421, IMG submission 187542) | Alkaline sediment microbial communities from Lake Tanatar, Kulunda Steppe, Russia - 8KL_010_SED (SPAdes) (version 2) | ecosystem: Environmental > Aquatic > Non-marine Saline and...
GGCCCCGGGCTGACGGGCCCCGGGCTGACGGGCCCCGCGCTGACGGGCCCCGCGCTGACGGGCCCCGCGCTGACGGGCCCCGCGCGACCTGTCCCGCCGCCCACACCGCGGAGAGCGGCTCCGATCCGTCGTGAGGACCACCGTGGACGCAACCGAGGACCCGTCGCGACCCCCACCGTCACCCGACGCGGTGAGCCTACGGATCGCCGCCCGGCCGCAGCGCTGCTACGAGCTGGTGTCCGACGTCACCCAGATGGGGCAGCTGAGCCCGGAGTGCACCGGCGGCCGCTGGGTCGGCTCGGTCGGCGGCCCCGCGGTCGGGGCGAGGTTCCTGGGGTTCAACCGGCGCGGGCTGGTGCGCTGGTTCACGGTGAACCGGGTCGTGGCAGCCGATCCGGGGCGGGAGTTCGCGTTCGAGACACGCGGGAGCGCGACCCGTTGGCGGTACCGCTTCGAGCCTGATGGTGACGGGACCCTGGTGACCGAGTCACGGGCGCCGACAGGTCCGCGTCCGCTCGGGGCCAGGGTGTTCGCAGCGCTGCTGCTGGGCGGCCTCGACGCCCACGACGAGGAGCTGCGCGACGGGATGCGCGCCACGCTCCAGCGGTTGCAGGGGCTGGCAGAAGGCCACGAGGCGGCCTGACCGGACATCCGCCCCGACATCCGGTCTCCGCTCCCCCGACCTGGTGGTCCCCCCGCGCGGTGACGCGCCGACACCACGGCTATGTCCTGTCCATGCCAGATCGACCCAGCGCGGGGCCGGGGCCTGACACCTCGGTGTCACACCGGTCCGGCATCGTGGGGTGTGTCGGGAGGTGACGGCGATGCCCCAGCGTGACGGCGCGGTGACGATGACCGCACCGGCGGGTCGGACGTGGTGGCACAGCGTGTCCTCGACCCGGACCTACGAGCAGTGCCCACGGCGGTACTGGTACAGCTACGTCGCGAAGGTGCCCGCCGAGCGTCACGTGCCTCGCGCCTGGCGGATCGGATCCGCGGTCCACGCCGCGCTGGAGGCCGCCTACCGCCACCGGGCCGCCCGACCCGATGCGCCGCTCGCCGACGCGCTGCCCTACGCGCTGGACGCCCTGGGCTCCGCCTGGGAGGAGTTGGAGCTACCCCACGCCGACGGATCGGCCGGGCGCGCCGCGTCCTGGGTCACCCACAGCCTGCAGCGGGACGTGCTCGCCACCTCGACGGTGCTCGGGGTCGAACAGCCGCTTCGCGACGAGCTGTCGCCCGGGCACCGCATCATCGGGTTCGTCGACCTGCTGCTGGACCGCGACGAGCGGACCATCGAGGTGGTGGACCACAAGGTCACCCGGCGGCAGGTCACCCCCGATGACCTCGCCGAGGACCTGCAGCTCAACGTGTACGGCGCGCTGGTGCGACGCCGCTGGCCCGACCGGGACCGGGTCCGCGCCACCCTGCACTACCCCGTCGCACCCGCCGCGGTCACCGTGACGCTGACCGAGGACAGCATGGCTGCGGCCCGCGACCACCTCGCCGTCGTGGCCCGCCGCGCCTCCGGGGACCCCACCTTCGAGGCGGTCCCAGACCGCCACTGCAACCACTGCCCATGGCGGCCCCGATGCCCCGCCGGCTGAGCAGCGCACGGCAACCCGACCCGCCGCTTCGGCAGGCGAGATGTGGTATCCAGGGTGCCTGCGAGTACGCCGAGGAGGAGCTTCGTCGGTGACGTCCGGGGGCCGGCGGCCGCTGAGGGCCGCGATCGCCGCGGTCCTGACGCTGGCCGCCGCCGGTGCTGCCGTCGTCGGCACCACCCTCGGCCATGCCCGCTACCTGGACGGCTACTGCTGGTCTCGACTCCCGTTGCCGCTGGGGATCGCCGGCGGCAGCGGACCCACCTGGCGGTGGCCGGCATCGATCGTCTGCACCCTCGACGGTGCCCCCGACGTCGTGGTACCCGACCGGTTCCCCCTGGTCTGGGCGGTGGTGTGCGGGGCGATGGGACTGCTCCTCGCCTGGCTCGCGTGGTGGTGGGCATCCCGACCGTCCGCGGTCAGCGCTCCACCGGGAGCAGCGCCGGACGCTTACAGCTGACGCCGTCGCCGCTGGACACGCCACGCAGCCGCCGACCGACCCACGGCGAGAGGTGACGGGTGACCCACCGAAGGTCGGCAGCCACACGCCGGTGGCGGGGTGGCCGTCGCACCGCGAGCAGATGGCCGCGCCACCACTCCGGTTCCCCGCCGAGCAGCTCCGGGTCGCGCACCCCGAGCGTCTCCAGCACCGCCGCTGCCACCCGGCGGTGACCCTGCGGAGCGAGGTGCAGCCGGTCCTCGTGCCACATCCGTCGGTCGTAGAGCGCCCGGACCACCCCAACATCGACGAGCAACGCCCCGTGCCGGGCCGCCGTCGCCCGCACGCCGGCGTTGAAGGCCGCGAAGCGATCCGCGAGCCGGTCCGCGAACCGGCTGGTCCCGCCGGCACGCTGGATCGCCGTGAACAGCACGACGGTGCTGCCTGCACCGGTCAGCCGGGCGACGGCGTCGTCGTAGCGGGCCGCCAGCGCGGGCAGGTCCGTCCCCGGCCGTAGCACGTCGTTCGGACCGGCGTGGAAGGACACCAGGTCGGGTCGGAGCTCCAGCGCGACCGGCAGCTGCTCAGCGATCACCTGGTCCAGCAACCGGCCGCGGACCGCGAGGTTGCCGTAGCGCAGCCCCGGCTGCTGCGCCGCCAGCGCGGCGGCCACCCGGTCGGCCCAACCTCGGTGCCGCCCGTCGGGTGCGAGCTCGTCCTCCATGCCCTCGGTGAAGGAGTCACCGAGCGCCAGGAAGCTCTCTACCTCGATCACCGACACGTCTCCGTCACCGCATCCGACAGGTACCGGGCGGTCCCCAAGCTAGGGGACGGCTGCGCCGCCGGCAGACCCCTTCGACCCTCAGGCAGGGACCCCGACCCTGTCGAACGGTCGCTGCCATCCGGAGGACACCGCAGCCACCATGGAAGCCGACCACCAAAAGGATGAGCATGCGGTTGCGCCCGCTCCCGTTCGCCGTGCCGACAGCGCTGTTGCTCCTGGCCGTCACCGTCACCGCCGCCTGGGGGCAGAGCACGAGCGGGTCCATCGAGGATGGGTTCCGTGCCGGCCCGGAGGTGATCATCGACGGCGAACTCGACCACGACGTGTACCTCGCCGGTGGGCGCATCCAGGTAGACGGCGTGGTCCGGGGCGATGTGGTCGCCGCGGGTGGCGAGGTGGTGGTGCGCGGAACCGTCACCGGCGACGTCCTGGCAGCCGCCGGTGCGATCCGTGTGCCGGGGACCGTCGCAGGCACGGTGCGGGCGGCTGGTGGCCAGGTGGTCGTGCCCGGTCAGCTTGCCGGGGATCTGGTGGTGGCCGGCGCGACGATCACGGTCGGCGAGGACGGCGAGGTCGGCGGTGACCTCGCGTTCGCGGGCGGCACGGTCACCAACGACGGAGCGGTCGATGGCGACGTCCTCGGCCGCGCCGGTCGGTACACGGGGCGGGGCACGGTCGCTGGCGCCGAGCAGGTGGCGATCGGTCGAGCCGACGCTGCGGGCTTCACGGCACGCTTCGCCATGATCCTGCGACGCTACGTCAGCCTGCTCCTCGTCGCCGGCCTCCTGTTGTGGATCGGCCACCGTCCGGCCGAGGCGAGCATGGACCGGATCCGCCGACGGCCGCTGGCCAGCGTGGGTGTCGGCGTGCTCGGGATCGTCGGCGCATCGGTCGTCCTGTTCCTGGCTGCGGTCGTCGTCGTCGGCGTGACCGGGCTGCTCGCGTTGGGCGAACTGTGGCCCCTGGCGGGCCTGGTGGCCACGACCGGTGGCGTCGCGCTCATCGGTGGCGCAGTGACGCTGATCGCCGTGCTGGGCTTGTTGGCCCCGGTCGTCGTCGGGCTCTGGCTGGGCCAGCTCGCGGTGTTCGACCTCCACAGCTGGCCACGGTCGGTCGCGGCCGTCGCGCTCGGCCTGGCGGCCATCGTGCTGGTCGCTCAGCTGCCGGTGATCGGCGCGATCGTGAGCGGGCTGGTGGCCGCCGTGGGTACCGGGGCTGTACTGCTGGCCGGCCGGAACCGGTGGGAGCCGCCCGCCGCCGCCCCTGCGACCGGGCCGTGAGCCGGTCCGGAGCCCCGTGGGATCGGACCGAACCGGCTCCCGCGCGCCACGATCAGCGCCGTCCATCACCGCGGTGACGGTGGTGCTCCGACTCACTGTCCGCCGCTCGACCGCGGCTCGAGGAACTCCAACACGTCGTTCCAGGCACCACGGACCGCATCGAGCAGCTCATCCGGTTCCGGGACCGCGGCGGTGTCGGTGACGAAACCGACGAACACCCGCTCGTCGAGGGTGATGAAGGAGCCCGTCAGGTTCAGCTCGGCGGTCAGACCGCCCCACCCCACGGTGCCGAGCACCCGGCTCCCGGTGAGGTGCCATGGGCCGGGAGGGCCGGGGACGTTGGTGATGACCCCCGTCGATCGGAGCTGGTTCGCACGGTGCAGCCATCGCGTCCCCGGCGAGGTGGCCAGGGCCGAGGCGGTGAGCAGGGCGTGCGAGATCACGGGAGCCGGCGACCGCTTGAGCCTGACGGTCTGAGCGTGGAGCCGGCGCAGCTGCTCCCGGGGATCGACGCACCCGACCGGCAGGCGCACCGGGAGCAGACCGATGCGGTTGCCGAAACGCGCTGGCAACGGTTCGCTCGGGTCACGCAGGCTGATCGGCAGCATGATCTGCAGCTCGTCGACCAGTGCATCTCGATCGGCGAGGTAGCGGTGCAACCCCGTGGTCAGGATCGTCAACAGCACGTCGTTGACCGTGGCGCCGGAGGCGTCACTGGCCGACTCGACCGGTTCCAAGGGGTGTCCCTCTGGGTCCCACGCCATCCGCTTCGTACCGTGGGGGGTGCCGTGGAAGACGTTCCGCTCGACCCGGTCCGGTAGGACCAGCCGGGTGGTCCACCGGGCAGCGATGGCGAGCCCATGTCCTGCTCCGATCACCGCCGCTGGCTCCGCCCCTTCACGGTCCCGATGCTCGGACAGCGTCGCGAGCAGGTCCTGCGCCCGGGCCACCGACCGGCCGGCGGACGAACGACCGTCCCCACCCGGCTCCGCCACCGGGTCCTGGCCGTCGCAGAGGCTGAGCACGAGCCGCATCAGGGACGTCCCGTCACCAAGGCTGTGGTGGAGACGGGTGTGGATGGCCGTGCCGTCCCCGCCGTAGCCCCGGTAGACGGTGGACCGCCAGCGGGGTCGGTCCGGGTCGAGTGGGGTGCTGCGCTCGAGACTGCAGCGTGCTTCCAGCAGCGCGTGCGCCCCCGGCGGCGGCAGGTCGACCACGGACAGGTGCTGATCGAGGTCGACGTCGGTGTCCTCCCAGCGGGGAAGGCCACCGGGAACGCACGGTGGCAGGATCCGTTGCCGGAATGCGGGATGCCGCGCGACGACGCGCTCCTCGACCCGCTCGCGCAGGACCTCGACGTCCACGGGTCCGTCCAGCCACAGCAGGGTGGAGATGGTCATCGGGTTGCGTCGTGTCTCCCCGAGGAGCCAGACCGCATCGGCCGGCGACATCACGGTGGCCACCCTCACGAGGTTCAGCGGTGGGGGAACGGGCGGCTGGCCTCACCCGACCGCTGCTCCTGCTCCACCTCGGCGACCAGACGTCGGTCACCGGTGGGTTCGTCCGGCTCAGCATCGTGCAGCCCAGGTGGCGGCGTCTGCCTCGAGGGCCGGACCCGGGAACCACTGGTGAGCTGCTCCACGAGCTCCGGGTAGCGCTCGGTCGCACTCCCGAGGTCGATCTCACGCGCCAACCGATCGCGTCCCTCGCGCTCGACCAGGAACTCGACCGCCACCCGGACCACGTCCTGCACCGCGACGTCGGCGAGGTCGAGCTCCGCGAGGAGCCGATCGGGTATGCCGACCTCGTGCCGCGACGTTCCGGTGTCGTCGCTGACCTCGACCTCGTAGAGCTGGTTGCCTGCTGGGACGATGTTGATGCTGGTCATGTCGCTGGCCCTTCCGGATCGCTCGCTCCGGCCTGCCGAGCCCGAAGGTCCGCTCCGGACGTCGTCGCCTGACCCCGTTCGAGGGTCCTACCTCCCACCGTGCCCGACCGGCGAAGAGGACGCACCCCTCCATGTGTCCGGGGTCCCCGGGCCATGGGTCGCTCCCCAACCCCGGGCTCGACCAGCTGGTCGAGCCCGGGGTGGCGCCTCCGAGCGACCCGACGGCGCGCCGTTCCGTAGGGTTGCGCACCGGGCGGCAAGGCGCGGGCCTACCTTCGGGACCGCGGCGCCCAGGGAGGGTGGGTCCATGGCGACCTTGACCGGTGGCACGATCATCACGCGCATGCTGGCCGCGGAGGGCGTGGAGCGCGTCTTCGGCATCATCGACGGCACCTACTACGGGCTGTACTCGACCCTGGCCGACGTCGGCATCGAGCTGATCTCGCCCCGGCACGAGACCTCGGCGGCACACATGGCCGGCGCCTACGCGCGCACGACCGGCCGGCTCGGCGTCGCGATCGCCAGCAACGGGCCCGGGGTCGCCAACGTGCTGCCCGGGGTCGCGGTCGAGCAGGGCGAGGGCAACCGGGTGCTGCTCATCACCTCCTCGCGGCGGACCGGCATCGGCTCCCCCGACCGGGGCGGCACCTACCAGTACTTCGACCAGACCGCGGTCACGGCCCCGATGACCAAGTGGTCGGTCCACGTCCCCTCGGCCGAGCGCATCCCGGAGCTGCTCCGCCATGCGCTGCGCGCGGTGTGGTCGGGGCGGCCCGGCGTCGTCCACCTCGACGTCCCCGAGGACCTGATCAACGGCAGCCACGAGGTCGACGGGCAGCTGTGGGCCCCGTCGACCTACCGGTCGCTGGTGGCGATCCCGCCGGACCCGGCCCAGCTCGCGGACATGGTCGAGCTACTCAGGGCCGCGGAACGTCCCCTGCTCCACGCCGGCTCCGGGGTCCTGCACGCCGGCGCGGAAGCTGAGCTCGCCCGGCTGGCCGAGGGGCTCGACGCACCGGTCACGACCAGCTGGGCGGCCCGCAGCGTCATCGACGAACGGCGCCGTCAGTCGGTGGCCATGGTCCACGTCGACCTCGTCGACCGGGTCCGAAACGAGACCGACCTGATCCTGGTGCTCGGCTCCCGGCTCGGTGAGACGGACTGGTGGGGCAAGGCCCCGAACTGGGCCCCTCCCGACGCGGCCGCCACCGTGCAGGTCGATCTCGACGACGCGGTGCTCGGTGCCAACCGTCCGCTGAAGCTGGCGGTGCGCGCCGACGTCGGCGCGACCCTGCGCGGGCTGCTCGAGGGCCTCGCCGACGCGGAGCCGTCCCCGCACGCCGCCACGCGCGCCGCCTGGCTCGACGACATCGAGGCCGCAGCGGCGGAGGATCGCGCCAAGCTCGACCGTGCGCTGGACGCCAAGGACACCAAGGGACCGGTCCATCCGTCCCGGATCCCGACCACCGCCCAGGAGGTGTTCCCCGAGGACACGGTCTGGGTGGTGGACGGGGGCAACACCGCCGTCTGGAGTCAGTTCTACCTCCAGGCCCGCACGCCCCGCTCGATGCTGTCCACCTTCAAGTTCGGGATGCTGGGTGCCGGGATGGCGCAGCCCCTGGGTGCCAAGGTGGCCTCCCCCTACCGCGAGGTGTGCTGCCTGATCGGCGACGGGGCCTTCGGGATGCACCCGCAGGAGGTGGAGACGGCGGTCCGTCACGGACTGAAGGTCACCTGGGTGGTGTTCGCCGACCGGGCCTGGGGCATGGTGAAGATGAGCCAGTCGATCGCGGCCAAGCCGCTCAAGACGGTGGCGCGACGGCTGCTGCTCGACCGGCCACTGCCGGACGGTGACACGGTCTACGCCGATCTGGGCGAGATCCGCTTCGACGAGCTGGCTCGCGCCATGGGGGCTCGCGGCGAGTACGTCACCCGCCCCGACGAGCTGCGACCGGCCCTGGAGCGCTGCCTGGCCGGCGACGGGCCCGCGGTGGTCCACGTCGACGTCGACGCCGGCGCGCACCTGTGGGCGCCGGCGCTGCGGACGTTCAAAGCGATGCACGAGGAGCCGGCCGGATGACCTCGTCGCTCGCGCCGCTGCTGACAGCGCTGCTGGCGCCGCTGCTCGCCAGCGACGTCACCCTCCTGGCTGCAGAGGCCATCGACGAGATCCGGCTGAACTTCGACCCGACCAGCCTGTTCATCCTGAACGTGGCGATCGGGCTGATCATGTTCGGCATCGCGCTGGACGTCCGCGTCGCCGACCTCAGGTCCGTGTTCGCCCAGCCGAAGGCCCCGTTGGTCGGGCTCACCTCGCAGTTCCTGCTGCTGCCAGGGCTCACCTTCGCGCTGACCCGCATCCTCGACCCGGCGCCCTCGATCGCACTGGGGATGATCCTCGTGGGATGCTGCCCGGGCGGCAACGTCTCCAACATCGTCTGCCACCTGGCCAAGGGCAACACCGGCCTGTCGATCGGCATGACCGGCGTTGCGACCCTGGTCGCGGCGGTGGCGACCCCGGCCAACTTCGCCTTCTGGGGCTCGCTGGACCCCGGCACCCGCGAGGTGCTCCGCTCGGTCGCCCTCGATCCGGTCGACCTCGCCATCACGATCCTGCTGCTACTGGTGGTGCCGGTCACCGCCGGGGTGCTGCTGCGGCTGCGCCGCCCGGAGCTGGCGGCCAAGCTGTACCGGCCGATGCGGGCCATCTCGATCGTGTTCTTCATCGGCTTCGTCGCCATCGCCTTCCTGTCCAACATCGAGCACTTCGCGGCGCTGCTCGGCGTCGTCGCGCTGGCGGTGTTCCTCCACAACGCCCTGGCGCTTCTCCTCGGCTACGGGGCCTCGGCGGCGTTGGGGCTCGAGGAGCGCGACCGACGGGCGGTCAGCATCGAGGTCGGCATCCAGAACTCGGCGCTGGCGCTGGTGCTGATCTTCGGCTTCTTCGGTGGGCTCGGTGGGATGGCGCTGGTGGCCGCCTGGTGGGGCATCTGGCACCTGATCGCCGGCCTGACCGTGGCGAGCGTGTGGTCGCGACGCCCGCCGCCGGTCGTCGCCGCGGACCCGGTGCTCGGCACGTGAGCGGGGTCCTGGTCACGGGTGGGACCGGCTACCTCGGTTCCTTGGCGCTCGAGGCGCTGGCGGAGATCGCTGGCCCTGCTCCAGGTCAACGGCCAGGCCGGCTCATCGCCCTGGACCGTCGCCCCCCCGAATCGCCGACCGAGGGCGTCACCTACGTCACCGCCGACCTGCGGGCGACGGACCTGCCGGCGCTGCTCGCGGAGCACGACGTCGACGCCGTCGTCCACCTCGCCGCCATCATCGACCCGCCACCCGGGATGGACGAGACGACCCTGCACGACATCGAGGTGGGCGGCACCCGGCAGGTGCTGGACGCCTGCCTCGCCGTCGGCGTCGACCACCTCACCGTCGCCTCCTCCGGCGCGGCCTACGGCTACTCGCCCCGCAACCGCGAGCGGCCGCTCAAGGAGACCGACCCCGTCCCAGGTCACCCCCGGTTCGCCTACAGCCGTCACAAAGCCGAGGTGGAGGCGCTGCTGGCCGAGGCGCGCCGGTCGTCCCCGCAGCTCGGCCAACTGGTGCTGCGGCCGGGCACGATCCTCGGCGAGCACACCGACAACCTCATCACGCGGCTGTTCACCGGCCGCGTCGTGCTCGGGTTGTCCGACACCGACGTGCCCTTCGTGTTCGTCCACGACCGGGACGTCGCCGAGGTCATCGCGCGGGGAGTCACCGACCGGGTCACCGGGGTACTCAACCTCGCCGGTGATGGGGTGCTGACCCTGCGCGAGATCGCCGCGATCGAGGCTCGGCCCTACCTCCCTGTCCCGCCGGCGCTGCTCCGGGGCGTGCTGCGGGTGCTGCGCCCCACGGGGCTGGTCCGCAGCGGCCCCGAGCAGGTCGACTTCCTGCGCTACCGGCCGGTGCTCGACAACGCCCGGCTACGGGCGGCCTTCCCGGGGCTGCCGCGGCTGACGACGGCCGAGTGCTACGCGCGCTTCCGTGACGCTCACCGTGGGTGACGGTCGGGCGGGTGCGCAGCATGACGGGCCCGCTCCCGCCGTGGCGCCGACCGCGCTGCTCACCGGCGCTGCCGGCCACCTCGGTCGCGCGCTGCTGCGGCTGCTCCCCGCCACCGGCGACCGCACCATCGGCGTCGACCGGCCCGGCGCTGCCCCGCCCGCCGACCCAGAGCATCCGGTGGCGCGCTGGCTCGAGGTGGACCTCGCCGACCCCGACAGCGAGGTGGAGTTGCGAGCGGCGCTGGCCGACGCGCCCCGGCTGCGGCTGGTGGTCGCCGGGGCCGGAGTGACGGCGCTCGGCGGGCTCGAGGTGACCGACGACGCCACCTTCCGACGGGTGATGGACGTCAACTACCACGGGGCGCTGAGGACCGCCAGGGCGACCCTGCCGGCACTACGGGCCGGAGGCGGCCACCTCGTGGTGCTGTCGTCGGCTGCGGGGCTCGTACCCGTGCCGGGACGACCGGCCTACGTCGGCGCCAAGCACGCGCTGACGGGGGTGTTCCTGGCGCTGGCCGACGACCTGGCGCGCGAGGGCGTCGCCGTCACGGTCGTGCACCCGGGGTTCCTGCGCACGGCAGTGACCGAGGTCGGGCCTGCGGCACCGCGCTCCACCACCGGTGCGGCGCTGGAAGCCGACGACGTCGCCCGTGCGATCGTGTCGGTCGTCGCTCGGCGTCGCGCAGGGCGACGCACCCCGCAGCGGCTGCGCGTCGGCCGGACCGCCGTCGTCGCCGACACCGCGGGCCGGATCTCCCCCGGCCTCGCACGCACCCTGGCCGCCCGCCGTCTGCACGCCGAGGGCTGAGGGCCCGACAGGGCGCGGAGGGGCCGTCGTGATCGAGACATGCCGCTACCGCGTCGCGAGCAGGCGGAGCACCGACGCAACCGCCACCTCGATGTCGGGGGCCAGGTCGACGGAGCCGGCTGGCAGATCCCAGCTGCGCACCGCCACCACCGGGGTGCCGACGCGCACCGCCAACGCCACCTCGCTGAGCGTGCCCCAGCTGCCACCGATCGCCAGGACGACGTCGGCAGCACGGACCACCAGGCCGTTGCGCAGCTCCCCGAGCCCGGTCGGCAGGAGCACGGTGTGCGCCGGATCGCCGTCGGCCCGATCCGAGGAAGGCAGGAGCCCGACGCTCACCCCGCCGCCGTCACGGCCCCCGAGGGCGGCCGCACCCATCACCCCGCCCTGGCCGCCGGTGATGACGACGACCCCGGCCTCGGCCAGCAGGGTGCCGGCCCGGTTGGCGTCCGCGCGGTCCTGCTCGGTCGCACCCTCGCCGGGCCCGATCACCGCCACGTGCTGGTGCATCACTCCCCCATCACCCGACGCCGCGCACCGTCGTTGCGTCCCGACACGGGGAGGGCGCACCTTCGTCGGTGGTCGGCCGCGGGCCACCCTACCTATCCTCGGTCGCAGGAAGAGCCGTGCTCCACCGCCGTCCAGCACCCGGTGGGCCGGTCACCCGCACCCAGCCGAGGAGCACCTCCATGGCAGCATCGTCCGCGACGACGACCGTCGGCACCTACGCCTCGCAGCACGACGCCGAGGTGGCACGCGACCGGCTCGAGGCCGCCGGCATCACCCCGGTGGCGATCGAGCATCCCGCCGAGGAGGTGTGGACCGTGACCGCGCCGGAAGCTCGCAAGGACGACGCCATCGCGGAGTTGCAGATCGTCGAGCAGCGGCGGCGCGGGCCCGCGGTCTAGCGGCGGCGCGGGCCCGCGGTCCAGCGACGGCGCGGGCCCGCGGTCCAGCGACGGCGCGGGCCCGCGGTCCAGCGACGGCGCGGGCCCGCGGTCCAGCGGCGCCGCGCCCTGGCGTCACGCTGGAGGATCCACACCGCGGCGACCACGTACCAGGCGTCGGCGAGGGTGTTGAACACCCGCTGCTGCAGCCCCGGGGCCGCTGAGACCAGGTCCAGCACGTAGACGCCGAACAGCAGCGCCGCGGTCCCACCGATCGCCACCGACCACCTCGCGAACGAGGGGTCGTCGTGCCTGACCCGCCACGCGAAGGCCAGCGGCGCGAGCACCAGTGCGGTGTAGCCCGTACCGGCCGTGATCGTGTGCCACAGGTCGTAGGAGGTGGTGTCGGCCCCGGGGCAACCCGGACTGCAGGGGGCGGCGACGACGCCGAGCGTGCCGATCCCGGCGACGACCACGAGCGCCGGCCCGAGCAACCCCTCCCCCGGCAGCGCCCGATGCAGGGCCGGCGCCAGCAGCAGGAAGGCGACCCCCGACACCAGCAGCCCGGCGATGAGCGGCCCCCGGGAGGTGACGGGCGCTCCGAGCTCGAACAGTTCGCTGATCGCCTGCTGGCGCGGGTCGTAGTTGGCGCGCAGCCATCCGGCCAGGAGCCAGCTGCCGACGTAGGCCACCACCGCGAGCAGGCCGAACCACAGCACTGCTCGCACCCACCTCGGGACCGTTGACACCATCACCACCTCGGCGATCCGACGTGGTCGGGGACCCACCCACGCGGCGCCCGACCGTAGCCGCCACCCCGACCGGGAGTGGTCGGCCGTGACCGTCGGGCCGGGGAGCGCACTACCGCGCCCCTAGGCTGGTTCGTAACACCGCAACACCGCGAGACGAGGTCGCATCCGATGACCGAGCATCCCGAACGTCCCCACCCACCTGAGCCTGACGACTCCACGCCTCCCGACGTCGAACCCGCTCGCCCCGAGGACGAGGGTGTGCCCGACGAGGAACCGGACGCCATGCAGCTCGAGGCGGCGCACCTGCTCGCCAACAAGGCCCGCCCGGCGCTGCGGGAGCAGGGCTTCGACGACGACCAGATCCGCGCCTGGGCGACCACCTACACGGCGGAGTTCGGCTCCGGCGACGTGGACCGCTTCCTCACCTGGATCGATGAGGAGCAGCGACGCTGACCGGTCCTCAGCCGTCCTCGGTGGTCGCCGGCTGACCCGGTGACCACCATCTTCTGGCCGCACTTCGGCAACGGCTCGCCTGGCGCCACAGCGCCCCGAGCCGACGACCGCGAACCCGTCAGTCCCAGTCAGGACCACCGTCGGGGTCGACCAGTCGCTCCCCCCGCTCCAGCGCGTCGATGCGGGCCATCTCGTCGTCGCTGAGCTCGAAGTCGAACACCTCGAAGTTGCTGCGGATGCGCTCAGGCGTCCCCGACTTCGGGATCGTGACGACACCCGGCCGCTGCAGCATCCACCGCAGGGTCACCTGCGCGGGCGTAACGTCGTGGGCGATCGCCAACTCCTTCAGGACCGGGTCGTCGACGACCGCGCCCTGGGCCAGAGGCGAGTACGCGGTCAGGAAGCCGCCGCGAACGCGCAGCACCTCCTCGATCTTGGGGACACCGAGGTAGGGGTGGTGCTCGACCTGGTCGGTCACCACGGGCGCCAGCTCGTACGCCCTGGCCAGCATCTTCGACGGGAAGTTCGACACCCCGATCTCGCGCGTCAGCCCGTCATCGCGGAGGCTCGTCATCGCCTCCAGCGTCTCGGCCAGCGGCGCGACGTGCTCGGCCGGCCAGTGCAGGAGCAGCAGGTCCACGCGATCGGTGCCGAGCGCGCGCAGGCTGTCCTGCGTCGAGGACCGCACCGCAGCTGCGGTGGCGTTCGACGGCTTCACCTTCGTGGTGACGAACACCTCGTCACGGTCGACGTTGCCGCCGGCCAGCGCACGGCCGACCTCCGCCTCGTTGGCGTACCCCTGAGCCGTATCGATGTGGCGGTAGCCGACGTCCAGGGCGGTCGCCACCGAGCGGTAGGCCGCCTCGCCGGACAGCTGGAAGGTCCCGAATCCCAGGCGGGGGACGGCGGTGCCATCGGCGAGGTGGAAGGTCGTGACGTCCATGAGCGCTCCGAACGGGTGACGCCGCGGTGGCGCCGGTCGCGGGGGTCTTCCTCTGCTCTGACGAACGTAGGTGGCAGGGATGCCGGAGCCCAGTCCAGCAGCCCGTCCGAAGGTCCGACGTTCGCAGGCAGCCCGCCGCCAGCCACGCCGGCCGGCCGCGGGTTGCTCGCGCACCGCCGCGAGGACGGGTCCCCTGCCACCACGCACCCAACCAGCCAGCACCCCCGCCAGAACACGGGGTCCTCCCCCGGCCGGGCCAGCCCTCGCTCGTAGCCCGCCTGGCGGTCGGTGCCGGCCCGGATCAGGTGGTCGAGGTAGCCCGACAGCGCCTGACGACCAGCGCCGACACCCTCCACAACGACCGCGCGCCCCGGTTCCGCCACGATCGCGCCATCACGCTCGGGCGCCTCCCATACCGCCGGGCGGAACCGGACGGAGCGCCCGGCGAGCAGCCCCGCCATGGTGCTCCACGGTACCGGCAGCCGAGCACCGCAGTGCCGGATGGACGGGGCGTCGACGCCCTGTCGTCCCCCACCGTTGCTACGGTCGAAGCTCGATCGCGGATGGTCCGCCTGGGTCCGCCCGCGTCCGCCCGCGTCCGCCCGTGGGCGACCCGCGTCCGCCCGTGGGCGACCCGCGTCCGCCCGTGGGCGACCCGC
>Ga0207421_10005279_pt1 | contig 14538 bp, 16 predicted proteins | sample SodLakKL_010_SED_4_FD_187542 | JGI IMG/M metagenome (GOLD analysis project Ga0207421, IMG submission 187542) | Alkaline sediment microbial communities from Lake Tanatar, Kulunda Steppe, Russia - 8KL_010_SED (SPAdes) (version 2) | ecosystem: Environmental > Aquatic > Non-marine Saline and...
TCCCGGAGCATTCCCGGAGGAGAATAAGACTTGAATCGATCTTAAACAGGTGTTGGACCTTTAATGAATTATAATTAATTGAGGATTTCAGGGTAATTGGACCGTAATTAAACCGAATTTAAAGCGAAACTGGACCGAAACTGAACCGAAGCGAGACCGAAGAAATATCGGATTTAGGCGGGATTTGGTCTGATTGTTAACTGGCAGAGAGCTGTTTTAATTTAATAGAATTTATGGTCCTGACTGGAGCTGAAATTCCAGTCAGGATTTTTTTATTTTGCAAATCTTAATACTGGTCAGTGCTTAAAATTTAGGATAGGCTAGATATAAGGTGTTTATATTAAAGTTATCTCAATAAAAGTTATAAAGTAAATAAAATAGGGGCTGGTTTTAAATATTCAATATATTTTTGGAGGAAATAGGAGAGAAAACTAGAATAGTATTATCAGGGTATGATTTTTTTAATTAGTTGATGAGGAGGTAGTTTATGAGAATTAAAGATCATCCTGTTCTGGATTTCAAACGTGGCAAAGAGATAAAATTCACTTTTAATGGCAGAGAGATTAAAGCTTATGAAGGAGAAACTATTGCCGCAGCCCTTCATGCAGCAGGTGTTAAAGAATTAAAGAAAAGCCTTAAGCATGACAGACCGCGAGGTTTGTTCTGTGCGATTGGCAATTGTTCATCCTGTTTTATGGAGGTAGATGGAGAACCTAATGTTAAAACCTGTGTAATTGAAGTTAAAGAGGGTATGGAAGTTAATACCCAGCAGGGGAAGGGAGAGCTTAGTGGATAAGGTGGATAAAATGGATAGGGCAGATAAGATGGGTAATCTGGATAAGGTGCATAAAATGGGCAATCTGGATGAGATTGAGAGGATTGAACTGGCAGTAGTTGGCGGAGGTCCTGCAGGCCTTGCGGCAGCAGTTAAGGCGGCAGAATTAGGGCTTGAGAGTATAGTTTTATTTGAAAGAGATAATTTTTTAGGTGGTCAGTTAGTTAAACAGACCCATCAATTTTTTGGTTCAAAGGATCAGTATGCCGGTACCAGGGGAATAGATATTGCAGAGGAATTGACTGATAAAGTTAGAAAGGAAGCTGCAATTGAGGTTAAGACCGGGGCTGTTGTTCAGGGTTATTATGAAGATGCTGTTATCGGTTATCTGGAGGATGAAAGGTTTCAGAAGGTTAAGCCTGAGAAGACGATCATTGCAACTGGTGCAGCTGAGAAGATGTTATCATTTCCGAATAATGATCTTCCTGGAATATATGGAGCCGGGGCAGTCCAGACTTTGATGAATCAGTATGGTATACTGCCTGGAGAAGAGATTTTGATGATCGGGGCAGGTAATATTGGTTTAATAGTTACCTATCAGTTATTGCAGGCCGGTGTTAAGGTTAAGGCTGTGGTTGAGGCGACTGATAAGATTGGCGGTTATGCTGTCCATGCCACTAAAATCAGGCGGGCAGGAATTCCGATTTTGACCAAACATACTATTAAAGAGGCAAGAGGAGATTCAAAAGTTGAGGAGGCGGTTATCTGTCAACTTGACGAGAACTGGAACATAATTCCTGGTACAGAAGAGATTTTGGAAATTGATACTATCTGTCTGGCGGTCGGGTTGACACCTAAGATTGATCTGGCCCTGCAGGCTGGCTGTCAGATGGCTTATGTGCCTGAATTAGGCGGTGATGTTCCTGTGAGAGACGAGGATTTAGAGATGACTGAGGAGAATATTTATATTGCCGGAGATGCCGGCGGCATTGAAGAGGCGACTGCTGCTATTTTAGAAGGTGAGCTGGCTGCAATTAATGCTGTCAGGGCGATCTCAGGCGGTGGTTCAGATTTAGAAGCTGTATATGCTGAAGTCAGTGAAAAATTAGCTGATTTGAGGAGAGGGCCAGTTGGTGAAGAGATAAGGTCTGGTTTAAAGAAAGCAAGAGGTGATGAAAATGCTGGAAGAGACAGGTATTCCCGACAGAGACGATATTCAAAATAATCTACCAGATGAAGAGAGATTAAAAGAGGGGCCAGTTGCTATTTTTGAATGCTATCAGGAGATCCCCTGTGATCCCTGTTATTATAGCTGTCCTTTAGGGGCAATTGAAGAGTTTGAAGATATTAATAATCTGCCTGAACTGGATTTTGATAAATGTACTGGCTGTGCCCAATGTGTGGCCAACTGTCCTGGCCTGGCTATCTTTGTTATTGATTATACTTATAGCGAGGATGAAGGGGTTATCAGGCTGCCCTATGAATATACGCCGCTGCCAGAGGTTGATGAGCAGGTGATTGCTTTAGACCATTCCGGGGAAGAGGTCGGTCCTGGGAGGATTGTTAAGGTTGTAAATAATGAGAATCAGGATAAGACAGCTGTAATCTGGCTGGCAGTCGAGAAGGAAAAGCTTGTAACAGTCAGGCACTTTAAGAGGATGGAGGAGTCTAGTGATGGATGAAAATGATATTATAATCTGCCGTTGTGAGGACCTTTCGCTGGCTGAGATAAGAGAAGTGATAGAAGAAGGCTATACTAATATTGATGAGATTAAGCGGATAATTAGACTTGGCATGGGGCCCTGTCGGGGCGGGACCTGTCTGCAGTTAATTGACCGGGTTCTGGCTGAATACCAGGGTGCCGGTAGAGATGAAATTCAGATGCCGACGAACAGGCCTCCTGTTGAGGGTATAAAGCTTAAAGAGATTGTAGGTGATGCTGTTGAAAGATAGAGCTGAAACTGTAATTATCGGCGGCGGGGTTATTGGGCTGGCAATAGCTTATAATCTTGCAAAAAAAGGCATGGATGATATAGTAGTTTTAGAAAGAGAGTATTTAGGCAGTGGAGCCACCGGGCGCTGTGGTGCCGGGATTCGCCAGCAGTGGGGCACTGAGATGAACTGTCGGCTGGCCAGAAAGAGTATGGATATTTTTGAGAATATGAATGAGCTGCTGGATACTGAGATGGATATTGAGCTGAAGCAGCAGGGCTATCTACTTCTGGCTTTTTCTGATAAGGAGATGGAGCAGTTCAGAAAGAACCTGGAACTGCAGGCAAGAGAGAATATTCCATCCCGAGAAGTTACTCCTGAAGAGGCTAAAGAGATTGTGCCCCATTTGAATACTGACGATGTTGTTGGCGGTACTTTTTGTCCGACAGATGGCCATGCCAATCCCTTTTTGGTTGTTAAAGCCTATGAGGATGCAGCCAGGAGGCTTGGAGTTGAGATAAATACTTTTACTGAAGCAGTGGATATAATTAAAGAGGCTGGCAGGATTTCTGGAGTTCAGACAGATAAAGGTTTTATTGCAACAGATAAAGTTGTTAATGCTGCCGGTGGTTATTCCTGTCAGATAGGGGAGATGGTTGGGCTTGATTTACCTGTAAAGCCTGAACGCCATGAGATTCTGGTAACTGAACGGGTAGAACCTTTTCAGGGGCCGATGGTGATGTCTTTTTCCTATAATATTTACTGTCAGCAGACACCTGGAGGACCATTTTTAATGGGTTTTGGCGACCCTGATGAGCCGGCCAGTTTTAATCGTAAAAGCAGCTGGCATTTCTTAGAGGAGATGGCCAAAAAGACATATAAATTGCTGCCAGCATTAGGGGATTTGAGAGTTGTCAGGCAGTGGGCTGGCCTCTATAATATAACACCAGACAGGCAGCCGATCATAACTGAGTCGAGAGAGGTTCCTGGTTTTTATATGGCGATTGGATTTTCTGGCCATGGCTTTATGATAGCTCCAATGACAGGAATTTTAATGTCTGAGATGATACTCGGGGAAGAGTTGAGTCTTGATATTAATTTAGATCTTGAGAGATTTGAGAAAGGTAATTTAATCTTAGAGCCATCAGTAGTTTGATTTTTTGTGGAGTTTAAATATTTATTATATCTTAAAAGGGGTGGAAATGATGAGCAATAGAATCTTTGGTTTAGAGAGGCCGGATAATGAACCGATATATGATTATGAACCAGGAAGTAGAAAACGGAAAGAAGTTAAACGGCAATTAAAGAAGATGAAGGAAGAGTTTTTGGAAATACCTGTTGTAATTGGCGGGGAAGAGATAAAGACTGATGATACAGCTGAGATTAAGTGTCCCCATGACCATAGTACTGTTTTAGGGCAGTATCATAAGGCAGATAAAAGGCTTGTTGGGCAGGCGATAGAAAATTCTCTGGAAGCTAAGGAAAAATGGGCCAGCATGGACTGGGAAGACCGGATTGCTATCTTTGATAGAGCTGCTGCTTTGTTGGCAGGTCCCTGGAGGGCAAAGATTAATGCTGCAACTATGCTGAGTCAGAGTAAGAATATTTTTCAGGCTGAGATCGATGCTGCCTGTGAGTTGATAGATTTTTTCCGTTTTAATAATTATTACTTAAGCCAGATTTATCAGAACCAGCCAGCTTCATCAGAGACTGAGATTAATAAGATGGAATACAGGCCATTAGAAGGTTTTGTTTTTGCTGTTTCGCCATTTAACTTTACTTCAATTGGCGGTAATCTGCCGTCGGCACCGGCAGTCTGTGGTAATACTGTTATCTGGAAGCCGGCATCTACAGCAGTTTATTCTAATTATTTGGTATTTAAGCTTTTAGAAGAGGCAGGTCTGCCTGCAGGGGTAATCAACTTTATTCCTGGCTCAGGTAGGGAGATTGGGCCTGAAATCATATCTGACTCTCGCCTGGCAGGAATTCATTTTACTGGTTCTACTGCTACCTTCCAGTCTATGTGGGAAGAAGTCGGCAGGAATATTAAGAATTATGATAGTTATCCAAGAATTGTTGGCGAGACTGGTGGTAAAGACTTTGTCTTTGCCCATGAATCTGCTGACCCTGAAGCTTTATTAACTGCATTGGTCAGAGGTGCCTACGAATATCAGGGCCAGAAATGTTCAGCAGCTTCCAGGGCTTATATCCCTTATGAACTCTGGGATAAACTTTCTGAAGACTTAATTCAGCAGGTCGAAGATTTAAAGGTGGGGCCAGTTGAAGATTTCACTAATTTTGTAAATGCTGTGATTGATCATACTGCCTTTAAAGATATTACTGAATATATCGACCATGCCAGAGAATCCAGTAAGGCTAAGGTTCTAGCCGGAGGAGAATATGATGATTCTAATGGATTTTATATTGATCCGACGCTAGTACTTGCTGAAGAACCTGATTATAAGACTATGGTAGAGGAGATATTTGGACCTGTTTTAACTATCTATCTATATGATTCTGAAGAATATGAGGAGACTTTAAGGTTATGTGATAGGACCTCGCCATATGGTTTAACTGGGGCTATTTTCAGCAAGGATAGAGAGGCTACTGTTAAGGCCAGAGAGATTCTGGTCCAGGCTGCCGGTAACTTTTATATTAATGATAAGCCAACTGGAGCTGTAGTTGGCAGGCAGCCCTTTGGTGGAGCCAGAGCTTCTGGTACCAACGATAAAGCTGGAAGTAAGCTAAATCTATATCGCTGGATATCGCCCAGGACTATTAAAGAGAACTTAGTGCCACCAAAGGATTATAGCTATCCATTTATGGAAGACAAATAGGATTAACTGACTGGCCGGCCGTTTTGGTCGGCCAGATTTATGCAACAAGAGGGGAGCCATGATAATGGTCAATAACTTTGATAGCAGGCAGTTAAATATTATTGAAGAGATTATCTTCTCTGAAAATCAACGGCTCTCATCTTCTAATCTGGATAATTTTAAAGATTTAAAGCTTGATGAGAGCCAGGCATTGGTCATTGAATTAAAGGACCAGAATTTACTTGAATCATTATCAGCTATTAGTCGTGAGGAATATCTGCGCCGCTGGAGTGGCAGGCTTAAGAAGAGGTTTAATCAGCTGCTCTCAAATAATATTATGATAGCAGTTGATATCTTTAAGCTGGCTATATTTTTTGATCACAGGACTATAAATGAGCTGAAGCTGATTAAAGAGATAGAGGCAATAGATTTAGAGGATACCTCTAATGAGATTGAGGTTTTATATGGTCTTGGCCAGGTATATGATACAATTGAAGGTCTTTCAATTTCATATCAGGAAGCAGTCCAGGCGATAGATTATGCCAGGTTTTTTTCCTTTAGGGTAGTGAGTTATCGCTCGATAATAACTGAAAAGGTTACTAGGTCTTTATATATCAATGAAAGTGAGCGGTTAATCTTATCTTTGATTAGGTCTAATAATTATCAACAGGCTAAAAATGAGTTTTTTGATTTAAAGGATAATCTATATCAGGAATACTGGCCTGTAGAGATCAAGATTAGAATCTTCAATCTATTAAGTAAAATTAAGTTAGAAATCTTAAAGGGAATTAATTTAGAGGAGAGAGATAAAGAAGAGCCGGTAGAGTTAAAGTTATTGATGAAAACTAAGAATGCTAAAGAAGTTGATGAAATTATTGATGAATTCTGGCACTGGATTTTTCAGACATTTAAAGAACAGTTGGCCTATCCTTCCCTCAGAGAGGAGATTCAATCAGCTCTTGATTATATTAGATTGAATTATCATAATGAAATATCACTGGAAGAGATTGCCCGCCAGGTTGGATTATCAAAATATTACTTTAGCCATTTATTTAGTAATGAGATTGGCGAGAACTTTTCCAGCTATTTAAGCCAGTATAGGTTGAATCGGGCCAGTCAATTGCTCCTGGAGAATAATAAGGCTAATATATCTGAGATTGCCTATAAAGTTGGGTTTAATGATCCTAATTATTTTGCCAGGGCATTTAAGGAAAAGTTTGATTTATCGCCATCTAAATATAGAAATAGCAAATAAATATCAGTTATAACAAGATAATTAAGTTATTAACAAGATAGTCCTGAAGGTTATTTGTGATAATTGTGGAAATAGTCTAATAATAAAGTGGATAATATATTAATCTATAACATAAGCTAAAAAAGGAGCTGATTTCGGTGGCCCGAAAGGGAAAGGTTAAAATTGCCAGGCCAGACTGGTGTAAAGTCTGTGGAATCTGTATTGAAGTCTGTCCAGTGGAGGTTTTAGAATTAGGGAATACTAGAATTCAAGTAGCTCACTTAGAAAACTGTATAGGTTGTGAAAACTGTGAATTAAGTTGTCCTGATTTTGTATTAAAGGTGGTGGAAGATGATGAGTAAAGCTAAAACATTATTGCTCCAGGGAGATGAAGCTGTAGTAGAAGGTGGAATGGCAGCAGGAGCCGACTTTTTTGCCGGTTATCCAATTACGCCTGCCTCTGAGATTGCAGAAGGTTTTGCTGAGCAGCTGCCTGCAAATGGTGGCAAGTTTATTCAGATGGAAGACGAGATTGCTGGAATGGGATGTATTGTTGGGGCATCACTGGCTGGCGCTAAGGCAATAACAGCGACTAGTGGTCCAGGATTTTCCTTAAAGCAGGAGAATTTAGGTTTTGCTATTATGGTTGAAGCACCATGTGTTGTTGTCAATGTTCAGAGGGTTGGACCTTCAACCGGGTTGCCTACTTCGCCTTCCCAGGGAGATATTATGCAGGCTAAGTGGGGTACCCATGGAGACCATCCGATTATTGCCTTATCTCCATCATCGGTTTCTGAGACTTTTGATTTGACTGTAACGGCCTTTAATCTGGCTGAAAAATATAGAATACCGGTTATCTTACTTTTAGATGAGATTGTTGGCCATATGCGGGAAAAGATTACTATTCCACCTGCTGATGAGCTGGAGATTGTCAATAGAAAGAAGCCGAAGCCAGAGGATAAGGATAATTTTTACCCCTATGAAGAGACAGAGGATTTAATTCCTCCTATGCCTGATTATGGGACAGGCTTTAAGTATCATTCAACAGGTCTCTTTCATGATAAGACTGGCTTTCCGCGGGGTAAGACTGAAGATGCCAAGAAATTGATGGATAGATTGATGGGTAAGATTAATAATAATTTAGACGATATTATTCATCTTGAAGATGATTTGAATGGCGATGAAGATGTCGTTGTTTTAGCCTATGGTTCAACTGTCCGTTCGGCAATAAGTGCAGTTAATCAGGTTAGAGAAGAGGGGATTAAGGCTGGCTGGGTTAAATTGAAGACAATCTGGCCTTTTGCAGACGATTATGTTAGAAAATTAGCAGAAAAAGTAGATAGAATTATTGTGCCTGAATTAAATATGGGCCAATTAATCGGGGAAGTTGAAAGAGTAGCAGCTGGCAAAGCTGAAGTTACAGGGATTAATCGTTATGATGGCACGCTGATTACACCAGCCGATGTAGTTGCTGAAATAAAGGGGGCTCTCTAAATGGATGTTAATATAGATAAGTATTTAAGGCAGGATAAAATGCCCCATATCTGGTGTCCAGGTTGTGGGCATGGTACAGTTTTAGGAAGTTTTGTCAGAGCTTTTGATCAGTCTGGACTGGATCAGGAGAAGACTGTGGTTATCTCAGGTATTGGCTGTTCTGGAAGAGCTTCTGGTTACTTAAATTTTGATACTCTACACGTTACCCATGGCCGGGCTTTAACCTTTGCTACAGGGGTTAAGATGGCAAATCCAGAATTAAATGTTATAGTGATGACTGGCGATGGTGATGGTGCTGCCATTGGCGGCAATCATTTAATTCATAGTTCTAGAAGGAATATTGATATTACTGTTGTTCTCTTTAATAATAATATTTATGGAATGACTGGAGGTCAGTTCTCTCCAATGACACCGACTGGAGATACTGCTACGACGTCACCTTATGGTAATATAGACCAGAATTTTGATCTATGTGAGCTGGCCAAGAGCTCAGGAGCAACCTTTGTTGGTAGAGGAGCTTCTTACCAGCCCAGAAAGATGATTAAATTAATTAAAGAGGGCCTGTTGCATAAAGGCTTTGCTTTTATTGAAACTCTAACTCAATGCCCGGTTAATTATGGCAAAAGAAATATGATTGGTGGAGCCAGAGATATGTTGAAGTGGCAGGATGAACATCTTGTTCCAGATAAAAAATATGAGAAGATGGATCCAGAGGAAAGAGAAGGTTTGATATCTACTGGTGTTCTCTATCAGGTTTCTAAAGAAGAATATACAGATAAATATCAACAGGTTATTAATAATGTAATGGCAGGTGAATCTAATGAGTAGATATGAAGTTAGATTGAGCGGTGCAGGTGGCCAGGGTATGATCCTGGCTGGTATAATTCTTGCTGAATCGGCCCTGGATAATGATGAGCTAAATGTTGTCCAGACCCAATCCTATGGTCCTGAATCCAGGGGTGGAGCCAGTAGAGCTGAGGTTGTATTCAGTAAAGAGGCTATTGATTATCCCAAGGTTATTCAGGCTGATCTGCTGGTTGCTCTAACTACTGAGGCTTTCGAAAAATATGGAGATGACATAAAAGAAGGGGCAGTTGTGATTGCTGATTCTGATTTTATTGATGCAGATTATAAACCTGCTGCTAAGGTTGATTATTATTCAATTCCGATAATTAATACTGCTACTGAGGAAATAGGTTTGAAACTGACAGCCAACATGGTTGCTCTGGGGGCAGCAAGTCATTTTATCCCTGATCTTTCAGAAGATGAGATTTTAAAGACTATTGCTGCTAGGGTTCCTGCCGGTACTGAAGAAAAGAATAAAGAAGCATTTAAAGCAGGCAGGAGACTTGTATCAGAGATGAAATCATAAAATTGTGTAGTTTGTTGATTACGAGGAGGTAGAAAAATGGCTGATTTAGAAAAAGGTTTTCAAGAATGGAAAGAAAATAAATTAGATAAAACTGTGAATAATTATGGGGAAAGAAAAGATGAGTTTAAAACAGGCTCAAATAGGCCTGTTAAGGCATTGTATTCGCCTTTAGATTTAGAGGATATAGATTACCTTGATGATATCAATTTTCCTGGTCAGTTCCCATATACAAGGGGAGTATATCCGACAATGTATCGGAGCCGTCTCTGGACTATGAGACAGTATGCCGGATTTGGTACAGCTAAGGAAACAAATGAGCGTTTCAGATATTTATTAGATCACGGCCAGACAGGTTTAAGTGTTGCCTTTGATCTGCCGACTCAGATTGGTTATGATTCAGATCATGAGATGTCAAAGGGAGAAGTTGGAAGAGTTGGCGTGGCTATTGATACCTTAGCTGATATGGAAACTCTTTTTGACCAAATACCTTTAGATAAGGTTAGTACTTCGATGACTATAAATGCCCCGGCTTCAGTCTTACTGGCTATGTATATTGCAGTTGCTGAAAAGCAGGGAGTTGAAAAGGAGAAATTATCAGGAACGATTCAGAATGATATCTTAAAAGAATATATTGCTAGAGGAACATATATTTTTCCTCCTGAGCCTTCTTTAAGATTGATAACTGATATCTTTGAATATTGCTCTCAAGAGCTTCCAAGCTGGAATACTATAAGCATTAGTGGCTATCATATTAGAGAAGCTGGTTCTGATGCTGTTCAGGAGCTGGCCTTTACTATTGCCGATGGGATTGAATATGTAGAATCTGCATTAAGTATTGGCATGGATGTAGATAGCTTTGCTCCAAGATTGTCTTTCTTCTTTAATGGTCAGATGGATTTCTTAGAAGAGGTTGCCAAGTTTAGAGCGGCCAGAAGGTTATGGGCAGAGATTATGAAAGAAAGATTCGGGGCTGAGAAGGCTAAATCCTGTATGCTCCGTTTTCATACCCAGACTGCAGGCGCAGCATTAACTGCTCAGCAGCCACAGAATAATATTGTTAGAGTAGCTATCCAGGCTCTGGCGGCTGTATTAGGAGGTACTCAGTCTCTCCATACTAATTCGTTTGATGAGGCTTTAGGCTTGCCGACTGAAGAGGCGGCTAAGATTGCCTTAAGGACGCAACATATAATTGCTGAAGAGAGCGGGGTTGCAGATACCATTGATCCTTTAGCTGGTTCTTATTATATTGAGAGTATGACTGATAAATTAGTTGATGAGGCCAGAGAGTATTTAGATGAGATTGAGGAATTAGGTGGGATGGCTGAAGCTATTAAAGCTGGTTATGTCCAGCGAGAGATTCAGGAATCTGCCTATCAGGAACAGAAAGCCGTTGAAAGTGGCGAAAAGGTTGTTGTAGGTGTAAATAAATATAAAGAGGATTCTAAAGAGATTGGAGATATCTTAAAAGTAGATCCAAATTTAGAAAAAGATCAATGTCAGCAGTTAGCTGAAATTAGATCTGACAGAGATTCTGATAAAACTGAAAAACATTTAAAAGATATTAGAAATGCAGCAATTAATGATGAAAACCTAATGTATCCGATTTTAGATGCTGTTAGAGATTATGTAAGTATCGGAGAAATATGTCAGGTTTTAAGAGAAGAATTTGGTGAATATGAGGCAAAGATTTTTTAATAGTTTTGATAAGTAATCAGGAGGGATATAGATGAGTGAGAATATAAAGGTTCTGATTGCCAAACCAGGCCTTGATGGTCATGATCGTGGGGCAAAAGTAATTGCCAGAGGTCTTAAAGAAGCCGGTATGGAGGTAGTTTATACAGGTTTAAGGCAGACTACCGAGCAGATAGTTAGAGCAGCAGTCCAGGAAGATGTGGATGTGATTGGTTTAAGTATCTTATCAGGTGCCCATAGTCATCTCTTTCCAGAGATAATGAAAAAATTAAAAGATAATGGTAAGGATGATGTTCTTGTGATTGCAGGAGGAATAATACCTGATGATGACCATGCAGAATTAAAAGATCTTGGAATAAAAGGGATATTTAAGCCAGGGACACCAATAAATGAAATTGTTGAATTTATTCATCAGGAATTAGATGTGGCATAATGAAGATTGATGTTGATAAAATTCTTGCTGGTGATGAGAAAACAGTTGCAAAGGCGATTAGTCTTGTAGAAAATTCCCGGGGAGAGGCCTTTGATCTTTTGAGAGAGCTTTATCTGAAGACGAATCTGGCTTATCTGCTTGGAGTTACAGGGCCACCTGGAGGAGGAAAAAGTACTCTTGTAGAGAAAATTGTTTCCCGGTGGGTTGATTCTGGAGAAAAAGTAGCTGTAATTGCTATTGATCCTAGCAGTGAATTTTCTGGTGGGGCTCTGCTAGGAGATAGAATCAGAATGGGGAAGATTGCCACTCATCCTGATGTATTTATACGGAGCATGGCGACAAGAGGTTACTTAGGTGGATTAAACCCGGCTATCTTTGATACAGTACTTGTCTTATCGGCGGCAGGTTATGAGAGAATAGTAATAGAAACTGTTGGTGTTGGTCAGAATGAGATTGATATTGTCAGTCTGGCTGATACGACCTTAGTTGTGACAGTTCCTGAGGCCGGAGATGAGATTCAATCCTTTAAAGCCGGTCTAATGGAGGCAGGCGATCTATTTGTCTTGAATAAGTCAGACCATGCAACTGCTCATAAGATGGAATTGATTTTAAAACAGATGATTGATCTGGCAAGGTCAGATGATTCAGGCTGGAAGATTCCTTTAATTAAAACAATTGCTACTGAAGAAGATGGTATTGGGGATTTAATTGAAGAGATTGCTGCTCATAAGAATTATTTAGAGGTTTCAAACCTGGAATTAGATAATAAGAAAAAAGTTATGAAAAATCATTTAATTCATTTATTAGAAGAAGGGCTAAGAAATAAATATATCGAGCCTCTTTTAAAGGATAAAGATTTTGATCATTCTGTAGATGAAGTGATTGAAAGAAAAAAGGACCCATATACGCAGGTATCTGAATGGCTAAGTGATTTTGGAGAGGGGGTATAAATAGGTGAAGATAGATCATATTGGCATCGCTGTTGAAGACTTAGAGGCAGGACTTGAATTTTATCGAGATGCATTAGGATTGGAATATAAAGGACAGGAAGAAGTTGAAGACCAGGGTGTTAAAGTTGCTTTCTTAAAAATAGGGGAAAGTAAGATTGAATTATTAGAGCCTTTGCATGATGAGAGTCCTATTGCTAAGTTTTTAAATAAAAGAGGTGAAGGTATTCATCATATTGCATATCTAGTTGATAATATTGATGAGAAAATTTCTGAAATGGATGCTAAAGATGTAAGATTTATTGGAGATAAGCCTACAGAAGGGGCTGGAGATAAAAAAATTATTTTTATTCATCCTAAAAGCACCAAGGGAGTTCTTACAGAATTATGCCAACCTAAAAACTAAGGGGGAAAAATTAAAATGTCAAAAGAGTTTAAAATTTATGAGGTGGTTTTAAAGCAGTTAGATGATGCAGCAACTGAATTGAATTTAGATCCTCAAGTTAAAGATTTATTAAAAGAACCTGTGAGGTCTTTATCGGTAGCAGTACCTGTAAGAATGGATAACGGGAGTGTTAGAGTATTTAAAGGCTTTCGCTGTCAGCATAATGATGCATTAGGACCTACCAAAGGTGGAATCCGTTTTCACCCCCAGGTAGAAGAAGAAGAAGTGCAGGCACTAGCGGCCTGGATGACATTTAAATGCTCTCTTGTTGGTATTCCATATGGAGGGGCTAAAGGCGGAGTTTTATGTAATCCTAAAGAGATGAGCAAAGGTGAATTAGAAAGATTATCTAGAGGCTTTATTCAGGCTATTGCTCCAATCATTGGCCCAAATAAAGATATTCCTGCCCCTGATGTCTATACAGATGCTCAGACAATGTCCTGGTTTATGGATGAATTTTCAAAGATAAAAGGTGTTAATACCCCAGGACTAGTTACCGGTAAGCCCCTTGTTATTGGTGGCTCCTATGGCCGGGATTCAGCTACTGCTAGAGGTTTAATGTATACAGTAAGAGAAGCTGCTAAGGAAATAGGAATGGATTTAAATGGAGCTACTGTAGTTGTGCAGGGTTTTGGAAACGCTGGTAACTTCAGTGCGAAATTTTTACAGGAATTAGGAGCAAAATTAATTGCAGCCAATGATTCTAGTGGAGGAATATTTAATCCAGATGGTATGGATGCATTTGATTTGAAAGATTATAAAGATGAGCATGGAGAACTTCTGGGATATCCAGGTTCGAAAGAAATAAGCAATGAAGATTTATTGACCTTGGAATGTGATATCCTGGTGCCAGCTGCTATGGAAAATCAAATTAATGAGAAGAATGCTCATAAGATAAAAGCTAAAATGATTGCAGAGGCAGCCAATGGCCCAACAACTCCAGAAGCAGATAAGATATTAAATGAAAAAGGTATTGTTGTTCTGCCTGATGTTTTAGCTAATGCAGGTGGAGTTACTGTGTCATATTTTGAATGGGTTCAGAATATGTATAATTATTACTGGGATAAAGAAGAAGTGGATAACAAGTTAGAAAAGATTATGGTGAATGCATTTAATAGAACTCATAAAAAACATCAGGAAGCTGGAGTTTCTTATAGGGTGGCAGCTTACATGGTAGCTATTGAAAGATTAACAGAAGCAATGAGAGCTAGAGGTTGGGTAGAATAAGTATTAAATAAAAATATGGCCAGATATAGTAATATAAGGCAGCCCAGCCCAAATGGGCTGCCTTAAACAATCGTGTGCCCTGTAAGATTAAAGTTAAATAGGTGAAAGTCCTATCCATGCTGTTCTCGCCGGTACGGTATGTGAAGCCAACAGTGGCAGGGTGTTCACTGT
>Ga0207421_10005281_pt1 | contig 14532 bp, 12 predicted proteins | sample SodLakKL_010_SED_4_FD_187542 | JGI IMG/M metagenome (GOLD analysis project Ga0207421, IMG submission 187542) | Alkaline sediment microbial communities from Lake Tanatar, Kulunda Steppe, Russia - 8KL_010_SED (SPAdes) (version 2) | ecosystem: Environmental > Aquatic > Non-marine Saline and...
GTCGAACCAGCATGCCCGATGGCGTGTTGAGCGACATTTGGAGACTCCTCTGAAAATGCCTTGTGAACAAACGGCCCTGCTTCGACGCTGAAGATCGAATTCAGGGATATGACGAGGAAAACGGTGGTGTCTGGGCAGCGCAGGGGTTCTGCTATATCGCCCACTTGGAATATCCGCCCCTACTTAAGGCTTCACATTGGGGAGCGCACCCGCATAGATGTTCCCGCGCTGAGCTAGCGAAGGTTCTACGGTGGCCTGCATTGTTTTGCTGTGCGCACTATACGATTGCCCGCGATAAACCAACCGAATCTCGTGGCTGAGCGTGGAGGTGAGGCGCGACAAGCCGTCATGAGCAATGCCGCGATACGTTAGGTTCTGGGCAACGCGGGGCTGAGTTTCGTTTTTAACACTGTGTGCTGCCGCGATAGATCATGGAGATCATGTCGTAATCCTTTCGTGTTTTGGGTTCACACGCCTCACCGGACGTGAGCTATCTCATCACACTAGCTGATTGGGGGGACCGCCGCTGTGAACAGGGTCACAGGCCGATTTGGACAGGATCAAACGGCAATCCGCCGTAAACAGATCGCGCTCATTTCGGCGAGATGTCTAGTCTGCAAACGAGTTTGCTAGTGATGCTGTTATTTCTCTGGATGCCCGATCTGGTATGATGCGCTCTTGATGATCATACTTTAGCAGCGGGAATTGCAGGACGAGAGGTCAAGGGATTGTCACAAACCCGACGGCACGAAGTTTTGCTTGATCGGGATACCACATCGGCATTTGGGGCAGTGTCGCCAGCCGCAGGACAAACTGCTCGTCAACCGATTGAGCGCGGTAAATCGCCAGATCGCGCTGCATTTCAACCTCAGGATCGATCATGCCGAAATGTTGCTCGCGCACCAGTGCATAGCCGTGGAACCCTATCCGCCCTTCGGACGACAGCGAACGCACAGTTCCACCAGCAAAGATCAGCGCACAGGCCGATGCGCAATACCCATAGACATGAGTCGCAATCTCATTCGAACGTAAAACGGTGACTACGCCACGCGCTTCGGCAATGTATCCGCCCCTGCTCTCCAGCGTCATCCTTTTGATCTGTGGGTTTTCTGCGACCAGCCTGCGCAACGCTTCGGTCAGGCCAAAGTCTATCCGACCGCTGAATTTGAAAGCCTGCCCATCATCGCTCAGGGTCAGCTCGAATTGCGGCAGGGAAGGGGGCGGGAATTTATAGGTTTCTGGCATCGCCTCAGTGCGCATTATACCAATGCCCACCATCGACAGGCCGGTGATAGAAACCGCCAACAACGCGCGCAATACATAGATGTCTAAGGGGCGATCTTTCATCACGCGACCATGCGCTGGATCGGCGCGCTTCTTCTCCGAGATACATATAGGTGCCGCGCAGCACGGGTCTGCGCTTCGACCTCGATATTCTGCATTATACTGCGGTAGATCATGTCGTAATCTTTTCCTGTTTTGGGTTCACACGCTTCACCGGATGAGAGCGATTACATGACACTAGCCGAACTGACAGACAGCCGCTGTGAACAGGATCACACGGCAATGCACCATATGCGGCGCAACAGATAGCCTCAATCTTGGCCAATTGCCGCCTCTGCAACCGAGTTCGCCAGCGGTGCCGTCATTTCTTTGGATGCCCGAATTGGTATGGCGCGCTTTGAGATGGTCCACCCAAGCGCCGTCTGGAACTAACGCCGCGCCGCCAGCCCGGTCGACATGCGCACCCGCGCCTTGAGCGCGGCCAGATCAGTGAGCGTGACGTAGCCGTCTTTTTGGCGTACCAGCCCATCATGGACCAACGCAGCAAGGCGCTTGTTGACGGCTTCGCGGGTTGCGCCCAGCATTTGAGCAAGCTCGGTTTGCGAAAAACGGCGGGTGAAGTGCGCCGTCTTTCCGTCGGTCTCAGCATATGCAAGTGCCAGTTCATACAGCTTCTGCGCCAGCCGCGCATCAAGACTTAAAAAGGCATAGCCGCTCAACTCGCGAGTGTTGCGGCGCAGGATTTCACATAATTGCTCGATCAGGTGCCGCGCCAGCCGTGGGTTTTGTTCCAAGGCTGCCTCCATTGCCGAGACTGGGGTCAGCAGGCAAATCGTATCCTCAATAGCTGTGGCGCTCGCGCTACGCGGCAACCTGTCCAGCAAAGCGATTTCGCCAAACGGATCGCCCGGCTCCATCAGTGCCAAGGTCAGTTCACGGCCCTCGGTATCGGCGACCCAAATACGCACAAGTCCTGAGCGCATAATGTAAAGGCCGTTGCTTTCATCGCCTGCAGAGAAGAGCGCACTGCCTGCGGGCCGCCGCACGACATGGCTCGCCTCACCAATCAACTCGACGCTCTGCGCGTCAGCGCCGGTGAACAGATAACAGCTTCGCAGCGCTTCCACCCGATCCAACAGCACGCCGCCCTCTTAAAGTATATGCAACGTTTGCATGCGAATGTTGTCGCAGTCAAGCAGGGAGCTGGCCGCAACCTCACCTTTACCCTCTGTCTGGCGCATCAGTTCAAGGTCTATGGTGATCTGGAAACTTGGCCGGCCGTAGATCGGTGCGCCCACAGTGGAGCACAATCTCTGTGGCCAGCACGAGTCACCGCTTCGAAAAATGCCGCGCGACGCACCGGCCGGCGGCTAAGAGCCGAGTGTGCCGCCCGCGGCCGCGCACTATTTCGCAGTTTTTCGCGCCCTCTTGCTTCCACAGTGCTTCCACGGAATAGTGCGCATGCGAAAGCCCCGCTGCTGGCGGGGCGTAAGTCTCTGGTATGTTTGGAAAGTTTGGTTGCGGGGACAGGCTACCGCCGTAACTTGCCCGCGCCGTTTTGCTTGGTTTAAGGTAATTGATTCGGCCTTCAGGTTATCAGCCGAGCCCTTCGGCTTTTCGATAATACAATAAATTCATGAACTTACGCGACATACCTTTGGTTTCAGGAATTTTCTCCCCCCACATTCACTGCAATTCAGGCAGATCGGACCACAAACCCAACACCAAACGCGCACTCGCGGGTTGATGTGGCGTTGATGTTGCAGGCCTCCCTGCCCTACCCAATCATCATCACACTGACCCTCTTTGCAGCTTCGAGTTGGCCCATGACTGCTCGCCACCCTGACAGTTGGTTTCAAACTCCACAGCCTTTTAGCGACAATGCGCACCAATGGACTTACAGAAGACATCTGTTCTCTGTTGACGCAACCACCTTCCAGACCGATCTATTCAGACGAAACGACGTGTAAAAATAAAATGGACAGACCCCGCATGCACCTGAATGCAGATTTCAGCCAGCGCGCGCTTGTGCGCTTTGACGAGAACGACTGGGTGGCCTCGCCCATGCCCGGGGTGCGGCGCAGGATGCTGGACCGCATCGGCGAAGAGGTCGCGCGCGCAACCAGCATCGTGCAGTTTGATCCTGGCATCGTCTTTTCGCCCCACACCCATGACGGGGGCGAGGAATACCTGGTGCTCGACGGCACATTTCAGGACGAAGATGGCGATTTTCCGACCGGTTTCTATATGCGCAATCCGCCGACCTCATCCCACACTCCTGCCGCGATGGAGGGTGCGATCATCCTCGTGAAGCTGCATCAGTTCGATCCGGATGATCGCACACAGGTCCAGATCGACAGTCGCGCCAGCACATGGTCCGAGACTGAGCCGGGCGTTAAAACACTGCACTTGCACAGCGACGCTTGCGAAACCGTCGCGATGGAACGCTGGGAACCGGGTGCAACGCGCAGCCTTGATGCCTCGGGGGGGCTGGAAGTGTTTGTCATCATGGGCGCTGTCTCGGATGGGACGGACACTCTTGCACGCTGGGACTGGTTGCGCCTACCTGTGGGGTCGGAGTTCCGCGCAACGGCAGGTCCGGAAGGCGCGCATATCTGGATCAAGTCAGGGCATTTGCGCGATGTGATCGGGCGTCAAACGTGATCCCTGATATGGAAATCTGCATCATCGGGGCCGGACTTTCGGGCTTGGCATTGGCAAGTGCGCTGCGCGCTGACGGCCGTGACGTGACGGTGCTGGAGGCCCGCGACCGTCCCGGCGGGCGCGTCCTTTCTCAAAACGGCCATGACCTTGGTCCGTCATGGATCTGGCCACATAACCTCCGCATGCTGGCGTTGCTGGACCGACTGGGTTTACGCAGCTTTCCACAGCACACAACCGGGCGACTGGTGTTTGAGGACGCGCAAGGTGCGGTCCGTCGCGACCTTGATTTCGCCACCATGGGTGGTGCCCTGCGCATCGCAGGCGGTTTGGCAAGCGTCACTGACGCGCTGGCGGCAGGACTTGGCGATAAACTGCGCCTGTCACACCCGGTCTCGCATGTCGCGCAGGATTCAACTGGCGTGACTGTCACGGTACAAGACCAGACCATCCGCGCCGCACAGCTTGTTCTTGCCCTGCCCCCACGCTTGGCGGCACAGCTTGGCGCGATTGTGCCAGAGGTGCCAACGTGGATGGCCGGACAGACAAAACTGGTCGCCACCTATCCGACGCCGTTCTGGCGGACCATAGGATTGAATGGCGATGCGATTTCGCATCGAGGTCCATTGGCCGAGATCCACGATGCTTCGCTTGAAGATGCCCGGACAGGCGCGCTTTTCGGCTTCGCCCATCCCGGCGCAGCCAGATCAGATGGATTTCGCGATGCCGCGCTCGAGCAACTGGTACGGTTGTTCGGGCCAGACGCGGCAGAACCGACAGAATTGTTCTTCAAGGACTGGAGCATGGATCCCGCCACCGCCACACGTGCCGATCAGGCCCCACTTGCCGGCCATCCCAGCTATCGGCCGATCCCAAAGAGCGCGCGCGTTACATTTGCCGGAACGGAAACCGCATCACAAGATGGCGGGTTTCTGGAGGGCGCACTGGCAGCTGCGGACACAGCCTATGCGAACCTAGACCAGCTCTCGTACCACAGGCAGCATGTCTGACCTGCCCTTGGACTACGTGCGAATGTAGATAACCGAGATCACCAAGTCGGATGTCGCGCAGTTTCTCGATTTCGTGGCCTAGGGCCGGCCATGCCATTGCAAGCTAAAGCCGAGAACCCGTGCCAGCAATCTGCAGGACTACCTCTCCCATCGCGTTGAGATGAAATGAGACAGTATGCCCAGGAAGAGTGCAAAACCCGCATTGTCCCCAACCGAGAACACCGAAATTCTCTGTAAAAACCAATGAACGCAAAACAAGGCCATCCAACACCCTGGTGCCCTGGGATTACTGAAATGACTTTCTGAGATTAAGCGCAATTACTGTCCATTATCTCTGAAATTCGTAACGAGTTGGCATCAAGGTATGACGCCACAACACTTAAATCTTGGGCACTCTGATTTGTGGGCAAGAAAAAAACCGGGCAGACGATTTTTTTCTTGCGTCGATGCCAAAAGTACTTTTGACTGCACCTATTGCCGATTGGTTCGAAAAGGTTCGATATGCCTGAACAAGATCGTGAGAATTCATCGCTTGCGCTGGAACAGCTGCGTGCCTTGTTGTGCGAAATCCCTGCGACCGGTGACAGCCGGATCCCAACTGAGCGCCAGCTCGCTGAAAGCCTTGGCATCAGCCGCCGATCAGTGCGCAGAGCGCTTGAGGTTCTTGAGGCGGAAGGGCTGGTCTGGCGACGGCAAGGGGCAGGCACTTTTGCCGGACCGCGCCCTGCCAGCCTGGCCCAGCATGACGTATTGGATGTCGATATAACAGAGGTTATGGAAGTGCGGCTGCGGCTTGAGCCACAACTGGCACAATTGGCTGCCTTGCGGGCATCAAACTCTGATATCGAGCGAATGCGTGAAATCCTTTCACGACTTGACGCTTCTGAAGATGCTGACGGACGTGAGCTATGGGATTCCGCCTTCCATCGAGAGATTGCGCGGGCGGCGGGTAACCGCTTTTTTCTGATGATGTTTGACGCTATGGATCGCGCGCGACACGACGAGTCCTGGCGCGCTTTGCGTGAACGGGTTCGTAGCCGGACCAATTTGGTAGAAACCACCCAACAACACCAAGAACTTGTTGATGCTATCGCAGCCCATGACCCTGTGCGCTCCGGTGCTGCTATGCAAGCGCATCTTATGGCGTTGAATGACAGGATCGTGCGGCTGACCTCTTTGGAGGTGCATGAAAATGCTTCCTGATGAAGTGCTGGAAGTTGAGGATCTGTCAATAAGATTTCGGGGTCAGTCAATCGATCTAATCGATAATGTCAGTTTTCGTATCGAGCGGGGCAAGACGCTTTGTCTGGTGGGCGAATCTGGATGCGGAAAATCCGTGACGTCGTTGGCGGTGATGGGGCTTCTGCCAAAGGCTTCGGCAACGGTAACACAGGGGTCCGTGCGCTTCAACGGGCGCAATCTGCTTGGACTTCCGGATGCCGAGATTGAAGATCTGCGCGGCAATCGAATGGCGATGATCTTTCAGGAGCCGATGACAAGCCTGAACCCCGTATTCAGCGTCGGTTATCAAGTGGCCGAGGCCGTGCGACGCCACAAGAATTGTTCAAAGGCTGAGGCGCGCGACCGTGCTCTGGAGATGTTCCGTAAAGTACGCATGCCTGCCGCCGAGAAGCGGCTGGACGATTACCCGCACCAAATGTCGGGAGGCATGCGCCAGCGGGTAATGATCGCGATGGCTCTTGCGAATGATCCTGCCCTGCTGATTGCGGACGAGCCTACAACAGCGCTGGACGTGACCATCCAGGCGCAGATCATGGATCTGATGCGCGAATTGCAGGACGAAACGGGTGCGGCCTTGCTTATGATCACCCATGATTTGGGAGTTGTGGCTGAAATTGCTGATCAGGTCGCGGTGATGTATGCAGGCCGCATCGTGGAAAGTGGCCCCGTCGCCCGGATTTTCGACGAGCCGCAGCATCCCTATACCTTGGGCCTGATGGGCTCAATGCCCGCAATCGCTGGGCGGCAGGGGCGGTTGATGACCATTCCTGGTGCAGTGCCAGCGCCTGATGCGATGCCTGCAGGCTGTCGTTTCGCCTCGCGCTGCCCCTTTGTCATTACGGGTTGCCACGGCACGCGGCCTGATCTGGAGTCGGCGGATAGCGGGCAATCTGTGGCCTGCCTGCGTGCGCCACTTGATAATCTGGTGGCTGCAGAATGACGGATATTATTCTTGAAACGCATAATCTGCACAAACGCTTTGTCCAAGGCGGTGGGCTGTTTGCCAAGACGACCACGATCCATGCAGTCAATGGTGTGTCGCTGCAGGTAATGCGGGGCGAAACCTTTGCCATCGTGGGCGAATCCGGCTGTGGCAAGTCCACCCTCGCGCGTCTTTTGCTGCGGCTGATTGATGCCAGCGAAGGGCATGTGGTCTATGAAGGTCAGGATTTAACTGCGCTGAATGGCGCTCAAATGCGCGCGCTGCGCGCTGATCTGCAATTCATTTTTCAGGATCCGTTTTCTTCGCTCAACCCGCGCATGACCGTGGCCGCAATTATCGCAGAGCCTTTACGCGTCCATACCGATCTGACGGCTGCCCAGCGGCGCACTAAGGTTGCTGAGCTGATGGCGCGGGTGGGGCTGCGCCCCGACATGGCCGACCGCTACCCGCACGAGTTTTCCGGCGGCCAGCGCCAGCGCATCTGCATAGCGCGGGCGCTTGCATCGGGGCCGAAGCTGCTGATCGGGGACGAGCCTGTGTCAGCGCTCGATGTGTCTGTGCAGGCGCAGATCGTCAACCTTTTGGAAGATCTGAAACAAGAACTGGGTCTAACGCTGGTTGTCATCGCCCATGATTTGGCTGTGATCCGTCATATGAGCGACCGGATCGCGGTGATGTATCTGGGCGAGGTAGTCGAATTGGCCGATACCGAGGCCCTGTTCACCGCTCCGCGCCATCCCTATACGCAGGCGCTGCTAGCCGCGATCCCGGTGCCTGCGCCGGGAGGCGCGCGGAAACGTGCCGTCTTGGGCGGTGATATCCCATCACCCGCCAATCCGCCATCGGGCTGCAAATTTCACACCCGCTGCCCCCATGCGACTGGGATTTGCCGGAACACCAATCCGGCGCTGGTGGGGGCAGGGCATCAGGTCGCCTGTCATCACGCTGACAAGCTGCCACGACCGGACCTGCCTCTCGCCAATGCAGAAACCCGCAGCCCCGCCGCGTCTGCCCGTTTCGCGCTTTACCGTGCAGCCAGTGAAGCAAAAGCGGCGGAACAAACCACTCGACCTACCAACAAGGAGACATCACAATGACCATAAGAAAGCTGACAACGGCACTTCTGGCCTCAGTGGCCATGACATCTGGGGCGTTTGCCACCGATCTGCGCATAGGCTTGCAGGAAGATCCCGACGCATTGGATACAGACCAAGCACGCACATTTGTAGGCCGTATCGTATTTGAGTCGCTCTGCGATAAGCTGGTCAATATCACGCCCGATCTGGAATTCGTGCCGGAACTGGCGACTGAATGGGAGTGGTCGGATGACGCCATGTCCTTGACCATGCAACTGCGCGAGGATGCGGTGTTCCACGATGGCACGCCCTTTAATGCAGAAGCAGTGGTGGCCAATATCGGGCGGTCCAAGACCCTGGACGAAAGCCGCCGCAAATCCGAACTCGCCTCTGTCGAAAGCGTCGAGGCGACGGGCACATATGAGGTGACCTTTACGTTGGCTTCGCCAGATGCCACGCTGATCGCGCAATTGTCGGATCGCGCAGGCATGATGTTGTCGCCAACGGCGGCTGCTGAAAAGGGGTTGGGGCTGGCGAATGAACCCGTATGCTCTGGGCCTTACCAGTTTGTCGAGCGTATCCAGCAGGACCGTATTGTGCTGGAGAAATTCGCCGATCATTATGACGCCGAAAGCTATAACTTCGATCGCCTGATCTTCTTGCCAATCCCTGATACGACAGTGCGTCTGGCCAACCTGCGCTCAGGCGATCTGGATATGCTCGAACGGCTTGCGCCGTCAGATGCCGCAGGCGTGCAATCTGACAGTAACCTCACTTTTTCTGCCGCGACGAGCCTTGGCTATCAGGGCATTACTGTCAATCTCCACAATGGCGCGCGCTCGGAAACGCCATTTGGTCAAGACGCGCGCGTGCGACGCGCCTTGTCATTGGCAATCGACCGCGAGGTGATTAATCAGGTCGTTTTTGAAGGTGCCTACACGGCGGGCAACCAACCTTTCGCACCCACCTCCCCTTGGTATGATCAAACCAACCCGGTCGAGGCGCGAGATGTCGAGGCAGCAAAGGCCCTACTGGCCGAGGCCGGGCTGGAGGGGATCCGGATCGAGATTCAGGCTCCGAACAATCCCGTACAACTGCAACTGATGCAGGTCATTCAGGCGATGGCGTCCGAGGCCGGGATCGAGATTTCAATCAAGGCTACAGAATTTGCGACGATGCTGTCCGAACAAACCGCAGGAAATTACGAGGGCAGTCAGGTCGGTTGGTCGGGGCGCACCGATCCCGACGGGAACATCCATGCCTTTGTGACCTGTGAAGGTGGTTTGAACGACAGCAAATTTTGCTCGGAAGAGGTGGACAATCTACTGGACGAGGCACGCCTGTCCACTGAAACTAGCGACCGCAAGGCCAGCTATGACGCGGCCAATGCCATCTTGAGCGATGCACTGCCGATCATCTATCTCTATCACCAGACATGGCTTTGGGCGATGTCCAACGACGTTGAGGGCTTTACCGCCTATCCAGACGGGATGATCCGCCTTGCAGGCGTCACTAAAGAGTAAAATTACTTCCGCGCAGGCCGCTTTTGTGGTCTGCGCGGCATAAATAGGAAGGCGCGGCCCCGCGCTCCGCATAGCCTCTAGCCAACGGACGGACTCATGCTGCTGTTCATTCTTCGCCGGATCCTGATAGCGATTCCAACGCTTATCCTTGTGTCAATGTTTGTCTTTGCTTTGCAGAAACTGCTGCCGGGTGACCCCATTCTGGTAATGGCAGGCGAGGACCGTGACCCCGAGGTGATCGCCATGCTGCGCGACAGATACCGGATGAACGAGCCGATTGTGATGCAGTATTTCTACTGGGCTGCCGATGTGCTGCGCGGTGATCTGGGAACGTCATTGCGCACGAATGAACCTGTCCTTAGCCTCATTGCGTCGAAATTACCTGTCACGATCCAGCTGGCGATCATGTCTATGCTGTTTGCCATTCTGATCGGAATTCCGGCGGGCATTCTGTCCGCGGCGCGCAAAGGCACGTGGGTAGACTGGTTGGCCAACCTCATAGCTTTGTCCGGGCTGTCGATTCCTAACTTCTGGCTGGGGATCATGCTCATCTTACTTGTCTCGGTCAATCTGGGTTGGCTCCCGGCTTCGGGCTATGAAAGCCTCTTTGTTGATCCTTGGAAATCGCTGCAAACGATGATTATGCCCGCTTTCGTGTTAGGTACAGCGCTGGCGGCCACATTGATGCGGCATACCCGCTCTGCCATGTTGGGAGTGTTGCAGGCCGATTACGTCCGCACAGCCCGCGCCAAGGGCTTAAGGGGGCGGATCGTGATCTTGAAACACGCCTTCCGGAACGCAGTCCTTCCGGTTGTCACGCTGACCGCGCTTTTATTTGGTGAATTGCTGGCCGGTGCCGTGCTAACCGAACAAATCTTTACCATCCCCGGTTTTGGCAAGCTCATTGTAGATGCCGTGTTCAACCGTGATTATGCTGTGGTGCAAGGGGTCGTGCTCTGCACCGCGGTAGGTTTCATCCTGATGAACCTGATCGCAGATGTGCTGTACTTGATCCTGAACCCCAGGTTGAGGACCGCTCAATGACCGCCATCACCGACGCCTCGGCGAATATTGCGGCAAAGCCGCAAAGCCGTACATGGTTGAAACTGCGCCGCAACAAAAGCGCGATGGTGGGGGCCTCCGTAGTGCTCCTGTTCGTGGCGTTGGCCCTCTTGGCGCCAGTGCTGCCCATCGCAGACCCGCGTGCGACTGATTGGGGCGCGATCCGTCAGGCCCCGTCTGCTGCCGCATGGTTGGGCACGGATGAGATTGGCCGTGACGTGCTTTCGCGCATGATATGGGGGGCGCGGGCCTCTTTGCTGGCAGGTGTTGTTTCGGTTCTGATTGCGGTCGCCATTGGCGTACCCTTTGGCCTGATTGCGGGCTATTTCGGTGGCTGGACCGATAGTATTATCAGCCGTGTGACCGAAGCGCTTTTGGCTATGCCCTTTCTGATCATGGCGATTGCGCTAGCGGCTTTTCTTGGGCCATCTTTGACCAATGCAATGATCGCAATCGGGCTGTCCGCCGTACCAATCTTTGTCCGCCTGACGCGAGGCCAGGTGCTGGCGGTCAAGACCGAAGACTATGTCGAGGGAGCGCGCGCCATCGGGTTGGGACATATCCCGATCATGATGCGCTACATCTTGCCCAACGTCTTCCCGCCCATTCTGGTACAAGCAACACTGACGATTGCGACCGCAATCATTGCTGAGGCTGCTTTGTCCTTTTTGGGTTTGGGACAACAACCACCCGCGCCGAGCTGGGGCTCGATGCTGAACACTGCCAAGAATTTTCTGTCCCAAGCTCCGTGGATGGCAATCTGGCCTGGGGCGGGCATCTTTTTGGTGGTGATGGGATTTAACCTGATAGGTGACGGGTTGCGCGATGCGCTGGACCCACGCGAGAATTGATCTGACCGGAGGAACTGCATGTCTGACTTTACCACGCGCCCCGAAATTCTGGGTCGCTTCGGGGTTGTGACTTCAACCCATTGGATTGCCTCAGCGGTGGGGATGAAAATCCTTGAACAGGGTGGCAATGCCTTTGATGCTGCTGTCGCCACGGGGCTGGTGCTGCAAGTGGTCGAGCCGCATCTGAACGGGCCGGGTGGCGAAATGCCTGCGATCATTTATTCTGCGGCCACGGGCAAGGTCGAGGTGATCTGCGCCCAAGGCACGACACCTGAAGGCGCGACCATTGAGCATTATAAAGCTGAGGGGATGACTATGATCCCCGGTGACGGCTTGCTTGCAACAGTGATCCCGGGAGCATGGGATGGTTGGATGCTGTTGTTGCGTGATTATGGACGGTTGTCTTTGCGCGAGGTGCTGGAGCCTGCGATCTTCTACGCCGCCAAGGGCCATCCTGTGCTGCCACGGGTGGCAGCCACGATTGCGGGGCTGGGGGATTTCTTCGCCAGGGAATGGCCCACGTCTCATGAGACGTGGTTGCCTGGCGGTGTTGCCCCTCAACCTTGGGGCAATGTGACCAACCCCGCACTGGCTGACACATGGACGCGCATTCTGGCTGAGGCAGAAACCAAGCAAGGCCGCGAGGCCCAGATTGATGCCGCCCGCGACGCTTTCTATCGCGGGTTCGTGGCTGAGGCGATTGCGACTTTTCTCGACAAGGCCGAGGTGATGGATGCCTCAGGGAGCAGGCACAAGGCGGTTCTGACGGCGGACGATCTGGCCGGCTATGCCGCCCATATTGAAGCGCCTGTGACCTACGATTATCATGGCTGGACAGTCGCCAAATGCGGACCTTGGACCCAAGGCCCGGTCTTTCTGCAAGCACTCGCCCTTCTCAAGGGTTTTGAGCTTAGCGCGATGGACCCGATGGGCGCGGATTTTATTCATCATGTCGTTGAAGCCAAAAAGCTTGCCTATGCGGACCGTGAAATCTATTACGGCGACCCCGATTACACCACGGTCCCACTCGATGTGCTGCTGTCGGACAGCTATAACACCGCACGGCGTAAGCTGATCGGGGCCCGCGCCAGCATGGACTTGCGCCCGGGTATTGTGCCGGGGTTCGAGGATCAGGCAGAGCGCGCGATGGCACTGCTCGCGGCGCTCAGCCGCACAGATCAGGCGGTGTATGAACCGACAATGGCGCATCTGTCGGAGAGGAAAGGCGATACCGTCCATATCGATGTCATCGACAATGAAGGGAACATGGTTTCAGTCACGCCTTCTGGTGGGTGGCTGCAATCCTCACCGACGATTCCGGAGCTGGGTTTCGGTCTGAACACCCGCGCGCAGATGTTCTGGCTGGAACCGGGCCTGCCGACCTCGCTTGAACCGCGCAAGCGGCCGCGTACGACTCTGACACCGTCTCTGGCGCTGAAAGACGGTGTGCCGCAGCTGTCATTTGGCACACCCGGCGGTGACCAGCAGGACCAATGGCAGTTGGTGTTCTTTTTGCGATACGTTCATCATCAGATGAATCTGCAAGAGGCAATCGATGCGCCACTGTTCCATTCGTCGCATTTCCCGTCCAGCTTTTTCCCGCGTTCGCGCCAGCCCGGAATGGTCATGGCCGAGAAAAACTTTGGCGCAGAGGTGCTGGACGCCCTGCGCGCTCGGGGCCATTTGATCACCGAGGCCGAGCCTTGGACCATTGGCCGGATGACGGCCGCGAAGCGCGATCCTGATGGATTGCTGCGCGCTGCAGCAACCCCCCGCCTCATGCAAGCCTATGCTATAGGACGTTGAACCATGACCTATTCCATCGTTGCTCGTGATCCTGCCACCGGAGATTTCGGCATCGCCGTCGCAAGCCGGTTCTTCGCTGTGGGGTGTTCTGTCCCCTTCCTTAAGGGGCGTGTCGGGGCCGTGGCCACGCAAGCCTTTGTGAACCCCACCTATGGGTGCGACGGCTTACGCCTGTTGGCGGCCGGTGCGCCGCCCGAGACCATTATTCCTATTCTGACTGGCCGCGATGATGGCCATTTAAACCGCCAGTTTCATCTGATCGACGCCAAAGGACGCAACGCGGCTTTTACCGGAGCCAACTGCGTGGATTGGTGTGGTCACACGGTGGCAGAGGGTGTTTCCGTTGCGGGGAATATGCTGGAAGGACCAGCTGTGATTTCCGACACCTTGGCGGCCTATCAGGCAGCGATGGAGAGACCCTTGGCGGAACGGTTGCTGATTGCCATGCAGGCTGGTGAAGATGCGGGTGGTGACAAGCGTGGCAAGCAATCAGCCTGTCTTCTTGTTACGCGTGATCAGGATTATACATGGCTTGACATTCGTGCTGATGATCATGCCGACCCTTTGAGTGAATTGCGTCGCCTTTATGCTGTAGCGCAGGAGCGTTTCTTGCACGTTGCCGAAACCATGCCAACGCGCGAAAACCCTCATGGAATGATTGATCGCCGTGTGATTGACGCCACGATTGCACGGCTGGAGGCGGAGCGGATTGCGGCAGGTCAGCCTACGGCATCCCACATGGTAAACAAACCTTGATCGGTGATGAGAAATAGCGGGCTGTGATTTACAAATTGATCTTATTCAACGCGGCCTAATACTACAGTTGAGCGTTGTTGCATGGATGTGGGTTGTTCAGTAAGCAGGCGGCCTTGCAGTGGATTGGATAGCGCTGATGCCGCATAAATTCAACGACGCTCGTCGGCACAAGTTCGAGAAGCAGCGGTACCGGGTTTCGAACTGGTCCGAATACAATGAGAGCCTGCGTCAGCGCGGCGATGTCACAGTTTGGTTGAGCCCCGAGGTAGAAGCCGCATGGCGTGCAGATCGCCGCAAGTCGCGGGGTGGCCAGCCGGT
>Ga0207421_10005282_pt1 | contig 14530 bp, 13 predicted proteins | sample SodLakKL_010_SED_4_FD_187542 | JGI IMG/M metagenome (GOLD analysis project Ga0207421, IMG submission 187542) | Alkaline sediment microbial communities from Lake Tanatar, Kulunda Steppe, Russia - 8KL_010_SED (SPAdes) (version 2) | ecosystem: Environmental > Aquatic > Non-marine Saline and...
AACTGAGATTTTAAAGGTGATATCAATACCCATTTTATAAAGCAGATATCCCAGCAGCACGGTTCCCGGATTGACATTGAGGACCTGATCGATGCCGTAATTGGTATAATAGTAGAGCAGCTCGTCCACCCATTTCAGAGCATGGTCATTGGGCATGCCGACTCCGCCGAAATAACCGGTAATGGTCTCCGGACCACCGAGATGAACATTGGAGCCATCGGTTCCCCGGGTATCCAGGGTTTCCACATAACTGGCCCCGATAATCTGCATGGCGGCGGCCACTGCCAGTATATCACCATTATCTTCTTCCTGCTCCTTCATTTTCCTAACCCGGATATAGCGGCCGGGCATAATCTCCTGATTGGCGATGGCCTGTTCTGCTTCTTTTATCAGCCAGGGAAAATACTGCAGAGCACTGATTTCCAGGGTAACGGCTTTATCCTCATTAAAATAAGTCCTGTCGGCTTCTTCTCCCATAAGCTGACGGCGGTAATCGGAAATTGAAACGAAAGAACCTTTATCCCTCTCGGCCTTCAACCACTGCAGATCTTCGTAATAGGTTGTCCCCAGGTTCTTCAATCTATCCAGCAAATTATCAAGTTTTCTGGCCTGCCGGGCTTTAGCATTGATCTGCTCAGGGGTTCCATATTTCCCAACCACTCTTTTCAGATCATAAACCAGGTCATTATCCAGTTCAACCAGCAGATCATTAACCTCTTTCAGAACCTTGCTGTCAATTTTCAGGCTGTCTTTCATGCTGAATTCCCCCTTATTCAAAATTATTTTTGCCCGGATTTATCTTTATTTGCTGGCTATCCTCTCAAAAAAATCATCTCAAGGAGATAATCTTCTCTACCATTGCCAGACGCTGTTCCGCAATGTGATCGACTGCTTCAAGCGGCAGGATTCCCTCAGCCTCAGCAACTGCAAAAATCTCCAGCAGAGTGTCATAAATATCCTCACACTTTTTATTGATCGCAGACTTGATGCTGTGCTCATAGTCTATCCCGCTGGCGGCATGGATAACTCCCCCGGCATTAATAACATAGTCAGGAGCATAAATAATACCTCTTTCCAGCAGTCCTCTGCCGTGAACTTCCGGATCTTCCAAAATATTGTTTGCAGCTCCAGCTATTATATCACAGTTAAATTCTGGCAGAGTTTGATCATTTACAATTCCACCCAAGGCATTGGGAGAAAATATATCACAGTCCACTTCATATATTCTGTCCGGCTCAATTGTTTTGCAGCCCAGCTCCGGGCCTGTTTCATGAGACTGCTGACCAGATCGTTGGCTATTACCCTGGCATCCTACTCCAGGCGGAGCACAGTGCCCTCCAGAACGGGCAGCTCCAGCTGCATTTCTCCGGTGGTGTCATCCAGCTCGACCTCAATCTCATTGAATATTATCTCATAATCAGCTGCTGCCAGCTCAGCCCGGTCCAGGGTAATAGTAGCTTCATCACCGGCATTGACCAGCACCAGCAGTCTTTCCTCCTCATGCTCCCGGAGAAAACCATAGACCAGCTGATCGCCGGTAGCAACCCTGGTGAGCTCACCGCGGCGCAGAGCTGCCTCTTCATTGCGCAGAGTAATAAGCTCCTGAACATAGGAGCGCAGCTCCTCATCGGGAGAGATATAGTCCCGCTCCTCCCAGACCATGGTGCGGCGATTATCGGGATCGTCGCCACCCTCCAGTCCAATTTCATCGCCATAGTAGATCATGGGGGCGCCAAAGTAGGTGAACTTCAGAAGCTTGCTGAGTTTAAAGCGATCCCAATCGCCATCGACCATCGTCATGTAGCGCATGGTATCATGGCTCCCCAGCAGATTCTGCAGGGTATAGACAGCCTGCTCGGGATAATCAAAAAGCAGCCGCATCATTTCATGGTGAAATTCATCGGCAGTGGAGCGTCCCTGACCGATAAAACTGTTGACGGCATCGCGAAAACGATAGTTCATGACTGCATCAAACTCATCGCCCTCAAGAAAGTCCCGGGCATCACCCCAGATTTCACCGGAAAGATAGGCCTCAGAATCCAGTGATTTAACATGTTTCCGCCAGTCCCGCCAGAACTCAGGATCACTGGCCCTGACATCGGTGGGAACATCGAGCCGCCAGCCGGCAATTCCCTTATCCGTCCACTGTTCTGTAATTTCCCAGATATAATCCCGGACCTCGGGGTTATCGAGATTGAGCTCCGGCATATGACCGAAATCCCACCAGCCATCGTAGTTAGGCGGGAGTTCTTCCTGCTGCTGGTCATAGAGATGCAGCACCGGGAAGTCATGAATATTAAACCAGTCCAGGTACTCGGATTCCTCTCCCTTTTCCACCACATCCTGAAAGGCCCAGTGTTCAAAGCCCACATGGTTGAAGACCCCATCCAGGATTACCCGGATTCCATGATCATCGAGTTTCTCCACCAGTTCAGCAAAATACTCCCGGGATTTTTCCTGCTCACCCCGGTAGGCCAGGGCATCATCGATCAGCTCAAAACCTGCGGTATTATAGCGGTGATAGGCGCTGGCTTTAAAGATCGGATTAAAGTAAATGGTGTTAATGCCTAGTTCTTTTAGATAGGGAATTTTTTCCTCAACGCCGAAGAGATCGCCACCGTAGAAGGCATAATAACCTGCCTGAGGATGAATGGAGGGATCATCATCGCTGAGATGCTCCTCCTGAAGCACCGGGTCGTCCGAAGGCCTGATACCCTGATGCCATTCCGGAATCAGAGCTTCCTCCCGGTTCTCCCGATCCCGGTAAATTTCAATAACTTGGGGATCATTATCCGAAGTTCCCTTAGCAAAACGGTCGGGGAAGATTTGATAAAAAACGGCATCCTGAACCCAGTCCGGAGTGGTGAAGACATCCCATGCACCCAGATCAATCTGAAAATAATCCAGGTCCTGATACCGGGCAGTTTCTCCCTCTGCTCCATAAAAGTGTCTTTCTCCGCCGTCTCTGATCTCAAAATAATAGCTGAATTCAGAATCGGGAACTTCCACGATCCGGCGGTAATATTCATAGGGACCCTGGAAGAGAAAGCTGTTAAGAGATCTGCTTAACTCTTCGTCCTCTGCCGTAACAATCTTAACCAGAACCTCTTCTACCTCCTGACCCCGGGTCTGAAAGCGGAAGGAGACCTCTTCCTCTGACAAGGGATTAAAATAGCGGTGATCCTGATAATTGTGATTCAGCATATCGACCGTTATCTCACCATCACCACGCTCGCCGGGATCATCAGGCAGATGGGCATCCTCACCTACCCGGATAACTGCATTCTGACCTCCAAAACCATCAGGGGCATAGTCATCGGCTTCTTCCGGTGTAATCCAGTCCTGGCCATCCAGGACAAACTTATATTCATATTCCCCGGGTTCCAGGTAGACTGTCACCCGGTAGACCCCATCGTCCTCCTCGTCTTCCATCAGGGTACCGGTGGGGTTCCAGTCATTGAACTGGGCAGCCAGATAAACCTCCTCATATTCCACCTCAGGCCCAAGCTCGGCAGCCGGTTCAAAGCTGAATTCCACCTCCACCAGACCCGGTTCCGGTTCATAGATGGCCGCAGCGGTCTGTGGCAGAAGAGAGATAAAAGCAGCCAGCACAGCAATAACAATAAGTGTTAACAGTCCGGTAGAAAAGTGTTGCGAAAAATTGGTTTTAACAGATTTAAATTGCATAAATTTCTTATCCCCCTCAGAAATTTTACATTTCTGGTCTGGAAAACTTTGAAAGTAAATTTCCAGCTCTATACCTATTTCCAGCTCTATTCTGATAAATATACTGATTTTATGTTTTAATTAACAAAAAAATTAACAAAAAAACTATTTTTGCCAGAGAACATATTTTTCCTCTCCAGTTTTTAGCAGCTTTAAAGAAAATTTTTCAGTTATCCAGGCCAGAGATTTTTTGTTAAAAAAACCAACATGAGTGGGGTCCTGATGATACCACCAGCCGTGGAAACTGGTAGGCCCGGGATGAAAATGAGTCATTACCGCCAGATAACCACCCGGTTTCAAAGATTCCAGCAGCCCGTCAATTTCCTGCCGAGGTCGATGGAGATGCTCAAAAACCTCGGTGGAAGTAATTAAATCATATTTTTTCTGCTGATAACTTTCTCCAGGATAAAAAATAGGGTCATAAAGGTCCACCTTTAGCCCTCTTTCTTCCATCAGTTCAGCCAGCACCGGACCGGGTCCGCAGCCAAAATCCAGTACGGTCTCCACTTCCGGAAAAAGTTCCTCAAGACCCCAGCTGATAAAATCCTCAAACATTTTAACATAACCTTCATTTTCTCTGGTATTATCATGCTCCCGGTACCTGGCGGCCTCCTCGGAAAACCCGGGCAGACAGCCTTCATCCAGCATGATATACTCACAATTCCGGCAGTAATAATAATTTTCTATTTTCAGTTGCTTCAATTTCTCAGAGCCGCATAGCCTGCAGTTCAATAAACATCCACTCCCTGCCTTAAATCAATTCATGTTTATACTACCAAAAGTAATATTTCAATAAAATTTATTAGCAAGATCGTTGTTATGCCTGTGATTATAAGTTAGATATTTTGTCAAATTTGATTTTATGCGGTGGAACTATTTATTAATTATTTAGAGGAATTATTCATAAATTATTTCTAGTTTCAAGGTTAAATAATTTGCAGTCAATTTGCTGGCTAATTTGCCTGCAGAGTTTACCCGTTTTTCAGCTCAAAGTCATACTCCACCAGCTGGCGGTTGGGACTGAACTCAAGCACTCCTATACTCTCCAGCCGACCAGAAAAAGGGAAATCTACCCCGGAAAGCAGGCGGCAGGCTTCATTCAGTTCATCATATTCCAGTCCCAGGGCCAGGGTACAGTGGGGAACCCATTCCTCGGGATGATAGTATTCCCAGAGTTCACCATCGTAATCACTAAAGTGCTCATGAAACTGCTGATGCCGGTCAAGCAGCATGTGGTTAACCTTGGGTCCCAGGAAAAACACCGGTTTCTGATTGAGGAAAATACCCAGGCTGACAAATTTAATTTGAATTGGCGGGATGCTGGTGCTGTAACTCCAGAGATCACGGGAAAATTCCTCCAGTGAAAGGGTGTCATAAATGGCAAAGGAAATGTGCGGACAGGTTTCTTCATCCACGGGTATTTCTTCAGAACGAAGAGTATCCTTGATAGCCTCAATTCGATTGTTAGTTTTTTCATCCAGGTAAAGCTGAATGGCATATGGCATTACCAGCACCCCTTCACTCTAATTTTTTTCCTAAATTCCCGGTTAAAGTTTGTATTTTGACAATAATATTATATAATATTATCAGTGAGTCTTAGAAAAAACATCCGGGTGGGCTTTAAATGTATAAAAAAACTGTTCTAAAGATATTTTTAACCCTGATTCTCTTCTTCCTCATCTATAGTTACTGGGAAAATATTCAGGCCCTTGATGTGCAGGAATTTATAGCAGGTCTAGACAATCTCTTTTATGCTGTCTTTATCCTGCTGGGTTTTTATACTGCCAAATCCATTTTTTTTATCATACCCCTGCTGGGCCTGCATATTGCCTCAGGAATGATGTTTCCCCTCTACCTGGCCATACCGCTGAGCTCGCTGGGCTTCTTGCTGGAAATATCCTTAACCTACTTCTACGGATATTTTCTCGGCAATGATTTTGTAGAAAATATCATCTCCCGGCATGCCAGATTTCGCCAGCTCCTGGATTATAATATGGATAATGACCTTTATATTCCTTTTCTCCTGAGAATAACTCCGGTGGCAATCGAACCGGTCAGCCTGATTCTGGGAGCCAGCGGCAATTTTTACTGGCATTTTATTTTAGGCTCTTTGATGGGAGCTCTGCCCAAAATTGTTCTCTTTACCATGATAGGAGATGCTATCGTCAATCCTATCACCAGAGGCTCGCTGGCCACCTTTATAATTATTGTGCTGCTCTGGCTGCTGGCTGCTTACAAATTGCGAAAATACTGGAAAGAAATAAATGGGAAAAAAGATTTAAGCCCGCTGTCAATAATAGAAAATTGAAATAGAAAAAAGAGATATAAGCGTCATCTCCCTGCTGTTTATCCTCAGGCTATTGCTGCATTTCTTCCACTATCCGGCTGAATCTTTCCAGATAATCCAGGACTTCAAGTTCAAAAACATCGGCCAGATATTGATAATCTTCATTCTGAAAAGCTTCCAGTGCCCTGTTGAGAGCCTTTTGCTGTTCCTTTAACTCCACATGAAACTCCTGCTTTAAGCTTTTATCATCCTGAAGGCTTACTATTCTGGTTAATGTCTCCAGAGTCCACTCAATCCCCTCCAGTACCTCAAGGTAAAGCTCCCGGGCTGGTTCAATCTCCTGATTGCGAAACATAAAAGCCATCTCTTCAATCCCGGACATCAGGCGGGGCAGGTAGTCAGAAGCAGCTGTCAGGGTTTCTGATACCAGTTCAGAGGTATCTTTGAGCATAAATTCTGCTTTCTCAGCTTTTTCCCCGCTGTCCAGTTTATCCTGAAATAAAACCAGGGAAACCTCCTCTCCATCCAGCCTGATCTCCTCAATAATCTCTTCAGGCCATTCCTCCCGGATTTTAGCTGCAATTTCACTGCCGGTTAATCCGGAAAATTCAGCTGAGGGCTGTTTTTCATCATTTACATATATATCCATGCCATCACTTCCTCTGCTTTGATTTCCTCAACTAATTTGCCCTCTCAACTCTGATCTCTTCCCCGCCGGAAAGGCTCTTTAAATCTTCAAGACCCTCTTTTACTTCACCAAATACCACAATCGGGCTGGCCGCCCTCGGTTCACTGCCCCTGCTGGAAGGAGTTGGGCCGAAAAAGAGACAAAAAGCTTCCCCCTGATCCCAGTATCCCAGTTCTCCAACCTTTACTTCTGCTCTCTTCTCTCCTGCTCCCTCTTCAACACCTGCTGGAAAATAAATTTCATCACCCCAGGTTCTCACTTTGCCCTCAAGGGGCAGACTGGACCATATGTTATCAGCCATTTCATTTTGATAAAGTTCTCCCAGAAGTTCAACATCTCCTGCTCTGATCCTGATCTGTCTGTCCATAGGGAATACCTCCTTAAAATATTTTACCTGTTAATCTGCCCGGAACCCCGCAGTTATCAATTTCTACAAAAAGATATATTGTCCTGCCTTTTGCCCTCAATTTCTTCAAAAGAGAAAAAGCAAAAAACGACCAATAAGCTGCAAAAACCCCCGTTTGCACGGGGGTTGGTTGCTGTAGTTTATTATTAACTGCCTCAGGATTAATCAATTAAAAGTTATATTAAAAATCATAGGAAATACCGGCGCTTACCTCAAAACCGGAAAGGCTGACATCAGCATCAAGAACTCTGTAAGCCAGACTGGCTCTGATGTCAATATCATCAGCCACTTCCTGAGCTGCTCCGGCGCCTACTTTTACTCCCATACCACTCAAGCTTACATTATCCAGATTGCCAAAATAATAACCCAGGCCGCCGAGGACAAAAAGTTCAGGCAGATCCTGATCCAGGGCTAACAGCGGAGAAAAATCATAGGCAAAGGTTCCTACAATTCCATTAAGTGCTAAATCTGCAGTAAAAAATCTTTCATATTGACCGGCAATCAGAATTTCCGGGGTGGCCTTCATGCCCGCTCCCAGATAGATGCCAGGCCCGTCAGAGGCTCCATCAAAGGTGTTGTAAGTAAGTCCGGCAACAGCAACAAGATCCTCCACATCAAAATCCTCAAATTCCTGAGCATTTAGACCTACCGGCAAAGACAGAATTAAAGCCAAAACAATAATGCCAGCTAATACTGATTTTTTCATCAATTTACCTCCTTTAAGATTGGTTTGCCTTGATCTTCTTTCCCAAATCAACCTCATCACATCACATAATATACTTCTATATTTTTTTAATTATTCCTTTATTAGAATTGATATTTCTAGCAGATTCTGCTAGGATATACTTACCTTTTTCAGGTTTTTTTAAATTTATTTTTTCAGATTTAAACCCATATGACCATCAGGAAGATTTTAAACTGGTTTCGGGTTATTTTAATAATAACTTTGAGTCAGAAAACTAGAAAATTTCCGCAGCTCCGATCAGGTTAAAACCATGAACGTCAAATCAGTTCTGCTATTCGGGCTAATCTCTGGTAAAAAAACTGATTACAGCTGTTAGAATAAAAACTGCCCCAAAGAGATAAACCAAATTTAACAGCATACCGTATCCTGTTATGCTGTAGGCCAGCGAAAAAAGCAGAGCTGCAATTAACAGGTTAAAAAGACAACCTGAATTATCGTCCATCTTATAAACCCCCCGACACCTGAGCATGTATGTAACAGGGCAGATAAAAAACAGATAAATCTGGCAGAGCAGAACTAAATAAGTCCCAAAAAAAGATGACCTGCAATCCGAAACTCTATCTATTAATTTCAAGATAATTAATAAAATTCCTGCAATAAAGAGAAAAACTGGCATAAAACTGGCATTAAAATAAAAACAGATATAAAAAAGCTGTTCCGGTCAGGCAAAAATTAATTCAGCCGGACTTCAGGAACAGCCTTTTAAAAACAACCTGATTCAATTTACAGAAAGCTTATTCTCAACAAAATCTTTCAGCCTGATGGGATAAAAACTCATAAAAGTTTATAAAAAACCCGAACTTATCCAGACAATAAAATCAGTTAAAATCGATAATGGAATCCGGTTCTCAGCTGAACATTAAAATCAGCCAGTCCATCCCGGGCTATAACGCCTATGTCAGCATTTAAAGATATCGGGGGCAAGGTGCCATCCATTCCTCTTATATCGTACTCTACTCCAATGCCACCACCCAGAAGAAATCCGGTGCTGGGGCCGCTGTATATTCCGGCAGAACCAAAGGCATAACCATCCCAAAATGCTTCCTGACGAAACCTGTGAAGATACCTGCCTTCAAAGGATTGTCTCCGGGCTCCTATACCGAATATGCCCTGAATAGAGGCGTCGGGACTCATATCATATATTACACTTAAACCTCCTGAACCCCAGAAGGCATAGGAGGACTGCAGGCCAATCCCGATACTGCCCGGCTGTGCTTGGGCCTGGGCCTGAAAACCAGTCAGAAAAAAAGCTAAAACGAGAACAAGCGAAATGATTAATCCCTTTTTAATCATGAAATATTCCTCCTTTAAAAAATTGCCGAATTCAATGAGCTAAAAAATCTTAAAAACTTTGTCCAGAAACTGACTGCATTTAATCTGACAATCTAATCCATTATTTAATTAAACAATATCATTAATCCCGCTTTTTGTCCAGTAGTCATTTTACTTCAAATCAGACTTTTCAGCAGTCAAAATTTCATCATCAGTATGAGCCTGGTGGTACAGATTCAGTTCGGCTGGACATAAAATCTCAGTTTAATATATAATAATTACACAGTCACCAGGATGGACGAATAAAAAAGGGTTAAGCTATAAGAACTATAGTCATACATTTAATAATCATGCATTTATTCAAGGAGTTTTTAAAATCATTCAAGGAGTTTTTAAAATGGAAACAGAAAGAATTAAAGCTGCGCTAATAGATGGATATCTTGATGAACCCTCCTGTCTGGGGGTGCCACCCTATGTTTCGCCTCATATCAGATACATCTATGGGGCATTAATTGCGGGGGGGATTCTTCCTGAGAATGTTGATTTTTTGACCGCCGATCACTACCGCAATCAGAAAGAGGATAGGCTGGCAAATCTGGAAGAAAAGGATCTGGTAATAATCCTGGCAGGAACCACCGTTCCCGGCAACTATCTTGAAGGCCAGCCCCTGAGCCTGGCCGAGATCAGGGAGCTGGGAGAAAGGCTTTTTTATCCCACTCTGGTGCTCACAGGGCCGATTACCCTGGTCTGGGAAAATCTGCCGGGTGCTGCCGGCCTGGCAGAAAACTTTGATATTATCACCGGAGAAATAGGGGCAGCCCGCCTCTACCTCCGGCTCTGTGAACAGTCTGGCAGTCCGGGTAACGTAGCCCCCTCTCATTTATCGGATTCTTTGAAAAAGGGAGGCGGAGGTTTTACTGCTGAAGCCCTGAGCCGCTGGGCTATAAAAGGGGCTGAAATATTCGAGCGGCATCCCGGATACCCCAGATTGCTGGCGGAAATTGAAACCTTTCGAGGCTGTCCTCGGCCCCGGGGCTGCAGCTTCTGCAGTGAACAGCTGAAACAGGTTCACTATCAGCGAAGGCCTGAAAATATTACTGCCGAGGTCAGGGAAATTGCTGAAAAAGGTATTCATAATTACCGCCTGGGCTGCCAGACCGATCTCCTGGGATATACCGGAAGGTCTGATTACAGAAAAACCGGCAAATCAGCTGTCAGTGGAACAAAGACAGCTGATCTAGATGCCATTCTCGCCTGGAATAACAGGGCCCTGAAAAAACTGTACAGCGGTATTCGGAAAGCAGATCCTTATCTCAGGGTGCTGCACCTTGATAACATCAATCCCGGTCCGCTGGGTAGGCAGAGCTCCCGCGCCCGCAGATCCCTGGAGATTATCTGTCGTTATAACACCCCCGGTGATGTGGCCGCCTTCGGTCTGGAGTCTGCTGATCCCGAGGTAATCCGGGCCAACAACATTGATGCCAGTCCAGGGGAAACCAGAGAGGCAATCCGGCTTGTCAACGAAATCGGAGGACGGCGAAAAGATGGAATTCCCAAACTACTGCCGGGACTTAATTTTCTCCTGGGACTCCGGGGAGAAACGGACCGAAGCTATGAACTTAATCTCAAGTTTTTGGAGAGCATAAAAGAAGAGGGTTTACTGCTGAGAAGAATCAATATCAGGCAGGTTAATCCCCTGGGAAGCTATCAATCCCGGAAAGTTCAGCGTTCAAAACTTCTGAAGTTTAAAGAGAAGGTCAACCAGAAAATAAATCAGCCCATGCTGAGAAAGGTTTTCCCCCGGGGGACAGTGATTAAAAATGTCTGGCCGGTTCAGGCAAAGGGCAGCCTGACCTTCGGGCGGCCATCGGGAAGCTATCCCATTCTGATTGGAATTCCAGGAAATTATCTGGAACAGCAGGAAATGGCGGTTCAGGTTATCGACCACGGCTATCGTTCCATCACAGCCCTGCCCTACCCCTTTTATATTGATAGAGCCGGCCTCAAGGAACTGACCCATATTCCAGGAATAGGAGAAAACAGAGCCCGGAAAATCATCCTAGAGAGGCCCGATAATTACAGCGAACTCCTGAAAATCCTGGGGCCTTCCTTTCCCGGAGAAGAATGGCAGGCAATCTTTCAGTTTTCCAGCAAATAGTCCGGGAAGCAGATTCCAGTCCGGCGGGAGCTAAATATACTTTAATATCCCCTGCTGTAGTCCACCTGGTTTATAAGTTCCCGATCATTGAGATAGCGTTTTAAATTCTCACAAACAATATTAAGGGCCCGGTTATAATAATCAGGAAAACTGCCGGCAATATGGGGAGTGATAATAACATTATTCATTTCATAGAACGGTGAGGTTGCCTCCAGAGGTTCATCCTGAAATACGTCCAGGGCAGCTCCAGCCAGTTTTCCCTGCTGCAGGGCAGATATTAGAGCCTTTTCCTTTACCACCCTTCCCCGGCCAACATTGATAAAAACGGCTTTATCCGGCATGGCGGCAAATTCATCCTCGCCCAGCATCTGCCGGGTCTCGGGTGTCAGAGGCAGGACAGCAGTAATAAAGTCGGCATCCTGAAAAGCCTCTTTCAGCTGATTGGGAAAATATATTTCAACAACTCCGGGAACCTCCTCCGGACTGCGCTTGACCCCGACCACCGTCATGTTAAAGGCCCCGGCCCGCCTGGCTATTTCTTTCCCGATTGCTCCCAGCCCCAGGATAACAATCTTTTTATCTCCCAGATAATCAACTGGCAACCTTTTCCAGATGCGGCGCTGCTGCTGACGGTAAAATTCCGGTAGGCGCCTGGTAAAGGAGAGCATCAATGCCAGGGTATGTTCAGCTATAATATCCCGGTGTAGGCCCCGGACATTGGTGATGGCAACTTCCTTCTGCCTGAGTATATCAGCATACTCCGAGGTCATAATTCTGTCCACTCCTGCACTGAGAACCTGGATCCATATCAACTGCGGTGCCCCGGCCAGCAGATCCATCTCCATGCTGCCGGTAAAGCCCAGCACCGCTTCAGCCTCCTGAAGAACCGTCTGCTGTTTTTCCCGGGTAAGGGCTTTGATTACCTTGAGCTCCGGATTCTGATTCTCCAGTTCCCGGGAGTATTTTTCCTTCCAGTCCTGAGTTAGCATCATTTTCATAATTTGTTTTTCCACCCCGGTTAGACTTTTTTTATTGTAAAAAAATCTGGATATCAGAAAATCTTTAATAATAATCTGCAGTCAACCATCATAACCTGCCAATAACAGGAGTCCATCAGCCTAACAGTATTACACCCGGGATGCAGCAGAAATTGCTGCCGGTTACTCCCGGTTATTGTCTTGCTGGTAACTGGCAAAAATCTGCTGAAGATTTTCAACTGTTTCAGGAGTAATGCTTTTAAGATGGAGATCCCGCTGGGGAAAGGCAATATTGACATTATTTTCATGCAGTAGATCCCAGATATCAAGTAAAACCTCGCTCCTGATATTATCAACCCCTACCTCAGGATCCTGGATCCAGAAACGGAACTCAAAATCTACGGTATTATCACCAAAGTTTTTCAGCAGACATACCGGTTCGGGATTTTGCAGGATTCTTTCCTTATTTTCCATTGCTTTAATAATCAATTTCCTGACAAACTTGAGATCGCTATCATAACCAACACCAATGACTGAAGCAAGCCTGACCAGGTCATCACTGTAGGACCAATTAATAACCTGACTGGTGATGAAATCTTCATTGGGAATCAGATATTCCTTTCCGCTAAGGGTAACCACCGAGACAAAACGGGTTTTGAGCGAGCTTACCCTGCCAAAAACCTCATCTGTCTCCACAATATCACCAGGCTTGATAGATTTATCCAGAATTATTATTATCCCGCTGATAAAATTGGAAACTATCTTCTGCAGACCAAAACCAAGACCAATACCAACAGCACCACCGATGAATGCAAAGGCTGTCAGGTCAATTCCTAAACTGCTTAAGCCTATAAAAAAGGCAATGGTAAAGAGAGTTATCCGTCCTACCTTCCGGAGAAGGATGCGGAATGAAGGTGTCAGGTTTTTGCTGCTCTGCAGACGTCTGCGGTAAAAGGTTTCCAGCCAGCCGGCAACCCAGAAAAGAATTACGAAAAATATCAGTCCCCGGACCATCAGCATCAGAGAAAACTGAAATTCTCCCAGATTAAGCTCGATCTCTTCAAGAAAATCTATAACAGTTTGATAAATGCCCAGAATATTTAATACTGCCACCACCCAGATTACCAGGGTAATAAATTTAACCCAGATATTTTCAGGCAGAAACCAGGTAATAAACTGAATGATCAGCCAGGCAACCAGCAGATAACCGGCGATCAGTGTCAGAACAGTCGCCTGCACCCCTGCCAGGGTAGCCCCAGCATTATAAAGCCAGACCAGCAGGGCCAGAGCCAGCTGAAAATGAATTTTCTCCCAGAACCTGAGCCAGCCTACCGGGAGTTCTGCCGGTAGGGAAGTCAACAGAGCTTCTCCTCTGCTGTAAATTCGCTTTCTGAGAGCATAGATCAGCAAACCCAGGATTATCAGGGCAATCAGAGAAATCAGATTTGTGATTACAAATATTTCATCCCGCAGCCAAAAATAAATTTCATTAATAAAACTTTCCACCGCATGATTTTCTCCCACCATAAAAATACCTCCAGTCTTCGGGAAATTATGCTAGAATTCTTTCCAATATTATCCTGTGACAATCCGGTTTTACCTGCAAAATTTTCCGGCACCTGTTTTATATATAATTATTTATATTCGTGTAATGTCCTGCAAAACCCGGCTCAATATCTTTCAAGTAATAGGCTGTCACGGGGTATTAAATTTTTAAAGAGAAGGACTGCCCTTCTATAGCAAATATAAACAGCAAGAACCAAAGTCAGTTCATAAAAAGTCCACTGCTGGGCCAGCATGTGCTGCAAGCCAGCAGCGATGTTTCCACCAGGGGAAAACGGTTTTCCAGGGCATAATAGGGCTTTGCCTCTTTAATCACAGCAGTTTTTTCTTCTGCCATTTTCTCATCTCCTTCAAGAGTGATCTAAATCAGATAATTTAGTGAATAAAACCTGCAATTTAGTGGATAAAACCTGGTAATTTAAGAAAAATACAATTATTAATCACATCTATTAATCACATCAGCAGATTATGTTAGTAACCCGATAAAAGTAAATTACTGAATATATTCAATAAAAACTAAAAAAATCCTGCTGTATTTAATTAATAAAAATTATTATTTTCTATTAATCTCTTCATGCCTTTCAGCAATCAGCCTGCTGGCATCCTCTATCCATCTTCCGCTGATAAATCTGCGTGCTACCCAGGCCATCCGCACCAGATAATCCGTCACCAGACCAATAAAAACTCCCGGCAATCCCAGAGCCAGAG
>Ga0207421_10005283_pt1 | contig 14527 bp, 12 predicted proteins | sample SodLakKL_010_SED_4_FD_187542 | JGI IMG/M metagenome (GOLD analysis project Ga0207421, IMG submission 187542) | Alkaline sediment microbial communities from Lake Tanatar, Kulunda Steppe, Russia - 8KL_010_SED (SPAdes) (version 2) | ecosystem: Environmental > Aquatic > Non-marine Saline and...
ACGCCTCTCCCCGCCAGTCCCGCGGATCATGTGAACCACGAAGTCTATCACGTCGCACACCTGCTCCTGTATGACGTGGTGGGGAATCCCCGTCTCCGCCATCTGCACCAGGTGCACCAGGCGCTTGATCGCGTGCTCCGGGCCGGCGGCATGCACCGTGGCCAGCGCGCCGGCATGCCCGGTAGTCAGGGCCGAGAGCAGTTCGAAGGCCTCGCGCCCGCGGACCTCACCTATGAGAATGCGGTCCGGGCGCATGCGAAGGGCATTGCGCAGAAGCTCCCGCATGGTAATCTCACCGCTGCCGTCCGGGTTGGGCAGTCTGGCCTCGAGGTGCAGCCAGTGCGGGTGCTGCAGTTCCAGCTCCGCAGCGTCCTCGATGCTCACCACTCGCTCCCCTTCCGGAATGCTCGTAGAGAGCGCGTTCATCAGAGTGGTCTTACCGGTTCCCGCCGCACCCGAGATAAGTAAGTTGCGCCCGCAGGCGACCGCATCCCTGAGGTACTCCGCCTCAGTGTCAGACAGAGTGTCGCGGGCGACCAGTTCCTCCAGGTCAAATATCCGGTGATTGAATTTGCGGATGGTCAGATAAGGCCCGCTCACAGCCAGAGGCGGGAGTATTGCGTGCGCACGCGAACCATCCGGCAGACGTCCGTCCGCCCAGGGATGCGCCAGGTCAATCCTGCGGCCGGACGGGGCAAAAATGCGTTCGAGTACATCGTACAGATGATCGGCATCCCGAAAGGTATGATCCGTGCGGCACAGCCGGCCAGACCGTTCCACCCATATCTCCTGCGGCCCGTTCACCATTATTTCCGTCACCTCGTCATCACCGAGCAGTTCCGTGATGGGACCGTATCCCAGCAGGTCCTGGGCAATGCGGCGGACGAGAGCCTGTCCGCCCCCGGGTGCTTCCTCGCCCCCGGCACAGCATTCGGCCATGAGGGTTCCCACCAGGCTGTACAGTTTTTCCCGCGCATCCCTGTCGCTTCTCGCCCGTTCCAACAAGTTACGATGCGAATCCAGCACGCGTTTCTGGATCATCGGTCCCGCTGCGGCGGCCCGGTCATCCAGGGTGACGTGCAGATCACCATCCCACCTGTATGGTTTGGTCCCAGCCTCAGCCGCGGCATCAGCGACACCTTCCCGCAGCCTGCGCATCAATCCGCTCACGATCATCCCCTCCCCCGCAGTCCGGTCAGCCTCCGGGCCAACCGGTGCCACCAGGAGCTGTTCTCCGCCCGTACCGACACCCCAAAAGCGTCCTCCAGGACCGCATCTGCAGCATTCCGTATGCCGTCCTCGCCTCCACGCATAACCGGTGGCCGGCCCGCACTGACGGCTTCCACCAACACTCCAGTGCTCTCGGGAAAACTCGCCACTACCGGTCGCTGCACGCTGCGCCTCAGATCCGCCTCTCCGACCGGCGCACCATCATAGTGGCGGTTCAGAACCATGCGGACCTCGTCCCCCCATCCGGGCTGCAGCTCCTCCATTGTGCGCAGCGCCACACTGACTCGCCGCGGGCTGCAAACATCGGGCAGCACTGGTGCCAGGATATAGGAAGCAGTCTCCAGAGACCGGTAGCTCACCTCAGAGGCAGGATCGCCCGGCGTGTCTATTACCACCAGATCATAGGCCCGCTGACAGGTCCGCACCACCGGTGCCAGGTTGTGCCAGGGCGCAAGCTCGACCAGTTCCGGCCGTCCGGGAGCACTCAACAGGTGCAGCCCGCTTTCACGATGAACCGCGGCGAACTCACGCACCTGCTCGGGATTCAGGTCCTCACCGTAGGCGGCCAGGTCGATAATCGTCGGCTCCTCCACCAGGTTCAGGTGAACTGCCGCGTCGCCCCCTCCTATGTCCAGATCGACCAGGACCACCTCCAACCCGAGGGCGGAGCGGGCCCGACAGGCCAGGTTAACCGCCACCGTCGTCCGCCCGACGCCCCCCTTTGGACTGAAAACCACCAGGGTCTGGTTCCGCATCAGGGGAAATGTCGAGGATGCACCCACGGGCGCCCGGTCCGATGCCCCATCGTGATCAGGCAGGCCCTGGAGCCAATCCGAGACAGAAACTGCCACGGCATCGAAATCCGACCAACGGCTGACCTCAGCCTCATCCCGCACCAGGAGGAAGCACGCGGCAAATCCCCCCACCTCCGCCAGAAAAGCTGCGACCCTCTCCCTGGAGGCCACACTGACGTCGATCGCCAGCAGTTCACCCTCCTCCTCAGCAGTCAGCGACGACTGCAGGTGCGGAATCACCCTGGATATGTTCAACATATGTCCTCTCTGCAGCTGTCCGAGCAGGGAGAAGTCACCCGAAATCACCGTACAGGGAGTATCAGTATCTCGTCGGCATCTCCCGGAATCATTCACCGAAATCACCCTCCTGGCTGTCAGGTATATCTCCGAAGAGATTGCTGCCGCCCACCCCCGAACCGGAGACATCCCCCGCCTCAGGATTGTGCGGGCTCACGGTGAGGAATATCTCTCCCGTTGCCATGGCATACGCCAGCGACTCTGCCTCGCGCGGCGTCACAGCCAACACTGCCGTCGACGGGGCTTCCCTGGATTCGGGATCCCAGATGCCTCCGAGGCCATCCCGCAGCTGCAGTACCTGCACGGCGGACATGAGGATCCTGCCCACAGCCGGGCCGTGCACCGAGCTCTCGCGGTAATGCACAACATCAACCAGGTTGCCGGGGCGCACCGCGCCGCCCACAGCCGAGCTCGGGGCCGCCGGTACCGACATGGCGCGATAATCTGCATCCACCTGCCACGCCAGCCCGCCCGCCTGACCTCCCGCATCAACCAGGGTTGCAGAGAGCACCTGCTCCCCCGAGAGAATCTCCCTTCTGGCATATTTCCCCACAACCGAGGTCACCTCTCCCATGCTCAGGGGGTGCACGGCGCTCGCCGGCACCTGCTCCACCCGTACCATGTCCTTATGGATGCGCACGTGGGACGGGATATCATCAGCTGCCAACACCACCGGAACCTCTACGCCGGATGGAGCAAGATACAGGTAGCAGACCAGCGCCACCGCAATGCCCACAACCGCACTCAGTATCAAGTATCGGCGCGAAACCCACAAATTGCCATCACCTCCTCCCACAATATGCCAGAGAGGTCCGCGTCATGTCAATACCTGCCGTATACTTGCTAAATTTTCCATCGCGTGATATAAGAAAGAGGGTACAGAAGCGGCCCGGAGAGGAGGGGCTATATGAAAACTCATTTTCGCACGCTGGCGCTGACCATGTGCGCAGTTTCTCTCATTCTGGTCGCCGGATACCCGGCGCTCGCCGTGCAGCCCGGCGACGAAGGACCGGCCGGCACTGATACATGGTATCACGACCTCTGCCACCACTGGTCCCACCACTACATACTGACCCTGTGGAGGGAGGGGATCACAAACGGGTTCCCCTTTCCCATCTTTGATCCGGGAGGAGGCTGGGAGATGGGCTACCAGTTCGAACCCGACAGACCAATGACCCGTGCCAAGCTGCTGTACATGATGAGCAAGCTCTTTCAGCTGCCCCCCGATGAACAGACGCCCAGCCTGTGGCCCGACCTGCATGTGACCCAGACGCTCTACGGCCACCCCGCTTACGGGGAGCTCCGGGCCGCGGCCCTGAAATGGGAGGTGGCGCCCGGGGGCGACTCCCTGAGGCTCTCCGCCACGGGACGGCGGTTCGATGCGGTCGAATTCATCATGGCGGCGCTGAATCTGATGCACTACCCCCAGGAGCTGAGCACGGAAGAGACGGACGATATCCTCGCCGCCTTCGTGGACGAACACCAGATCACCGGCTCAGACCGTCCGCTGGTCGCCGCGGCGGTCGACCTGGGGCTCATCATTGGCTACAACGACGATACACTGAGAATGTACGATACCATGACCCGGGCAGAGGCAGCCACCATCCTGTACCGCAGCTGCCTCATGCGGGTGAAGCCGGCGTATTCAATCTTTCACCCGGATGGCGACGGCTATCGGGAAGTGCTACCCATCGAGGCAGTGGGACTGCGCAATACGGCGGCAGCGGCATGGCAGGTGTCTATCACCAACCGCGACGGGGAAATTATATCTCACCTTCCCGGCACCCACCCACAACCGGGCGAACCCGGTGAGGCGGTCTGGGACGGAACAGACAATTCGGGCTCTCCCCTGGCATGCGGAACGTACTTCGTGGGCGGTTTCGTGCAAAATGCCGACGGGCGGATTTTCGACGCGGTCCGTGTCCCCATTCGGCTGTCCCGCCGCCACCTGCAGTGCGCGGTGGACCCGCCGGTGGCCTCACTCGGCAAGCATTTCCATCTCATGGCTGAAACCAGAGGGGGTGCCGATCACGTGCAGGCCGCGGTCCCCGATGGAACAGACCGGGCCCTTCATCCGGCGGGGCAGAGCGGCGGATGGTCCCTGTGGGAGCGGCAAATACGGGCCTGCGAGGATCATGGATTCTCACCAGGAAGCCACACGTTGGAAGTGAAGGCAAATTACAGCGGTGCAGTCCGGACGGAGACCGTACCCATCGAAATTACTGATCCGGCTGGCTCTGGAGGAGAAGGTGATGAGATTCCGGAGCTGGTGCCGGTGTTGACCCGGTGAACCCCCGGGGCCGGGGCGTAAGAACCCGTCCCGGCCCCGCCGTTTCTCAGTCTCGGCAAAAATCCCGCCGGACCGCCGCCAGCAGCTCCTCGTCGTACAGGCAATCCAGGGCGGTCATGGCCAGGGCAGAAGCTCCCAGCCGCATTCCCTCGCGTCCTTCCTCACTGGCGGAAGCCGCGACAAACTCGGTGCTGTGCCCGGCAACTCCTTCTGGTGCAATAGCCACGTATGGATGTATGGAGGGCACAATCTGGCTGACATTACCCATGTCAGTGGAACCACCCCGCCGGGGCGTGTGGTCCGCCGAAATCCCGAGCACAGACAGGTTCTCGGCGTATGTCTCGGCCAGCGGGTCATTGCATATGAGGTTGGCGTAACGATTGGCGGTCTGCCGGAACTGCACCTCACATCCGGCCCCCCGGGCGGCCCCGCGGGCAGATTCCTTGACCCGCTCAACCACCTCATCCAGGTAGTCTACATCTTCTGCGCGCACATACATACGCACCTGGGCAAAATCCGGGACAATATTGGGTGCGGAACCACCTTCGGTGATCACACCGTGAATGCGGACATCGTCGGTGACGTGCTGGCGCAGGGCATTCCAGGCATTGAAGCTCAGAATCGCCGCATCCAGAGCATTGCGCCCGTGCTCGGGTCCCGATGCGGCGTGAGCTGCCTTGCCGTGATAGGACAGCTCCAGTGCCTCTCGTGCCAGGCTGCTCCCGCGGGGCCTGTGCGCAGTGGAGGGATGGATCATCATGGCACAGTCCACATCGTCAAAGATGTCGTCCTCGGCCAGGAAGACTTTGCCCCCGGCGTTGTCAACCGCGCCCTCCTCCGCGGGTGCTCCGACGACCAGCACCGTGCCGCACGGGGCTCCCTCGCTCTCCATGGCTCTCTTTACCGACGCCCCGGCGAGGACCGCCGCAGCCCCTATTATGTTGTGCCCGCAGGCGTGGCCCATGCCCGGCAGGGCGTCATATTCTGCCAGGATGGCGACCGTGGGGCCGTCTCCCCCGTCGTGCCGGGCAACAAAGGACGTCTCCATGCCGGCGATCTGTCGCGTGACGCTGAAACCGCACTCCTGGAGAAACTCCGTCAACCGCTCGGAGGCAAGTTTTTCCTCAAAGCCGATTTCCGGGTTCTCGTGCATCTGCAGCGCCAGGTCCCATGCTTGGTCTTCCAGCGACTCCACCGCACAGCGAGCGCTCTTTTTGACTTCATCAATTCTGCTCACGCAGGTTCCCTCCTTGTATCTGCTGCTTCTATCCCGGGGCATCTTTTCCCCGGGCGAGTGCATAGTGTGATTGATTCGGTTCGGCCATTTTGCCAGCGCAAGTTTGCAAAACTCCTACATCACCATGTGCCGCTGCAGCGAATTGCGGTCCACGCAATTGGCCAGCGCTGTCTCCCGGTCGATGAGCCCGCGGCGATTGAGGTTGGCAAGGGCAAAATCCATGGTCTGCATACCCGCCGAGCGCCCCGTCTCCAGCACACTGTTCAGCTGGTGCTCGTTCCCCTCGCGGATCAGGTTCCGGGCAGCCGACGTGGACACGAAAACCTCCGCCGCCACCACCCGACCGGAGCGGTCCGCCCGGGGCAGAAGCTGCTGGGCTATAATCCCCTGCAGTGCATCGGCCAGCTGTCCCCGCACCTGATCCTTCAAGGCCTCGGGGAACATATCAATGATGCGGTGGATGGTGAGTGATGCGGTCTGCGTGTGCAGCGACGACAGGACCAGATGTCCCGTCTCTGCCGCCGTAAGCGCAATGCCTACGCTCTCCCGGTCCCGCATCTCGCCGATGAGCAGTACGTCTGGATCGTGTCTGAGGGCATGGCGGAGCGCAGCCGCGAAGGAATTGGTGTCAGTTCCCACCTCGCGCTGCCTGATTATGGCCTGGTCGTGCTCGTGCAGGAACTCGATAGGGTCCTCAATGGTTATGATGTTCACCCCGCGTTCCTCGTTGATGCGACCAACCATCGCCGCGAGGGTAGTCGATTTGCCGCTTCCTGTTGGTCCGGTGACCAACACCATCCCGCGCGGCAGGTGGCACAGATCCTCAACAGACTCCGGAAGACCCAGTGACCCCAACCGGGGGACGGCCCACGGGATCGCGCGGAACACCCCAGCCAGCGAATTCCTCTGCCGCATGATGTTGCCCCGAAAGCGGCTCACGCCGGAGACGGCGTGAGAAAAATCCAGTTCCCATTCCTCCTCGAGCTCCTCCTTCTGATAGGGCTCAAGCACTGAATACAACAGGTCTGCCACATCGTCGGCGCTGAGCTGAGGGTAATCCTCCAGCGGTCGGAGATGGCCGTGCACCCGGACCATGGGCGAAAGCCCCGGCGTCAGGTGCAGGTCGGAACCTTCAACCTCCACTGCAGCCTCCAGTATCTCATCGAGATCGTATGTCTTGCTCATAACACCACCCTCATTATTTCTTCCAGCGACGTTATACCATCGAGAAGCTTCTGTAGACCATCCTGGCGCAGGGTAGTCATGCCCGCCGCGGTCGCAGCCTTCTTGATCTCACTCGCCGAACGTCTCTCCAGTGTCAGCCGCTGGATTTCGTCGTCCACAAAGAGAATTTCGTACAGACCAATGCGGCCGCGATAGCCGGTGAAGCTGCAGTTCGAACACCCACCATCCTTGGCCCGGTAAAGGAGGACACTATCCTCCCCGGAGCCCTCGGCCAGACCTACCAGACCCTCTATTTCTCCCGCATCCATCTCATACGCTTCCCGGCAGTGACTGCACAGGCGCCGGGCCAGTCGCTGCGCCACCACGCACACCAGGGACGAGGCGGTGAGGTACGGCTCCACATCCATCTCCGTGAGGCGGCTCACCGCGCCCGCGGCATCATTGGTGTGCAGCGTGGCGAATACCAGGTGTCCGGTCAGTGCCGACTCGATGGCTATGCGCGCGGTCTCCTTGTCCCGGATCTCTCCCACCATAATTATGTCCGGATCGCAGCGCAGGATGGATCGCAGGCCAGAAGCGAAGGTCAGACCAGCCTGCGGGTTGATCTGAACCTGGTTGATCTCGTCCATACGACGTTCTACGGGATCCTCAACCGTGATCACGTTGTTTGTGACACTGTCCACCGCCTGGAGGCTGGCGTACAGCGTGGTGGACTTGCCGCTCCCGGTCGGGCCTGTAACCAGGATGAAACCGTACGGGAGGTCGATTGCCTCCTGAAAATCATCCAGGACCCCGGGGGGCATGCCCATCTCTTCCAGGGTGAACAGACGGTCCCCCCGGTCGAGCAGACGGAGGGTGAGGCGCTCCCCGAAACTGGTGGGCAGCGACGCCACCCGTACGTCGATGGCCCGGCCCTCAATATTGAGGGTCATCCTGCCGTCCTGCGGCAGCCGGCGCTCGGCTATGTCCATGCTGGCCATGATCTTTATGCGCGATATCAGCGAGGCGTGCATGCGCCGCGGCGGGTGCATGACATCGTGCAGCACCCCGTCGATGCGGAACCGTATGCGCATGGACCGCTCGTGCGCCTCGATGTGTATGTCACTGGCCTCGTCCCGCACGGCCTGGGTCAGGATCATGTTCGCCAGCTGCACCGCCGGACGCTGGACGTCGTCGGCTTCCGGATCAACCACTTCATCCTCCGCCGGCTCGCCTTCGAGATCCTCTTCCTCCGCCGCCGCCGTCACGTCCATGCTGCTGTGGGCATACCGCTCGATGAAGCGGTCCAGGTCGGTGTCGGTGACCACAATTGGCTCTATATCAAAACCCGTCAGGGCGCGCAGGTCGTCCAGGGCCACAATATCGGTGGGATAACGCATGGCCACCACCAGCTTGCGGTCCCGGAAAGCGACGGGCAGTGCCCTGTATTTCTGGGCATCTTTGGCCGAAAGCGTGGCGGTGGCTGCCGGGTCTATAGGGTATTCCTCGAGCGTGACCCAGGGCACCCCGGCCTGCTCGGCCACAGCCCGGGCTATATCCTCCTCTGTACAGGCCCCCTGCTCCACGAGGACCTTGCCGAGAAGTTCCTTATCCACGCCCTGTGCGCGTTGATCGGTCAGCGCCTCGCGCAGCTGGTCCTCCGTGATGACGCCTGCCTCCACCAATCTGCGGCCCAGGAAGTTGCGTCGGAGTTTTCTGTCCATGCAGTAGCCTCACCTTTCAGCGCCGCGCACTCTTCCCAATGTGTCATTGCCCCTAGCTTATTCTCCAGCACCTCCTCCCCCTCCTCCCCGGTCCGGGAAGGGTACCGGGCGGGTCCCGACGAAACATGAGGAAGTACCGGTGGGAGGTTTGACATATGCAGACTTACTACATCACTTTTTTCGCCGCGGCGGGTGCAGTCTGGGGAAGCTTCTGCAACATGCTGATTCACCGGATTCCCGCCGGCAAACCCTTGAGCGGGCGGAGCAGGTGTCCAGACTGCGGTTCACAGCTGTCAGCAGCTGATCTGATCCCTCTGCTGAGCTATATCGTACTGCTGGGCCGCTGCCGCCACTGCCGGGGAAAAGTAGCCCCGCGCTACTTCGCAGTGGAGGCAGCAATGGTGGTCCTCTTCGTGGCCACCTACCTGCACCTCGGCCTTGATCTGGCTGCGGTCGCCGTGTACCTCGCATACGGCACCTGCTGCGTGCTGGTGGCCTTCATTGATTTTCGCCACACCATCATCCCGAACGTCGTGGTCCTTCCGGCGCTGGGAGTCGCGGCTCTTTCAGCCGCCCTGCAGCTTGACCCGTTCGGACCTGCCCCGACCCGGGCCGCGCTGGGCGCGGTCCTCGGAGCCGGCCTGTTTTTCGTCCTGCTGCTGGCCACCCGTGGGGCGGGGATGGGCATGGGTGACGTGAAGCTGGGAGCATTCATGGGAACCGCACTCGGACCACTTCCCCTCGTCCCGGCTATTCTCATAGGGTCAGTTGCTGCGCTGCTTTTCTCCGGGGCAGTCATGCTGCTGTTTAACCGCGATCTCCGCCGTATCGAGGGAGTGAGAATTGACCTCGATTCCGAGGAGCCGGAGATAACCCAGCGCATCCTCGGCATGACCATCATAAACGGGCGACCGGCCGTGCCGTTCGGCCCGTTTCTCTCGTTTGGTTTTCTACTGGTTCTGTTCTGGGGAGATGAGATCCTCAGCTGGTGGCTGGGATGACGGAACACGATTGGATTCAGGAGATGCGCCCCGCCGCACCGCAGGCATTGCAGTCTTGCCTGCCGGTCGTCACCTCCCGCGCAGGCCTATCTCCCATCAGTTGAATTCGTCCAGCAGGCTCTGCAGGAGCTGAATGTTATCCGGGGTCTCCTCCACCCACAACACGTACCACGGGTCATCATCATCCCCCGTCAGATTCTCAGAGATGCGCATGCTCCGCTCCGAGAGGCCCGACAGACGCGCCAGCAGGCCCCGCTTGCCCATCAGCTCTTCCCTTGCCCCCTCACCCCTCGCGGAATCGAGGGGCATACGGACTGAGCTGCGCCTGCTGTCGATGTCCGCGAGCACCGCACGAACGTGATCCTCCAGGTGCGGCGGGCAAATCACGATCATCTCATGGGCAATATCGGAATCCGGATAATCAAAGGGCCGAGTGGTCACTCCCTCGAGATCCATGCTCCCGAGAATCCCCCCGGCATCGTCTACCGACAGATGTTCGAGAGAGTAGGTGAAGACGACCTCTCTGTGTGACGGGGGACCGTCGAAGCTCCGGACCAGTTCGGCCACCTCTTCCCACCTGTTCAGGATCTCCTCATCGAAAACCACCAGCGTCAGCCCGTAGTAGAAGTATCGTTCGAGATCTATTCCGATTTCCTCGAGCAAATCCACCGCCCGGTCCGGCGTTATGTACTGGAGTGTCAGCATCTGGTAGTCCAGCGACATCTGGTTACCCCGCACGTCCGCGGTCATCATCACGTCCCGCAGCCGGGCATGAGCATCCTCTGTGCCTCTCACCCACATGACGTAGGCATTTGTGGGAAATATGACAGTCTGAACGTCAATGCCCAGCGTACCGACGAGATCCTGGATCACCCGGGCCGGCACGTGTTCTGTGCTATAGCGCCTGATGACGCGGGGCTCCTCCTCCGGCTCCTCCTCAATATCCTCCTCCTCGAGCATCCGCGGCAGGCGGAACGGATCGCCGGGATAACTCGAGGCAGTTGCCGGGCTGGTTGAGTACCCTCCCCCGGCCAGCGCACTCAGGACCGGAACACCGAGCACAATGAAGAAAAGGCAGAGCGCTACCGTCCTGGCCCGCGCCATATGCCTGAATCTTGATTCCTCCCTTGCTCCCTTCATCGACGAACCACACTCCCTACTCATCGGTCGCGAAAAAGACACTGCAGCGAACGGATATGCTGAGCACCGGGGGGCTCCCCTGGGCTGAACCCATACGGAGTTCTTCTATGCGAAATGCCCGGTCGGCCTCGATCAGGTACCGCGTCAGGTCAAGCATGTCGGTGTAGTGGCCTTCAAAGGAAAGCTCCAGCGGCATCTGCACGTATTGTTCATCATCGATCCGATCTGCGAACCGAATGGATATGAAGCCAATTCCCGCATCATCCGCCCAGGACTGAATGTCCGATATGATCTCGCTTTCCCCCGGCCGGGGAGGCACCATCCGTTCCATGCTCTGCAGGGCTTTTTCCATCGCCTCTTCCCTCTCCGCCAGGTCCAGCCGGCTTTTGAGCTGCGCCTCCGCCTCCTCCACTTCTTTCTCTTCATCAATGAGCCAGCGACGGGCATCGGCCATCGCACCATACTGCTGGTAATTGGCAAAGGCCAGTCCACAAATAACGAGAGCGCCAACGACCAGGACTATCTTTGTGCTCCGCAGGCTCAGTACCTCCGTATCAATCGTAATCACCCACCTCTGGCGGCTGGAAATCCTCACCCGGCAAAAGCTGCGAGCTTACCTCGAACTCCACCAGAAGGAATCGGTCCTGTGTCTCTTCGATCGAGAAAGCGCAACGTACATCGTCCAACCCCGGCATACCCTTCAGGGTATCGAGCCAGTCCGCGGTATCAGGATGCTCGTACGTGTATCCCCGCAGCATCACCTGTCCCGGCTCTTCCTCACCTTCCTCGCCCGCTTCCCCGACCACCATGCGGAGGTCAGTGAGCCACACGTGTTCGGGGATCTTATCTCCCATGCTCCGCATGATCCGGGTCCATTGTGGCGGTGCACCCATGACCCGCTGCAGGAGTGCGGCGCGCTCCCGCACGCGCGCATCCAGGACGACGTACGGCTCATGTTCCTGCACTGAAACCTCCACGGCCTCCCTGTGTTCCTGCACCGAATCCGCCTGCCGGCGCAGCTGAGCGGTCTGATAGCGTAGCACCAGATTGCCCAGGAGCATAATCACCACCAGTACCGCAACCCCGATACCTATGTAAAGCTGTTGACGGGCCATCCTCCGGGCCTTCTTTATTTCCGGCGGCAGCAGGTTCACGCGGATCACTGTGATCCCTCCTCAATGGCCCGGTGAGCCAGCCCGATACCCACAGCAAAGTCAGCTGCCTCACTTTCCCAGTCGACAGTCCGGTCCCGGACCGAAGCTATGCGCTCCAGGGGATCGAGAGATCTGACCGGCATGTCCAGGGCATCCTCCAGGATCTCGCGAATCCCGGGGACGCGCGAACCACACCCGCTGAGGATTAACGCATCGACGCCCTCGACGTAGCTCTGGGTGAGGTAGTAATTCACTGAGGTGTTTATTTCCTGTGCCAGCTCGCGTCCCCACGGCTCCAGGGTCTCGCGGTCGATACAACTGTCGGAAAGCAGGGTCCGCTGATCCGCCTCACCCTCATGCTGCAGCTCAGCCATGAGAGCGGCGAGGCCGACCGGTGAAACCCGGGCAAATACCGGCAGCCCCTCGGAGACGACCAGCAGGCTGGTGACCCCACTGGCCACATCAGCGAGGATGATGGTACCGGTGAGGTTTCGCTCCGGGAGGTTCCGGGCCAGCGCGAGCGGTGAGGAGTCCACGACCAGCGGCCGCAGCCCGCCGTCCGCAAGAGAATCGAGAGTCCTCTGCAGCTGCTCCCGCCGTACCGCCACCAGAAGGAGCTCGTAGTGCTCTTCCGAGCTCTCCCCGGTCGTCTCGTCCAGCACGGCAAAGTCCATGACCAGCTGCTCCAGCGGAATGGGCAGGTAGTCTCCTGCCTGCAGCCGGAGGGCGTCTTCCAGGTTCTCACGGGGAACATGAGGAAAGGTGATCGAGCGCATGAACATGCCCTGGTTGGCCACCCCGACCACCACATTGCGGGTTGAAAAACCCGCCGCGGACCACAACCTGTGCAGGGCATCCGATACTTCCTCCACTTCTTCCACCACACCGGCCACCACCGCGCCGTGCGGCAGCTCGCAGCGGCCGGCGGCTGTCAAACGCACTCCACCACCGGCGCGGCCCAGCTGGACCGCCCGCACAGCCCCTGAATCTATCTCCAATCCTACTGCCCGCACCCTGCTGCCTGAAAGCATCAGCGCCATCATCTCCTCGTCCTCATCAACAACCAGCATCCACCGTTGTATGTATCGTAAGAAGGCCCCGCCTAGCTGAGCCGCCCGACGGTGAAATAATCACCCGATCTGCGTTATGACCGTAAATAGCGGGAGATAAAGGGCAATGACCATGACGGCAACCATGCCACCGACCACTATGATCAGTATCGGCTCGATCAGCGAGGTCAGGCCGCGCGTCATGGTGTCAACCTCCATCTCGTAGAATTCCGCCACCCGGTTGAGAAGGTTCGGCAACTCCCCCGTCTCCTCACCGATGGCCACCATCATAGTCACCATGGGCGGAAACAGAGCATTCTCGCGGAGCGGTTCCGTCAGGCTCTCTCCCTGTTGAACTCGCTCCCCGGCTGCCTCCACCGATTCCTCCATCTGGATGCTGCCCGAAGTGGGCCCCGCCGTCTCCAGGGCCTCCAGTATCTGTATGCCGCCTCCCAGCAGGGTCGCCAGTGTCCGGCAGAATCGGGCCAGCGTGATCTTCTGAAACAGCGCCCCGAACACCGGAAGTTGAAACCGCATCCGGTCCCAGCCCCGCTTCCCCCGCTCGGAACGCATGTAGCTGCGGAAACCGAAGCCCACAACCAGTGCGGCCACCAGGTACAGGTACCAGACGGTACGCAGCGAATTGCTGAAGGTTATGATAATATGGGTCGGCAGGGGAAGGGCCACGCCCTCAGGAAACATATCCACAAATATCGGGACGATAAAGAACATCATTGCCAGAAGAATGACTGTGGCGAAGGCAACCACCGCCACCGGGTATATGGTAGCACTCCGGATATTGTCACGCAGCGACTTGTCCTTGTCGGTCTGTTCCGCGAGGCGGCCAAGTACATCAACCAGGTTTCCGCCCACTTCCCCGGCGCGAATCATGTCCGTGTACATATCAGAGAAAACCTGTGGGTAGTCCTTCATTGCCTCAGAGAGGCCGGAACCTGCCTCGACGCTGTCAGCAATCTCAGCGACTACCTTTTTCAGGGTCGGATTGGAGGACTGCTCACCCAGTGCATACAGCGCCCGGATCAAGGGTATACCGGCATTGAGCATGGAGGCAAGCTGCCGGGTGAAGAGCCCGAGGTCACCCAGGCTGACGGGCTTTTCGTACTGAAGCAGGTCAGAAAACAGCGAGCGGCGGACAGGCTGCAGCTTCACCGGGGTGTATCCCATCCTGCGCACTTTCTCAGCGGCGGCAACCTCACTGCTGGCATCGACGTCACCGCTCACCGCGGCACCAGCCTCATCGATTGCCTCATAGACGTAAGATGGCACGTGCACACCCTCCCATCCAGGTTCAGTTGGTCCCGGGATGAATCGCTTCGGACGTGAGACGGGGCAACGCCTCATCAGGAAGAACGGCCGGCACTTCCGGCAGGATTCGACATCCTTCCCTGCAGAGATTATTCTCGACGCGGGCGGAAATTCCTTCAAG
>Ga0207421_10005285_pt1 | contig 14524 bp, 15 predicted proteins | sample SodLakKL_010_SED_4_FD_187542 | JGI IMG/M metagenome (GOLD analysis project Ga0207421, IMG submission 187542) | Alkaline sediment microbial communities from Lake Tanatar, Kulunda Steppe, Russia - 8KL_010_SED (SPAdes) (version 2) | ecosystem: Environmental > Aquatic > Non-marine Saline and...
AACCTTAAAAAGTGTTAACGATGTATTGAAAGATATTCGGCATTAAAATGTCCACGCTTTTTAGGGCCTAAAGTGTCCACGATGTCTTGGGAGTTATCAGTTTTTGCTTAGCGTGCCTGACTGAAAGTGAGACTAAGAGAGGTTTTAACCATGAAAATAGATGTTGATAGATTGAGCATAAAGAATAAAGATATAGCTCTCTATGGTGCAGGAGGTAAAACGGGTAGAAGCGTGGCGGAGTTCCTCTCCAGCCTCGGCTGTAGACTGTATTTATATGATGACAGGGATTTATCCGAGCTGGAAGATACCCTCCGATCATATAATATGGATGAAGGTAAGATCAGCTGGATTGAAAAGAAAAAAGACCTGCTCCAGGCAGAGGTGATAATTACAAGCCCCGGCGTCTCACTGCACAGAGAGATTTTTCGTCAGGCGGGGAGACAGGGGATATCGATTTTGAGTGAAATTGAACTGGCTTATAATTTCTTTGATAGATATCTGATAGCCATTACCGGCACAAACGGCAAAACCACAACAGTTTCTCTTGCGGGCCAGATGCTGAATAGAGGTCTTGAGTCCCGGGAGGTCGTCACCGCCGGTAATATAGGAAAACCCCTGCTGGAAGCTATGGCAGAATCCTCTGCTGATGCCATCATGGTGGTGGAAGTGAGCTCATTTCAGCTGGCAGCGATAAAAAATTTTCGCCCCGAAATTGCCGCACTGCTGAATTTTGCCCCTGACCACCTTGACTGGCATAAAAACCTGCAGAACTATCGCAGGGCCAAGCAGAATATTTTCACAAATCAATCTGAAGATGATATGGCACTGATAGATATTGACAGCGAGAAGACCATAGAGATGGCCGAAACATCTCAGGCACAGATCGTAAAGATAGGCACATCCGCTGATAAGTCCGATATACTGGTCGATGGGGATATTTTTGCCAGATCCGGAGAAGCTAATAGTGATAAGAAAAAGCTGGTTGAAGGATCTTCGGCCAAGATGATAGGCGGTCACAACCTGAAAAATATAGCTTTTGCAGCCGCGATCGCCCGGGAGATGGAGGTGGACAGTAAAGTTATAAGAGAGGTCATTTGCGATTTTTCCCCTCCCCCCCACAGGATGCAGGAAGTATACAGGGATGATAATATTTTAATCATAGATGATTCCAAGGCTACCAACCCTCATGCAGCCTGCTCTGCCCTGAGCTCCCTTCCTCAAGATTTGCATAAGGTTATTATTGCAGGGGGGCAGGACAGGGGAGTAAACCTCAATTCGCTGGCCGCAGAGATCAGCTCCCGGGTTTCGGGTGCCGTTCTGCTGGGCGAGATAGCTGATAAGCTTGAGAGCAAACTTGAGGATTATGGTTTTCAGAACTGCTCTAAAGTCAATGATATGAAACAGGCGGTAAAAGAGTCCCTGGAGATGACCGGGGGGGAAGGTATTATTATTCTATCCCCCGGTGCACCCAGCTGGGACATGTATAAAAGCTACAAAGAAAGAGGAAGTATATTCCAGAAATATGCCGGTAAATTTTTAGGAGTGGAGATTTAACCATTACCACAGAATATGTGAGGCGGTGTGATCTTTATGAAAGCATCCCCTTCCCAGGAGACGGAACAAAAAAAATCCACCGTCGACAGAGGACTTCTGGTCACAGTGCTCATTTTGGTGAGCATAGGTCTCCTGATGATATTGAGTGCCAGCTCCATAAGGGCGATCCAGGATTACAATGATGCCTATTTTTTCTTTCGCAGACAGCTCAGCTTTGCCGGCATAGGTTTGCTCTGCATGCTGTTTTTCTCCAGGATTGATTATCATAATTATCTAAAACACTCTCGTAAAATTGTTCTTATTGCACTTTTTCTGCTCATAATTGTTTTAATACCGGGAGTGGGACAGACCGCGGGCGGCTCCCGCCGCTGGCTGGATCTGGGATTTTTCAACTTTCAGACTTCAGAATTTGCCAAACTGGCTGTGGCTATCTATGTGAGTTCATTTATTTCCAGAAAGGATGATCGAATAAAGACTCTAGTCCGGGGAGTAATCCCCCCCATGATAGTGGTGAGCAGCATGTTCCTGCTCATAGCCCTCCAACCCGATTTCGGCACGGCTTTCACCATATTTGCTGCGGCCATTTTAATGCTCATTGTGGGAGGAATAAGAATATTTCATCTCGGTGTGGTCGGAATGCCGGTTGTTCTATTTATGTTTTATTATATAACAAGTGCCACTTACAGGATGAACAGGGTGCTGACATTTTTTGATCCCTGGCGGGACCCCAAAGGTTCGGGCTATCACATAATTCAATCACTTATGGCCCTGGGAACAGGGGGGCTGCTGGGAGTGGGGCCGGGTAACAGCAGACAGAAATTTCTGTACCTGCCAGAACCCGGCACGGATTTTATCTTTGCCATAATAGGAGAGGAGATGGGGCTTCTGGGGGCCGCTGCTGTTATTATGCTTTTCGGATATCTGGCCTACAGGGGTATAAGAATTTCGCTCGATGCCCCCGATGTTTTTGGCAGCCTGCTCGCTTCCGGTCTGATAATAATAATAGTCATACAGGCCTTTATAAATATAGCCGCGGTGACAAATATTATGCCTGTTACAGGAATAACACTTCCCTTTATCAGCTATGGGGGGAGTTCGCTTCTGATGATGATGACTGCGGCCGGAATTCTCCTGAATATTTCAAGACACGGGATAAAAAGAGAGGATAAATAATGAAACTATTGTTAACATGTGGGGGCACAGGCGGCCACATATCTCCTGCACTGTCTGTGGCTGAACTGTGGAAACAAAAGGGAGGAGATGTTCTCATTGCCGGCAATTTTGAGGAGGTCGGCAGAGATCTGATAGATTCTGAAGAATACAGAATTAGATCAATTCCAGCTGCTCCGCTGCCCAGAAGGCTTTCGATCAGACTGCTTAAATCTCTGGGTGTGAATCTGACCGGTATGTGGAGGGCCAGAAAAATCATAAAAAAATTTGAACCACATGTGGTACTGGGCACCGGTGGTTATGCTTCCGGAGCTGTGGTTTTAACAGCGAGTCTTCTGGGCTATCCTGCTGCCATTCATGAGCAGAACTCTTATCCCGGGCTGGCCAACAGACTTCTGGCCCGCCATTCAGATTTAATTGCCATCAGCTACAGTGAGAGCAAAAAATATTTCAAAGATAAATTTCGAAAAAGAATAGAGCATACCGGTAATCCAATCCGACAATCGATAACTGAGGTCGACAGGCATGAAGCCCGGGACAAATTGAACATTCCTCAGTCAAACTTCGCTGTTCTTGTTATGGGGGGAAGTCAGGGGGCAGCGGTAATTAACAAAGCTTTGATCTCCGCTTATGAAAAGTTAACATCACTGGATGATTTTTATGCAATTCATATCACGGGCAAAAATAATTATGAGTATATGATAGAGAAAGCCGGTAAAAATCTATCATCTTCAGCTCGAAGGAAGATTGAATTTATTTCATTCTGTGATGAGATGGAATATCCTCTGGCTGCAGCTGATCTATTTGTGGGCAGGGCAGGGGCAACTACTCTGGCTGAGATAACCGCCTCTTCACTTCCGGCAATATTAATTCCCTATCCTCATGCAGCTGCCGACCATCAGCTGCAAAATGCCAGGGTTCTGTCCGAGTGTGGGGCTGCTTCTCTTCTGGAGGAGTCCAGCCTCAGCCCCGGGAGTATCGAGGATGAAATAAGCTATCTTTACCACAATGAGAAACTGCTGCAGCAGATGTCACTGCACAGCGGAGAGCTTGGATTTCCCCGGGCAGCAGAAAATATTGTTCGGCTGCTGCAAAATTTAGCCGAAGGAGAAGAAAGCTATGGCGATATCCGAAATTGATTCACTGCAGGATAAAAAGGTCCATTTTATAGGTGTCGGGGGTATCTCCATGAGTGCCCTGGCCGCCATGCATTTAAAATCAGGGGGTGAGGTTACCGGATCCGATATAAAGGCAGGTGAGCGCCTTGAATGGATTCGTGAACTGGGAGGAGCTGTAAAATGTGGGCATTCACCGGAAAACATAAAAGATCAGGATCTTGTAGTTGTCTCCTCAGCCATCCCGGAGGATAATATCGAGCTGCAGAAAGCCAGAAAAATGAACAAGAAAGTTATCAGCAGGGCTGAATTTCTGGCAAAATTAACAGCGGATAACAGTCTGATAGCCGTCACGGGCACACACGGCAAAACCACAACCACCGCCATGCTCACGGAGATATTTCTGCAGGCTGAAAGAGATCCCTCAGTGATGATAGGAGGTGAGCTGAACGGGATCAGCGGCAACCACCTTCAGGGCCGGGGAGATTATTTTCTCATAGAGGCAGATGAGAGTGACGGTTCACTGATAAATTATAATCCCTGGCTGGGAATAATTACAAATATGGAAGAAGAGCACCTTGATTTTTATGAAGACAGCAGTAAACTCATCAAGACCATGGTAGAATTTTCCCGGCGGATAAGAGATGACGGTCATATCATCCTCTGCAGTGATGATCCGGTGATAAAAACCTCTCTCCTGCCGGTTTTGCGGGAGATAGAGGACCTTACAATTCACAGTTATGGAATCAACTCGGGTGACTATCAGGCCGAGAGAATTAAAATCGACGGATTTAAAAGCAGTTACAGCTTTATCACTCCGGCAAGGGAGAGATATGAGATAGATGTTAATTCTCCGGGCCGGCACAATGTGCTGAATTCACTGGCTGCTGTCATATCTGCCAGAATTGCCGGCATTGGCTGGCAGAATATAATAACCGCTCTTGGCGAATTTTCAGGTGTTAAAAGAAGGTTTGAAGAAAAAGGCAGTGTGAACGATATCAGAGTTATAGATGACTATGCTCATCATCCCTCAGAAATTCTTGCCACATACCATACCGCCGATAAGGCCCGTAATTCCAGAATAGTTACTGTATTTCAGCCACATCGTTTTACCAGAACTGCAGCTCTCTGGGATCAGTTCGCAGATGTTTTGAGCAGAATTGATAATCTATGGCTATGTGATATCTACCCGGCCAACCAGGAGGCCATACCGGGAGTTAATTCCCGCGATCTCGTCCGGGATATTCGACAGTTCAGCGGGTCCTGTAATACCGGGGTTAAATATGCCGGAGACATTCAGAGCGCTTTTAAGAAACTCAGAAATTTCGTTGAACCCGGTGATCTCGTACTCACGCTGGGGGCCGGGGATGTTTATAAAGTTGGAGAGTGGCTTTTGAGCTCTCTGAGAGAAAATGACTGTGAATAAGCTTTTGATCGGCGTTATGCTGGCTGCACTCATAGCGGGTTTTTTTCTTGCTTCTCCGCTATTCCAGGTGGAGAAGATAGAGATCAGCGGCTTTGATGAAAGGGCATTAGAAGTGGCTGAATACCCCGGTGATAATATCTTTAACCTGGAGAATATTGATGATCTGATAGAAGAGCTCAAAGAAGACCCTTATATTAATTCTGTAGATATAGACAGAGATCTACCTGATACTGTAATATTAAATATAACATATGAAAGACCTGAAGCGGCACTTTTTATCAATAATGGGTATACCGTCTTTAACAGGTATTTTGAAATAATAGATTTTGAGCTGGAGGAAAATAAATATGAAGTGCCCGTTCTGGTCAATCTTCCCTATCGTTTTGAGAGTGAAGAGATAGTCATACCGCATCAGGCTGTAAAGATTGTTGAGCACTTTGAACATCTTGAGGATGGTTTATTAAGGAGCATCGATATCGTTGATTTTCAGGGTGAAATGATAGAGATGGAGATTGAAGATGGAGGGGAGATCCTGCTGGGATTTGCTGAAGATATCGAACAGAAATTTTTTGTTCTGAATTCCCTCTGGCGTGAACAGGAGGATGTTTTTTTCGAGATGGACTATATAGACCTGACCGCCCCTGATAGACCTGTGCTCAGAGATTAGCTTTCAGATATACTTAACAATTAAGGCTAAAGTTCCGGGCAAAATAAAAAAGGATTATACAGGTATCTATTGAATTTTATAAAGAGGGCTATTGTTTAGAGAGGAGAAGGGAGGGAGAGTATTTGGATAATAGCGGATACATAGCGGCTCTGGATGTTGGCACCAAAAAGATCTGCTCTTTGATTGCCGGTGTGACTTCGGAAGAGGATTTAGAAATCATAGGAGTTGGTCTTTCTCCCTCAAACGGTCTGCGCAAGGGGATAGTGGTGGATATCGAAGAGGCCTCCCATTCCATTAGATCTGCCCTGCTCGGTGCGGAGAAGATGGCGGGAGTTGAAATTGATTCTGCTTTTGTGGGTATAGCCGGCTCACATATTAATTCCAGGAACAGCCACGGAGTCGTAGCTGTTACCGGCCAGGAGAGGGAGATCAACAGACAGGATATCGACAGGGTGATGGAAGCAGCCCGGGAAATTACACTGGGACAGGGAAAGGAAGTCATACATGTTCTTCCCCGGGAGTTCATAGTAGATGGCACCGGAGGGATTAAGCATCCCCAGGGGATGTCCGGCATGCGCCTGGAAGTTGAAACGCACATTGTGACAGGAGCTACGACCTCGGTGGAAAATCTGGTGAAAAGCGTGAGAAGAGCTGGAGTTGAGGTGGAGGATCTCGTTCTCGATCAGCTGGCTTCCAGTGAAGCAGTTCTGACAGATGATGAAAAGGAGCTGGGGGTTGCTCTGGTTGATATCGGGGGAGGCACCACAGATTTTATCGTCTTTCACGAGGGGAATATAGCCTATACTTCAGTCCTGCCTGTGGGCGGAGACCATGTCAGCAATGATATTGCGGTTGGCCTCAAAACTCCGATCTCCGAAGCAGAGAGGGCGAAGATTAAATTCGGAGCTGCTTCTATTGATTCGGTGGAGCAGAATGATAAAATTGAGGTCATGAGTGCCAGCGGCCGGAAAAAAAAGAAGATCTCCAGAAAATATCTTTGCCGGGTTATTCAGCCGCGGATGGAAGAGCTTTTTACACTCATCAGAAAAGAGATGGAAAGCTCCGGTCCCAGAGAGCAGGTCCCCGCAGGGCTGGTATTGACAGGAGGAGCTTCTATGCTGGAGGGAAGCTGTGAGCTCGCCGCAGATGTGGTGGATATTCCCGTGAGAAGAGGAGAACCCGATTATATCGATAGCCTCTCAGAGATAGTTGAAAACCCGGTATATACCCGCAGAGAAGGACAGATTCCAAAGGCTGTATATTCCACATCGGTGGGGCTTTTGCTATATGCCCTGAACTATACTTCAGCAGGTAAGAGAAGGGTGAAAAGCAGGGAGCGAAGCAGATCGGAGATAGTGAATGGCTTTTTCCAGAGAATAAAAAGTTTTTTCGATGATTTTTTCTAAAAGTTAATTAATTTTGAGAGGGGGAGTTAGAAAGTGTTTGATATAGGCACTGAAACCGAGAATTTTGCCGACATAAAGGTTGTTGGTGTTGGCGGTGGCGGCAATAATGCCGTCAATAGAATGATTTCAGAGGGTCTCGATGGTGTTGAATTTATAGCCATCAATACCGATGCACAGGTTCTGATGGAGTCCAATGCCGGTGTGACAATAAGAATAGGTGAGCAGATAACTCAGGGGCTGGGAGCAGGATCTGACCCCGCTGTGGGACGGGAAGCCGCCGAGCAGAATAAAGATGAAATTGCTGAATCCCTATCAGGTTCTGATATGGTCTTTATAACTGCAGGTATGGGCGGTGGTACAGGCACAGGAGCCTCGCCTATAGTGGCAAAGGCGGCCAAAGAACAGGGAGCTCTGACCGTGGGTGTAGTCACCAAGCCTTTCTCTGTAGAGGGGACAAAGAGGATGGAAAATGCCCTGGAGGGGATCCATGATCTAAAAGAAGAGGTAGATACACTTATAGTCATCCCCAATGACAGACTGCTGGAAGTTGCGGAAAAGAAAACCAGCCTGATGGAGGCCTTTAAAATAGCAGATAATGTCCTGCGCCAGGGTGTGCAGGGAATCTCCGATCTGATCACCATAACCGGAATCATCAATCTGGATTTCGGCGATGTGAAGACGATAATGAAGGATGCGGGAACAGCGTTAATGGGAATAGGCAGAGCCCGGGGTGAGGAAAGAGCGGAGGAAGCTGCCCGGCAGGCCATTGAATCCCCTCTTCTGGAAGCTTCAGTGGACGGAGCACAGGGTGTGCTTTTAAATATCACCGGGGGTGATGATCTGGGCATACATGAAGCTTATGATTCCGCCAAGATCGTCAAAGATGTTTCCGATCCTGATGCCAATATAATACTGGGAGCTGTGATTGATGAGGAGATGGAAGAAGATGTAATGGTCACAGTAATCGCCACCGGTTTTGACAAAGAAGGAAAACCACAGCAGTCATCAGGTGATAGGGGCAGAGAGCTTGAGGGAGAAGATGAAATGACCTCCCAGGTTGAGCTCGACTCCTTTGATGAAGATGATCTTGATGTACCCGCTTTTCTGAGGAAAAACAGCGATTGATGTGTTCAGTTTAAAGCGGGCGGAATCCATCGATTATTTTTATTCGGAGGAGTTTGGGGCCCTGGGTGTTAGGGCGATACTGTCCGGGCGCTCTGACAGTTATGGCTGTGAGAATGAATTCCTGAACTCCCTGTATAAACACTTAAATATCTCTGCCGGTTCTATAATACAGCCCAGACAGGTTCACAGCTCGGCCGTATTTATGATCAAAGACCGGGGAGTTTATCAGAGTAGATTTCCCATCCCGGCCGATGCCGTAATAGCCTCCGAGAAAGACCAGATTCCCCAGTGTTTATACGCTGACTGTGTTCCAGTATATTTTTATCATCCCGGCAGTGGAATTAGGGCCCTGGCCCATTCGGGCTGGCGGGGAACAAGCCGGGGAATAGTGAAAAATGTTCTGCGCAATCTGCGGACTCACTTTTCCCTGAAACCCGGAGATATTCATGTGGCTATCGGCCCATCAATAAGCCAGAGAAATTATGAAGTCGATAGAGAAGTATTTATGGCTTTTTGGTCCAGACAGCCTGAACTGATGGAGGATCACAGGCAGGACATTTTTCTTGCACATTCTCACAGCAGCAAATACTGGCTCGATCTGAAGAGGGCCAATTACTATCTGCTCATATCTGCCGGCTGCAGTCCTGAGAGAATATACATTTCCGATATCTGTACATATTCTCATCCCGAACTTTATTCATATCGCCGGGAGGGTGAGCAGGCGGGAAGGATGGCCGGCCTTCTCATATCCGGTAACGGTGAGGATAGTGAAATGTGATGAAAATGAGGAAGAGATCTTTTATCATAGCAGCTTTGCTTATCTCATTGATGATCATCTGGTACTGGCACAATAACCGCGTGCAGCTGCAGATGACCACGTATGGGGAGCTGGTGGTCGATACAGAAGGATATGGTATGGTGATTCGAGAAGAAGAGGTATTTTATTCCTCACATGAGGGTGAGATCTCACTGCAGAGATCTGAAGGTGAAAGAGTCAGCTACGGTGAAAATGTGGCTAAAATATCATCGGAAGCTGAGCAGATATCGATTTATGCCAGAAAGCCGGGGATATTGAGCTATGCTGTTGATGGCCTTGAAGGGGTATTGAGCAGTGAGAATCTGACAGAAGATGAGGTGCAGGGGTTAAAGGAAAAATCCAGCGACTATTCTCATCTAGTTTCAGGACACAGCCTCTCCCCCGGAGATGAACTATACAGAATTGTCGATAATAGATCATTGAAACTGGTGCTTTTTATACCTGACAGCTGGCAGGATAATCTGAATGAGGGTGAGGAAGTATTCCTGCAGCCGGCAAATACTGACCTTGAAATCTCCGCCGGTGTGAAGAGAATATTTGAGCCTGAAGATGATCTTCCCGTGCTGCTCGAAACCAGAGGATTTGTGGAGCGCTGGCTCAACAAGCGAGAGGTGGAAGTTGACCTGATCAAAAGCATTTATAGAGGCATAAAAGTTCCCCTGGATGCCATCTTCTCCCGGCCTGAAGCGAGAGGAGTTTTGAGAGTTGAACAGGGCGGCAGATTTCGGTTTGTTGAGGTTTCTGTCATTGCCAGTGATGGAGAGAGTGCCATTGTTGAAGGTATCGATATCGGGGATCAGATAATTGTTAATCCCGAAGTTATAGATTATGGCAGGAGGGAATGAACACATAATGACTGAAGAAGATGCAAAGAAGGAAATTTCAAGGAGATATAATGAGATTAGAGAAAATATTTCTCGGGCAGCCGCCAGGGCTGGACGTGACCCTCAAGAGATTAAGCTTGTGGCGGTGGGAAAGGAGCAGCCACTGGAAAAAATCCAGATTGTAAGGGAACTGGGAGTTTACGCCTGTGGTGAGAGCAGGGTGCAGGAATTGCTGGACAAAGAGGAAGAAAAACCAGGAGAGATAGACTGGCATTTTGTCGGACATCTGCAGCGCAACAAGGTGAAATATCTGGCCAGAATGAATAACTGCACCCTTATTCACTCTCTCGATAGTCAGAGGCTGGCCCGAGAGATAGATAAGAGGGCCAGAAAAAATGATAGAGATATTCCGGTTCTCATCCAGGTGAATGTGGCCAGGGATGAGAATAAATTTGGCTTTATGCCTGAGGAGCTTCTGCCATTTCTGCAGAAGAGCGATCAGTTCGATAATCTGAAGTTTGCCGGACTTATGACTCTCGTTCCCTATTATGAGGACAGCGAAAAGGCCAGACCTCACTTTAAAGAGCTTGTTGAGCTGCAGCAAGAAGCCAGGTCTGAGGGTTTTGAGCTGCCCGAGCTCTCCATGGGAATGACAAATGATTACGAAGTGGCAATAGAGGAAGGTGCCACAATGATAAGACTGGGAAGGGCTCTATTCGGCCCCAGGAATTATTGAGCAGATCCACTATCAATTTAAAGGCGGGTGATAAAAATGAGTGATCAGAGTTACTGGAGCAGCATAATGGAGTTTTTCGGCTTTGAGAATAGCGAAAACGAGGAAAATGTCGGGCCAGAAGCCTCTGATTTGCAGGCTGGTGAAAACCAGGATGAAGATGGCAGGGTCATCAACCTCAGCAGGACTGAAGATGTCCAGCTGGTGGTGCATAATCCTGATTCATTTGAAGGTGTCAGAGAAATTGTCGATGACCTCAAAAATTCCAGAGCTGTAATACTAAATCTGGAGAAGCGGGATAAGACACTGGCCAGACGGCTGATAGATTTTCTCAGCGGTTCAGTTTATGCCCTCAATGGAAGCACCCAGAAGCTTGGAACTGAAGTTTTTATATTTACACCACCGGGAATGGATGTCGATGCCAGGGCTATCGAAAATGCCATCAAAGGAGAATTTATTAACGAGTAACTGGAGGTCGTAAAATTGGCTTTGATCTACAGATCTGTCGATGTATTTTTTAATATACTGTATCTGCTTTTGCTGATAAGGGTTATACTATCATGGGTGGGCAGGGGTATACCCTATAATTCCCGCTGGAGGGGTTTTATCACTTTTGTCTACAGCATTACAGAACCCATTCTGCGACCCATCAGACAGGTTCTTCCCACTTCCGGCATGGGGATTGACTTTTCGCCTATAGTGGCTTTTCTGCTCTTGAGCCTGGTCAGAAATATTATTTTGAACATCCTGACTTCATTTATGTTATGATCCGCCATTTAATTTGATCAGCGGGGGTATTTAGCTTGACAGATAATAGTGAGATACTGTCCTTTTTACATGATGAGGAAGATATGAAGCTGGGGGAGAGAATACTTGATATCGCTGAAGAAGTACAGGAAAGAAATAATGTTCGTTCCACCAGCTTTCTCAATCCCAGAGAGCAGGAGATCACAGTGGAGATAATCTCTCAGCTTTATGGAGTTAATTATATATCATCGGGAGGCCACCCGGCTGCGGAGAGGGAAAGAATAACAGTTTTTCCTGATTTTTTATTCCCCGAACATCAGGAAGTCCCCCTTATCTGTCTCAAAATATCCGGCAACTTTGATTTTGTCAGTGTCAGTCACAGCGATTTTTTGGGAGCAGTTTTAGGGCTTGGAATCAAAAGAGAGCTGATCGGAGATATCTTCATATATGAGAATATGGCCCAGGTTGTTGTGGATCCCGATATCAAAGATGAAATTTGTCTTAATCTGGACAGAGTCAACGAGGTGCCGGTAGAGATCGAAGAGATGGACTGTGAGGATATAATATTCGAGGAAAAACATCGCAAGGAAATCAGATCAACCGTGGCTTCGCTCCGGCTCGATGCTATTTTAAGTGCGGGGTTTGGCGATTCTCGCAGCAGAAGCAAACAGGCTATAGAAGAAGGCAGGATAAAATTGAACTGGAGAAAGGCTGACAATCCTGCTGCGGAAATCGAGATAGGTGATCTGATTTCCTACAGGGGCAGGGGAAGATTAAAAGTTGCTGAGAGGACCGGCATCTCGAACTCCGGCAGAATTAAATTGATACTGGAGAGAATAACTTAACAGGAGGGATATTTTGAAGTTTTCACCCCTTGATATCTATAATAAAGAATTTAAAAACTCCACTTTTGGCTATAATAAGGAACAGGTCGATGAATTTCTGGACGAGGTCGGTCTGGCCTATGAAAGGCTGCTCAAGGATTACAGTTCCCTCGAGGACGAGGTGGAAAAGCTGGAAGAGAAACTGTCCAATTACGAAAATATCAAAGAACAGCTGGAGGAAACACTTGACAGCATCCAGGAAACAGCAAGGCGGCAGACTAAGCAGGCCAGAAAAGAAGCTGATAATATCATCAAAGAAGCCGAGCTGGAAGCCGAGAGGATAAAACAGGAAGCTTATGAGGAAATTAAAGAGGAGAAGGAGAAGATCAAGAGCCTGAGAAGAGAAGCCCGCGAGGAAATTCAGTCTGAGCTCGATCAGATTGAGAAGATCAGAGATCAGAAAGAACAGTTCAAGCGCAGATTTAGAACGATGCTGGAAAATTATCTGGAAATACTGGAGGAGGACAGTGAGGAAATACCGGATATAGAGGATTTAGAGGAAACTATAATCAGAGATAGAGGCGATGAGATAGAGGAGCTCACCAGGGAGATGGACGAACTTGCCGATGAAACCTTTGCCGGCCCTGAAGATCTGGAAGCTGAATCCGGTGAAGAAAATATCGAGCAGACTGGAGAGGCAGATGCCGGAGAAAATAAAGATGAAGATGAAATAGATAAAGAGAAAAGGGATGGGGAAAACCCGGAACATGATCTTGATGAGACCATAATAAACGAATAATCAGTTTGCGGAGGTGGCTGTGATAACTGTCCTTAAACGAATTTCCCTGGCATTTCTACTGGTTTTAATTTTGATGACAGCCTCAGCCTGTGGTGGCCTGGATGAAGATGCAGTAGAGAAAAATTCAGCTGTATTTGTAAAAGATGATATCCCTCAGGAGCTGATGACAGAGCTCCAGGATAAAAAGGCAATTGCAGCAGGTGAACTCCATTCCTCACAGGAGCACCAGAGGTTGCTGGCCAAACTGGTAGTTGAATTACACCAGGAGGATGAGCTGGATGTCGTAATACTTGACAGCAGACATGCTTACAGCTGGATTCTAGAGGACTATGTCAGGGGAGAGCTCGATGATGGAGTATTTCTGCAGGAAATTATCGAGAACAGGCGCTCGTTTTTGCAGGAAATCCGGAAATACAATCAGGGGCGTGATGCCGAAGAAGAACTGATTGTGAGAAGTGGTGATATAAACTTTCAGCATGATCAGTTTCTCTCTTCACTCCAGTTCATGAGACGTCATATCGAGAATAGAGGATCACTCAACCATTTTCTCAATCAACTTCGATCTGCCTCTGATAGAGAACGTGTGATGTGTAATTACAAAGAAGAGCTGCAGGAGGAGGAAGAGCTGCAGGGGGCCTGGGAGAGAGACTGGAATGAGCGAGTAATTCGTATGATAGAAGTTGAACTCGACAGCCGTGAGCCCAGGGAGAAATGGCAGACAGATTATACCCGAGCACACAAGCTGAGAGAAGAGGTGTTGAAGGGGATAGCCAGCTGGAATCTGAATGAGAACAGAGAAATTCTCTTCAACTATGGATTCAACCATGTACAGAAAAAGCACCATTTTGGCACTGAGAAGGAATGGCTGGGCGAATTCATCTCCAGCAACCATCCCATATCCCAGAAAGCTTCCTATAATTTCATAGTCATGCCTCTCCAGGGCCAGATCAGAACCCGGGAGGGGGATATTGAGAGTGTGGATATCTTAACAGATCCCCCTGAAGATGAGATTATAAGTTCTGCTTCAGAGATTCTGGGAGAGGATGAGCCTGTGTTTGTCAATTTTGCTGAAGATTTTATATCAAATGAGGTGACATTCGACCTGCATTATCAGCAGGTGGAAGCAGTTCCCGGGGAGATATACGATGGTATTATAATTCTGCCCGGAGTCTCTGCAGAAATTTAGCGCCAAGAAAATAGTCCGGGAGGTAAGCCATGAGGGAAGAGGAAGAGTTTGTGAAAATACTGGAGCTTGACAATGAATTTGAGGCCGGGCTGCTCTCTGCTGAACTGGAGAAGGAAGAAATTCCCCACAGG
>Ga0207421_10005286_pt1 | contig 14524 bp, 7 predicted proteins | sample SodLakKL_010_SED_4_FD_187542 | JGI IMG/M metagenome (GOLD analysis project Ga0207421, IMG submission 187542) | Alkaline sediment microbial communities from Lake Tanatar, Kulunda Steppe, Russia - 8KL_010_SED (SPAdes) (version 2) | ecosystem: Environmental > Aquatic > Non-marine Saline and...
CTACTAAAGCAATATTCCCAACCTCTCTACATTCTTTCAAAACTTGCTCTTTAAATTCTTCAGAAAACTTCTTTTTTGGCATTTTCTAACACCCCCATTAAAAGATAACATCTAAGTGTAATTTCTCAAAGGCTCCTCGGGGGATAGATAGAAATAATACTTTCTTGATGTCAAGCTAGCCTATAGCACTCCAGTTTTTCCCACATGTAACAACTGAAAAATAATCCTGGAAAAAATTATCAAGGAGAAAGAGCGCATTCCAGATGAGAGCACTGTTCGAAAGTTGTTTCCAAAAATGCAAGAAGAGCAGATAAGAAGCTTAGAAAAGATAAATGAGGTCCTCCTGCAAAAACTTATGAAAATGCTTCATCCCCAATATGTTTGGGTGGATTTTGACAATTGGAACCTGATAAAAGACATGAAGCTATGAAAACCAGAGGGAGGGGTGAATTAATGGGCGGTAACCGAATCAGCGTTATCGGCACCGGCTATGTAGGCTTGGTAGGTGGAGTTTGCCTGGCCGATTTTGGCAATTTTGTTATTAATGCTGATATTGATCAGGGAAAAATAAAGAAATTAAAGGCAGGAGAGATCCCAATTTATGAGCCGGGTCTTCAAGAGATATTTGATCGGGTGACCCAACAAGGCCGGATTGATTTTACCACTGACTTAAAGAAAGCCCTGGATAATAGCGAAATAATCTTCATTGCGGTGGGCACCCCTCCTCAAGAAGATGGTAGCGTTGATTTAAAATATGTGCTTGAAGTAGCCCGGGAAATAGGGCGCAATATAAGTGAACACAAAATTGTGGTTAATAAATCAACAGTTCCCGTAGGAACAGGGCAGGTAGTGAAAAAAACCATAGAACAGGAGTTGAAAAGACGGGGGGCGAAAACTAGTTTTGACGTGGTAAGTAATCCCGAGTTCTTGCGGGAGGGTAAAGCGGTATTTGATTTCACCCATCCGGATCGAATTGTGATTGGAACGGAAAGCAAAGAGGCTCAGGAAAAATTGCAAGAGGTTTATAGGCCCCTATACTTAAATAATACACCCTTTATGTTTTGCAATATGGAAACCGCTGAATTAATCAAATATGCATGCAATGCTTTTTTAGCGACCAAAATTTCCTTTATTAATGAAATGGCAAATTTATGTGAAAAGGTGAATGCAAATATCAAAGATGTGGCCCGGGCCATGGGAATGGATGGCCGGATTTCCCCCAAATTTTTACATCCTGGACCGGGTTATGGGGGGAGTTGTTTTCCTAAAGATACTCGGGCTATTGTGAAAATAGCGGAAGCCAACGGAGTGCAGCTCAAGACTGTTAAAGCGGTAATTGAAACCAATGAAGCCCAAAAATTCCTGATGGTTGATAAAATTGTTAGCAAAATGGGACCATTTCAGGGTAAAACTCTGGCCATTTTGGGTCTTACTTTTAAACCTGAAACTGATGATATGCGGGAAGCACCATCATTAACCATTATACCGGAAATAATTCGCCAGGGGGCCCGGGTCCGGGTTTTTGACCCGGAAGGATTTAAAGAAGCTTTCTGGCGTTTACAAAGTTTTGCGGATAATATTACCTATTGCAATAGTGAATATGAGGCTGCCGAAGGGGCTCATGCCCTGATAATTATTACGGAATGGAATCAGTTCCGCAAAATGGATTTAAACAGAATAAGCCGACTTTTGCAGGAACCCTATTTCTTTGATTTAAGGAATATCTATACCCGTAAAGAAGTCCTAAATGCAGGACTCAATTATATCGGAGTGGGAATACCTGATAATAATATCTAACCTGCTCAGATCCAAGGGTAGATAGTCCCCGGATGAAAATAATTATATGTACCTCTTTTTCTGGATCTTTTCCCTTGACTCATTGGTAGGAAATAACCTGCGGTTTTAAGGATGGAGGAAATGGTGCTTGGGGAGAAACCGATAAACAACAATCAGGTTAAAAATCAAGTTGTTAGTATAGGGTAAAGGTCGAAATAAATGTAGACCTTCAGGGGCAACTAACAGACTATAGTTAATGGAAGTAATTCTTATGTCCAATCTTCACCTAAACAAAAAAAGGAGAGGAGCACAGAAAATGGTTTTCGGGATTATTGACTTTTAAAATCTGATTAAATTAATGGTCCGTTTTCTCATTAAGTATAGTTCCTGCAAAATAGTTTAAGGAGATAACTGGGGAGGGAATGGGAATGGAAGTGCGGAAAGCGGTTATCCCCGCAGCAGGATTGGGGACAAGGTTCTTACCTGCTACTAAATCACAACCTAAGGAAATGTTTCCAATTGTGGATAAGCCTGCAGTACAGTACATTATTGAAGAGGCGGTGGAAGCGGGGATTAGAGATATATTAGTTATTACGGGAAGAAACAAATCATCCATAGAAGAACATTTCGATAAATCAATTGAACTGGAACTTGAACTGGAACGAAAAGGGAAAGAGGAATTACAGCGGCAGGTCCAGGATATTTCCTATTTGGCCAACATCCATTTCATTAGACAAAAAGAGCCAATGGGATTGGGTCATGCTGTTTACTGTGCCCGGAGTTTTATTGGCAACGAAACATTTGCTGTTCTTTTAGGGGATGACATTGTACAGGCAGAAAAACCTTGCCTGAAACAGCTCCTGGAAGCTTATTCCAAATATTATTCACCTATTTTAGGAGTGCAGGAGGTAGATCTAGAAGATGTATCGAAATATGGAATAGTAGAAGGGAGCTATATTGAAGACCGGGTTTATAAAGTTGAGGGGCTGATAGAAAAGCCAGAGAAAAAAAAAGCGCCTTCTAAAATGGCCATTATGGGGAGGTACATTGTTACCCCAGCAATATTCGAGATGTTAAGGAGTACTAGGCCTGGCCGGGATGGGGAGATTCAGTTAACCGACGCCCTAAAGAAACTGGCAATAAAAGAAGGAATGTATGCTTATGTTTTTACGGGAACTCGGTATGATGTTGGAGACAAACTTGGCTTTTTAAAAGCTACTGTGGATTTTGCCCTGCAAAGAGAGGAATTGCGAGAGGGTTTATTAGAATTTTTAAATCTGGTCATTAAAAGAAATAATGAAGAGGGCAGGGAATAAGGTCCTGGACCGATTTAATGCAAAGGAAATGTTTTTTTGTGGGAAAAGAAGAAAAATTATTGCTGGTTACTATCCTGCACATAGAGTCATTACTCCAGAAACAGCATGTTCTATCTACGGTTCAAAACTTGCGTAATAAGATAAGAAGAAACCAATTCTGGAATGTCTCTTTTTATGAGTTGTACTCCAGGGGTTAAACCCAGGGATTTAATCGATTTCCCCCGAAGAAAATAACAAGAGAAGGTTAATAGAAAGCATATGATTTTACCGGGGGAAAAGCTTTTAATGGCATTCTTCCCCGCAAGAAAGAATTAACTTGCGACCCTTGGGCAAATAGTATCAGATTAATAGAGCGTTTCAAAGTATTAGTTAACCAGGGATAGCGAATGAAAAAATTTATTTAAACGCAACAAGGACCCTTTTTCAACTAATGCTTTGCTTCTGGAAGTAAAGAATTAATACTGCCGCAACTTCCTTTGGGCCAAGGGGGTTAATAATAAAGGTGATTTTTTTCCAGTACAGAAATCAATCAGAACAACTGGTGGATGGAATGATATATTCTTCAACTTGTTTATTGAAGTTAAATAGGGGAAAAAAGGGGGAATAACCTATGTGGTCCCCATCTAAAAAGAAAGGTTTTCTTATCCTTCTGGATGCAATTGTTCTTATTGTGGTATCTTTTTTAAGTTTCGGTCTTCGTTTTGATTTTGTAATTCCACAAACCTACTGGCAACCAGTTTTTGTTTTGGAATATCTGGCCCTTGTTTTAATTACCAGGATTTCGGTTTTTTACATATTTAAACTATACAATCGAATATTGCAGTATGCTTCCATGAATGAGTTGAAAACAATTTTGTTGAGTACGGTGGTTAGCTCTACAGCCATGGGGACCTATGTTTATTTAAATACCAATTTTGCATTACCCAGGAGTATCCTTTTTATTCATGGTGGATTAACCATTCTCTTTATCGGTGGAGTTCGCTTTTTCTGGCGCTTTTTCCGGGAGGGGGGCGGTAGGGCCATTAAAAATGGTTGGGGGAAAAGGACCTTTCTTATTGGTGCAGGGGATGCAGGGGAAATGATTTTAAGGGAGTTAAAAAAGCATCCTGAATTGGATTATAATGTAGTGGGAATAATTGATGATGATCCAGCAAAATTGGGCATGACGATTCATGGCTACAAAGTAATAGGGAACAATAATGACCTCCCGAATTTTATTGATTATTATAATGTAGAGGAAGTAATAGTGGCTATTGCGTCAGCCCCCGGTTCTTTGATTAGGAAAATCCATACTATCTGCCAGGAGGAAGGGGTTAAGGTCAAAGTACTCCCCGGAGTATACAAGATTATAAGTGGGGAAGTAACGGTGGATAGTTTGCGGGAAGTTCAGGTAGAAGATTTATTACGCAGGGAAATTGTTTCCGTGGATCTTGCAAAGATATCCGAGTATTTGAAGGAGAAGACAGTTATGGTAACAGGTGGGGGAGGCTCCATTGGATCGGAGCTGACCCGCCAGATTGCCGAAGTTAGTCCCCAAAACATTATAGTACTGGATGCCAGTGAAAATAATCTATATAAGACCCATAGGTGGATAAAGAAAAAGGTTCCAGGGGCAAAAATTGTTCCAGTGATTGCCAATATCCGGGATAAGTTTAGAATAGAGCAAATTATTAATATGTACAAGCCCCAGGTAATATACCATGCAGCGGCATATAAGCATGTACCATTAATGGAATGCCATGGAGAAGAAGCATTCAGAAATAATGTCCTGGGGACATTTAATGTAGTAGAGGCTGCCCATAAAGCCAATGTCGAACGTTTTATACTTGTTTCCAGCGATAAGGCAGTCAACCCGATCAGTATTATGGGGGCCAGCAAAAGGATTTGCGAACTTATCATAAAAGCCCGGGATAATAGTAGTAAGAATAAATTTATCGCAGTACGATTTGGTAATGTACTGGAAAGTGATGGTAGCGTTATCCCCCTTTTTAAAGAGCAAATACAGGATGGTGGGCCGGTTACAATTACCCATAAAGATGTTACTCGTTATTTTATGACTATGCCCGAAGCAGTTCAACTGGTTATTCAGGCGGGAGCTATAGCAGAGGAAGGAGATATTTTCATCCTGGATATGGGGGAGCCGGTCAAGATTCTTGAACTGGCCAGGGATTTAATCTCCCTAACTGGCTTGAAGCCAGAAGAGGATATTGATCTTGAGTTTACCGGGCTCCGGCCAGGAGACAAGCTTTATGAAGAGCTGGTTAAAGATGATGAAGAGCTTATCCAAACAGATCATGATAAGATTTTTATTGGAAAATCGGCCAGCAACACCAAAGAATATATTTTAAGGGAAGTAAGGGACCTAGAATTAGCTCTGTTGCAGAATATTGCAGGGTGGGGCCAGCTAAAAATTGAATTTTACGATAAGCTTTATGGGCTGTGGGAAGAGGAAATGACAGATAAAGCTTTTCCTGAAAAAGATTTTTTCCAGACGGGGGAATAAACATTTTGTTTTTCCTGGGTTTTTTGTTTTCCGAACTTGACTTGCATTTGGAAAAACGGGGAAGGTGAGACTGATGCCTTTGTTAAAGGGCAAATTTAAACCTTTGCAGAAGACCCTTTTATTCCTGCTTGCGTTTGTGGTGGCAGTGGTTCCTTTGATCGTTTTTTTGCGGCAGGTAGAACTCAGTGAAACATTAAAAATGTACTGGGTGGATGAAGTTAATAATGACTTCTTTTCTTATTATAAAATGTTTTACCTGCTCCTGGTTTCCCTGGCCCTGTTAGTTTTTTTTGTTCCCTATACTTTGAGAAATGGAATTATTAAAACCTACTATTATCTGCCCCTGGCGATTTTCGGGATTTTTGCTTTATTTTCCTCTGTCCTCTCCGAATATCCCCGGGTAGCCCTATGGGGCTTCCCCGATCGCTATGAAGGGCTTTTGGTGATCCTGGCCTATCTTTTTCTGACTGTAGTGACCATTAACGTTAATCGGGAAAAAGAAGCCGTGAATTTTGTCATCGGAGCTCTTTTAATCTCGGCATTATTTCTGGGAGTTCACGGGATTTTTCAGTATGCAGGGTTGGATTTTTTTCAAAGTGATCTGGGGAGAGAATTAATTGTTCCTTCGGAATTTAGGCATATAGCCCAAAAAATTGATTTTAGAGTTCCCGGTGGTAGAATCTATAGCACCATGTTTAATCCTAACTATGTGGGTAGTTACGGAGCCATGCTGGTGATATTGCTTCTGGGTTTTTTTATTCAGTCTAAGGATAGAAAGAACATTTTTATCCTGGGGGCTCTCAATGTTCTCATGTTTGCTTATTTGTTGGGGTCGAAGTCCCGGGCGGGTATGGTTGGTCTGATTTTTGGCCTCATTTTATTGGGCTTTTTACTTCGCCACCAGATTAAGGATCGCTGGCGACCTCTGGCGGTTTTAATGCTGGTCTTCTGCTTCGTTTTTTTGGGGATGCAGGCTTTTTCGCTCCCTGATTTTGCAAGAGAGCTCATTATGCCCGGAACCCTGAATGATGAGGGCGAAAAGGAAATGGGTGCTTCGCGACTTGTTGATATTAAGTCTCAGGAAAACCATTTGAAAATTATTACTGAAAAGTTAGAAATTAATGCCATTTGGGAAAATAATAACCTTTCTTTGTACGATGTTTATGGAGACCGACTGTCCTACTCCAGAAGTTTGTCGGTAGGCCAAACAGATTTTAATCTGAAGGAAGAAGAATATAGTGATCACAGTTTTACCCTTTATCCACAAGAAAGTTTTCTGGTCTGGAACTACAATAACCGGAGAGCAATATTTAAGTTGGTAGACGGGGAGTTTTTCATTGTTGGCTTTAATGAGCAGCTTTTTGAATTAAAGGATGTCCCCAGTTGGGGTTTTGCTGGTCGCGAACGTCTGGGTTCCTCCCGGGGTTATATCTGGTCAAGATCCCTGCCCCTTTTAACGGATACATTGTTGCTAGGTTATGGAGCAGATACCTATGCCATGCACTTTCCCCAGGAAGATATTGTGGGCAAATTAAAGTTTCTGGGGTCTACCCATCGAATCGTTGATAAACCCCATAACATTTATCTACAGACCGCTATCAATACCGGGATACCCTCCCTCCTGGCCTTACTGGCTCTTTGGGGAGGGTACCTGTTGCATAGCTTGAAGTTATTTTGGAATAATGATTTGCAGAGGTGGGAAGCCCAAACCGGGGTGGCTATTGCCGCTGCTGTTGCCGCCTATTGCACTACAGGCTTGTTTAATGATAGCGTGGTGGCTGTTGCTCCTGTTTTCTGGGTTCTGCTGGGTATAGGTATAAGTATGAATCTGAAAATGACAGATACTAAAGAGAGTAAGAAGAAAAGCAAAAAAAAGAAAAAAGGGAAAAAAAGAAAAGGGGCATAGGAGTTTACTCGGAAAAAAGGTTATTATTTTGGAGAATTTAAGGGGCCACCATATTTAAAAAATTGCATTGCGAAAAAGCGAAGCAAAAAGAAAAAATAATGGCAAAATCGGGGAGTAATTTTTGAGTGGATACTTACAAAAAGTATTGATTAGAAGTGTAAGGTCTGCTTCACGAATACCAAAACCCCTATTTCCAATTTATTCCTATCCTCTTCTTAATTGACTTATAAACAGTATTTGGACTATAAAGAGGAAAATGGTTTCAAAGTTGGTTTATTGTTTATTGGGAATTTTTGGGGTGCAGAAGGGGAGGTTGATCATCCAAAACAGATAATAAATCCTTGTAAATTATTGGTACTCGAGAAGATGATGAATAGCAGTCTCCCTGCCCAAAAATCTTTTTTAGGACTGGCTTCTACCCCTTTTTTTTGGTAGTTCCTCAATAACCTGACCATGCAATCCTTTAACCAGATTTTACCCGCACCCCTAATAGATCAGTGTATGGATAAATAATTCTCACCCCGCCCCAAAATTGCCTTTTACGGTCAACGCTATTACCCCGTAGATGCTCCTGTATACATTCTGTTGCAGCAGTGGGTTTTTTCGATATAACTGTAGAATCCAGCGTAGTAAGATCTCCTTCTTTGGCTTTTCCTGTTTAACCATTTAAAAAAAAGTTACAATACTTTGCATCTGTAGTCCCGGGGCATCCTGTTAGTGATAGTAATTCTAAAAAAGGTGTAGTGCATGTTGAGTTTAATTTACACCTTCTTCCAAATATCCTGTATATACTAATCTCAATTTAGGAATCCCTATCCCTGAAGGCCGCTTGACATACCTGGCTGCTTCAGCTTGCTGAAAAAACTTCCAGTAGTAATGGAAGGGTGGCAAGAGCCTCTCGGGCTGACCCGTTTGAACATTGGAAAGTATGCCTGGGACCAATATAGCCTCTGGGAAAGTGCTTCTTGACCTGCCATAACACCCAGCGAGATATTTCCTTCCCTCATTTTGACTCCATGGGGTTTCCAGATTAAGCATTTCGTGGATCAAAGACTCTCAGGCTTAATGCACCAGATGTCTGTTTTTCTATATAGCTTTTTTCCGCCACAATTTTGCCGGTGAAGTCCATCGGGATAGATACAATTCGCATGGTTAAAGCAATGCCTAACCCCTTTTATCTTTATCTGGAGAAGAAGTTTAATCTCACAGAGCTTTACAATCAGTTCAAAAAAAGCGAGAAAAAGCAAAGGTTTTAGCCTCGGCAATTGTAGACATAAGGCAGTCAAAAAAAGGTTGGAATGTTACCGCAAAAGTTGTTTATGTTAGGTATGGTAACTTTTCAAAGCAATATCTTGCCCTCATAAATACAGATATTGACCTCCTTGATGAAGAAGTGGCATGTATTTACAGTAAGCGTTGGGACATTGAGGTTTTTTCAAGATATTCAAGTCGGACTTGAAATTCTGAATAGAATTTCAGGGTATGCTTCTATGATTATCTGGTCGACCATTCAACTATGGTTTTTATGTGGTATATAATGTTGATGATAGAAGGAGAGTAGAGTCAGATCCAGGAGCTCTGGGGAATTTATTCTTTCCTTATGAGTGGAGTTAAAGGAAATTACCTTGGAAGTAGCTATTTAGATTACTCCCGAGATATTGAATGAAGACTGGGAAACCGGCCTCAGGTTAACTGAAAAAGTTTTTCGGGAAACTTATTAAAGTTTTATCGCCCAAATCCCTTATGTTTATTTAAATTTATTGGGGATTAAGGGGTGCGAAAGTTGACTTGAAAAGAAATGCCCTAAAATGACAAGAAGGTGGTTTTTCAAATGAAAGCAGATAATTTAAGAGAAGAAGGGCCACCCGTTTCTGATCTTTCAGATATTAGTATTGGTGGGGAAAAAATGATGGATTTCCTTACAGAAAATGAGAAAGAAGAGTGGATCGATATTTTTAAGAGATGGCTGAACCATCCTTATTGGGGAAAAGAAATGTTGAGAGAGATTGGAGAAATAGAGGATCCCAATGACTTAGAAGAAAGATTTTGCAAAAATCTTGGCTTTGGCACCGGAGGCTTACGAGGGGTTTTAGGTGTCGGTCCCAATCGAGTCAATAAACTGGTGGTCAGGAGAACAACTCAGGGGTTAGCAAATTATCTAAATGGCAAAGGAAAAAAAGAATGCAATGGAGTTGTCATTGGTTATGATACCAGAAAAAGCTCGCAGGGTTTTGCTGAGGATGCAGCAAGGGTTTTAGCGGGAAACGATATTAAGACCTTTCTTTTTGAGGGCCCCTGTCCAACACCCCTGATCTCCTATTCGATCCGCAAATTTAACTGCCTGGCAGGGGTAATGATTACCGGTAGTCACAATCCTGTTAACTATAACGGGTATAAGATTTATTCTCAAGATGGAGTTCAAATTTTACCAGGAGAGGCTCAGGAAATTGCGGGTGAAATTGCTGCAATTGATTTTTTTAAGGATATTAATATGCTGGAGGATAAAAATCCCTGGGAAGGAAAAATTGAGAGGCTAGGGGAAAAGGTATGGGAAGAATACCTTGAAGATTTATTGGCTTTAAATAATAATCTGGATATCCAGAAAAAGGAATTAAAAATTGTTTTTTCTCCACTGCATGGAACTGCTAACCACCTGGTTCGTAGAAGCTTAAAAGAAGATGGTTTCCAAAATGTTTTTCCTGTTTCCGAACAGGAGAATCCAGTTCCTGAAATAGCCAGTGTTGCCAGCCTTAACCCAGAGGAACGAGATGCCTATAAAATTGCCATAAATAAAGCCCAAGAAGTTGACGCAGATATTATTCTCGCCACTGATCTTGATGGAGACCGGGTGGGTTGTATGGCCAGGAGGGGACCGGAAGATTATGCTTTATTAACCGGGAATGAGGTTGGAGCTTTAATGGTGGATTTTTATCTAAATCAGCTCAACAAAAAGAATCAATTGCCAGGAAATGGAGCAATAGTAAAAACAATTGTTACGGGCGAACTGGGGGCAGCAATTGCTCGCAGTTACGGGGTTAAAACCATTAACACCCTGACCGGCTTTAAATATATTGGCCAAAAAATTAATGAGTTTGAGGAAACAGGAAATAACCAATTCTTATTGGGGTATGAAGAAAGCTGTGGCTATCTTGTAGGGACTCTGGTTCGAGAAAAGGATGCAATAACAGCGTCTTTATTTATTGCCAGGATGGCAGATTTTTTAAAAAAACAAGGGAGTACTTTGATACAAAGATTAGAGGGTCTGGCCAAAGAATTTGGTTATCATAAAGAGGATGTAATAAAAATTAACCTTACGGGGCAAAATGCAGACAATAAAAGGGAAAGGATTATGGACGGTTTTAGAAACATTTCCCGCCAGCCAGATTTGCTATCCCGGTTAAAAATAACAGAGGTTCATGATTATCTTGCCGGAAAAGGTTTTAATATCCCAAGTAAACAAAAATTCCCTTTACATTTACCAGTTTCCAACGCTCTTTATTTCAGGTTAGAGGGGGATGCCTGGTTTTGCATAAGGCCTTCGGGCACTGAACCCCTTTTGAAGTTATATTTTGGTGTAAAAGAAAGTAGTAAAAAAGAAGCAGAGGAAAGACTAAAAACTGTAAAAAAAGATGTGCTGGAAATGCAAGGGCTTTTTGAAGGAAAATTTCCAAAGAATGCATGAAGTAGGGTCTTTAATAAAAATAATAGTTGAAAAGCTTGCCACTTTTTCAGTGGTTAATTCCTGATAGGGGATTTAAACTTAAAGATGCATGAGTCTGGGAACAGTTTTAGAAATTTGCTTATTGAATAAAAACCATTTGAAGCAGCAGGGTTATTCGCCAACTTGCTAATACGGGTAGAAGAAGTCAGGACACATTTTATGGAAAGTGGGGATGAGGGAGGGGCTATTTTGCTGAAGCAGAAATTATCGGTAGTAAAAAAAATAACCGGACTGCTGGAAATACGAGAAAAAAAGCAGTTTGTTAAACTCCTTCTCATAACAATTCTGGCAGCCCTATTTCAGTCCCTTGGAGTCGCAGCAATTTTCCCGTTTATGAATCTGGTGGTCCAGCCAGAAATATTGGGGGACACCCGCTGGTTGGAATTCCTATACAGAACAGGGGGGTTTTCCAATTTTAACTCGTTCATCGTGTTTTTTGGCTTTGTTTTACTGGGGTTAATAGTGGTGGGAAACCTGGTGTCAACATATGCAGCCTGGTTTCAGTATCGATTTGTGTGGGGAGTTAACCACCGTTTATCTACTACTCTTCTCCGCCAGTACCTGTCCTCTCCTTATGTTTTCTTTCTCAGCCACAATAGCTCAGAATTGGGCAAAAATGTGCTGGCGGAAATAGGTGAACTGATTCGCCACTATTTGATTCCACTGATGGAGGTCATTACCAAACTTTTAATTGCCGGGGCCATACTGGGGATGTTAATGATCATGAATCCCCTGATAACAATAATTGCCGGAATATCAATCGGGGGTGCCTATTTTCTAATTTTAGCCTTTTTCCGGAGAAAATTAAAAAGAGCCGGGCAAAATCGGCTTGATGCCAATACCAGGCGCTATAAGGCGGTAAATGAAGCACTCAGCGGGATCAAAGAGATCAGGATTCTGGGGAAAGAGCTGTTTTTTCTCCAGGGCTTTATCAATAATTCACAAAGGTTTTCTCATTTGCAGGCCTGGCAACAAACCATAGGGAGAGTCCCCCGCCATCTGATGGAAATTTTTTCTTTTGGGGGTATTGTTCTACTAACCCTGGTACTCCTGATAACACAGGGCAATATTCAGCAGGTAATTCCCATTATCAGTCTCTTTGCTTTAGCCGGTTACCGGTTAATGCCCGCCCTGCAGGGTGCTTTTAAGGCACTAACGGATATGCAATTCGGAAGCGCTATCTTAGACCGGATAAAGGCGGACCTGAAGGGTTCACCACCGGGGTGGGTAGACTTCCCGTATAGCAGTGTAGAACCGCTGCCTTTTCAAAAGAGTATTAAACTGGAAAATGTGAGCTTTGTTTATCCAGGTAGCCAGGAAAAAGTGGTCCGGAATGTAACGCTGGAAATCCCGCGTAATAATACAATTGCTCTGGCAGGCCCTACAGGTTCGGGCAAGACAACCCTGGCTGATATTATCCTGGGGCTTTTGACCCCGGATCAGGGTTCCCTCCTAATTGATGGGGAGCGGATTACCGGCAATAATCAGCAAGCCTGGCAGCGCAACCTGGGATATGTCCCCCAGCAGATATATCTACTGGACGATTCAATAGCCCGCAATATTGCTTTTGGATACCCCGATGAAGAAATCAATAGGGAAGCAGTTATTAAAGCGGCTAAAGTTGCCAATATTCACGAATTTATCGTTACAAGTTTGCCCGAGGGTTATGATACTAAGGTCGGGGAGAAGGGGATCCGTTTAAGTGGAGGGCAGCGCCAGCGGGTGGGCCTGGCTCGTGCTCTTTATCATGACCCCCAGGTGCTGGTGCTTGATGAGGCTACTGCGGCCCTGGATGGTATTACCGAGGCCGCAGTGATTCAAGCCATGCAAAAAGTTTCCAAACTAAAGACCATGATTATTATTGCCCACCGGTTAACCACAATCCGTGATTGTGATGTAATCTATTTGATGGATAATGGTGAGATCAAGGATCAGGGGACCTATCAGGAATTGAAGATCAATAACCGCCAGTTTCGGGCAATGGAACGATCTACCTCCTGACCGGGCAAGCAAATTATTTTCTCCTAATAACAGCCTTGATATCCAGCGCACATTAGTTCATTTTTTAAGAAAAACCTACCTTTATCCCGCGACCAGATAATAAGCTTTACTCCACCCCCTCAAGACAAAAAAATACCCCAGAACAATGATTGTATCAAGACTTACGGGGTTTCCCCTTAAGAATTCAATAGACTACAACGATACCTGTCCAAACTTCTCCACCATCCAATTGTTTCTAATTGCCCCTTTATTTCTTCCCCCACAGTTCCCAGAGGCCACTGCCACTACGAGCTGGAATGCTCTCCCAAAGTAATCGAAAAAGAAGCCAACTGAAGATTATCCCAATACCTCAAAAGGGGTGCAATTTCCTGGGTTTTGTTATGTTCACGGCACTCCAATTCTATCTTTTTGAGCAGGTAATAAGCAAGAAAACCGATAGGAACATGATCCCTTACTATTATGATGTAAGGCCATCATTGTCTTGGACTGGTACCATTTGAAGAAAAAGTGTGAAAATGAATTAAGCCTGTGCCTGATAGGATCTAAGGTTTGTAAGTCGATATTGGAATAATTTCTTGCTCTGTTATGGCTGGGTAGGTGCAGCAGGCTGAATGATGCTATAACACTTCTTCAATAGATTCAGCCGGGAAGATGAAACCGGGGTAGTCGGTTGACCGTCTGGTTGGGTATTTTGAGCGGAATCGCGATTTTATTCCTGCCCATTACGAAAACAAATAGGCTTAGGCAATTCAAGAAACCAGGTTGAAGAAGCGATCAATTTATGTATAGCTAAAAGAAAAAATCATAATGGTATTAGCTGGTCCAAACCGGGATCGTTAGAACTATCTTCTTTAATTTCCCTGTACTTAAACAATGAACAGGATTTATGGTGCCCCCAAAATACTCTTTCATTCACATAGGTTGCTTGAAGGCTTAATTGCGATTGCACAATTCGAACTTTTTTTATTAGAAAAATGGGTTTTTGAAGGAAGTAGTTTTAGTTTGTAGAATTCTAAAAAAAACCGAAGAAATAATCTTTTAAAATTGAACCTTCCCAGCGTAATCCGACGGATTTTTTTTTGTTGCCAATAATTCGGAGGAGGTGAGTAGAACAAGCTAAAATCGGTTTCTTATAAGGGAAGGATAAAGAGGCCTAAAACCTAAAAAAGAAGGAATTATGTTGGAAAAAGGAGGAGAAGTTGATAACATGAGGAGTTCTCTATTTAAAGGGCTGGGAATATTGGCTTTGCTGGTAGCGTTGACACTGGCAATGACCGGTTGTGAGCCTGCAGTTGAAACAG
>Ga0207421_10005287_pt1 | contig 14522 bp, 12 predicted proteins | sample SodLakKL_010_SED_4_FD_187542 | JGI IMG/M metagenome (GOLD analysis project Ga0207421, IMG submission 187542) | Alkaline sediment microbial communities from Lake Tanatar, Kulunda Steppe, Russia - 8KL_010_SED (SPAdes) (version 2) | ecosystem: Environmental > Aquatic > Non-marine Saline and...
ATCGGAGCCGGTCTTGGGGCTGTACTCATAGACAAGGCCGCCCTGGGAGTGCCAGCCGTGCCTGTAGACCGCTTCGGCCATGGCCCGAGCCGCTGCTTTGATGGAGGTCAACCAGTCCGAATCACCGGCCAGCTTGGCCGCTTCCCACAAGAGCCAACTGCCTTCGATATCATGGCCATAGGAGACATCGGCGGTGAGGCTGTTCCAGCGGCGGTCAAAGAACAGCTGAAAACGGGCCTGCTGCCGGTGGAGCACCTTTTGGCTCAGGATCTGCAAGTATTGCTTCAGCCGCTGCCGGGAAGCTTCGTCCCCTTCCAGCCGGTGGAAGCCGGCGTGGGCTTCCAAAAGGTGCAGATGGGTATTCATCGTCTTGCATCCCTGGGAATGTGGATTGATGCCGGTCAACTGCTCCTGCTGGGTGTACTGCCAGTCACGGCTGAAACCCTCGAAACAGCCGCCGTATTCTCGATCATAAGCCTTCTCTGCCACAAGATCATAGATGTCTCGGGCTGCCTGCTCTGCTTCGGTGTCTTCTGACACCCGGGCGAATTCTGAGATGGCATAGAGGGCGAAGGACTGCCCATAGAGGCGTTTACTCAAAGCCGAGGGCGATCCCTCCGCTGTCACTTCCCAGAAGTAGCCGCCGTGTTCCCGGTCCAAAAAGTGATCCTGCAGATATTGGTAGAAAAAGCGTGCCAAACGCAGATGCCGCTCCTTCCCCGTCCGGCGGAATGCCGCCGCGAAGGTCCAAACAAGGCGCGTGGTTAGGACAATATGCTTGGGTGCCGTGGGGTCTGCCTGCAGATTGCTGTCGACCAGGGAATGGAAATCAGTGGTCTCCGGAAAGAAGAGCCGGTATTCCCAGAAGTCCAGCAGTTGGTTCAGACCCAGCTCCGCGCGCTGTTGAAGCTGTTCTATGCTGCCGCGGTCCATGGCAATGCTCCTTTCGGTCGGCTGTTTTAGGTCAAAACCGCGCCGCCGTCGGCTCGGATGCTGCTGCCGGTCAGATACGAACTGCCATCAGAGGCCAGAAAGGCCACCAGAGAACCGATTTCGCTAGGCTGTCCGGGTCTGGCCAGGGGACAGAAGGGATACTTGCGTTCGCGCTCTACCGGCTTTCGTTTCATCGGCGTCGTGTAGCCGGATTTGAAGTCGATCTGTATGGCGCCCGGCAGCACAGCATTGACGGTAATGCCGTAGGGGGCAAACTCCACGGCGGCTTCCCGGGTCAGCATCGTCATGGCCCCTTTGGTCATGGCATAGCCCACATCAAAATCCGTGGGGCGCTTGGCGTGCACTGAGGAGATGTTGATAATCCGAGGGCAGGGGCTCTTCTTGAGATGGGGAAGCGCAGCCTGCATGCAGCGGAAATATCCCCGCAGGTTGATGTTCATAATATCGTCATAGAATGCTTCTGTGTATTCATCAATGTCCAAATTCGGCTGCCAAGCGGCATTGTTGACCAAAATGTCCAGTCCGCCGAAGGTGTCTACCGCAGCGCTGACCATGGCATCCACCTGCGCCCTCACCCCGACATCGGCTTGAAATGCCAGGGCGTGGCCGCCCTCGGCTCGAATAGCAGCTTCTGTCTCAATGGCCAGATCCGGGTTCGACCGGTAGCCGAGGACCACAGAAGCTCCCGCAGCTGCCAGCTGCCGGCTGATTCCGGCACCGACGCCTTTGCCGCCCCCAGTCACCAGGGCCGTGCGCCCCTGCAAAACTTGTGTCATGGTTGTCTGCCTCCTATCGGTCGCGGAAATAGAGCAGGTGGCCGCCGTCGACGATCAGGTCGGCACCGTTGATAAACCCAGCCTCTTGCGACAGCATGAAGGCCGCTGCACCAGCGGCGTCCAGGGGTTGAGAACTGCGGCCCAACGGCACTTTGGTGCCCACATCGTATTGAAAGGGTGTACGGGTGCTGTCCAACAGTGCCGTTTGAACGTCAAGGGCGTCTAGCTGCAGGAGATTGGCCCGCACCCCCTGTCGTCCGTAGAACAGTGCCATTTCCCGGCAGAGCATCTGTACTGCTCCATGCCCTATGCTGTACCCAGGCGCGGCACCCGTAGGCTTTTGGGCATGCACTGTGGATAGATACAACAGCGAACCGCCGCCGTTGTCCGCTAGATATTGCCCAAACACCTTCGATACTAAAAAGGCGCTTTTGGCATTGCGCTCGAGGCACTGCTTCAAAGCTTGTTCTGTGATGTTCTCTAGATCCTGGCGCACAATACTCCAATCACTTTGAATGACGTGGGACAGCCGTCCGAAGCCTTCGCTGACGGCATTGAGCATATCCTGAACAGCTGCCAAAGAGCAGGTATCGTAACGCAGCCCATCTTGGCCGCGATCATTGTCCGTTGTTTCCAGCGGCGGAACGTTCATCACGACGTTGTAGTTGTGTTTATGGTGCAGTCTATCGGCGATGGTCTGTGCAGCCGGATGGGACGCGTCGGTAATCAGAACCGTTTCTCGGATCTCTGCCATGGTGCAGCCTCCTAACTCCAAAGCCTGTCGTGGGAATAGTCGTCGTCCCAGGCGTCGGTAGGTTCCCAGAGCCCGGGTATGTCCCGGTGCAGATGCTGCCGCAGGACGTCGTCATTCAAGGACTCAATGCCCAATCCTGGTGCATCCGGCACGGTGATGAATCCATCCTGCACCAATGGTTTCGGCAGTCCCGTGATGATCTGGTCCCACCACGGCACATCGACACTGTGGAACTCCAAGGCCAAAAAGTTCTCCGTAGCCGCTGCGGAATGAACGGCTGCCAAACAGCCAATGGGGCTTTCGGCCATATGAACAGCCATAGCCACGCCCCATTCTTGGGCACGATCTCCAATTTTCTTGTTCTCCAAGATACCGCCGGATGACAGGACGTCGGGATGGATAATGGAAACGCCGCCTTGTTCCAGCAGGGGTTCGAAGTTTTCCTTTAAAAAGATGTCTTCGCCGGTGGCGATGGGTGTGGTGGTGGAACGGTTCAGCGTCACGTACTGATCGGTCAGCTGCCACGGCAGCATGTCTTCGGCCCACGCCAGATTGTATGGCTCCAAGCGGCGGGCCAATTTGATACAGCTCTCAAGGCCCAAATGCCCGAAATGATCCACGGCCAGCGGAACTTCGTATCCGATGACCTCCCGCACCTGGGCTAGGTATTCCTCTAGTCGGTGCAGCCCCTTTTCGGTGATCTGGATGCCAGTAAAGGGATGGGCAGTGTTCATGTGGTCATAAAGGCGGTTGCGGGCCGCGTAGAAGGCCAAGGGATCCCGCTGTCGTGTTTCAGCTGCCCGCTGCAGCTGTTCCCGCAGTTGCTGCTGCTGTTCTAAAAACCCCAGAGGCGCTGACAGCGTTCCCTCTTCTCCGAACAGCTGGCCGATACCCAGGTCCATTTTCAAAAACGTATAACCCTGTTCCATACGTTTCTTCAGGGCATGGCCCATTTCAAAGCCGGTATGCCGGCCGTGCACATCGGTGTCGCAGTACATTCGGATGCGGTCCCGGAACTTGCCGCCGAGCATTTGGTAGACCGGGACGCCGTAGGCTTTGCCGGCCAAATCCCAAAGCGCCACTTCGACGGCACAAACGCCGCCGGCTTGGCGGCCATGGTGCCCAAACTGCTTAATCCGGCGAAAGAGCTTGTCAATACTGCAGGGGTTTTCCCCCAAAAGAATGCGCTTTAGCATCAGTGCATAGGTTTTGCTGGCGCCGTCCCGCACTTCGCCGTACCCGACCAAGCCTTGGTTGGTATAGAGTTTCATCAGTGTGCAGTGCATGGGGGCTCCTTCGATATCGGCAAAACGCATGTCTGTGATGCGCAGTTGGGAAGGGCTCGAGGCCGTGTTGACTGTATCTGATAGGCTCAACGCGTTCATCCTTTCTCTACGTCTATGAGAGGACCATTCCTCTGCAGTGACTTCTCTGTTTCGGGACCAATTCCTCCGCTGCCAGGCAGAATTCCCGTTTTCTGATAATGCCCGTTCTCTGGGTGCGTTGTGTTCTGGGTTCTAGCCCGGCAGAAGACGGCAGAGCAGGCATGCTATCGATTCAAGCGCCTCGATAGCCCGGTGTTTCCAAAAACGGCAACAGGAAGCCCAGTTATTTCCGTCGAAGACAGTCACGATGAAGGCTAGACGGTACTGTTTCTCCCGGCTCTGGCCCCAGAAGGGGTACCGTCGCGGTGGACGCGATGACGCCTCGGGGGATGGCCGTCCTTCAGGCCGGCACTGCACTGCCTTCCTGGGGAGGGATCTCATGCATCGGATAACGGCGGCAGCTGTGGCCATATTTGCTCTGATACTGTGGCTGCGCTACTTCAAAAATATCAGCAGAGGCATTCCCATGCACTATGGCACTGGATTTTCGCTGATAACCCTCACCTTTGTGGCCATGGGTGCCTGGATGGAAGTGAACTGGTGGTTTTTAGGTCTCGCAGTGCTGGTGTGGCTTGCCATGCCCCTGATTACTGGGTATGCCTTTTCCAAGCAGATATCGCCCTGGTCGCCGCTCTATCCCATGAACACCATCTCTCTGCTGCTGGTGCTTTTTTCGCTGGATTACCCAGCCCAGCGGGGTTATCCTTTGATTCTTTCGGCACCGATTTTTCTGGTGCTGTTTGTGATATTTACGATGCTGTTGAAGGCGGCGTTTCCCCGGGGACAACGGGGCAGTGCCGATGACGGAGAGGACGAAGGATAGGTCGTGGGTTGGTTTCCAGCGAGATGGCCCTTGGCAGGCGGCTCCCGCAGGAACAAACCGTGAAAAGGAAAGCGCCGCTTGCGGGCGGGGGCACGGTGCAGAATTTCAAAAGCATGGCAGGCTCGGCAGCATCGATGGCGAACCATAGGAAGAATGATAATTTAACTAATTGGTTCGTTAGCAAATAGATTGCCTAGACCAATTATACCGGCCGTTGACGCGCAAGGGTGGGCTTGCAGGCCAGTGCCGGGATTTGTCGATACTGGGAAACGGAGTGTGGTACCATGGACATCAAGACACGCCATCACAACGATAGGGATGCAGCGACATCAAATCCAGTGGATATGGAGGTCAGGGAATCCCTATGACTGGATGGGCACAGATAGTCGCACAATTGGTTTTGCAATCGTTAGTGCCTCTGGCAGCGGGGGCTCTCGCTGCAGCCATATTCACTGTCCTGTACTCCCCTAGAGTGGAGGCGTCGGACTGCCGTGATCAGCGTGACCGCAACCTGGCCAACCTGATGTCGGTGCTGTCCGAGGCCTCTGTTCTGATTGATAATGACGGCCGGATTGTGTCCATGAACGCGGCTGCAGAAACGATGTCGGGCTTTTGTTTAGATCAAGTGAAGGGCTGCCCCCTCGAACAGGTCCTCCAGCGCTCGGATTTATCCACCGGCGAGACCCTGCAGCAGCCCGATCCAAAAGCCCATGGGAATACGCTGCCCCGCTGGATAACACTGACGGGGAAGAACGGTGCGGCCACCAAAGCAGTGGAGCGAACGGCTGTTGTGCATGGAGAAGACGGATGCCCCGCCGGATCTGTGGTGGTCTGGTCCGAGAGCGCTTCCCCGGCCTGGGCTGAACAGTCTCTGCACAAGTCCGAGGCCGAGAAGAATCTTCTGCTCAATGCCATGGACCAGCATGTCATTTACCGCGATCTGGACGGCCGCATCCGTTGGGCCAATGAAGCAGCGGCACGCTTTGCCGGCATAGGCCGGGATGATCTGCCGGGGCGCTGGTGCTTTGAACTTCGTCAAGGCACTGGCCAGCGCTGCAGCGGATGCCCCAGCGAAGAGGCACTGCGTACGAGGACGAGCGCGGATGCTGTCGTGTCCGGAGCCGAGGGCAGCCAATGGCGGATTCGGATTCATCCTCTTCTAGACGGAAGCGGCGAAGTTTTGGGCCTGATGGAGATCGCCGACGACGTGACCGAAGAGCGGCGGGCCGCAGACAGGCTGCGGGAAAGCGAGGAGCGGTATCGCCGCTTGGCGGAATCCGCCCATGCGGTGCTTTGGGAATATGACATTGCCAGCGACTGCTGGAGCTATGTGGCTCCCCAAGTCCAGGACATTCTAGGGTGGGAAACCAGGGATTGGACCAACTATGCATTCTGGGAACAGCATATTCACCCAGACGACCGGGAATGGGCGAGGGAATACTGTGCCCATTGTACGGCGAAGGGCGAAGATCATACCTTTGAATATCGTTTTCAGCGCCGCGACGGGACCTATGCTTGGCTGCGGGATGTGGTCCGCGTCGAAATGGATGATTGCAAGCCGGCCAAACTGCGCGGTTTCATGATCGACATCAGCGACCGAAAGGAAGCGGAACTGGCGCTGCAGGACAGCGAAGAATACCTGCGGACCACGCTCAACTCCATCGGCGACGGTGTCATCGCTACCGATGCGTCCATGGGTATTGTCCACATGAATCCCCGGGCTGAGGCTCTTACCGGATGGAGGGCGGACGAGGCACAGGGCCTGCCCGTGGATCAGATATTCCGGATCGTTGACACCCAGACCAAGCATAGGGCGGTCAACCCGGTACAGCAGGCATTGTGCGCCGGACAAGCCGTGCAATTAGCCCATGAAACGTCGTTGGTGACAAAGACTGGCGATATGCGGCATGTGGCTGACACCGCAGCGCCGATCCGGCATGCAGATGGAACGGTCACCGGAGCCGTATTGGTGTTTTCCGATGTAAGCGAACAGCATGAAGCAGCGAAGCGTCTGCGGGAGAGCGAAGAGCGGTTTCGGCTCTTGGCGGAGAATGCCCAGGATCTCATTTTCCGGCTGCGGCTGCGCCCTAGGCGCTGCTTCGAGTATGTCAGCCCCAGTGCCGTCACCCTGACAGGCTATGGTCCGGATGCGTTCTATCAGAACCCCGATTTGATGCTGGACATCTGTCATCCGGGTGATCGGCACAAGATGGAAGCCGTATGGAGTGGAGATCTTCCCGCCGATAAGAGCATTACGATGCGGTGGACCACTCGGAATGGTGCCGTCATCTGGGTGGAACAGCGAACTTCGGCTTTCTACAAAGACGGCCGGCTGCAGTCCATAGACAGCGTCTGCCGGGACGTGACGCACCGGAAGGAAACCGAGGAGCGGCTGCGCTATCTCAGTTTCCATGACAGCCTTACCGGCCTGTATAACCGGGCATTCTTTGAAGAAGAAATCCGCCGCATGGATAAGAAAGGGCTCTATCCCATTGGCGTGGTGATGCTGGATGTTAACGGACTCAAGATGGTTAATGACGTCTTCGGGCACCAAAGCGGAGATGCTCTTCTCTGCACAGTATCCGAACGTCTGCAGCAGTCGGTCCGCCAGGAGGATGTCGTAGCCCGGTGGGGTGGAGATGAACTGGTCGTTCTGATGCCGGAGACCGACAGGCAGGAGACTGAAACGGCAGCCAAGCGAATTTACCATGACTGCCAGGAAACGTCCAGTCGCCCCATACCCGTATCGGTGGCCGTTGGATACGGTGTCAAAGAAGAGGGAGAACAGGAAACGTACTCTGTTCTGAAAGAAGCCGAGGACATGATGTACAAACGAAAACTGACTGAAAGTGCCAGTACTCGCAGTTCCATCGTGCGTACCCTTCTGCAGACGCTGGGAAGCAAAAGCCACGAAACGGAAGAGCACGCTTGGAGACTGCAGCGAACGGCTCTGGCATTGGGATCGGCTCTCGGGTTGTCCGCCGATGAACTGGACCGCCTCTCGGTGTTGGTGGCTCTGCATGACATCGGCAAAATTACCGTTCCCAAGGATGTCCTGCTTAAGAAGGGACCCCTCTCCGATGCCGAATGGGAGATGGTGCGAAGGCATCCGGAAACGGGGTATCGAATCGCGGCGGCAACCGATGAGTTTGCCTATGTGGCGGGAGACGTCCTGGCCCATCATGAGCGGTGGGACGGCAAGGGCTACCCCAATGGCCTTGCGGGAAAGGAAATACCGCTGCTGGCTAGGATCACAGCCATCGTCGATGCCTATGATGCCATGATCAGTGAACGTGCCTACAGTCGGGCCATGACGCACGACGAGGCCGTTGCCGAACTGCGGTCCTGCGCAGGAACCCAGTTTGATCCGCATTTAACGGATGTTTTCGTTGCTGTGCTGCAGAAGAAGAGCATCGACGTTCCCGCGCACAGCCGCGAACCGCGCAGCGACTCACCCGGCCGTTGAGCCCGCCCCTTAACATGCTCGGCTAAGTTGTCGATTCCGTTGCAGAGATCCTGCGGATTGATGCCGCAACACCGGTTTGCAGTAGTCTGTCAACGATTCCCAGGATATAGCCGTCGCTGTGAAACGCGACGTGCTTGCCCTTTTCCAGGCAGGCAGCCATCAAACGGTGATAGACGGGAATGACGAACCGGTCGAGCATTTCGGGACTGATGATCGATGAGGTCTGGGTCCCGAGGTCCTCTGGAAACTCGACTACATCCACATCCAGGGCGAGCCACTGCTCAACCAGCTGACAACTGTGCTCGCAAATTCCGTCTATGAGCTGAAGCAAGCGAGGTTCTTCGTCCACCATGTCATGGATAACATTTTCAAAGCCCCGCAGATAGGTCAGCCGCAGGAGAAGAAAGCCGTGGGCCAACCCGCCGCTAGCAATTCGGCCCGGTGCTTTTGCTGTCTGATCTGTTTTGCCGCGGCCGGCCAATCCATCGGACCCCGATCCCCTTGGACAAGGGGATCGGGGATTTCGTGACCGTCAAACTGGTTCCAGTCCGCCAGCGGGTGCTCGGTCACCACTCCTTCAATATGGGTGTCCCAGGTCCAAAGCCCGTCCTCGGGCACGTTGCGGAGGTCGTTGTTGACAATGAGAGCGTGGGGAGCGTTGCCCACGGTACCTATCAGCCAGAGAACGTCTGCCTGGGAGGCCAGCATGTTTTTGCTGACGGCAATCTGGTCTTCTGCATCGGGCAGCCTGAGACTGTCTTGGTACCACTCGCACATGTTTTGAATGTCGGCGGGTATTTCCTGGCCGATGTCTTCGCCATGGAGCCAATGCTCTGGGAATTTCGGCCATGCATAATTCCCTCCGGTACCGACCCAGGGATTCGCCGCGGGAACGTGATGTCTGTGGACCAAGCTCCGTGCCAGCTGGAGCGCTCCAACTGGTTGCCTTCCTGCCGCTGTCGGAAAAGCTCACCGGATATCTGCCGTGTGGAAACGTTGAGGCCGAGATCCTGCCAGTATTGGCTGACCAGTTCCACCATGTTTTCTTTCCAGGGGTACTCCACAGATGCATACTCGATCGTGAAGGAAAAATCGCTGCCATCGGGATATCGGCCTCAGCCGTCGCCGTTTTGATCCGTCAGGCCAATGCCGTCGAGCAACTGCTCAGCATGTTGCAAATCGAAATCTGCATAGGCTTCGGCGAATTCCGACTCATAGCAACGGCTTGCCGGCAAGAGGGTGCACTGGCGCACTTCAGCATTGCCGAAGCAGAGGGTGTCATTGATTTCCTGACGATCGATAGCCAGGGATGCTGCCCTGCGGAAGTCCGTTTGGCGGAAGATCACCCGCAATGCGTGGTCGTCGTGGGAAAGGTTGAAGTAGAAGAACACCTCTATTCTGCACGGTTTTGTTCTCTTCCAACGTTCATCCACCGCTGGTTCTCCGCCTATGCTGCCTTTTCTTGGCCTGTGAGGTTAAAATGTATCTGTCGGCCGTGACCGGTCTTCGGAGTCAGCAGGAAAAAGCTCAGAAAACAGCGAATCATATCACAAAATGCCGGTCCTGCAGGGTTCCATGCCTGTTCGGCAGTACCTGGGGCGGGATCGCTGCCGGACCGCGTTTACATAGACCGCTAACAAGAATGGAGGACGTATGATGAAAAATGCATGCTGGGGATGGATTATTGTCTGTGTTCTGCTGTTTTGGGCTTGGCCGGCTTCTGCCTTTGAACCGAGTACGCCAGACGAAGTGGATGTTTTTCCGCAAGGTGCAGACGTCAGCTGGATGCTTCCGGCGCAATCGTCCATGGAAATTATTCTTCCGTCGAGCTTCAGCAAAGACCGCATTCGCTATCAAGTACGGGACGGCGCGTCGGTTGACAGTATGAGCGCCGAATACCGGCTGGCGAAAGGGTGGACGCCGGCGGGACTGCGGACCCTTATGGATGAGAAGGAGTGGCTGGAAAATCAGCTGCGGGTGAACGCGGCCGAACTGGCAGGGGTACAGCAGACCCTGGAGTACCTGGATGATGCCAGTATCTTTGGTGCGCAGGAGGACCCGACCGCCCTGCTGCGGGAATTGCAGGCGCTGCGCTTCGAGATGGAAACCGAGAAGCAGCGACTTGAGAAGGAAGGGCGTCAACACAGGCAGTCTCTTCAGGAGCTGCAGACCAGGATGCGCCAGTGGTACGGGGGAGATCTGGAGCAGAAGCTCGTGGTGAATCTGACCACGAACGGAACAGGCGAAGTCTTCTTGACGGCGTTTTCCTCCCATGCCCAGTGGCAGCCCTTCTATGAGGCGGCTTTGGATTCGGAAAATAGTACGGTCACATTGCAGTCGTACGTGGCGGTGCGGCAGCGGACCGGATTGGCCTGGGACGGCACAATCCGCAGTCACACCGCAGCCCCGACCGACGCCGTGGGTATGCCGGCTGTTTCACCGCTGGTGGCCCGTGCCGCTGAACCGGCTCCGCCCATGCCGACCCGAACAGAAACTCGGGCTCCCGCTGCGTTTATGATGGACGAAGAAATGAAAGAGGCTGTTCCGGAAATGGTGCAGGTGGACAGTGCTGCAGGGGTGATCTTCAGCGGTGCAGGCCGGGTGGAAAGCGACGGTAACCAAGAACGCCTGACTGTGGCCCTGGACTCCCTGGCTGTAGACATTCAATCAACACTGCTGCCCTTTCAATCCGAACAGGCATGGCTGCTGACCGAAACCAAGGAACCGATGCGTGCTTTACTGCAGGGCGAGGCAGAACTGATAGTAGACGGCGCACTCAGCGGCCGCAGCCAACTACGGCATACGGGCGGCGGTGAAACGCTGGAGCTGGCCTTTGGCCGCTCGCCACTGGTGACCGCCGAACGCACACCCGTTGTCTATACCGAAACGCGCACTTGGCGCGGGCGCGAGGTGCTGCGGGACGGCTACCATCTGGATGTTCGCAACGGGACCTCCCGGGAACTGGATGTAAAGGTAGTGGACCGGGTGCCGGTTTCCGGCCATGATCGCATCAGCGTCAAAACCGACATCGATCCCGCGCCCGACGAAGATGAGGAGGGCATCCTTACTTGGTACCTGACCCTGGCGCCCGGCGAGTCGCGGCAGTTTAAGGTGGAGTATGAAGTGGAGTACCCCGGGGACACGGATTTGTCAATCCGCTGATGGTGAACGCTGCCGCTGGGCACAGAGGTAAGATGGTGGCTTAGGCCGATCAGTGTGAGATGCCTTCTGCGGGGATAGCTATGACAGTTAGGTGGATGCTCCATGGCAGTGTTGGTCTGGATACTGGCGGCGGTGGCCGCAGCGGTTGTCATATGCTTTGTCTGGCCGGTGTCCTATGCCTGCTGGGGCCGGTGGCACAACGGCCCGGCGTATGAGGTTAGCATCGACTATCTTCTGTTCCGCTTCAGCCGCAGTTTACACCGCGGCACCTGCCGCCAATCGCTGCAATTTCTGTACTGGTCTCGTGCGCCGAGACCGAAACGCAAAACCCGGGCAGCAACGGAACCCGGAACGCAAAGGACAGAAGAAGAGAAACCGGGCGAAGCTTTTTCGCTGCTGCGGATTTGGCAGAGTTTTACGAGGGATGATGCAGAGCACCTACTGCAGCTGCTGCGGGATCTGATCGGGTACGTGCGTCCTTATACAGGACGAGTGCGGCTTGATCTTGGCTTTGAAGAACCCGAGTACAACGGAGCGGTTGCCGGCCTGTATTACAGCGCGCTTTCTCTGTGGCGCCCACTTCCTGTTACCCTGACCATACATTGGGAGGAGGTCTGCCTGGACATGGAGGCCGAAGCGAGAGGGCGGGTTCGGCCGGTGCAGATTGGTCTGCTGCTGGGACGCTATGTGTTGTGCCGAAGGGGTTTGGCTTTCTTGAGGCGGGCACGGAAATATGTCCGCCGCCGAAAGGAGAAGAGCATCTGTGAGTACGATTAAGGACATGATGGAGTCCATGTACAGCCGTCTGGATAGATTTCTCAAGACCGAGACAGTGATTGGCGAACCCAAGACCGTAGGTTCTGTGCAGCTGATCCCCATCGTAACAGCTTCCTTCGGCTTGGGCGGCGGCTTCAGCGATGGTGCTGGTTCCAAAGATTCCGACAACGGTGCCGGCGGAGGGCTGGGCTGTCGGATCTCGCCCAATGCCATTTTAGTCATACAGGGAGACGATGTAAAGTTGGTCTCCTTGGAAAGCCGCAGATCACTGGATAAACTATTTGAGCAGGTGCCGGACATTTTGAAAATGGTGAAGGAAATGACTGAAAAAGGCGTTTCCCAAGAGGAAGAGGAAGGAAAGGAGTCCAAAACAGAGGAATAGGGAAACGGACGGGGGCATGGCAAAGCTCCGTCCTTTTCTTCTGCATCGGAGGCAAGACAGCTGAAGGAACTTGTACACCGTCTGAGAGAAGCAGGCGGCCTGTAAATAGCTGGCAGCCACAGGGGGTAATAGACATGGAACAGTGGAACGGAGATTGGAGACCATTAGTGGACCTGTGGCGGCAGACGCTGCAGAGTACGTGGCCGGTGACGGTCCAGGGATTTCGGGACGTGGTCGAAGGCGGTCCCTGGACAGGTACAGTCGAAATCCGGGCGGGTAGTATGGCGGGCGCCTGTTTAGGGACAACCTCTGGCAGTGTGGGGCAGATTCTGCTGCTGTTAGTCCGTCCTGACTGTCAGCGGCAGGGATTGGGCAGGACACTCCTGGCTGCGACCATAGAGGAACTGGCAGAACAGGGGGCTTGTTGCATTGAGGCAGGGGCAGGGGCAGGATCCTATTTTTGGCCCGGTATTCCCGCCAATCTTCCGCCGGCGCTTTCGTTTTGGAAAAGCCAGGGCGGGCTATGTTATGAGACAACCGTGGACATGATCTTAGGTTTGCGGCAAGAACACCGTGTGGCCGACCGCTGCCCAGGCGAGCTGCCCTTGGACGCTTCGATCGGCCTAGCCGGACGTGAGGCCTGGGCAGAAGTGAGGCAGTTTGCTGCGGTCCATTTTCCCGATTGGTATCCTTTCTATGCAGCGGCCACCACCGGCGGCGCCCGGAATTATCCCCTGGTGGCACGGCAAAACGGCGAAGTGGTGGGAGCAGCGCTGTTGGAACCGAACAGCTGCCTGTGGAGCCCGCTGTTTGATGGTCCCGTGGGGAGCATCGGAGCTGTAGGTGTAGCGGAGCACGCCCGGAGACAGGGAATCGGTTTGGCCCTGTCGGCCAGGGGAGCAGATCTTCTCCAGGAATGGGGTATGTTCTATGCCTACCTTGGCTGGACTTGGCTGGTGGATTGGTATGGGCAACTCGGCTTCGAAGTATGGCGCACCTATGAGCGGGCGCACATCAAGATAGGCCGCAGGCAGTAGTTGAAAGCCTAGTTTCAGCCCGCATGGGCAGACCGGCAGGGGCGCTCTTTTCACGGCAGCAAACGGGTCACACGATATGGGAGGGTTCGAAATACCGTGCAGTAGTGCCACGTCTTGGATGAAGCTGCCAAGCAAGAGATCCATGCGCTGCATCTGCCGGGATGAACGTCCCGGCGGTGCCGCCGTTTTATAAGAACCCATGGTTTCCATGCAGCAAACGGCTGCATAAGAGCGAGGAGGAAGACAAGATGCTTAAGTTTGATGAAGATGCCTATCGAGGCAATGCCAAAGCAACTTACGATACGAGGCCGTGTATCGAAAAGGCGGCCGATGCCGCGGCAGACCAAGGGTTCAGCAATATTTTCTTCATTGCTGTGGGCGGATCGCTGGCGATTCTGTGGCCCCTGCGGGAGATGATCACCCAGATTTCCGCAATTCCCGTCTTTGCGGAAAATGCTGCGGAAATCGTACATACGGGCCACGGACAGCTTCATCGTGATTCCTTGGTTATTACCGCCTCCAAGTCGGGCGATACAAAAGAAACCGTGGCCGCAGCCAAGTGGTGCAGCGAGCAAGGCATACGCGTGGTATCGCTGGTCGGGGCCGACGACGCACCGCTGGCCGAATACTCCCGCTGGGTACTGCCCAATCGAGCGCAGAACGGCGTGGAATTTCAGTATATGCAGTTGTTCCTGTTTGTTTTCCGCCTCTTGCAGCATCGGGGATCGTTTCCAGCCTACGAGCGTTTTGCTGACCAGCTGCGGCACCTGCCCGAGAATCTCCTGACCGCCAAAGCCCAGTTTGAACCGGAAGCAAACCGTATCGCCGCCAGCCGTCATAACGAGCCCTATGGTATCTGGGTCGGCAGCGGCGAGATGTGGGGCGAGGTGTACCTATTCTCTATGTGTGTTTTGGAAGAAATGCAGCGGGTCAAAGGAAAAGCGGTTTCTTCCTCGGAGTTTTTTCACGGCACCTTGGAGTTGGTCGACAAAGATATGCCTGTCTT
>Ga0207421_10005288_pt1 | contig 14522 bp, 11 predicted proteins | sample SodLakKL_010_SED_4_FD_187542 | JGI IMG/M metagenome (GOLD analysis project Ga0207421, IMG submission 187542) | Alkaline sediment microbial communities from Lake Tanatar, Kulunda Steppe, Russia - 8KL_010_SED (SPAdes) (version 2) | ecosystem: Environmental > Aquatic > Non-marine Saline and...
GGATTGTCCTGGGCGACCATTCTTGCTTCGATTATGAACACTATCGATTAAACGAGTTTCAAGCAACCTAAAGGCCGGCGGCGAAAGCTTCCGGCTTTTATTGTTAAAATAGAGTCATTAAGAGTAGATATAGGAGTAAACCACTAAACACAAGTTGCCCTACAAGTTGCCCTTAAGAACTCTACAAGAGAGACTGGTTTTGATATTTATAAATAAAGAAGAATGTGCTACAATGTAAATAGAGTATTTATTAGTTTCGTTTTTGCTTTAAACATTTTTAGACATACTATGGAGACAGTGCTATGTTTTGGGGACAGGGTAAAATAAACATCAAACATTGCGTTAATTTAATTTGATTGATTTTAGAGCAAGCTATTTTTTAGCGTGCTTTTTTTAAATTAATAGTCACTTTTTTTACAACATGCTTAAGGAGGGTCAACATGTCGCTAAAAGACCTTACTTTCAGACACTCATATTCAGTGGGGGTGGGGAAGGATATTACCAATGATTTTCTGATTCCAGCTTTAAATGAAAGCGAGTCGTATAAAAGAAGCGTTGGGTACTTTTCCTGTAATTCACTTTTGCATTTGTCAAAAGGCATCAACGGTTTGGTAGAAAACGATGGGAAATTGCAGGTAATTACAAGCCCAAACTTGACCGAAGATGACCTTGAGTTATTGGATGCAGCTTATGACGAACGCTTAAAGCAATTAACGGAAATTATTGCTCGACAAATTAAAAACGAAACTATCAATGTGAAGCTTAAAACTCTCGATGATATCAAGACTATGATTAAGCATAATATCTTGGAAATCAAGATTGTTATGCGTAAAGATTTAGGATTGTTTCACGATAAAGTTGGCATTCTATCGGATTCGTCTAATAACAAAGTTTGTTTTGTTGGATCCGTCAATGAAACCTTTGCTGGCTATACGGCTAATTATGAAAAAATACGTGTTTTTACTAATTGGTCTAGTGAGGCCGACCACGAGAGAATTGAAGACGAAGAAAATGAATTTGATCAAATCTGGGAGGGCACACACGATAGTATTGAGACCTATGATTTTCCTGAAGCACTTAAATGGAAAGTCATTAAAAAAATCGACGACAATAGGCATATTATTTTGGAAGATAAGGAATCACATGAGGGGCCTACTTATCAAGAAGAACCTGTTACTTTGAGGGATTATCAAAAAGAAGCCAAAGAAGCTTGGAAGGTTCATGGCTTTAATGGTTTTTATGAAATGGCTACGGGCACAGGCAAAACCTGGACGGCTTTGTTTTCTGTGAAAGATTTGCTAGAACAGGACCCAACGGTTACCATCATTATTGTTGCGCCTTATAAGCATTTGATTGAGCAGTGGTATACCGATGTCGTGAAACTATATCAAGACATTGATATGGTTCGTGTTTCAAGTGATTTTCCTGGTTGGGAAGATAAGTTGAGGGCCAAAATAAACTTAAACAGGTACTCCGATTCTCAAAAACCTCTTATCGTTTTGGTTACTCAAAGTTCGTTTGGTTTAACGCGTTTTCGAAAATTGATTAAGAGAGTGTCAACCACAAAACTATTGCTTGTCGATGAAGCCCATCGCTTTTACAACTTAACGAAGAAAAAGGATTTGTCTTTTGATTACAAGCTCGGGCTGAGCGCAACTCCTCATTTTAACAACCGTGAAAAAACCCGAGAACTTGTTGATTATTTCGGAGGTGTTGTATTCAAATATACTTTGGAAGACGCTTTAGGAAAGCATTTAGTACACTACAATTATATTCCATTTTATGTTCATTTGACTCACGAGGAAGAAGTGCGTTTCAAAAAAGTGCAAGGCCAAATAGCTTCAAGTTTTCGTGGAGGCAAATTAATAAAAGACGTTGATACATTGACCAAGTATTTGCGGAGAAGAAACGCCATTTTGGCACGTGCTGAAGAAAAAGAAGAAAAACGATTGCAATTCATTAATAGGATTCAAGACCATAGTCATTTAATTGTGTATTGTGGTGATGGCATTGTTAATGTTGACGGAAAAGAAGGCGGATTACGCTATATTGACCAGGTCACTAGAGAGTTGCATGAAAACGATTTCCGCGTTCATAAATTCACTTCAACAGAAACACTAAAAGAACGAATAGAAATGATAGAAGATTTCACACACGAAAAAATTGATGTGCTTGCCGCTATTCGTTGTTTAGATGAAGGCGTTAATATTCCTGCCATAAAGTCGGCGCTTATATTGGCCAGTAATAACGATACACGTGAGTTCATTCAGCGCAGAGGACGTATTTTACGTAAATTTGAAGGAAAGGACATCGCGAACATTTATGATGTCATCGTTTTACCTAATGACTCCAATTATAAAGCCGTTGCACAATATGAACTGAAACGTTATTACGAATATGCTCGATTAGCCCAAAACCAAGCTGATTTGATGAACAAACTGGATGAGTTGATGTTCCAATATGATTTAGACATGGAAGATCTCCATGTAGAAGAATATGATGTTGATGATAGGAGTGAATTATATGACGATTGAGGAATTCATGAAAGAAGTGCTGCACATTGAAGAAAAGTATTTTAGAGAAAAAGGCAATCGTGCTGCAGTAGTAAGAAAAATCATCAATTTACTGGATGGAGTGTGGGAAGATGATTCTGAAAAAAGTTCGGATTGAAAATTTTAAACAGTTTAATGGAGCGCACGAAATTGAGTTTAACGCTGATGGTAAATTGACTATAGTTTATGGTTTCAATGGTTATGGAAAAACAAGGTTGCATTCATTTTTCCATTGGTTATTCTATGGTCAAGACCGCGATAATGAAATTATTTATAACAAACCGGCTATGAAAAGCATGTTTTCTGGTGACGAGATTACAGTACAAGGCGAGCTAACGTTTGAACATGAGGGGAAAGACCATGTAATGTATCGCTACGAGTCATTCAAAAAGACCGATTCAAGGGCTTTCAAATCCGATTCCAATTTTAAAATTCGTAGAGTAGATCAGCATGGCAACCATCGTTTTGTGGATAATCCCGGAGACTACATTGAAGACATTCTGCCCAGTGAACTATCGGAGTATTTCTTTTTTGATGGCGAAGGAATGGCAAGCGAACTCCAAGGAGACAAGACATCTAGGAATCATAAAAATCTCAAAGAGGCCGTTAATACGATATTCGGCTTAAAACTGTATGAAAACGCTATACGTGATATTGGCTCAATGAGAAGAAAAAACAATGCTATTTATGAATTGTCAAAACGACAAAAGGGAACCCGCGACGATAAAAACCCAGAAACACTGCGGCATTACAGTAATAAGAAGAGCGAAGAAAAAGACACAATTGATGCTGATATCGAACAAATAAGCTCAGAATTAAGTAGTCTTCGCAGAAGAAATCGAGAGCTTTCCGAAAAAATAGGAAACAAAGACACTGCGAATACTTTAAACAAACATAGAGCCTCTTTGCATAGAGAAAACGAAGGGTTAGAGAAATCGCAAAACGAGAAAATCGATAATGTAGGCAAATTGGTAGGAGAAAACCTCAGTTACTACATCGTAGCTCAAAATATAAAAAAAGTGCAGAATCTGATTTCTAAAAAAGTTGAAGAAAACTATGTTTCAGGTGTCGATAGCAAATTAATCAAAAACTTACTGGAACAAGATAGTTGTATCTGTGGAAATAAAATTGGTAAAGAAGAACGTACGAAATTTGAGAAAATTCTTCATATGTTGCCGCCGCATTCATACAGTTCCATTTTTTACGACTATAAACGAGAAGCCGAAGATAAGCTCTCGAATTCCGATGAAGCAATGGAGACAATCCGTAACACTGTTAAAGAACTGGCTCAAATTGAAAACCAAATTTCAGAAAACGAAAACGAAATCGATAGAATTGATGAGAAGCTAAGAGAGACAAAAGATCTTGAGAGATTTGTTGCCGAACGCAAAGAGAACGAACAGAAAATCCATGAACTTGAAAAGAAGAAGGCAGAGAAAGAACGAAAAAGCTCTCATTGTGAAACCATTATTAAAGCGACGGAGAGAAAGCTAAAAGACCTGTTAAAGAACGACAAACACAACAAAGAGTTGAATGACAAAATCACTTTCTTAGAAGAGGTTCGCGATAGTTTGCAAAAGGAGTATGAAGAAAAGAGAGAGCTATATAAAAAAGAGTTAGAGAAGAACATTCGTACTATGGTTAAGCGTATGTTGAGCGCAAGAAGACATATTGAATTAAATGATAATTACACACTCTCTATCAGTGATTCTTATGACAGTACATCATTATCAAAAGGCCAAGCCTCTGTCATCTCTTTTGCCTATATTGGTGGCGTGCTCAATTCACTCAAAAACATGGATGTAGAGTATGTCTCGAAAAAATACCCACTAATTTTGGATGCACCTATATCCCACTTGGACAGTGACCACATTGACCGAGTTTTCCAACATTTGCCAGGCTTTTCTAATCAAATTATAATATTCTCTAAGGAGAACATCGATAAGCAAGTTGAAGCTGACGATAACACCAAGAAATATGTCATTTTGAGCAATGAAGAAGCAAACCAGGCAGCTATTAAACCTTATGCTTCTTCCAAATATTTTGTTGATGAAACGCATAGGAGGTTAAACTGATTATGGAGTTTACACAAGATATAATTTATAAAACTGATCAACGATATGTGTTTGACCGACTCCAGCATAATAAAGTATTCTCTAGATTCATTGACCTCTTGATTTTTTCTATATCAATTGGAATTGTTTATGATGAGCGCCGTGAAGTTTTGGGTGAAGAAAGAATTGAGATTGCCAGAAATACTTTAATGCAGCCAAGACTTAGAAAAGCGCTAAACTTTCTATTTCAAACCGCAGTACTTACAAACGAAGACTTATCTAAAATTTATGATGATGATACTAGAATGCAACTCGCATTTGATGATGATTTTAAGGTTGAAAATTTTGACCGACTGCAGTTCTTGCTAGAATTTGCGCCTTTTGGATTGGATATGATTGAAGAAAGAGTTTTGCACGATAATCCTGGTACAGCGATTGACAATTTAGAAGAATTCCTAGAAGAACTCTTTCAGGAGGACCTTTCACAGGACATTATGGCTGACATTATTGGACAAGACATTGATATGGATTGATAGTTGCACAAAGGCGAGATGAAATTTCTATTGGCAAATTAAATCTTCAATCCTACAGACTTATGTTAGAATTAGGTTAGGTGCAGTGAAAGGAAGTGCAACGAATGGGTATATTGAACCAAACAAAAAATAATGACTTAATAGAGCTTTCCAAAGAGAACATCAAAAACGTATACAAAGAAAACGACACCCCTTGGGTTGTCGGTTACAGCGGTGGAAAAGACTCCACCGTTGTTTGTCAGTTAGTGTTCGAATCCTTAAAAGAACTAAAAAAAGAGGAATTAACAAAAGATATATACATCATCTCTTCAGACACATTGGTTGAAACCCCGCCTGTAATTGATCAAATCGTATCGAATCTTAATCAAATGCAGAAGACGGCGGAGGAACATAATCTGCCAATTAAAACGGAAATCGTTAAGCCTTTGCCTGAACAATCTTTTTGGTCCAACATTATTGGCAGAGGTTATCCATCCCCGAATCAAACATTTCGTTGGTGTACCGACCGCATGAAAATTGACCCCGCGAATAGGTTCATTAGAAGTACGGTTAGCCAATTTGGAAAAGCCATTATGGTTTTGGGCGTACGCGAAGGAGAAAGCCATTCGCGAGACCGTGTGTTGAATGCGCATGCGATTGAAGGGAAGAAACTGATGCGACATTCCACTTTGAACAACGCGTATATATTTGCGCCCATTAAAGCATTCACCACCGATGATGTATGGAACTATTTATTGAACTATGATTCCCCTTGGGGAGCGGACAATACTAAATTGTATGAATTGTATGCTGATTCGAATAGTACCGAATGTCCGTTGGTTGTCGATGAAGAAACGAAAGAACGAGCCGGTTCATGCGGGAACAGCCGATTTGGTTGCTGGACTTGCACTGTTGTCGAGGAAGACAAAGCATTGAGCGGTTTCATCGAAAATGGCGAAGAATGGCTTAGACCACTCTTACGCTTTCGCAACTGGCTTGCAAAAATCCGAGACGACCGAACGATGAGGATGAAGAGGCGTACATCGGGAGGCATCTACTTTAGCCCGATTGTAAGAATAAACGAAAGCAAGCTCATCGTTCCGAAGAAAAGTCGCCGTGACCAAATCGTTATTGAAAAAAAGAAAAACAACCAATGGTTGGACCAAAAAAATCAAGAATGGAGAGTTTTTGATTCGAAGAAAGAAGCTGAACGTCACATCCGTGAAAATGGCTTGAGTTTGGAATCATCCGAAGATTTTCGTATCATCGCCCGCATAAACGATTCCGGTTATGGTCAGCTTGGACTAGGTCCATTTACGATGGAAGCTCGAAAAACAATCCTAAGAAAGCTCCTTGAACTCCAAAGAGACTGGGACAATAAGGATTTTAAACTTATCAATGAAGATGAGCTTTTTGAAATTCGAAGAATATGGCTTGAACACACAGATATGGAAGATAGCGTTCAACGGATTTACGAGGAAGTCATGGGTGAACCTCTTTTCTGGGAATCTGACGATATTCCGTTGTTTAACCAAAAGCAACTGGAAGAACTCAGAGAGCTCTGTGAGAAACATGACGTTGATTTCACATTGTACAAGAATCTCATTAACGTCGAAAAAAAATATTTAGGCAACATTGTAAGGAGAAAACCGGTTAAGGAAATCGCAAGGCTTCTTACTATGGATTACTTGCATATGGGGGAATAGTTATGCACATTCACTCACTGACGATGAAAAACATAGGCCCATATTATGGCCGTAATTCCCTCGATTTGACCGTGGAGCCCAATAAAGATCGAAACATTGTATTGATTGGCGGAAATAACGGTAGTGGAAAAACAACACTGCTAAACGCAATTAAGATTGCTTTGTTTGGTCCTCAAGCGTATGGTTTTACCACGAAATCTGTAACGTACAATAAGATGATTCGTGATTTGCTGAATAAAAAGGCTGTGCAGCAGAATGAAGACCAGTATTACATTCAAATATCTTATGAAACGGTCGAGCAATACGAGAAGAAACACTATGAACTGCATCGCGAGTGGACTTTGGAAAAGAATGACGTTAAAGAATCGTTCTGGGTATACTGCAATAACCATCTCTTGAATGAGGAAGATACAGAAAACTTTGTCAATCAGCTAAAAATCAACGTTAGCCCTAGTTTGGTCAACTCATTTATGTTTGATGGCGAGAAGGTTGCTAGAATCATTGAGCGTGATGATTTATCTTCTTTTTTGCGAAGCGTTTTTTACGACGTGTTCAATTTCAATTTGATTCAAGAGTTCCAAAGCGATGTAAAGAAGTTTTTAGACAAGGCAAAAACGCAAGCAAACTTGACTAACGATGAAGTTGAAATGCTTTCTGCGCAACATGAACTTAAAAGTATCAAGAATCAGCTTCGCCTGAAGAATCAATATCTTTCAGAACGAAAAAACGAACGACATACACGACAAATAAAAATTAAGGAACTTCTAAAGCGGTTCAAGAACTTGGGCGGCCTTACGGAAAAAGAGCTAAGAAGTGTCAAAAAAGAGTTTGACAACTTAGAACGTACACGTCAAAAAACACAGAAAGAAATCAAAGAGTATCTTGAATCGGATTATCCGTTCGCCATTAACCATCGATTGGTTAATAAAACCTTGAGAAATTTCCGAGATGAATATCCCTTCAAACTTGCCAATACTATAACAAAGATGAAAAAGCAGGATGTCATACCGAAGAATATTACGGACAATTTATCCTCTTTTCTTGATGAATATACCGATGAGAATTCTCGTGATTTACTGTTTAGCAACTTTTCCGATGACTTGATGTATCGATTGGACCAACTAATAGAGAAAAGAATCAAACCTAATCGACCCCAAAAATACTTAAAAAAGTTCGAAAAAACATCGGCTTTACTTGTAGATGAAATGGAATTCAAAAGTCGATTTAATCACGCCGAAAACGCTGATGAGCTCAATGCTTTAATAGAAGAGATTACGGCTCTGCAAAATGATGCAAGCAATATCGAAGCGCAGATTGAAGAGCTTGAAGCGAAGAAAGAAGATTTAGAAGATGCATACGAAAAATGTAACAATCGGGTTGAAACACTCGAAAAGAATATATTTTCAACAACAAAACAAACAAACAGTTTCGCATTGGCTCAACGCATACTTAAATTGAACGAAGATTATGTCGCCCGCCAAACAGAGGAACAAATTAAAAGTGTGGAAAAGTTAGCGTTAACTAACTTTCAAACCGTAACCAGCAAGAAATCTTTTATTGGAAAGATTCAAATTGACCCGGATTCTTTCGATGTAACGTTGTACGACAACGAAGGCGTTCCACATTCTCGCGATTATTTGTCTGCAGGAGAAAAACAGGTTTTGATATCTTCAATCATCAGTGCCATGTTTGACTTGTCGCAAAGACGGCTGATGTTTGTGTTTGACACCCCTTTAGCTCGCTTAGACCAAGATAACCGACGCTCGTTCACTAAAAGAATTATCCGAAACAGCTCAAAACAGGTTATCGTTCTATCTACGGACGAAGAAGTTACTGGCAGTGTGCTGGAATCAATCGCTCCAAACATTCAAAATACTTACTTATTACAGTCAATCAATGCCAATGAAACAAAAGTACGCGAAGGGTATTTTGAGAAGGTGAAATCATGAAACTGCGCTTAAGAACATCGGAACGCACCGATCAATATATGGAAACTATGCAGAAAACGCTAAAGTTCTCTACGAAAGCGGCACTAGCTCGCATAGCCATTGGGTATTCCGTAAAACAACCTAAAGATCCCATGAAAGACGAACAATTTAACAATAACGATGTTAATGGCTTTGAGTTTCAGCGGCCGACATTGACCGGGGATGACGACGACTTTTTTAAGGCGATGGTTATTCAAAAAGCAAACAAACCACTGTCTGATGAAGAATACTACCCTACATATTTGAAAGCCCATTTGGAACGAGGCATGTACTTGCTTTATTCCGAATACAAATATTTGGGCAGCAAAGATAAATTCATAGAATTTTTGTTGCGGGTGAAATAATATGGTTTATTTGGATAATGCTGCAACAACACCAATCGCGCCTGAAGTATTGGAAGCCATGATGCCTTTTCTACGTGAGCGTTTTGGAAATCCCAACGCTAAATACTATGCTTTAGCAGAAGAGGCCAAACATGCGGTTGAAAATGCCCGTGAAAACATGGCCAAACTTTTGGGAATCAAAAAAGAAGAACTAATTTTTACTAGCGGTGGTACGGAAAGCAATAATATGATTCTTAAAGGTATTGCTTTTAGCAAAGGTCCCAAACACATCATTACATCACAAATCGAGCATTCGTCAGTTTTGGAAGTTTGCGAATACCTTGAGTCCATAGGGTGGAGCGTGACATATTTAAAGCCGGATGAAACCGGCATAGTTTCACCAGAAGATTTAAAAAAAGCCATCCGGGACAACACAATCCTGGTCTCCATTGGCTGGGTGAACAGTGAAATTGGGACCATTCAAAACATACAAAAACTTTCAGGAATTGCTGCGGAAAATAAATTGCTCTTTCATACGGATGCCACCCAAGCTGTATCGAAGATGAATATTAATCTAAAAGATTATCCCCATGTTGATTTCATGTCTTTTTCATCACATAAAATATTCGGTCCCAAAGGCAGTGGAGCGGCAATCTTGCGCCACGATCAAGAAGGATTACGTCGTCCTATAGTGCCGCTGATTCACGGTGGAAACCAGGAGCATGGTTTAAGAGGCGGGACTTTGGCGGTGGCAAACATCATTGGCTTCGCAAAAGCGTTAGAACTCGAATACTCGAATCGCAAAGAAAATCATCAAAAACTTAACAAACTTGATGAGCTGTTTCTCGACTCATTGCGCAAAAAACTTGGCCAGTCTATCGTGGTTAACAATGAAGACTTTCAACGAGTTCCCGGGATTATTAATATACGTTTCAAAGGCATAAACAATCAAATGTTGCTAAAAAGGGCTAAAGATTTGTTCGCCGCATCAACCGGCAGTGCTTGTAGCAACACGAAACCTTCTAAAGTTTTAGAGGCTATAGGATTTTCGACGAAGGAGATAAAGGAATCTATTCGTTTTTCCTTGAGTCATTTCACCAAGGAAGATGAGCTTAGCCGATTTATTGATGAACTATAATTTTTGTTTCATGAGTCATCAAATTAAGGATTATTCCCAAGGTTGTGAAAAAGTGGAAGGTTGGAAGCTGAAAAAAGGAAAGATTAAAAAATTCAACGTTTCAGACAATGAAATTATTGGATTTTGCAATAGGATTTTTTCGACTGAATCTAAAAAAACGCAATCGTATAAACTCATTATGATGCGAGCTATTTTGGACAACTTATATAATGTAGCCGATGAACTGGTATTAACATTTCAAGATTTGTTTTCATCATTTACCGAGTTGTCTTGGAATCTTATTGTTGTGCATGGGTTGAAACAAGGTGGACAAAATCCTGTTCTTCAAACTGTTGTGAATGAATTCAAAAAGGAGCATAATGTTCCGGATAATCTTAAGTACGAAAGCCTGTCCGACAAACAGAAAGAAACCATTAATTCACAAGTGAAAACGGCTTGTAAACAGTATGTTGTTGGAGCTATTTATGGGGATACAGAAGGAACTATCTATGACTTTGATAGAAAAGATGAGTATATTAAATTTAACCCCATAGTATACGTCTTCATGCAACGATTCCAAAACACATTGCATCGCATTGCAAATTATGAGATGGTCAAATTCCTAGAGAAATATAATAAAAGTTTCAGTGGCAACTTTATAGAAGTCGTAGAAAATGTCACGAAGCGGGCGAACCTCTACAAGGAGCGTGTTCTGCTCATTAATCACGACCCCTTGGAGTGTTTTTACTGTAATAAAGCATTATCCAATGGCAAAGATGGTGAAAATGACAGCATTGAGTTAGACCATTTCATTCCATGGAGCTTTGTGTATTCCGATTCACTATGGAACCTAGTTTTATCCTGCAAATCCTGTAATAACAATAAAAAGGCTTCTTTACCATCCAGAAAATATCTTGACAAAATAATATCTTTTAATGATAGTAGGATTAAAGTGATGGGCAGAGACAAACCGCCCAGCATGCTACGCTATAGGGAACACAAGATTAAAGATTTATACAATTATGCTCAATTGAATGGTTTTATGAACCATTGGGAACCGGCAAAATAATATAGATAAACAAATAACAAATGGCTGTAATCTAATTAATGAAGCCATCAATGATAAGGGGAGATAGCTATGACGGTTTTAGAGTTTATTCATGAGTATGTTCCACGATTTGAGAAAAACTACAAGAGTTTTATTAACGCTGGAATGAAAAATGAGACTGAAAATTTTAAAAACAATATGCAAAGCATCGCAAATATGATTGAGTTTTTAATGCGGCAAAAAGGGTCAGTTAATTCAAGAAATGACATGACCTTATATGATGTTATCAATCAATACACAGTAGACAATACTATATTGGCACAAAAACTTCATTTTTTCAGAGTCGTACGAAACAATGTTATCCATGATAAGGAAAAGAAATATCATATATCTCCAGAATTGATGGAATTTTGTGCATACATTGTAGATTATTTTATTGCAAGTCATGCCAAAGACTGTTATAACATCAAAATTACAATGAAAGATAAGTATTTTTCCGAAAGAGAAGATGAGAAAAGTACAAATCAATCAGAAAACGCTAATTACGACAACGTTTTAAAAGAATCAATACCAGAATATGCAAAAGATACTTTTCAACCTAAAGTGGAAAAAGACGAGCTGAATGATGATGAAATTCTTATTGTTTTTGATAACATGTTTGAAAACATAAGCGACTGCGAATTTATAAAAAAGTGTAACATAAAACGCCAAAGCGATTTGAATCAATTATATGATAAGTATGGGATAACATATGATTTAAAAGAAATAATAAAGGACAAACTCAAAAATATCGGTTTAGTTGAACGTTTTGTTGACGATTTCTTTCAATCAGATCCAAACAAGAAACTGATATTTAAAGAGATGATTGACATATATAAAAGAGAGAAAGGAAGGGGTACAGGATGATAAGCATTGAATCGCAAGTTGAATCAGCAATTGTGACAACCAAAGAGATTTTTATAGAAACGAAAAAGAACTCATTTATTAACCGAAAAATGTTAATTAAAGTACCTGCAAATCAAAGAGCTTATGAATGGAATCGAAGAAACCTAGAAGATTTCTTTAATGATATTTCAAACATGTACTTGAACCCTGACCAAGAACCTTACTTTATGGGAAATATCATTTTTGATTATGTTCAAAGGTTTAATCGAGAGCATTTGGAAGTTCAGGATGGCCAACAGAGAATTACGACCGTGGTTTTATTTTACGCTGCTCTAAAAAAGTTCTTAAAAGCTTATTATAGTTTTTCTAGAACTGATCTTAAAACATTTGAGTCAGGACAAGAGATAGAGGAGAAACTGCAAGAACTGGATGGCATATGTGATGATGTTCTACTTTACCCAAAAGAATACCAAAATTCTGGAGATCCTAAATATAATTTTGTGTCAGGCATATCGCATGAATTATTTAATGAACTGATTGATTTTTCAACAAATAACGATGATGTTATGATGTTTAATAATCAGAAGATTATTGAGGTGAATCAAAGTGGAGATGTTTCACGTCACGGTGCACTAAGCCGTAACTACAACCAACGGGACTTAAAATATGTGGATATAAACATATTGGAAGCCTTCGTATACTTTTACAATGAGTTTTATAAAAGTTGGAAAGAATTCCCTATGAAGAAAAGAGTGAAATCAAATAATGAAGAAAATCCTAATGTAAACTATAAAACTATATTTGATTCAAATAAAGGAATAGATATTTACGAGTACAGTAAATATTTATATGAGAAAGTGATATTTAATGCACTTCGTTTAAAAGAACCATTTTCACAAAAGAAGTTCTCAATTTTTGAAACGATTAATGCGCGTGGCCAACAGCTTAAAGAAGCAGACAAGTTAAAGAATCATATTCTTTCAAAAATCGATGAGCAGAACCCCCAAAACTCACAAGCACTTAATAAAGCATTGCGTTTATGGGGGGAGATTGTTCAGAACACGGATACGCATATTGAAGACTTTGTAAATGACATGGTTGTTTTGGAAATCCACTCTTATAGAGCTCGAATTGGCAAAAAGAACATTACTGATCCTACTATTCAAAACACTTATAATGAGTTCAAAAGACAATATGTAGATAAATATGATGGCGATTTGAATTACAATCGCTTAATTGTTAGATGGGCCGAATACTCAAAATATTATAATAATATAGTCAGCGCAAAAGAAACAGGTTTAGAAGGAAATCAGTTTCTTAATAGTTTGGAAATACTAAAGAAAGAATTCAAAATAAGCCGCATCCTTCAAATGCAAATTTGGAAAATGCATAATCAACGTTTTAAAGTGAAGCAATATTTCCATGCGTTAGTCATTTTGTATGTATTAAGCATCATTCTTAAAGTAAATGACACATATCAAAGGGCTTCAAAAGTTCGTTCTCGTTTACTGTATTTAATGAGAGATTATGATTTGTTTGATATAAAACAGATTCCAGGATTCTCAACAGATAATATTTCGAATTTATTGTTGAAATTTTACGAAGAATTAAAAGACCCAAATAGTGTTTCGGGTCAAAGAGAGTATCTAAAGGCAGAAGTGCTAAAGCGGAAGTTGCGAAATTCTTTATCATTAGACGAGAGTATTGCTAAATACATTTTAATAACCTTTGAAAATAACTCTTTAGATGTGACAAGATTGATGTCAACAAATCAGGAAACAACTTATCATCTTGAACATATTTGTCCCCAGTCTCCTGATAAAAATTCTCCTGAACATCAATTTAAAAGTTCGCAGGAGTTTGATAAAGTCATTCAATCAATTGGCAATGGATTAATCATAAGCAAAGAGTTAAATGAAAAATGTAAAAATAGCCCGATCTCCGAAAAAATAGTCTATTACAAAGATGCAAAAAATAAAACAAAAATGTTGGAGGACTTTTTAGAATATATAAGAGAACATCAATTCTCTGGTGAAGGTATAAAAAATCACATAAAAAAGAGAACTAGTCACTTAGCTGACGAAATTTATCAGAGTGAAATATTTTCTGTTGATAAAATGTTGAATTCTAAAACGAAGTGAAATATAACTATATAAGGCACTGACATACCGGTTATACTTATTATTGTCAGCGATGAATAACAAAACATATTAAACGTTATAGGGACAAAAAAGCGCGGGGGGGATTGTTATGCCGGATTTATGGTTTTGGTTCATAGTGTTTTTGGCGCTGCCGTTAGTGCTGATTGTCAACCTTGCCTTAAGCGCGAAACGCGTC
>Ga0207421_10005289_pt1 | contig 14521 bp, 11 predicted proteins | sample SodLakKL_010_SED_4_FD_187542 | JGI IMG/M metagenome (GOLD analysis project Ga0207421, IMG submission 187542) | Alkaline sediment microbial communities from Lake Tanatar, Kulunda Steppe, Russia - 8KL_010_SED (SPAdes) (version 2) | ecosystem: Environmental > Aquatic > Non-marine Saline and...
TTTTTTTGCATCCCTGCAGTTCTTGCTTTAGAAATGTCTTTTTTTGTGATAATATATACAGAAGAGAAGAACGTTGGAGGAGGTGGTGATTTTTGGGCAAAGATGTTCTGTCCCAGAATGAAATAGACTCGCTAATCACCGCTTTAAGTTCTGGAGACCTGGATGAAGAGGAAAAATCAGAAGAGGTATCGGAATACCGGGCTTACGACTTTCGTCGCCCGAGCAAGTTTTCCAAGGAACAGATCAGGACACTGCAGGTCATTCATGATAACTATTCCCGTATTTTGGGCAATTTTCTTTCCGCATACCTGCGGGTGCCCGTGCAAATTCAACTGGCTTCAGTCAGCCAGGTTACCTACGAAGAATTTGTCTTTTCTCTCCCGGTTCCAACGCTGGTAACAATTTTCAACATGAACCCGGAAATGGGCGATGCGATGCTGGAAACCAATTCGTCCTTTGTTTTCCCCATCATCGATATTGTTTTTGGCGGCGAGGGCCGCGTACCTAAGCAAACCCGTGAACTAACTGACATCGAAATTACAGTTATGCGCAATATCAATAACCGGTTGCTGGACAACCTGCGTTATGTTTGGGAGGATATTGTTTCCCTTACACCCAAGGTCGACACCATGGATACAAATCCGCAGTTTAACCAGATGTTTGCTTCCACGGAAACGGTCGCCCTGTTAACTTTTTCTGCGCAAATTCAGGATAATCAGGGGTTAATCAACCTCTGTTTTCCCTATATTACCCTGGAAAAAATTATGCCCAGGCTTACAGCCCAGTACTGGTTCCGGCAGACGCCTCAGGAAACCTCGGAAGTTCATGAGAGAACCATCCTGAAACAGCTGGAAAAGGTCGATGTGGAACTGAGTGCCGTGCTGGGAAGGGTTACCGTGACCCTGGACGATTTTCTCCAGTTCCAGGAGGGCGACATTATCCAGCTATCCCGCCAGGAAGGTGAGGACCTGGAGGTTTACGTGGAAGATGAGCTTATGTTTAAGGCGCAGCCGGGCGCCTACGGCCAGAACGTAGCAGTTCAGATTACCGGCTTGGCCGAAGAAGAGGACCAGGAAGGGGAGAGGGCCAGTGGCTAGTGATTTTTTATCCCAGGAAGAAATTGATGCCCTGCTGGGTAAAAGTGAACCTGCCCAGGAGGAACCAAAAGCCGATAAATCTTCCCCCAAAAAGGAAGCGCCCAAAAAGCAGACGCCATCCGGGGAGGAAAGTCCCGACAACCTGGACCTGATCCTTGATTTCCCGCTAAAAATATCGGTCCGGCTGGGTGATGTAACGAAAAGCCTGCAGGAGCTCAGGCAGATTGGGCCCGGGCAAGTCTTTGAACTGGATCGGTTTGTAAGTGATCCCGTGGATGTATTTGTCAACGGAAAACTGATTGCCCGCGGTGAGGTCGTGGTAGTCGATGAAAACTTTGGTATCCGCATTAACCAGATTTTAAGTCCTGTAGAGCGGGTCAAAAAGCTAAAATAATCTTTGGGTCATGTTGCAGGATTATGGTTTTTTATGTAGAATCTTCATGCAATTACTGCATGGAATCAGTTTTCCATTTTCCCGGTTTTTCTGCGTCGATCTTCTTGGAAAACTCACTCTTTATTTTTGATTGAACGGACTGTTCATATTTAGGAGAAATAATTATGGCCAGGGAACTGAAAGCCCAGGAAAAAGATGTCATACTGGAATTAAGCTCTATTTGCATGGGCTCGGCAGCCACAGCCCTGTCGGGGTATATTAATGCCCAGATCAAGGCGGTCCCTCCGCAAATTGCCCTTTACGAGGCGGGACAGTTGCAGCAAGCTTATGAGGAGAAGGGTGTAGTGGCTCGTATCGCCTTTAAAGAGGGCCTGCAGGGACAGCAGTGGGTCCTTCTCTCCGAGGCAGACGGGAGCAAGCTGGCTGCCATGATGTTTGGCAGCGACCCTGTTGATGCCGCCGGGGAAATAGGGGAAATGGAACTGAGTGCGCTTAACGAGGCCATCGGGACGGCCATGAGCTCTTATGCCACAGCCCTTGCCGGCTTTACAGGAGGCAGTGTGGAGCTGGAGACCCCTTCGCTGGAAATAAACAGCCTGCAGGGCCAGGACCTGGCCTCTTTTGGGCTGGATAGTGCCGACTTTGCCGTGTTGACTTTTGGGATGGAGATCGAGCCGGATCATCAGCTTACCTGGATCCAGGTGCTTCCACTCGCCCTGCTGCAGGAGATGATCAAGCCCCTGATGCCCGAGGATGCCGCGGCAGAAGAGGCTCCTCTAGAGGAACCTTCCCAAGAGGCACCGCCCCAAGAAGAGCTTCCCCAAGAAGGGCCGCCTGAAGAAGAGGCGGTGCCGGAAGATGTCTCCAGTGACGTTCCGCTGGAAACTGAAGAGGCTGATCCAGCTTTTTCGGAGCAAGAGGGGCCTGCAGCAGAACCGGCAGCAGAACCGGCAGAGGAACGGGACATGCTCCTTGAGGGAATGGATGATGAAGAACCGGAACAGGACTCTATGGAAGAAGCTTCCCGGGAGGCACTGCCGGCCTTAGGTGATCTGTTTAGCAGCATGGAGCAAGATACCATTGCGGAAATCGGCAATATCTCCCTGGGTTCTTCTGCCACGACCCTTTCTGAGCTGGTCAACAAGTCGGTTAAAATTACCACACCCCGGCTTTCCATCACGACACTTTCCGATATCCAGAAAAGTTATCCCCAACCCAGCCTGGTTTCCCGGGTCCAGTACCGGCAGGGGCTGGAGGGGGAAAATATCTTAATTCTCAAGGAGAAGGACGCAGCACTGATCGCGGCCTTGATGATGGGTCTTCCACCGGAAGAGTTCCCCGAAGCTTTGGATGAAATCTCCATGAGTGCTATTAGTGAGGCCATGAATCAGATGATGGGATCGGCTTCAACCTCGATGTCGGACTTTTTAAGCCGGACCATTGATATTTCACCTCCCGAGTTGGAATGCTGCAACCTGCAGGAGGACAGCATCGACACAGCCACCGTGGAGGGATCGGATCCTGTTTTAAAAGTTGAATTCAGCCTGGAGATTGCTGATTTGCTGCAGAGCAACCTGGTGCAGGTTATGCCCATCTCCTTTGCCAAAGATGTTACCACCTATTTGTTGAAAGATTACATGGAGCAGGAGGCAGCAGAAAAAGCGGAAACGCCAGCTGAAACAGCAGCTGACGGTGTGCCTGAACAACCGGCCCCGAAACCTGGCTCCGAAGAGCTGGACGAGATGCAAAAGGATGTCCTGGCTGAAGTGGGGAATATTTCCCTGGGTTCGTCAGCCACTGCCCTGGCGCAGCTGATCAACCGGCAGGTGCAGATCACCACCCCCCGGATTACCCTGACTAACATGAAGGAAGTCCGGAACCGGTTTCCTGTGCCCTGTTTGGTGGTGAAGGTAAATTATATTAAAGGGCTGGAAGGGGAAAATGTGCTCATTATCAAGGAGGACGATGCGCTGATCATCACTGGTTTAATGATGGGGCTGGAACCTCCTGAAAAGCCGGAAAAGCTGGAAGAGCTGGAGCTTTCCGCCATCAGCGAAGCCATGAACCAGATGATGGGTTCTGCCTCTACGGCCATGTCTGATTTTTTTGAGCGCGTCATTGATATTTCTCCTCCCGATCTGAGCCATAAAGACCTGCACACCGAAGATCTGGATGCGGATGAAATTGCAGAAGAAACACCGCTTGTTCAGATCTCATTTCAAATGGAAGTGGAAGGGTTAATCGACAGCGAGCTGATTCAGCTGGTTCCCCTGGAGTTTGCCAGGGAAATTGCCTCCTATCTGCTTTCGGCTCTTTCAGGGGAAGAGTTGGATCATTTTGAAGAAGAAGCAGAAGAAGCAGAAGAACCCGAGGATATTTTCTCTTCCGTTCTTGAAGGGGCTGGCCCGGCGGAAGATGCCCAGGCCCAGGCAGAATCCCCCGCGCCAGCAAAAGAGCCGGCACAGGAAAAATCAGCCCCCCGGGAGGTTCCTGTGCAGGAGAAACTGGATGAAGAGGAAGCGGAACGCCTGGACATGATCCGGGATATCCCGGTGGAAATATCTGCTGTGCTGGGCCGGACCCGTGTTCCGCTAAAATCGGTTACTTCTTTGTTCGCGGGGGATATCATCAACCTGGAACGGTATGTGGGAGAACCGGTAGAACTTTTGGCCAATGACCGACTGGTTGCCAAAGGGGAGGTGGTTTTGGTCAACGGGCAGTTTGGGATAAAAATAACCAGCATGGTAAAATCTTAAAATGATCAAATAACATTCCGCAACGATCATCGAAAGCTGATGGTTCAATGCGGAAACTCCATTTCTAATTTAAAGGGGTGATGGTGCTTTGAAAAAACAAGGGGAAGCAGCTGCGTCTGAAGTTCAGATGGTAGCATTTAAGCTTGAGAACGAAGAGTTTGCCGTGGATATTCACCGGGTTCGGGAAGTCTTGAAAATGACCCGGGTGACACCCCTGCCCCAGGCAGCGTACTTTATTGAAGGGGTGATCAATCTTCGGGGAGAGGTCATTCCTGTCGTTGACCTGCGCAAGCGATTTGATCTGCCTGAAAGTGAACGGGACGAAGATACCCGGATTATTATTGTTGAAATCCACGAAAGCAATGTTGGTCTCATTGTCGATTCCGTTACAGAAGTGCTTCGCTTTTCTTCTGCGGCGGTTCAGCCCCCTCCTTCCAGGGTGGCGGGAACCCGGACGGACCTGATTGAAGGTGTAGGCAAGCTGGATGAACGGCTGCTGATCATTTTAAACCTGGAAAAAATCCTGACCTCGGAAGAAGTCATTTCATTGGACGAAGTAACCTTTGGAGATCAGCCACCCGCGGAAGCCTAAAGCTTCTTTATGGATGCGCCAAGGAGAAAGGAGGAGTGAGGGTGGAGGAGTATAGAGACCTGTTCCTGGCTGAGGCCCAGGAATACCTGCAAAACATGACCAACTGTCTTTTGGAGCTGGAAAAAGATCCGTCGGATAACGATCAGCTTACGGAGATGTTCCGGGCGGCCCACAGCTTAAAGGGGATGGCCGGGACGATGGGCTATGAGCTGATTACAGAATTAACCCACGACCTGGAAAACATGCTGGATCACTTGCGCTCGGGGGAAATTACCGTAGGAACAGACCTGGTGAACCTGCTCTTCGAAGCGGAAGATATGATCCGGTTTTTGGTGGATAACCTGGAAAGCCAGGAAGAGTATCAAGGCGACGTGAAGGCCCTGCAGGACAAGCTAAAAAACTGGGAACAGTTTTCTCCGGAAAAGGCTGCTGAGGCGGCCCAGGCAGGGCAAGTTTCCGCTACAGAAACAGAAGCAGCAGAGGACAAGGCCGAACCTGCGGCCAAAGAGGCCCAACCCGATGGATCTTCCGTCCCCAAAGCGGAAGATATCAAGATATCAGACCTTCTAAACGAGTTTGAAAAAGAAACTCTGAAAGAAGGGATGTTTAAAGGAGAAAACATTTATTATATCCATGTTAAGCTGCGGGAAGATTCTCTGTTGAAATCTGTCCGTGCCTACATGGTGGTGAAAGCCGTGGAAGCCCAGGGGGAGTTGATCAAGGCCATCCCCAGCGTTCAGGACCTGGAGGATGAGAATTTTCAAGATGAATTCACCTTGCTGTTGATGGGCAATCCCGAGGCGAAAGAACTGCAATCAACGATTGAAAGCATTTCCGAGATAGACCAGGCACATATTACTTTGCTGGATGTAGACGAAGAACTGGAGCTTCAGAGAGACGAGGAAGTGGAGGCCGCTGCAGCCCAACCTGAACAAAAGGAACAACGGGCTCCTGTAGAAGAGAAAAAAGAACAGGTCGGCAAGGAAGCTCTAGCAGCAAAGGCGAAAGATGAGAAGGGGGATGAAAAGGCTTCTCCAGCGGCAAAGAAGTCCCGGGCTGCTTCTTCCCTGAACCGTTCAGGGGATAAAACAGTCCGCGTGGAAACAGCAAAGCTGGACAACCTGGTGAATTTAGTCGGGGAGCTGGTGATTAACCGGACCCGCGTGGTCGAATTGGGCAAAAAGACCGAAGATGAAGCTTTGGAAGTTTCCCTGGAACAGCTGGAGCGCATTTCTACGGACCTGCAGGGTGCCGTTATGACATTGCGTATGGTTCCCATCAAGCAGGTTTTTGACCGTTTTCCCCGCATGGTGAGAGATTTAAGCGTGGAAAAAGGAAAGGATGTCAATCTTTCAATTTCCGGTGAAGAGACAGAGCTGGACCGCACCATCGTCAACCAGATTGGCGATCCCCTGGTGCACTTGCTGCGCAACTCGGTCGATCACGGCATTGAAAACGAGGAAGTGCGCAGGAAAAACGGCAAAGACCCGGCTGGGAAAATATCCCTGGAGGCTCATCACGAGGGCAGTCACGTGGTAGTCAGTGTGGAGGATGACGGTGCAGGGATCGAGCCGGAAAAAATGAAGGAAAAGTCCATCGACAAAGGGATTATTTCCCGGGAGGAAGCCGATACATTAACCGATGATGAAGCGGTGAAGCTGATCTTCCGCAGTGGTTTTAGCACTGCGGACCAGGTAACTGATGTCTCCGGGCGTGGCGTCGGTATGGATGTGGTAAAAACATCCATCGAATCGCTAAACGGTACAGTAGAAGTGCGCAGTGAAGTTGGCAAGGGGTCGAAATTTATTCTCCGGCTACCTTTGACCCTGGCTATCATCAGGACATTGATGGTCGGTTCGGCCGAAGAGATCTACGCCATCCCCATCGAGGCCATATCAGAGAACCTTTTCGTGGAACCCGAAGAACTTCGGACGATTCAGGGCGAACGGGTCATCACGTTGAGGGACGAGGTGCTTCCCATTTACTGCCTGGAAGAGAGCCTGGGCATGGGAACCTTCCAGGAAAAAGAAGTTTACCCGGTGGTTGTGGTTCAGGCCGGCGAAAAAAAGGCCGGGCTTGTTGTTGATGAACTCATGGGACAGCAGGAGATTGTAATCAAGTCCTTGAGCAACTTTATCAAAGACATTGTTGGTGTTGCCGGGGCGACGGTGTTGGGTGATGGTCGCGTAACACTGATCCTGGATGTAGCCAGCTTGTTAGAAGATGGGAGGGTTTAATGTTGGGAAAAAAAGTGTTAATTACAGATGATACGGCATTTATGCGCATGACGCTGAAAAACGTGTTGGAAAAAAACGGATACGAAGTGGCAGCAGAAGCGGAAGATGGCGTTCAGGCTGTGGAAAAATATGAAGAACTTAAGCCGGACCTGGTAACCATGGATATTACTATGCCCAACATGGATGGGATTACGGCCATTAAAAAAATCATGGAAAAAGATCCCCAGGCCAAGATCGTTGTTGTCAGCGCTATGGGGCAAAAAGCACTCGTGATCGAAGCACTCAATTCCGGGGCAAAAGATTTTATTGTCAAACCGTTCCAACCGGACCGGATTGTGGAGGCACTGCAAAAAGTAGGTGGTTGATCCAGCAGCATGTGGATGTAGAAATGGGAGCGAGGTGAGGCGGTTGGATGAACACCAAATTGATTCCAATAGGCTGGATGTATTAAAAGAACTGGCGAACATTGGCTTGGGAAATGCCGTGACCTCTCTTTCTCAGATGCTGGGGGAAGAAAAGGTGGATATGGCGGTTCCTGTAGCGAATACGGTTCCATTGCAAGATGTGCCCGATTTTCTTGGAGGCGGGGAAGTCCCCGTTGCCGGCATTTATATTCAATCTTCTGGAGATGTTCGCTTGACGATTTTGTTCGTTCTCTCCATGGATAGCGCTACCAACCTGGTTTCCTCCTTGATGCCGGGTGTCGACGGAGAGCTGGATGAAATGGCCGTCTCCGCTTTAATTGAAGTGGGAAATATTTTAACGGCGTCGTACTTAAACGCCATCTCCATGATGACCAATCTACAGCTAATGCCCAGCCCGCCCGAAATAGCTGTGGATATGGCCGGGGCCATTATCACCACTATCATGGCCGAAGCTCACATGATCGATGATGAAATTGTCCTGATGAAAACGACCCTGAACACGGTTGACAGCGAGGTTGAGGGCAACGTTTTGATTCTTCCGGACTACGGTGAGCTGGAAAAAATATTTGGACTGTTAGGGATTTCGTAATCATGGAAACTGTGAAAGTAAAAATCGCCGATCTGGCTGTGCTTAGGGACAGGGGTATATTAATTACCGTTGGGCTGGGTTCCTGTGTCGGCATTGCCATCTATGATTCCAGCAACAGAGTGGGTGGATTGGCCCATATTCTGCTGGCTGATAGCGAGCAGTTTAAGAATAAAGGCAATAACTTCAACCAGGCCAAATTTGCCAATACGGCCATACCCGTCATGGTCAAAGAGATAGAAAAGCTGGGTGGAAAGCCCGGCAAATCCTATGCGAAAATTGCTGGAGGAAGCCAGCTTTTTGACTTTCAAAAAGCGGGTATCAGTGTAGGGGAAAAGAATATTGAAGCCGTGAGAAATACGCTCAAGCAGTTGGGTATACCGGTTAAAGGAGAAGATGTCGGCGGAAACCACGGCCGAACCATGCGCTTCTTCGTGGATTCAGGAAGAGTGGCCATTTCAACTGTAGGCAAAGGTGAAAAAGAAATTTGAAAGACGTAAAAAAGACGTAAAAACTGAAACTCCCCGGGGAAAAGAGTAATAGGGAAATGATGATGAATAAAGAAATAATAAAGCCGAAAGTGCTGGTTGTCGATGATTCCGCATTTATGCGCAAATTTATCAGCGATATCGTGGAGAAAAGTGGGGAGTTCGACCTTATAGGTGTTGCGCGTAACGGCGAAGACGCCCTTCGAAAGATCCGGCTGTTAAAACCGGATATTGTTACCATGGATGTGGAGATGCCCAAGCTGGATGGGTTGTCCACGTTAAAAGAAATCATGGGGAAAAACCCGCTGCCCGTGGTAATGGTCAGCAGCCTTACCAGGAAAGGCAGCGAAATTACCATAGAAGCTTTATCCGCAGGCGCGGTAGATTTTGTAACCAAACCGTCGCTTTTCAAGGGAGAAAGTTCCGAAGAAATAAAAAGACTGCTTCCAGAAAAGTTAAAAGCTGCAGCCAGGGCTCACCTGGAAAACCGTCCGGCATTACCACCTCCTCCGCCTGCCGGGACCGGCAAGGGGCCTGCTGCATCAACTACACCCACTGTATCTGCTGTTTCACCTGCACCTTTTGCCCCTGTCATTCATAAGCTTCCCTCGATAGGGCAAAAGGCACGGCATATCGTGGCTATCGGTGCGTCTACAGGGGGGCCCAGGGCCCTGGAAGAAGTGCTGCGGGGCCTGCCAGGCGATTTGCCTGCCGCTGTCCTGATTACCCAGCATATGCCCCCGGGTTTTACAGAATCCCTGGCCAAACGGTTGGACCGGGTTTCTTTTCTGAAGGTAAAGGAAGCCAGCGAAGGCGATGTGATCATGGAAGGAAGTGCCTACCTGGCCCGGGGAGGTTTGCACTTAATTGTCAATTCCAATCAGTCCTTATCCCTGGACAGTTCCGCTCCCGTGCAGCATGTGCGCCCTTCGGCCGATGTAATGATGAAATCTATAGCAGAACACTATGGCTCAGCAACAATGGGAGTTATTTTAACCGGAATGGGGCGGGATGGGACGGAAGGCATGAACTGGATCCGCAGCAAGGGGGGCAAGACGGTAGTCCAGGAGCCTTCAACGGCTGTTATCCCCAGCATGCCCCAGGCCGTGATAAAAAGCGGATTGGCTGATGAAGTGGTTCCCTTAAACCAGGTGGCGGCTACTGTAGCCAGGCTGCTCCGGTAGGATCAGAAACAGCTTTTTTTCGTGGTTAGCGCTATATTTAAAGGAGCGAGATAGGTCTTGACTACAGGTAAATGGGAATACAAAGATTTTAAGAGTGCCTTTTTCAAGCGGACAGGCCTGGACCTGGAAAGTTACAAGGACAAGCAGATGGAACGGCGGATCCGGCAGTTGATGCAGCGGGAAAACAAGCCGGACTTTAAAGTTTTTTTTGATTATCTTTCCAGCGATAAAGATGCTTTGGACCGGTTTATGAATTACCTGACCATTAACACTTCCGAGTTTTTCCGGGACGACAAGGTTTATTCCCGCCTGGAAGATGAGATTTTTCCTGAGCTGTTGAAAAAAGTATCGGGTACCATTAAAGTCTGGAGCGCCGGTTGTTCCATCGGGGCTGAACCGTATACGGTGGCCATTATCATGGATCGCCTGAAAGCCTTGAACCGGGTCAAAGTGGTGGCTACAGATGTTGATGAAAAGGCCTTGTCCTTTGCCGACAAAGGTTGTTTTAACAAAAAACAGTTGGGCAAGACCCAGGAAGATATCATCCAGCGCTACTTTGATCAAAATGGGGACGAGTACTGTATCAAACCCGAGATCAAGCGGGTGGTTGCATATCAAAAGCATAACCTGCTTTCTGATGCCCCGGTATCCAACTGCCACGTTATTTTGTGCCGCAATGTATTTATTTATTTTAAGCCGGAAACCCAGTTTTTCCTGTTGGACCTCTTTTCCCGGTCCCTGGAGCCGGGTGGTTTCTATATCATCGGGTCGGCTGAATATATCAGCGATCCCCAAAAGCATAACCTGGAAAAACGCTATAACACAATTTATGTGAAAAAAAAGTGACTTTTCCTCTTGCAGGGACATAAGCAATCTGTTATAATTAACATCAAGTTTTTAACAGGAAATAACATGGAAATTCGATGAAGGGGAACAAAGCCTGAAGACACTCAACAGAGAGGGACCTGATCCGCTGAAAGGGTCGCCGGGTTACTGTTCAGGTCATAAGCCGCCCCGGAGTTGTGGGCTGAAGGCATACGTGCTGGTAGGTCTCGCCGGTGAAAGCCGTTATCTTAAAGCGCTGAGCTTAAGGGACTATCTTTGAACCAGAAAGATAGTAACCAGAGTGGTACCGCGGGATTAACCCGTCTCTGTCCAGAGACGGGATTTTTTGTTTCGCACATCATCGAGTATTCTTGTTTGATTTTCCACAGGGAGGTTGTTTAGAAATGCCAATGTCATGGGAAATGCTTTATGCCGAACGGACCAGCTGCATGAAAGGGTCCGGAATCAGAGAATTCTTCAAACTCACAGAACGTCCTGATGTGATCTCCTTTGCGGGTGGGTTCCCCAGTCCCGATTGTTTTCCCCAGGAAAGGATTGCCCATGTTTTAAGTGAACTGGTGCTGCAGGAGGGTACATCTGTGCTGCAGTACGGGCCTACGGAAGGAAATCACCGCCTGCGTCTTTACCTGGCTCAAAAAATGACCCGGGAAGGTGCTATCACTTCAGAAGAAAACATCCTGATTACCAATGGTTCCCAGCAAGGATTGGACTTGATTAGCAAGATCCTGCTCAACCCCCATGACCTGGTGATCGCGGAAGAACCCGGCTATGTTGGAGGGCTGGGGGCAATTAACAACTACCAGGGAGACATTATCCCGGTATCCATTGACGAGCAGGGCCTCTGCACCCATGTGCTGGAACAAAAGTTAAAGCAGTTCAGCCATGAAGGCAAAAAGGTAAAGCTGGTTTATGTAGTGCCCAACTTCCAAAACCCCACGGGTGTAACCATGTCCCTGGAAAGAAGAAAGCACCTGCTCCAGCTGGCAGATCGCTTTGATTTCATTATTATTGAAGATAACCCCTACGGAGAGCTTCGTTACCGGGGCGAATTTATCCCTAGCATTAAATCCCTGGATACCGAAGGGCGAGTCATATACCTGGGGTCCTTTTCCAAAACTTTCATTCCCGGCATTCGGGTGGGCTGGATTGCAGCAGACCGCCACCTGGTAGAAAAACTGATTGCTGCCAAGCAGGCAACGGATTTATGTTCCAACACCATGGGGCAGCGGCTGGTCCTGCATTTCTGTGAAACCGGGTATATTGACAACCATGTCCAGGAATTGGTGTCCTACTACAATCCCAAGCGGGACCTGATGCTTTCTTCCATGGAACAACATTTCCCTGCCGGTATCAGCTGGACGGTCCCCGACGGAGGATTCTTTATCTGGGTCACCTTCCCGACCAACATGTCCTCCAGGGAAGTGCTGCTGAAATGCCTGGAGCAGCAAAAAGTGGCTTTTGTGGACGGTGGCGGTTTCTTCACCAATGGTACCGGGAAAAATACGGCCCGCTTCTCCTTCAGTGAAGCTTCCACGGAAGAAATAGAAGAAGGAGTCTATCGCCTGGGCCAGGTGTTACAGCAAGTAATGGGCAAAAAGGAACTTGTAGAAACCCGCACCGGGCAGCAAGGCAGCCCATCTCTGACCAAGGTAGCCAGCAATTAAACCAGGCAATAATGATGACGCAAATAAGCTGTTTTCAAGCGTTTTCGCTGAAAAAAGACATTGGCGGTTGTTATCCTGCGAAATGTGTCGAGCAATCTCATCCGGGTAAAGCAGGGTGTTTAGAACAGTTCTAAATGCCCTGTTTTTATTTTTTGGTTAGCTTGCCCCATTATGGAAAATGTAATATAATAAGTTTTTAGAATGAATTCTAAATTGTAAAACAAAGAATTGGCAGCTTTTGGGCGTTTAATTACATAAACTTTTAAAACAAAGGAAGGAGGAGTAAATGCTACATGTTGTTGGAAAAATTTCGAACAGGACTCAAATTTAAATTACTGGCTATTTTGATTACCCTCACCCTTGTACCGCTTTTCATCGCAGGATTTCTTGCGGTCCGTTCAATCGAGGATAATATCAGCGAGCAGGCACGGATAACGGTACAAAGAGATGTAGAGTCAGCACAGGAGACCCTGCAGAGGCAGGTAGGGGAACGTGAGACGCATCTTAGTTTTGCTTCGGAAAATGAAGGCCTTGTTGCCGCCGTTGATGAGCGAGACTTTGAGCAGGCTGTGACAGTCATAAACAGCGACCGCCTGCGCTTTGACCTGGATTTTCTGACGGTTTTGGATTCTAGTGGCCAGGTGCTGGCCCAGTCTAATACCGGCGAGGTGGAGACAGGTGCAAGCTTTGAATTGCCTGGCATGGACGAGGTGCAGCGAGGCAACAGGGTTTCCGGCATTGTTATTCTAGAGGAAGAGTTTGTCCGCCAGGAAGGATTGACTGAACAGGCAGCCGTGGAACTGGATGCCGAAACGGAGGGCGAAGCCGGCCGGGAAGAACGTGCCCTGGCCATTGTCAGCATGGCCCCGGTTCGCGACCAACTGGGCCGGGTTGCAGGTGTCCTGGTAGGCGGCGAACTGTTAAATCATAATTACGAATTTGTCGATGAGATCGGCGAGACCCTGGAAGTGACCTGTACCATCTTTTTTGAAGACCTGCGTGTTGCTACCAATGTCATGCTTAATGAAGAAGAGCGTGCTGTGGGGACACGGGCAGCAGAAGATGTTACCCGGACGGTCCTGGAGGAAGGTCAGGATTTTTCTGGTCGCGCCCTGGTTGTCGATGAATACTTTATTACAGCATACCAGCCCCTGGTCAGCATTGAAGAAGAAACGGTGGGGATGATTTATACAGGCATCTCCGAAGCCCCTTTTGTGGCCATCAGCAATGCCAACCGCAACCGCTTTTTGCTTATCGGGGCCATCAGCGCGGTAGTGGCGCTGGGTGTAGCGTTTAAGTTTTGCGAGAGTGTGACCCGTCCCCTGCGGGATATCACAGAAGGGATGAAGGAAGTGGAAGACGGTCACCTGAACCAGGACATATCCATTTCCCGCAGTGATGAACTGGGTCAGATCGGTAGCGGATTCAACTCCATGCTGCAGGGACTCCGGGAAATGGTGGAAACGGTGAAAGACATGTCAGAAAAAGTAACTGCTTCAGCGGGTGATTTGACATCAGCCGTGCAGCAGAGCAATGCGGCCATGGAGGACATTGCCACAACAGCCAATGATAATGTGGCCCGCAGTGCCCAGGAGATTGCCCAAAACTCTGAGCAGGCAGCAGAACAGGGGAAAGAAAGTGAAAACGCAGCCCGGGAGGGTGTCAGCGCAGTAAAGGAAGCCGTGGGGTCCATGGAAGAAATCGACTCAGCGGTTAAAGATATCAGCAGTTCCATCCAGGAGTTAAACGAATTCTCCCAGAAAATAACGGTGATTATCAAGTCAATTACTGATATCGCCGGCCAGACCGACCTTCTGGCGCTGAATGCTGCGATTGAAGCAGCCAGGGCCGGAGAGCAGGGAAGAGGTTTTGCCGTCGTTGCCGACGAAGTCCGCAAGCTGGCCGAACAGAGTGAACAGGCTGCCGGAGAGGTGGATACTCTGATCTCCGGTATTCAAGAACGGATTACCGGTGCCGTGGAAAAGATGGAGGGTGTATCCGAAGTTGTGGTCAAAGGAGATGAAAAAGCCCGTTCTGTGGAGCAGGAGCTGGACCGGATTTTAAACTCTGTTCTGGAGCTTAGCAATTATATTAATCAAATTGCCGGCGGGGCCCAGGACCAGTCGGCGGCAGCACAGGAAATTGCCGCTTCCAGCCAGGAACAGACGGCCATGCTGGAAGAAATCAACAGCCATGCCACTCAGCTGGCCCAGATGGCCGAAGATCTGCACGAGCTGGTCAAGAAGTTTAAC
>Ga0207421_10005292_pt1 | contig 14516 bp, 8 predicted proteins | sample SodLakKL_010_SED_4_FD_187542 | JGI IMG/M metagenome (GOLD analysis project Ga0207421, IMG submission 187542) | Alkaline sediment microbial communities from Lake Tanatar, Kulunda Steppe, Russia - 8KL_010_SED (SPAdes) (version 2) | ecosystem: Environmental > Aquatic > Non-marine Saline and...
GCTCGATGACCTCGGGCAGGGCGATCTCGCCGATCACGCTGTCCTGCTCCACCCAGGCGCGGGCGATGGCCTGGAAGGCGGGGCCGTAGTGCAGGCCGAGGCGCTCGGCCAGGGCCAGGTGTTCGCTGAGCTCGATGTCCGGAGCGCGCCGGGGCAGGGCGGGGGCTTCGCGCTGCAGCAGGAAGCCGCGGCTCTGCTGCATGACCCGGGCCACGGCGTTGAGCTGCCACTCCCCTTCGGCCAGCGGCTCCCGGGAGCGGATCTCGATGCGGCCGTCCTCGGGGGCGAGATGCAGGCGCAGGCGGCGGCCGTGCTGGCTGTCCAGCAGCAGCGGCGCGCGGATCTCCAGCTCCTCGACGTCGACCACCCGGGCATCGTGGGCGTGTCGGCCGGCGGCCAGCGCCAGCTCGATGAAGCCGGCGCCGGGGAAGACCGCGGCGTCGCCGACCACGTGGTCGGCCAGCCAGGGCAGGCGCCCGGTATCGAGTTGGCTCTCCCAGCTGTTGGGCTGCTGTGCCAGGCGATAGCCCAGCAGCGGGTGTTCGTAGTAGCGGTTGAGCAGGCCCTGGCCGCCGGGGGTGCTCTTGATCCAGAAGCGTTCGCGCTGCCAGGGGTAGCGGGGCAGCTCCACGCGCCGACCCGCCACCGGAAACCAGCCCTGCAGATCACAGGGGGCGCCGCTGAGCAGGAGCTGGCCGATGGTCTGGCGCAGGCAGGCCTCGGCGGGGCGCTCGCGCTCCAGGGTGCCGAGCACCTTGCCCGTGACCTCGCGGTCGCGCAGGGCGTCGCTCAGGTAGCGGCGCAGGATCGGGTGGGCGCCGATCTCGATGAAGAGCGTGCTGCCTGAATCGATCAGCGTCTTGATGGCGGCATCGAAGAGCACCGGCCGGCGGATGTTGTGCCACCAGTAGTCGGCGCCGAGCTCGCTGGCGGCCAGTTCGCCACCGGTGACGGTAGAGACGTAGGGAATAACCGCCTGCTGCGGGGCGATGTCGGCCAGCGAGGCGACCACGCCGCTCTCGATGGGGTCCATGGCCGGGCTGTGGAAGGCGTAGTCCAGCGCCAGGCGCTTGGCGAAGGTGCCCTGTTCGGCAAGCTCTGCCTCCAGCCGGCTCAGGGTGTCGGGGTCGCCGGCCAGGGTGACGCCGCGGGCGCTGTTGATGCCGGCCAGGTGGACGCCGGCGTAGTCGCCTTCGGCCAGGAGCTCGCCGATCTCCTCGGGGCCCATGGCCACGGCACTCATCTCCCCCTGGCCGCGGGTCTTGCCCTGGTAGTGGCTGCGGAAGTAGATCACCTTGACCGCGTCAACCAGGCTCAGGGCGCCGCAGGCCCAGGCGGCGGCCACTTCGCCGACGCTGTGGCCGGTGACGGCGGCGGGCTCGATGCCGTGGTGACGCAGCAGGCGGGTCAGGCCCACCTGGACGGCGAAGAGCGCCGGCTGGGCGATCTCGGTCAGGGCGAGCCGGCTGGTGCCTGCTTCCCGAGGCGCGTTGCGTCCCTCCAGTTCGGCACGCAGGGAGAAGTCGCCGTGGTGCTGGAACAGGGCGTCGACCTCGTCCACCGCGGCGGCGAAGACGGCCGAGCTTTCCAGCAGTTCGGCGCCCATGGTCTCCCACTGGCAGCCGTTGCCGGCGTAGACGAAGGCCGGGGCGCCGGCATCTGCCAGGCGCTCGCCGCGCACCAGCCGCGGGTCGGGCTCCGCCTCGGGGTCGGCCAGGGCGCTGAGCTGGGCGATGGCGTCCTGCTTGCTCTCGACCATCAGCAGGGCGCCGTCGGCGTGATGTTCGCGGTGATGGCGCAGGGTGTAGGCGATGTCGTAGAGCGAGTCGTCGTTTGCCTTCAGCCACTCGGCCATTCGCCCGGCCATGGCACGCAGGGCCGGCTCGCCGCGGGCGGTGAGCTGAAACGGCAGAGGCCCCTGGTCTTCCCGCTCGCTGGGTGCCTGTGCGTTGTCGGTTTCCGACACTGGGCTGGTCTTGTTCAGCGTTTCGCTTTGCTGGGGCGGGCTTTCGAGAATCACGTGGGCGTTGGCGCCGCCGAAGCCGAAGGAGTTGACGCCGATGATCAGGCGGCCCTCGGCCTTGAGCGGCAGGGCCTTGGTGACCACCTGAAGGTTCCACTCGTCGAACTTGATGCGCGGGTTGAGCGTGCGGATGCCGATGGTGGCCGGCACCTCGCGGTGGCGAAGGCTGTAGAGCGCCTTGGCCAGGCCGACGGCGCCCGAGGCGGTCTCCAGGTGGCCGACGTTGCTCTTCACCGAGCCGATGGGCAGCGGGGTCGCGCGATGCTTGGCCAGCGCCTCGCCGATGGCGCGGGTCTCGATGGGGTCGCCCACCGCGGTGCCGGTGCCGTGGGCCTCCAGGTAGTCGATCTCGTCGGGGGCGATGCCGGCCTGTTCGTAGGCCTCGCGCATCAGCGTCACCTGGGCGCTGGCGTTGGGTACGGTCAGTCCCGACTTGTGGCCATCGGTATTGACCGCCGAGCCGGCCACCACGGCGAGGATGCGGTCGCCATCGGCCACGGCACGGTCGTAGTCCTTGAGCAGGAACAGGCCGGCGCCCTCGGAGCGCACATAGCCGTCGCCGGCCTCGTCGAACACCCGGCAGCGGCCGTTGGCCGAGAGCATGCTGGCCTTGGAGAAGATGATGAAACCGTAGGGGTGCAGGTGCAGGCTGATGCCGCCGGTCAGCGCCATCTCGGTCTCGCCGCTGCGGATCGCCTGGCAGGCCTGGTGGAAGGCCACCAGCGAGGAGGAGCAGGCGGTATCCACCGACATGCTGGGTCCCTGCAGGTCGAACAGGTAGGAGATGCGGTTGGAGGCGATGCTCGAGGTGTTGCCGGTGGCCGAGGAGGGGCCGATGGACTCGAGATCGTCGGCCTGACGATAGGCGTAGTCGATGCTGGCCACGCCCACGAAGACACCGCAGCGGCTGCCGCGTAGCGAGGAGGGCGCAATGCCGGCGTCTTCCATGGCTTCCCAGGCCAGCTCCAGCAGCAGGCGCTGCTGGGGGTCCATGTGGCTGGCCTCACGGGGTGAGATGCCGAAGAAGGCCGCATCGAAGCCGCTGATATCACCGAGGCTGCCGGCCGCGAAGGTGATGCTGGTGCCGGGATGCTGGCGCTCGGGATGCTGGTAGGCCTCGTGGCTCCAGCGATCCTCGGCCACCCGGGTCACCAGGTCCTTCTCTGCCTGCAGGTCCTGCCAGAACGTTTCGGGTGTGGTACCAGGGAAACGGTGGGCGGCGCCGATGATGGCAACGCGTTTACTCATTCTTGCTCCTGATGGCTCTGGGTATGCCCTACCGCATCGTTGTCTTGGGGATCGTCATGGGGCGATTCCTGGCGGCTGGCATCTTGCAGCAGCGCCTCGAATATCGCCATACCCAGTTCGCTGACGCCGAGTGATTCGGCGGCTTGGCGGGCGTTCGCTGTCGTCTCGCGCCGGCTGGACCAGAGAGCGTAACAGGTATCGCCGCTGGGCTCGCCCAGCCGATCATAGGCTCCGGACATGATCGGAACATGATCCCCGTACCAGCACAACATGCCGGGCCTGGCCGCGGGCGAGGCGGGCGTCAGCTTGGCCCGGAGCCGGCCGAGCATGGCGTCGGCGTTGCGCAGGTGGCGCAGGTAGACCCTCAGATCGGCGATCTCTTCCGTCTTCAACCGGTTGGCGGCGGCACCGGAAAGATGGGGTGCGTCGTCGGGAACCGGCCTCTCCAGGTGCAGCGGGCCGTGATTCTCCATGGTGATGGCGAACACGAACAGCGGCCTATTATCACTGTCATCCAGCAGGGTGCCAACCATCTCTGCCACCGCGAGGTCGCCGACGTACTGGCCGTCACGATCCCGAGCATCGAAGTGGCGGATATCGAGGAAGTGATCGAAGCCCAATTGCGGCATCACTCTGTGGCGCAGATAGAAGCTGGCCGGGTAGGGGTGCACGCAGACGGTGCGATAGCCAAGCTCGCCCAGTCGGCTGGCCAGGCTCGCCACCGGGGTGTGGATGAACTGCCGGTAGGGCGTGAAGCGGTGGATGCCAAGCGCCCGGGGGGGCAGGCCGGTCAGGAAGGCCGCTTCGGTGCGCACGGTATTGGCGCCCCAGGCGGGCACCCTCAGGGGGCCCCGGCGAAGGGCGCTTTGCGTCAGGGCATCGAAGTGGGGCAGCAGGTCCCCCGGCACCAGTTCACTCCAGTCACGCGGGTCGAAGAAGGATTCGCTCTGCACCACTATCAGGTGAGGCAGGTCTTGCAGGTGGGGCAGGTCTTGCGAGACGGGAGTGGTCCCGGGCACCGCCTCGGAGGCAAAGGGACCCTTGAGCGCCTCGGCGGGAAGCGGCCTCATGGCCAGGCGGCCGTAACTCCACAGGGCGGAAAACAGGCCAAGGCGGTGAAGATCCTCGTGGGGCTCGAGCCGGCAGGGCGGCAGCCCCTTGAGCCCCGGAAGCAGCAGGGCCGCCGAGCTCAGCAGCAGGAAGCCCGCTGGCACCAGAAGCGCCGCCGGGCCATGGCGGCTGAGCAGCGAGGGCTCCAGCCAGAGGAAGGCGGCAATGGCCAGGGCGCCGGCGCTGCTGGCGGCAACCGCCAGCCGGATGCCGAAGAAGGGGACGTAGAGCCGCGGGTGCTTGATGGCGTCCAGGAAGTACTCGAAGTCCTGGCAGATGAACGGCTCATTGAGGGTGGCCGACTTGGTGTTGCTGGCCTGCACCACTACCAGCTGCAGCGAGGCGATGAACACGACGCTGAACCAGGGGCGCTGCAGCACCAGCAGGAAGAACGCGAACAGCAGGCAGGTGCTGCCAAGGTGGACCAGCAGCGTCGCCGGCGGACGTCGCCAGAAGGGGGCGACGGAGGGGCGCAGCAGGGCCTCGATGGCGAAGGTCAGCGCCAGGCTCATCAACAGCGCAGCGACGATGGCGGTACTCATGGGTGGCTGCCATAGCCCATCAGGCGCAGCAGGCGCTGGGAGAGTCCCGCCGGCAATACCGCCAGCCACCAGCAACCGAAATTGAGCGGGAACGGGAAACTGATGCGGGCGCGGTTGCGGGCGATGCCGGCCTGGATCACTCGGGCGGCCTTCTCCGGCGGCCACTCCCAGGGCTTGGGTCCCGGCATGGCGGCACACATGGGCGAGCTGACATAGCCGGGCATGACCACGGTGACGCCAATTCCATGGGGTGCCAGGTGGCCGCGCAGGCCCTCGCCAAAGGCCTTGAGGCCGGCCTTGCTGGCGCTGTAGCCGGGGGTGGTCGGCAGGCCGTGCCAGGCCGCCAGGGAGCTGATCAGCACGAACTGGCCGGAACCGCGCCGGACCATGGGCGGCGTCAGGATGTTGGCCATGGCCATGGGCGCGCGCAGATTGATCGCCAGCAGGTCGCTCACCTGCTCCCAGGGCTCCAGCTCGCCGGGGCCTGGAACGTGGTGGTTCTGGCCCGCATTGGCAATCACGATATCCGGCAGGCAGCGCGCGGCCAGGGCTTCGAGCCACCCCCGCAGCAGGGCATCGTCGGTCAGCGGCACGGCGTGACATTCCACCTGGGCACCCTTCTCACGGCAGGTCTCGGCCAGGGTTTCCAGGGCCTCCACGCGGCGACCGTGCAGCAGCAGACGGGTAGCCGGGCCGGCGTAGGCCTTGGCCAGGGCGCCGCCGATGGCGCCGCTGGCGCCGGTGATCAGCACGGTGCGTTCGATCTTCACGTCGGGTTCCTGATGGCTCACAGCAGCGCCTCCAGCGGGGAGTGCTCTGCCGTCAGCACCCTGGCGGCGTTCTCAACCGCGAGATCGATGCCGCGGCGACAGTAGAAGCCGCCGTTGACCTGGGTGGCATGCATCACGGTGTCGTGAAAGCTGCGGAAGAGCTCATCATCCGGAGGTGGCGGCCTGTGCCAGAACTCATCCAGGCTCTCCTGGAAGGTGAGACCGGCCATGTTGTAGATCGGGTCGCTAAGCGCCAGGGTCGGGCAGCGGTGTTCCAGCGACACGATGCCGACGGTGCTGTTGACGGTGACGGTGCCGGCGGCACGTTTGAGTAGCGTGTTGAGGTTGCCGGATTCGAGATAGACGATGCGCCCTTCCAGTCCATAGAAACGCTCCAGCTCGCGGATGATCCTGGCGTAGTTGACCAGCCCCATATCCAGCGGATGGTTCTTGATGCACAGCAGGGCGTCTGCCGGAGCAAATTCGGCGAAGGACCCCATCACCCGATCCATCACCTCCTGCATGTCGTCGAAGGGCGAATGGTCGCGGATCTGGGCATCCGTGTTCAGCTGCAGAGGCAGCAGAAAGAAAGGCCGCTTGCCGTCGACCAGCGCCCGGATACGCTGCTCGTCACGAGGCTTCCAGAAGCGCAGCTGGGTGAAGCGCTTGAGGTAGCCGGCGTACTCCACCGGGGCGGTGATCGGCGCATGGTTGCGGTAGTGCGGATAAGCCAGCGGGTTGGCGATTCCGCCCAGATGGTAGAGGACGTCGTGGGTGGCGCGGACGCGGAAGGCGGACTTGAAGCGATCGGGTGCTGGCAGCTCGGGCAGCCGTCGCCCGGTTTCCAGGAACCACTCCGGATCCCGTGGCAGCAGGGAGTGGCCGTTGACGCCTTCGCGCTCGAGGGTGATCCAGAAGGGGCGGAAATAGCCCTCTTCGAACACATGGGTGCGGATGCCCTTCGCTGGGCCACCCTCGATGGCCGGTCGATGCACCGGGCGGCGGTCGCCGAAGACGATCTGGTCGGTGATCGCGTGGCGCTCCCAGAGCGATTCGACAACGCCGGCGAGCTCGCTCAGGGGACCGCGGAAGTGGTGGACCGGGCCGCTGTCCCGCTGCCAGTAGAGGGTGTCGCCGCCGTTGAACTGGACCTTGACCACGCGGTTGCCCTCGGCAGCGAGGCGCTGGCCGAGTCGCGGGTAGAAGGGAGAGCAGACCCCCTGCAGAAACAGGAAAGAGCGTCCCTGGCGTGTCACGTCAGTCTTTTCCAATGCATCGATGCTTGCCAAGTTCAGTGCTTGCCGATGAAGGCGTTGCGGTAGCGACGATAGAGCCGGGTCTTCCAGGTCAGGGCCTGGCGCCGGGAGCGCTGCTGCTCCAGCAGGGTCACGGCGGTTTCGGCACTGCACAGCTGGCCGCTCTGCGGATCCACGTAGGTGGGGTAGAGCAGCAGCGTGGCCGCCACCAGGGCATCCAGCGTCAGCCGTCGCGTGCGTCTTTCGCAGCTCATGTGGTCCTGCGTCAGGCCCCAGCCGGCATAGAAGGGCAGGCCGTAGGTGGCCACCCGCTTGCCCCTGAGCAGTGCCTCGAAGCCGGTCAGCGAGCTCATGGTGTGGACCTCGTCTGCGGCGTCGAGCAGCTCGGCGATCTGGATGTCGCCGACGTCAAGATCATACAGCTGTTTGGAGGCCTCATCGAGCGCCCCCAGTCGAGCGCCGCTGACCACGTCCGGATGGGACTTGAAGAGCAGCAGGGCGTCCGGATTCTGTGCCCGCACGGCTTCGAGCAGGGCGCGGTTGGTGCGAATCTCCGGCGAGCCGCGGGCGATGGAGGCGTCGGTCTCGACCTGGCCCGGCACCAGGATGCGGCGTCGCCCGGCCGGCAGCTCGGGCAGTTGGCGGCCTGCGACGTTGTATTTAGAAAGTTTCAGCCGCACCAGACGCTCGCGCAGAGCCGCGGCGCGAGCCAGCAGGTCATCCGTGAAGTCGGTCTCTTCGAGGAGCCGCTCGAGCTCGCTGGCGCAGGCGGGGTCGTAATAGATGCCGAGGTGATCGATGACCAGCGACAGCGGGCGGGCCAGGTCAACACCGAGCCCCACCGAACGAATGAAGCCATCCTCCATGCGCGCCAGGCCGACCTGCTGCTGCTGGCAGCGGCTTGCCAGGTCGTCGTCCACGCGGCTGGCCCAGGCCAGCAGGCGAGAGCCGGCGGGGGCGGCCGCCAGGGCGGTCTGGCTGTCGGGATAGTGCGCAAGTTTCGCCTCGGGGCCCAGGAAGTCGCCCACGAAACCGCGTTTCCAGCCGGAGAAACCGCCGGCACTCCACTGGCCGGCCAGGCGGTCGCGCTGGCGTTTCTGGTCGGCGATCAGGGCGATGGTCTCTTCCAGGCTGGAGGGCTCGCCGGTGTAGGGATTGCCGTAGCGGCAGTAGCGCAGATAGGCCGCGGCGAACAGCTGCTCCAGGCTGCGAGGGACCTGGCGGCGTGAGCAGCGCTGACGGTCCTCGGTCAGCCCCCAGCCGGCATAGAAGGGCAGGCCGTGGCAGGTGACCGATTTGCCGGCGATCAGCGCCTCGAAGCCCAGCTGGCTGGTCACCACATGCACGTGATCGACGATATCCAGCAGCGCCCAGGGGTTGATGTCGTCACCGATCAGCCGGCAGCGAGGGTGCTGGCGCGCCGCTTCGAGCAGGTGGCCCTGTTTCTTGCCGGCGATGACATCGGGATGCACCTTGACCAGCACCTCGGCTTGCACGTGGGCCTCGAGCGCCTCGTCCAGCATCTGTTGAAAGGTGTGGCTGCTGGCGCCGCCATAGCCAATCGAGGCGTCTCCCCGGGTCTGGTCGATCACCAGCACCCGCTCGCGCGCCTCTGTCAGCTCGGGAGGGAGGCGGTCCGGCGCGTGGTTGTACTTTGATAGCCGGTGGCGGCGCAGCAGGGCCATGGCGTGGCACGCGCGGGCTAGCTCCTCATCGGAGAAACCGCCCTCGGCGATCATGCGCTCCAGGTCCGAGGGGCGAGTGGCGTCGTAATAGATGCCCGAGGCGTCGACCACCAGGCTGTGTGGCTGGAAGCCTTCTACCCCGAGCCCCAGTGAGCGCAGGAAACCATCTTCCAGGGCGGTGTAAGGCAGGCCGTGCCGCTCGGCATAGGCTCTGGCCCTGCGAGAGGTCGGCTTCAGCCCCCAGCCGATGACCGCATCCGCCCGTCGTGACAGACCACCCATCCGACAGAAGCGCTGGTACTCAGGCAGCGCGGCGCCCAGGATTCGGATCCGGGCGATGCCGCGTGAGGTATAGCCTGCGGTGCGGGTGGGCATGGGCGTTCCGTGGGGTTCGGCAAGGCCAGGAAAAGTACGCGAAAGCGTCAGCAGGTTCAATTCTTCGCCGGCCAGAGTGGGCGCGTCAGTGCCCCTTCAATATTCCATCAGCCTGGTTTCTTGGCCTCCCTCGGGCGGCATGGTCTAACCTGACCTAGGTCAACCACGCCACCCCACGACGCCAAGGATGCGCGAATGACAACTGTCAGCCAGACGTATCGGCGGCAGAGCGAGATGCACTGCGAGGGCTGCTCGCTGCACTCGACCTGCCTGACGCGCGGCCTCTCCCAGGTCGCCCTCGAAGCCTTCGATGAGATCATCGTGCAGCCCCGGCCGCTCAAGCGTGGCCAGGCGCTGGTCCGCCAGGGGCAGCCCTTTCGCAGCCTCTATCTGGTGCGCACCGGTAGCCTCAAGCAGGTGATCCGCCTGCCGGGCCGCCAAGACGAGCAGGTGATCCATTTCTACCTGCCCAGCGAGGCGGTGGGGCTCGAGGCGATTGGCGAGGAGAGCTGCTCCGCCTCGGTGGTGGCCCTGGAGACCACCTTCGTGTGTGAGCTGCCCTTCGAGCAGCTCGAATCCCTGGCGGTAGAGCACGATGCCCTGCGGGCGGAGCTGATGCGCTGCATGAGCCGCGAGCTGCGCGGCGACCAGCGTCAGGTCTGCCTGCTCTCCGGGCGCACCGCCGAGCAGCGCCTGGCGGGTTTCCTGCTGGGCCTCTCCCGGCGTTTCCACGCCCGGGGCTACTCCCGCTATCGCTTCCAGCTCACCATGTCCCGCGCCGATATCGGCAGCCATCTGGGGCTCGCCCTGGAGACGGTGAGCCGAGTGATGGGGCGCTTCCAGCGACAGGGCCTGGTGAAGGTATCGGGGCGCGAGCTCACCGTTCGTTCACTCGAGGGCCTGGAGGCGCTGGGCGAGGAGGGGTGATAGGCACTCCCGGGGCCGTTTCAGGGGTCAAGCTCCGTGAATTGAGTGGGCGGCAGGACGGCGACGCTGAGGGCGGTGTCTGATAACATATAATTACTTGCACCAACCTTTGGTATGACTCTACTGCCCCGATGGACCGCCGGATGATCGCCCGACGATGACGATGCTTGCCCCTGCCCTTTTCGCCTTGACCTTGTCCATCCGGAAGGCCGCTTGGCCCGCTGGGTGAACCTGTCGCTGCGACTGCGCCTGCTGCTGGGGATCGGCCTCGGCTGGCTGGTGCTGGTGGCGGCGCTGCTCGGCTATAGCCACCTGAGCGGCGGAAACCTGACGCGCCATGAGAACCGGGTCCACCTGGAGTACCAGGCGCAGCTGGTGGCGGATCAGCTCTCCCGGGAGCTGGCCGAGCGCAAGCGGATGCTGGCGCGACTGGCTGACGACATCGCCATCGATGACCCCGGACTCACGTCGCAGCTGCAGCGCCAGCAGCCGCTGCTGGCGCTGTTCGACCGGCTGATGGTCTTCGATGCCGCGGGGCGGCCCGTGGCCGACTGGCCACCCTTTCCCGAGGGCGGCCCCGAGATTGGCCATCGTTCCTATTTCCAGCAGGTGAAGGCCTTTCGCCGCCCCCATGTCAGCGAGCCCTACCGCGGCGGCGAGACCGGCATCGACCAGGTGATGGTGATTCACCCGCTGCTCGGGGAAGGCGGCGAATTCCTGGGGATCCTCGGTGGCAACACCAGCCTGCGCGACGGCCAGGCCTACCTCAACCTGCGTGGACGGCGGCTGGGGGAGGCGGGCCACGTGATGCTGGCCACCGCCGAGGGTCAGGTGATCAGCCACCCGAACGAGGCGTGGTTGACCCAGCCGCTGCCCGGTGCGGACACCCATCCGCTGGTCGAGCAGGCGCTGCTGGGCTGGCAGGGCAGCGGTGAGGATCTCACCCTGGACGGCGAGCCGGCGCTGGCCGCCTTTCGCCAGGTGTGGCCGGCGAACTGGGTGGTGGTGGTCTATCTCCCCCTGGCGCAGCTGCAGGCGCCGGTCAAGCGTTACGCACGCGAATTGCGCTGGGTGGGCACCGGCAGCGTGGCGCTGATGTTGCCGCTGCTGTGGTGGCTGCTGGGGCTCGGCCTGCGCCCGCTGCATCGCCTGGAGCGCCAGATCGCCCGGGTGGGTCGGGGCAAGGCCGAGCGCCTGGAGCTCAACACCGGCATGGTCGAACTGCAACAGGTCGCCGAGGCCTTCAATCGCGTGGAGGCGGGGCGCCGCGAGGCGATGGAGTCCCTGGCGGCCCGCGAAGCCTTCCTGGAAGCGGTGCTGGCCTCCTCGCCGGTGGGCATGTTCCTTACCGACCCCCGAGGCCAGGTGAACTACCTCAACCCGGCGCTGGCGGGGCTCTCCGGGATCGAACCCGAGGACTATCGGCCGCTGGCCTGGCTGCGTCGAGTTCATCCGGAAGACCGCAGCCTCTTCCTCGAGGGTTGGCGCCAGGCGCTGCTGCCGGGCGGCACCCTGACCCAGTGCTATCGCTTTCGCGGCGCCGAAGGCGACTGGCGCTGGCTGGAGGTGCACGCCAGCCGCGTCAGCGGTGGCGACCGCGTGCTGGGCTATGTGGGCCTGGTACAGGACATCACCGATCGCCATGAGCGAGAGCAGCGTCAGCGCTGGGAGGCGGAGCACGATCCCCTGACCCGCTGCCTCAACCGGCGCGGCTTTGCGCGTCGCCTGAAGGCGGCCTGCGACCTGACGCGGCGCAAGGCCGATCACGCCTTCGCGCTGGTGATGCTCGACCTGGACCACTTCAAGGAGGTCAACGACAGTGCCGGCCATGCGGTGGGCGATAGGGTGCTGCAGCGAGTCGCCGAGGTGCTGGGTGACGCGATGCGCGATGAGGACGCCGTGGCGCGCCTCGGTGGCGACGAGTTCGCTGTTCTACTCTCCGGAGCGTCCAGCGAGGCGGCCCGGGAGATTGCCGAGCGCCTTCGCCAGCGGCTGGCCGCCATCGATTTTCGTCACGGCGGCCGCCTCTACCGAGTCAGCGCCAGCCTGGGGGTTGCCAGCTTCACCGAGGATGACAACGACACGAGCCTGATGGAGCGTGCGGACAAGGCCAGCTACCGGGCCAAGCAGGCGGGGCGCAACCGAGTGGTGATGGCGGATGCCTTGCTGCCGCTGGAAAATGGCTGACCCAGCGTTTCGGAGCGCCAGAGCCGCGAGATTCAGAACAGCAGTGGATTCGGCCAGCGCAACTGCAGCGCCACGCCCAGCCCCCACAATAGCGCCACCAGGCCTACGGAGAGCGCTAGGCTGGGCAGCCAGGGGCTGCGGTACTGCAGCCTGAGGAAGCCCAGCACGTAGAGCCCGGCGGCGGGCAGGGCGCCGATCAGGAAGAACAGGCCGATGAAGGATGCCATCCAGGCGAAGAAGAGCAGCCCCCGGGCGTAGAAGGCCGGGGTCTCTTCCCCTTCACTCAGGTCGCTGAAGTCGCTCTCCTCCTTCGCCCCGCGACGAATCACCTGGCGGCCCAGTTCCAGCACGGCGAGCAGAATCCCGAGGCTTGCCACGGCGGTGGGAAAAAGCCGTGCCCCCAGCGAGAAACCCTGGCTGATCCACAACATGGCGACCAGGCAGGCAAGCACTGCCAGCACGAAGGGGGTCTGCAGGTGGTGCGTCAGGGCGGCGATCAGGCGTGCCTTCATCGTGACTCCTCCTGCCGGTTCTTCTTTTCGGCCTCATCGGCGTGCTTCAGGGCGTCGGTGCTTCGCTCGGTGGAGCGTTTCAGCATCACGCTGCCCACCACCAGGAAGACCGCCAGCCCCCCGATGGTGAGTACGCCGGGACGCGAGAGCCACTCCCAGTCGTAGAGGTTGTAGGACATCCACAGGTAGCGCTCGGCGAGGCCGGAGAGGATGAAGCCGATCAGCAGCGGCGGGCGTGGCATGCCGCTGCGTTTCATGATCCAGCCGAGCACCCCGAAACCGAACAGGAAGGCGAGATCCGCCCAGTGGCGGGTCTCCTGCCAGGCGCCCACCACCACGATGACGATGATTACCGGGGCGATGTACTGGAAGGGGATGAAGGTGAGTCGCGAGATCGGTTTGGACAGCAGCAGGCAGATCAGGGTGCCGAAGACGTTGGCCAGGGCCAGCGACCAGATGATCACGAATACCAGGTCGAGGTCGCGGGTGAGCATCTGCGGGCCCGGCTGAACACCGAAGATCATCAGCGCGGCGAGCAGCATGGCCATGGCCGAGGAGCCGGGCACCCCGAACAGCAGGGTGGGCATCAGCACGCCCCCCTCCTTGGCGTTGTTGGCACTTTCCGGGGCGATCACCCCGCGCACGTCGCCCTTGCCGAACTGGCTGCGGTCCTTGCTGGTCTGGGCGGCGATCCCGTAGTTCACCCAGTCGATGATCGACGAGCCCATGCCGGGAATGGCGCCGATGGCAACGCCGATGATGCTGTGGCGAATCACCAGCCACTTGTGGTTCAAGGTGTCCTTCGCTCCCTGCACCCAGCCGTGACCGAGGCCCTTCGAGCGCTCGGCGATGGCGCCGCCCCGGGCCAGCAGGTCGATGATTTCCGGCAGGGCGAACAGCCCCAGCGCCACGATCACCAGCGAGAGGCCGTCGTAGAGGTAGAGAAAGTCGCCGGCGAAGCGGTATTCGGCTGCCACCGGTGCGCCGCCGATGGTGCCGAGCGCCAGGCCCGCGACCGCGGCGAGCATGCCCTTGAGTGGACGGTTGCCGGAGAGCACCCCGATCATCGACAGACCAAGGAGGGTGAGCATGAACAGCTCGGGGGAGCCGAAGGCCAGGATAAGCGGACGGGCGAAGGGCACCACGGCGGAGAGCGCCAGGGCGCCGATCAGCCCGCCGATCAGGGAGGCGGTGAAGGCCGCCCCCAGGGCGCGGGCCGCCTCGCCGCGCTGCGCCATGGGGTAGCCATCCATGATGGTGGCCTGGGAGCCCGACGAGCCGGGGATACCCATCAGCACCGAGGGGAAGGTGTCGGCGCTGGGCACCGCAGCGGCGATGCCGATCAGCAGCGCCACGCCGGCATAGGCGTCCATGCCGAACAGGAAGGGCAGCACCAGGGCCATGCCCATCAGCCCGCCCAGGCCAGGCAGGATGCCCACGGCGATGCCGATGGCCACGCCGGCGAACAGCATCATCAGGCGGAAGGGGTCGAGCAGGATCCACAGGGCGTTGATCAGGGCGTCGAGCATGCGCGCGTCGTCTCGTCGGGGTCAGGGCCGTAACGCAAACGGCCGCCCGGCGGAGGTCGGGCGGCCGAGGGCAGCGGGTGGGCTCAGTCGAACTCGGTGCCGAAGCGTTCGTTGAGCATGTCGCGCAGGAAGTCGAGGACCTCCGGCGAGGCCGCTGCCATGGAGGCCTTGATCTGGCCGAGGTCATCGCCCCACATGATGTCGTAGCCCTCGAGGATGTTGGCCGCCGCCGCCTGGAACTCGGGGTCGTTGACCATGCCCTCAACGCCCACGCGCAGGGCGGCCATGGCCTCCTCGGGGATGTCGTCGTGGGCCCAGACGGTGCCCCGGGTGTTCTGCACCAGCGGGACGG
>Ga0207421_10005293_pt1 | contig 14515 bp, 11 predicted proteins | sample SodLakKL_010_SED_4_FD_187542 | JGI IMG/M metagenome (GOLD analysis project Ga0207421, IMG submission 187542) | Alkaline sediment microbial communities from Lake Tanatar, Kulunda Steppe, Russia - 8KL_010_SED (SPAdes) (version 2) | ecosystem: Environmental > Aquatic > Non-marine Saline and...
CTGGCGCTCAAACGCATGCACGCCCCAGAGCCCTATGAATATCGAGGCGGCTGTCATGGGGATAAGGACATAGATTATGATGGCGGTTCGGAGGCTCATTTTCAGCCCGATGTTTTTCATCAAAGACATTGCGCTCCTGTAAGGTTTTGTTCAGGCATTCGGGTAAACCGCGGAACCGGTTCTGACGCCTTCGCAAGCAGTCCAATGTCTGCGCCTGTGTTCTGGTCTTCGGTATTTCAAATACGCCAAGTGCGATGCAGTGTTCTTGGCGCAGGCGAAATTAGTCCGGGATTGCGGGTGCGCAGAGAGTGGAGTCCTGCGGTATCGCAAGTGATACATGTGACAAAAATAAACAATATAGGGCGTCGTGTCAACCTGTATGCGACGCCGGATGACTGTTGGCGAGAGCGGTTTCTTGTTTTTAACATATTGAAATTAAAGTTTTTTTTATGATAATGGTTTGCCAGTGTTTTTTTTGGCACGGCTGATGCTTGGTATAAAGACAAATTGAGAAACGGGTACGGATGAAATCAGGTACCGCCTTTTTTCTTTCCGATTCGTTGGGCAGAAACGAAAAATAGTTTAAGGAGGTTATAATGTCCAGACACACGTTTTCCGATCAGATTCGAAGTGCAGCCAAAGTGGCGGCGTTTTCCATGCTTCTCGTATTCGGCCTCGCGCTGCCGGGCATGGCCCAGGATTACGGGTCGCCCGAGGGTCAGCAGGGCCAGCAGGAATATACGCCGCCAGAGGGCCAGCAGGAGCAGCAACAGCAGCAGCAGCAGGATCCCTGGGAGCAGCAGCAGGCTGATCCGGCTGATTTTTCCGATGAAGAGATCGATAACGCTGCCAGTGCTTACGTCGATATAATCGACATTCGCGAACAGTATCAGCAGCAGCTCGCGGAAGTGGACGATCCGGAAGCCGCCCAGGACATCCAGATGGAGGCCAATGAAAAAATCACCGAGGCGGTGGAAGACAACGGCATCGATGTTGAGACCTACAATGACATCATCACCGCCGCCCAGACGGATGAAGGGCTCATGAACGAGCTTCTGGAGAAAATCGACGCGATGCAGTAAAATCGGCCGTTTTACCGGTCCGGCCTGAATCCCGTAGAGGACGCGGGAGACGGATGAAAGACCGATGCGGCATAATGAAAAAGGGAGGCTGTAATCAGCCTCCCTTTTTTTGTCCTAAGAGCGCATCGGGATTGGGTTATCGCTCATCCCGGAAAACGATGCCTGCGTCGATGGCTACGGGTTTTCCCCCGCAGATCGCCAGCGGGTTGATATCGATCTGGGCGATTTCTTCATGGCCGTCCCCCAGGTGCCCCAGGCGGACGAGAATGTCTGCCATGGCCGTCCTGTCGAGGGGCGGCATTCCCCGGAAGCCATTCAAAAGCCTTTGGCCGCGGATCGCATTGATCATATCAACGGCCCGGGCCGTGGAAGGCGGCGCAAGCCCGAACACCACATCCGGTTCCAGTTCCGCCAGGATTCCCCCGATGCCGAACATTACGCAGGGCCCGAACTGCTCGTCCCGGAGAAAACCCGCAATCAGTTCATATTCAAAGGCAACCTGTCTTGCTGCAAGTATTCTTCCCCCAGGGCCGGTTTTTTCAGACATCTGGTCGAACGCCTCGTCCATGCCGGCGGCATCCCGGATTCCGGTAATGACCAGACCGTGTTCGGTTTTGTGGAAAAGGCCTTTCACCAGTCCTTTCAAAACCACCGGCGCCCCGATGGTTTCCGCAAATGCCCTGGCCTCTTCACGGCTGGTCACGATCCGCTCCTCGGTCACCGGGATTTTCCATGCGGCAAGAATTCGCTTGGCATCATATTCATCGGCAAGGCCTTGTGGCCGTATGTCTTCCGGCCATGAGATCCCGGGAAAACCGACTTCTGGTGAACCGGCATCCGGTGCCTGGCGGTTTTTCCCGACGCCGCGTTTTGCGGCATGCGATATGGCCCGGATGCATTCGGCGATCCGGCCGGCATCCTCCTGGACCAGGATGCCCGCTTTATCGGCTTGTTCCCGGAAGGCCGCCGTTCCCTCCCGGATGCCCATCAGCCAGAACACGACCATTTTGCCGTTTTGATCCGCAAGGCGTTTTACCTCCCATAGATCGGGCGCTTCGGCTTCCAGGCCGGCCACGAAATGAATCAGCACGCAGTCCACCGCAGGATCCTTAAGGACGGATCCAAGGGCTTTCGTGAAAGTTTTTTCCCTGCCGTGAAGGGATACCGCGGGAAAAAGGTCGATGGGATTGAAAACCGGCATCCATTCCGGAAAAATCGTGGACAGTTCTTCCCGTGTACGTTCCGAGAGCTGCGCAAGGGGAATGCTGTTCTTTTCAAGGGCATCGCAGGCCAGTATCCCCGCTCCCCCGCTCAGGGTCAGTATGGCCGTGCGGCAGCGGGGGTCCGGTTTTTCCATCATGACCAGCGTGTTGGCCATGTCCATCATCTGGAAGGGGCTTTCCGCCGGGATCACCCCGGAAAGGGCCAGGACGCTGTCGATCAGTCTTGAATTCCCCGAAAGGCTTGCCGTATGGCTGACAGCCGCACGGGCGCCGGAGCGGCTTTTTCCTCCCCTGAGCAGTATAACCGGTTTTTCCGAGTTCTCCGCCAACCGTGCGAACAATCGTCCCCGGGGGATCGATTCCAGGTAGAGGGCAATGACCTTGGTATCCGGATCGTTTTCCAGGTATTCCAGCAGGTCGCACTCGTCCACGTCCGCGCGGTTGCCGACGGAGCACGCCTTGGCCACGCCGATGCCCCGGCGGGACAGTTCCGCGAGAAAGATGGCGGACATCATTCCGCTCTGAACGATCAGGGAGATTTTCCCGGGAAGGATGCCTTCCGCCCGGATCCGGGGATGCATGAAGGTGAAATAGTTTCCCCGGACCACATCCACAAGACCCATGCAATTGGGACCCCATAACCGGATGCCTTGCTGTGTGGCGATATCCGTGCACTGTTTCTGGAGGGCTTCGCCTTCCTTTCCGGTCTCGGAAAAGCCGGCGCTTTCGATGATCACGTGCCGGATGCCCTTTTCGGCGCATGCCGCAACAACGGCCGGGACGATACGGGCCGGCACCAGAACGACGGCAAGTTCCACGGGCCCTGAAACAGCGGTAACGGATGGATAGCACTTAAGTCCTTCGATTTCATCGTAATTGGGGTTGACGGGGTATGTGGGGCCATCGTAGCCGTTTACCAGGTTTTTGACCACGAAGTATCCCAGGTTCTGCTTGCCGGCCCCGATTACGGCCACGCCGTTGGGGTTGAAAAAAGTGTCCATGGCAATCCTTGACGTTCTGGGGTGAGTGCATGAAGGCTTATCTTCCCTGTAATTTTACCGGTCTGGACACCCCGTGGAATTTGCCGATGCCGGAGGGGTCCGGATCGTCACCGTTCTCTGCCATCGGCAAGAATCCGGTCGATTCGTTCCAGCAGCCGGGGCTTTTCATCCGGAAACCGGTATCCTTCGTAATCATGGGTGAACAGAAGACCGCCGGCGGGATCGCGCCAGGCGTTGCCGGCATGATCGAAGCAGACCCGGGATGTAACATCGAGTTCATCAATGGTCACTCTCAGTTCGCGCAGTTGTTCCGTTTCCGTTTGCAGTACCGTTTCGCCCCGGCTCCAGGCATCATGCAGGGGCGTGGTAGGGATCGGGCGAAACGGGCGGGAGCGGATATAATGGGGATTGATGGCACTCAGCACCGATGCGGTTCTTTTGGCATGGTTCTCCCACCCATCCCTTCCTCCAAGTCCCGGCATCCAGTATTCCGAAAGCTGGAACCCTGCTTCCATGGCTTTACGTCCCGCTTTCACGTGATCTTCTGATGATGCGCCCTTTTTGATTGCTGAAAGCAGGTCGTCATCCCCGGTTTCGAGTCCCACGTGAAGGCGGTTGAGGCCGGCTTCCCGTATGGCCATGAGTTCGTCCTGTTTTTTTTGGGCGATGGTTCTGGAGCGGGCATAGGTGGTGACCCGGGAGATGTCTGGAAAGGACGCGCGCAGGTGGCGAAGCGCCGCCACGAGATCCGGGGTTTTCATGATGATGGAGTTGCCGTCCTGGAGAAATGCCGTTTTCCCGCCGGAAGCCAGAAACTCGAAGAGCATGGGAAAGCCGGGCAGGTACTGAAGTTCCGGGTGCCGGCGGATCAGTTCGCCGGCGCCGCCGCGGGTGATTTTCCCTCTTTTGATCCAGGATTTTTCGGAGATTTCCGCCAGTTCGTCGCGTATGGACGCCATCTGGTCGATGTCCGCGCGGATTTCCGAAACGGGGCGGATTTCGAATTTTTTGGTTTTGTACATCGCGCAGAAAGCGCAACGGTTCCATGGGCAGTTTCGGGTGAAGCGAACCAGAAGGGAACTGCTTCCCCCCTCGCTCGGCGGCCGGTACATCCCGGTTTCAAAGTTGTAAACTTCCTTGTTCATCTCCCGTCCTGACAGTTGCTTTCCCGTGTTCGTCTCAGCGCCGCATGGGGGCCGTGTGAAGGTGCGATCCGCCGTCTATGATGATGGTCTCGCCGGTCGTCCAGTCCATGCCGCCCACGAGCGCGGCCACGGTTTCCGCGACGGTTTCCGGGGTCGCGGTTTTGCCCAGCGGGGCGATCGACTCGTAATGCGCCTTCATTGCCTCATACACCTTGTCACCCAGGCCCTTCCGCAGCCACTCGCCGGCCACGAAACCGGGGCATACTGCGTTGACCCGGATGGTCGGCCCCAGTACCCGTGCGAGGGAAATGGTCATGGTGACAAGCGCCCCCTTGGATGCGGCGTAGGCGATGGAGCTGCCTACCCCGGTGAGCGCGGCAATGGAGCCCATGTTGACGATATGCGCCGCGGGTGCCTGTTTCAGTGTCCCGGCCGCCGCGCGGGTCATCTGGTAGGCCCCGACCACGTTGGTGTCGTAGATGTCCAGAAAATCCTTCCGGTCCAGGCCGTCGAGGTCGTTGTGATTGCAGAATTTCGTCGTCCCGGCATTGTTGATCAACACGTCCGTGCGGCCAAAGGCCTCCATGGCCGCGTTAGCCAGTTTCCGGCAATCGTCGTCGCCGGCCACGTCTGCCTGGCAGATGATCGTTTTTACTCCCAGGGCCTCGCACCGGGCGGCGGTGTTTTCGGCGCCCTCCCGGTTGGCGTTGTAGTTGACGGCCACGTTGCAGCCCCGGGCCGCAAGTGCCTCCGCAACCGCCGCCCCGATCCCGGAGGATGCTCCCGTGACAATGGCTGCCGCATTATTGAGTTCCATGGTCTGTCTTCTCCTTTTGACTCACGCAAGCGGTATTGCAGCGCTGCATTGAAGGTGCGGTTCAGGACGTCGGCAGCCTACAGCCAGGTGATTTCCGGTTCATTTCTAAGCGGAAGCCTGTGGTACGAGAATTTCGGATGCCCGATCATGAGCGCCCCGCAGCAGTAGTGCCCCTCGGGAAGCGCAAGAAATTCCCGCAAGGGCGGCCAGAAAAGGGCCGCGGCGGTGAAATATCCGGCCCAGCATGCCCCCAGGGAAAAACCCGTCGTCGCAAGCTCGAGGTAGCAAAGTGCGATGGTTGATGCGGTCTGGGCGGTCCGGTCCTCCTGGTGTCCGTGCGCCATCACCAGGTGCGGCGCATTCCGGTTGATGGGATCCACACCGTTTTCCCAGGCATGAACCGCGCGGTCCATATGCAGCTGCTCGGCCAGAGGCGAATTTTCCGCGATCAGGGAGCGCATCCAGTCGATGACATGCCCGGATATGCGGCTTACATCCGACCGGTCGTACACGATTTTCCATCTTACGGGCTGAAGGTTGTGCCCGGAAGGGGCGTAGCGGGCGATTTCGATCAGCCGGACGAGAACATCCCGCTCCACCGGGGTGTCCTTATAAACCCGTATGGAACGACGGTTGCGGAGAAAATGCTCTGTCTGTGGCGGGTCCGGGAGCCATCCGCCCCGGACGGGCGGGCAGTCTTCCGCGCGCATGCTTTCATGGTTCATGGCGCCGTGGGGGCACACCGCGACGCAGTGCCCGCACCGGATGCAGAGATCATCGCCGCCGGTTACCATTCGGGGGATGTCGTCTTTGGTTTTCCAGGCGATGATCCTCGGCGGGCATACGGCGGCGCAGATGCCGTCGCGTTTGCATTTTTCGGTATCCACGAAAAGCAGGGACATAAAGAAAAGCGCCTCCTCTGATGCAGGGTTGGTGGTTGTCTCCGGCCGCATTGGACTGTTCGTGCCCGGCCGGGGTATTCTCCGGGCTGACAGGTCCAGGGAAAACTTTAAATCGTACAGTTGCCGTCACATTTTTGTCAGACTACAACCTCCTGGCTTTGCCTGCAAGGAAAAAGACGATGACGGAGAGAACGTAGGCGGCCAGGAACAAATACAGGGGAAACCGGTAGGATGCCGTGAAATCGTATGCCAGCCCGTTGATATAAGTGCCGATCGCTCCCCCGAGGTGATTGGCGATCCAGATGGCGCCCAGCAGAACGCCGTAGGAGACAATCCCCCAGTAGTGTCCCACCACCAGGGGCATCAGCACGATGATGCCGCCCATGGAAAAACCGAACACGGCCGTGTAGATCCATACCATGGCGGGAAATTCGAAAAACAGGAGCATGCCGACGGCCGCGGCCTGGAGCCCGAAGCACAGGGCCACCACGGAGCGAAACGGCCAGGTGTCCGATATTCTGCCGAAACAGATTTTCCCGGCGCCCCCCACGCCGGCGGTGAGGCCGAGCGCGGCCGCGGCGGTCGCCTCGGTGGTCCCGGCAAGTTCCATGAGCATGGGGACCTGGTGCTGGAGAATGCCCATCTGGGAAAGGGATGCAAGAAAAAAGGATGCGAAAATGAACCAGAAGCGCCGGGTGCGAAACACTTCGTCGGCCGGCCGGCCCTCGGCAGCCGGCGGGGGGTCCCCGTCAAAATGCTCGTCGGCGGGGGCTTCCGCCCCGGTGCGGCCGTCCGGGAGAAGGCCCATTTCCCGGGGATGCTCACGTATCACCAGTCGAACGGTCGGCAGGGCGATGATCCAGACGGCAAGACCGATCACCACGAACGCCATGTTCCAGCCGAACCGGGCGGTGATCATCCCCACCAGGGGGGCCAGAACAAGCCCGCCCGTGGATACGCCCACCATGGTGATGCCGGTTGCGGTGCCGCGGAGCCTGGAAAACCAGTTGGTCATAAGGCTGCTCACCGGAATGACGCCGATGCCGCAAACCATGACGGCCAGCACACCGTAGACCAGGTAGAAATACCACAGCGAGAATGTCAGGCTGACCATGAGGAAACAGGCGCCCGAGCCGAGCGCGCAGACCGTCATGACGGCTTTCGGGCCGAAGCGGCCGATGAACTTGCCGATGGGCAGTCCCGCAAGCCCGCTGACGACAAGGTAGATGGACATGGTCATGGCGATGGCGCCCCGGGACCAGCCGAACTGGGCTTCCAGGGGGCGGATGAATATGCTGAAGGAATAGAATCCGGCGCCGGCAAAGAGCATGCAGAGCAGAAAACAGGCGGCCACGATATACCATCCATAAAACAAGCCGCGTCGTTCCGTGCCCATGATGCCCTCCCGCCGGAGTTGATGTCAACCGGTCGCGCAGTTCAGGGTCAACTCGTCCGGTTTTCGTATGCCTTCATGATCTGGCGCGCCACGGAAAGCTTGTGCACCTCGTCCGGACCGTCATAGATGCGTGCGGCCCGTTCATGCCGGAAGAAAAAGGCGATGATGGTATCATCGGTCATGCCGAGACCGCCGTGGACCTGCAGCGCCCTGTCCAGCACCCGCTGAAGGGTGCCGGCGGCGATGAACTTGATCATGGATATGTCTTTTCTGGCCTTTTTCGCTCCGAACCGGTCGATTTTCCAGGCGGCGTGCAGCACCATGAGTCTGGCTGCCCGGATTTCGGCTGCGCTTTCGGCGATCCATGCCTGTATGATCTCCCGGGAAGCAAGTTTTTTGCCCGGTGCGATGGTCCGGCTGCCGGCATGGGCGCACATGAGATCGAATGCGCGGCTGCAGACCCCGATCCAGCGCATGCAGTGATGAATCCTGCCCGGACCCAGGCGTTCCTGGGCGATGGTGAACCCATGACCTTCAGGGCCCAGAATATTGTCCCGGAAAACCCGGCAGTCCCGGTATTCGATCTCCGCATGGCTGAAATACCCGGAACCCGTTCGGCCCATGACCGGTATGGATCTGAGAATCCGGAAACCGGGCGTATCCGTGGGCACGATAATCATGGAAGCCCGCCGGTGGGGCGGGCCGTTCGGGTCGGTGACCGCCATGACGATGGCGAACGCTGCACCGTCCGCCGCCGTGGTATACCACTTTCGTCCGTTTATAACATATTCTTTGCCGTCTTTCACGGCATTTGTCTCCATCATGACCGGGTTGGAGCCGGGCATGTCCGCCTCGGTCATGGAAAAACAGCTGCGGGATCCGCCCGCTACCAGGGGGAGCAGAAAGGCTTCGCGCTGCCGGTCGTCGGCATACTTGTGGAGAATCTCTATGTTTCCGGCATCCGGGGCCATGCATCCGAAAATATAGGGACCCAGGGGGCTGCGCCCAAGAATTTCGAAAAGCAGGGCGCTTTCCGTGAGGGTCAGTCCCATTCCCCCGTATTCGCGGGGGTGAAGAGGCGCCCACAGTTTCATTTCGCGGACCCGGTCCCGCTTTTTTTCCAGTTCGGGCATCAGGCTGTCGATGTCTCCGCTGAGAAAAAGGCTTTCCAGGGGGATGAGCTCCTTTTCCACGAACCGGCCGATGCGGGTGAGAATGGGCCGCATGTTTTCCGGAATTGCAAAATCCACGGGATGATTCCTCCGGCATGTCCGAATCGTTTTGCCGGCGCCGGGCAGAAGAAATGCCGCATGCCGGCGCCGGGCGGAAGAAATGAAAGCGATACAGCATCAGTCATACCGGCATGGCGCTCTGCGGGTCAACAAAAAAAATCGAACGCTCGCTTTTTTTGTTTGACACTGCTTGTTGCAACTTTTTACTATTACTGATAACTATTGATGTATTCTTAGAAAGTCGCGATCAGACGGCTTTGTGAAGAATGCAGCGTACCCGGAGTACGTGTATGTTTACAAGGCGTAAGCCGCAAATTCTGAATAACTGCGCGTAACGCAGGTATTTAACTTTTTACGAAGCCCTCAACTATTGGCTAACCGAAACTCCTTAAACCCGGGGCGAAGCGCCTCGGATCAACAATCCGGAGGATGACAAGATGGTATCTTTTTCACTGGAAAACAAGGTTGCATTGATTACGGGCGCAAGCCGGGGAATCGGCGAGGCGATAGCGCTGACACTGGCCGATTACGGCGCCGCCTGCATATTGGTCTCCCGGAAGATCGAACCGCTGGAAGAAGTCAGAAAGAAGATCGTGGACAGGGGGGGCAAAGCCGAGGCCATCGCCTGCAACATGGGCTATCTTGACCAGATCAAGCAGTTGTTCGAAACGGTGGGCAGCACCTGGGGCAGGCTTGATATACTGGTCAACAACGCGGCGACCAATCCCTATTTCGGGGAGATGCTGGAAGCCCCGGAGTGGGCGATGGACAAAACCTTCGAGGTCAACCTCAAGGGACCTTTTTACATGACCCAGTACGCCGCAAAACTCATGGCGGACAAGGGCGGCGGGTGCGTCGTGAACGTCGCCTCCATCAACGGCGTGCGCCCGGCGCCATTCCAGGGCATCTATTCCATGACCAAGGCGGCGATGATTTCCATGACCCGGGCCTATGCAAAGGAACTGGCGGGGAAGAACATCCGTGTCAACGCGCTTCTGCCGGGCCTGACCGAAACGAAGTTTTCCGAGGCCATTGTGGAAAACGAAGAGGTCCGCAATTACGCATTCAGCCAGATTCCCCTGGGCCGGATCGCGACGCCCGACGAAATGGCGGGGGCGGTTCTCTACCTGGTCTCGGATGCGGCCTCCTTCACCACCGGCGCCACCATCACGTGCGACGGCGGCGCCCTGGCATAACGGCTCGCGGGGCATTTTATGCACCGACGGTTTTGCAATGACCGAAAAGGGGATCTATTGTTTTGATAATAAAGGATAGAATTGTGGTTGTCACGGGCGGTGCCGGGGGCATCGGCGCCGCCCTGTGCCGCCGGTTTGCCCGGGAAGGTGCAAAGGCGGTGGTGTGCGCGGACATTGACGGCGACGGGGCAAACCGGTTGGCCGACGAAATCGGCCATACCGCTTTTCGCTGCGATGCAGCCAGGGAATCCGACATCGTAAACCTGATCGATTACACCGAACAAACGATCGGTCCCATCGATCTGTTCTGCTCCAATGCGGGGATTATGGTCAAAGGCGGCGTGGAGGTGCAAAACGATGACTGGCAGCGCATCTGGGAAGTCAATGTCATGAGCCACGTGTATGCCGCCCGCGCATTGGTTGACCGGATGGCCAATCGGGGCGGGGGGTGTTTTGTCATCACGGCGTCCGCAGCAGGGCTTCTCAGCCAGATCGGATCGACCCCCTATTCGGTCACCAAGCACGCGGCCGTGGGCCTTGCGGAAAATCTCGCCATTACCTACGGGGAGAAAAATATCCGGGTTTCCGTTATCTGTCCCCAGGCGGTGGCTACCGCCATGACGAGGGAGGGCGGCGGCGTTGCGGCCGTTGACGGTTTGATCGAGGCGGACAAGGTGGCCGATGACGCCATTGAAGGCATTGCACAGGAGCGTTTTCTGATATTGCCCCATCCCGAGGTGGCCGAATACATGCGGCGCAAGACGGCCGACTATGACCGGTGGCTTTCGGGAATGAGAAGATTGCAGCGGCGGTTTTTGTAGAGCGCTTTCGGAAAAGCAGCCGTTTTTATTCGGTGCCCGAGCGGAAACCGGGATTTTTCGTCAGGGTCCGGGACGGAAAAAACGGTTTTCGTTCAGGCTCGACTCACCAGGGGGTTTCCCCGACATTTCAAAGGAGGGCGCCATGAGTACCGTCAATACCGTAACAGGAGAGGTGTCGCCGGATGATCTGGGCATTACGCTGGTTCACGAGCATATTGTCTATGGATATCCCGGCTGGGACGGGGACCTGACCATTGCACCGGTTGACCGTCCGGCAATCGTCAAAAACGCCGCCGATACCTTGGTGCGTCTGAAGGAAGACCACGGGCTGGCCACGTACGTGGACGCCACCGCGCTCGACGGCGGGCGGATGCCGGAAATCTGCCGGGAGGTTTCCGAAAAATCCGGGGTGAACATCGTCTGTTCGACCGGGTATTACTACGAGGGCGAAGGCGCGCCGGTCTACTGGAAGTTCCGGGCTTCCCTGGGCGATATCCGCGAGGAACTCTACGAGCTTTTCATGACGGAGATCACGAAAGGTATCCGGGACACCGGCATCCGGGCCGGGGCCATCAAGGTGGGCTCGAGCAAGGACGTGATCACCGACTATGAGCGGGTCATGTTCGAGGTCGCCGCCCGGGTTCAGAAGGAAACCTGCGTGCCGGTCATCACCCACACCCAGGAAGGGACCATGGGACCGGAGCAGGCAAAGCTGCTCATCGATGCCGGCGTTGACCCTAAAAAAATTCAGATCGGCCACATGAGCGACAACCTGGATATGGCTTACCAGGAGGAAACCCTTTCCCATGGCGTATTCGTCGCATGGGACCGGATGGGGCTCCAGGGGCTCGCAGGCTGCCCCATGGATGAACAGCGGTACCCGGTACTGATTGATCTCATCAAAAAAGGGTATGCCGGGCAATTGACGATCTCCCACGATTACATCATCAATTGGCTGGGCCGCCCCCTGAATATCCCGGAAGCCGCGCTTCCCCTGGTCGCGGACTGGCATCCGGGGCACCTGTTCCAAAACATCATCCCCGCGCTCACCGGCGGGGGTGTAAGCGATGAGCAGATCCGGCAAATCGTGAGCGAAAATCCGAAGCGGTTGTTTTCCTGAAGTCCTTAAAACAGCCGCTTTATATCACGATGACAGCACAATCGCTGGCCTGCCTCCCGCTCCCGCAGATGCACGCGGAAACACAGGATGTGCCGACGAAGGAAGCGCATCATAAAGGCATTCTCCCGTGGGATTTGCTGACGGGCGCTTGCGGTTTATTCGCAGGCACCCCGGTCGATCGCCGTTCTTGCGGATACGGCGAGGGTTTTGAGGTCCACGGGTTTTTGAATGACACAGGCGATCCCGTGGTCGTCGGCGGTGGACCGGGAGAGTTTTTCGCTGTACCCGGTGCACAGGATGATTGTTGCATCCGGATCCATGCTCCGGATTTCCCGGGCCAGCCGAAGTCCCGACATCCCGGGCATGGTCATATCCGTCACCACCAGTTCGAAGCGCGCCGGCGCGGCGGAAAACACCCTGAGGGCTTTTTCCGGGTCGGTTTCGCTGGTGACCCGGTAGCCCAGTTTTTCCATGCGGAGCCGGTTGAGCTCCGCGATGGAGGGCTCGTCATCCACGAGAAGAACCGATTCGGTCCCTGTCGGAAGGTCGGCTTGCGGCTCCGGGCTTGTTTCCGATGCTTTTTGATCGGATACGGGCAGGAAGACCAACACCGTCGTGCCTTTTCCCGGCCGGCTTTCCACGTGGACGGATCCCCCGTGGCGCTTTGCGATGCCAAGGGCAATGGCCAGTCCCAGGCCGGTTCCCTTTCCTACATCCCGGGTGGTGAAATAGGGATCGAATATTCGCCGGATATGTTCTTCGGCGATGCCGTGGCCATTGTCCCGGACGACCAGCCTGAGGTAGTCTCCGGGGTCGAGTTCCGGGTCGAAGCCGGTCTCCCCGGATGATAAAAAGGCGCGCTCCAATTCAACTTCCAGGGTCCCGCCTTGTTCGGGCATGGCGTCGACCGCGTTTTTGCACAGGTTGACCAGCAGTTGATGAATCTGCGTCGAGTCCGCCACCACATCCGGCAGGCCGTCGGCAATGGACTCCCGGAATCGTATTGAAGACGGGGTCACGGAGCGCATCATCTGAAGGGCCTCCCGGACGATCGGCCCGATCTGCCAGGGGATTGGTCGAAACTCGCCCCTTCGTCCGAATGTGAGCAGGTGCCCCACGATATTTTTTGCCCGCGCGCCGGCCGCCAGGATTTCACCGAGGCCCTTGCTTGCCGGATGGTTTTCGGCAATGTCATCGCGCAGCAGCTCGGCCCAGCCCGTGATGATGGTCAGGATGTTGTTGAAGTCATGGGCCACCCCGCCGGTAAGGGTCCCCAGGGCCTCCATTTTCTGGGAGGCGAGTAGCTTTTCCCGGAGCAGCTCTTTTTCCTTTTCAGCCTGCTTTTTGTCCGTGATGTCCCGAAGCTGCTGAATGATACGGACGACCGCCCCGTTTTCATCGATAACGGGATGGCTCCGGCAGTCCAGCCATAGTCCCAGCTCGGGGATGTATTTTTCCATCGTCGCACGACGTTTGGTGAGAATCGCCTCCGAGGTGGGGCAGCCGCCGCATGGTTCCTGGTTTCCCAGCAGTTCGTAGCATTTTTTCCCCTGCACCGACTCGGGGGACCGTTTCAGCATCTCGTAGCCGGCCTTGTTGTATCGTTCAATGGTATGATCGGGGTGCTGGATGTTGATAACGTCGCCGATGGCGTTCAGGATCCCTTCCAGGATTTCCTTTTGTTCCCGCAGTTCCTCCCGGGCGTTTTTTCTCTGGATGATATGCCACGTGCCCTGCATCAGCAGGGTCAGCTGGCGGACGTCCGAATTGTCGTAGGCTTCGGGTTTGTTGCCCACGCCGGCCACCATAACGATGCGCCGGCCGTCGAAGATGGGTACGTTCAGGTGCCTCGACAAACGCACGTGTCCATCGGGAAATCCTTTTTTCAAGGAGCTGGGGGCATTGTAGTCGTTGGTGATGACGGGTTTTCTCTGCCGGACGGCCTCTCCCCAGAGCCCGGTCTCTTCCACGGGATACCGGATCGGCCGGGTCTGCATGGCGCAATCGGCCATGGCGCTTCGGGACCACGAGTGCATGGTGATAAACGCTTCGGCATCGTCGAGAAATGCGAGATACCCGATGGAGCTGCCTGTCAGCGCGACCGAGCTTTCGAGGGCGAAGTCGGTTATCTCGGTAAGGGAGGCCCCTGTCATTCGGTGGAGCAGGTTCAGCGCTTCCAGACGGTGTTCGTTTAAGCGGTGCTGCTCCTCCCTGCGGCGCAGCGCCTCGAGTTCATGCTCGAGTTCCCGGACATGCGCTTTGAGTTTCCGGGTATCGGTTTTGTCATCCATGGCCCGTATCCTGTGAAAGCGTTGAAATGATCAGGCTGTGTTCCGCCCTGGCCTTCTGATTCCTAAACCGAGCTCAGGTGATTGTTTGGCGGCCGAACGAAAACCGGGATTTTCTGTCAAGGTTAAAAACGGCTAAAATTTTAACCGCATGAATACTTTGCGTATTTTGAGGATAATAATTTGAGCCGGACGCAGGTATTGGCGGAAAAGACGGTTTTCCTTCAGATACTGTTTATACCATAAGATATAATGGTTTTCAGAAAAAAATGTATACATCCAGTGTATGCAT
>Ga0207421_10005294_pt1 | contig 14515 bp, 16 predicted proteins | sample SodLakKL_010_SED_4_FD_187542 | JGI IMG/M metagenome (GOLD analysis project Ga0207421, IMG submission 187542) | Alkaline sediment microbial communities from Lake Tanatar, Kulunda Steppe, Russia - 8KL_010_SED (SPAdes) (version 2) | ecosystem: Environmental > Aquatic > Non-marine Saline and...
TAGAGGATAAAAATCAAATATGGTAGAAAGGCTGTTTAAACCGATGTTCGAGTCCAAGCGAGTACGTACAACCATGATGATATCCCTTCTAGTCGTTCTTTTGATCCTTTTTATCTGGTACGGTTCTATTTCGCCCGAACCAGGAAAAGGCAGATTTCCAGGAAACGACGAATTGGTGGAGGATTATGAGAACTACATCGGTGAAAAAGTAGAGATAAGTGGAGAAGTCATCGAAACTGAACCGCTGAAGATAGAAATAGAGAGCGGAGATAAGACCATAGAACTGGAGATCACTGGACTTGAAGAGGAAACTGAAGAAGGCGACAGACTTACGGTATTCGGAACTGCTGCGGAGAACAGAACCATATATGTCGAAAACGCTTTGATCAGGCCTTTGTGGCGTTATGTATACATGTACGGTGTATCGGTAGTTGGAGCGACATGGATCGGTTTTAGGGTGCTCGGCCAATGGAGATTCGATAGAGAAAAATTCGCCTTAGAACCGAGAGAAAACCCTCTAACTATCAGAGAGATCATTTTCCGTTCAAAAAGAGGTGATGAAGATGGCTGATCTTCTCACGCATATTTTCGTAGGATATACCATAGGGATGGTCCTCACTTGGAAATACGATAAGTTAAAATCTGCACACGTTACCGCTGTTATGGTCGGGTCAACCCTACCTGATCTTGTTCGTATACGATTATTATTAGATCCTGTGAAGATAGAACAGGTTTTAGGTATCCCCTTTTCATGGGGACCTCTTCATACCGCCGGGGGAGTGATCATCATAGTAGCTGTCGGTTCGTTACTCTCAGTTCCAAAAGAGTCCAAAATTATTTTCACTCTGTTGTTGATCGGTGCAGCATCCCATCTTTTACTCGATGCATTGTTGATCAGTGTTTCCGGTTATTCTTATGCGGTTTTATGGCCCTTCCTCGACTTTCATCCTCCAACGCCCGGACTTTATCTGAGTACCGATGTTTGGCCTGCTATGATCACTGGGATCATAGCTCTTTTAGTAAGGATGCAAGATCAAATCAGATGATCTTCAACTATCTTCTCTCGCCTTTCCAATGATAATTTGGAGTATCTTCAGTTATCTCCACATTGTGTGGATGACTCTCGTGTTTCCCGCCTTCAGTTATCTCGTAGATCTCAGCGTCACGCATCTTATCTAATGTTCTCGCTCCTAGATGGCCCATGCTCGATTTTATCCCGCCGACTATCTGGTGGAGGACTTCTGATACAGTACCCTTGTAAGGCACCAGTCCCTCTACACCTTCAGGTACGTACTCTTCACGGCTTTCAAAATCCTGATCGTACCTGTTCTTCTCACGCTGTTCCAGTGCTGATATGGAAGCCATACCTCTGTATTCTTTGTACTTTCTACCACCGCGGAAGACGACTCTTCCAGGTGCTTCTTCAGTACCCGCTAACATGTTACCGAGCATTATGGCATCTGCACCGCAGGCCAAGGCTTTAGCCGCATCTCCACTATATCTTATGCCTCCGTCTGCGACTATAGATATACCTTCTTCACGGGCTGCTTCATACACGTTCATTATAGCGGTTATCTGTGGTACGCCGATCCCAGAGACTATCCTTGTAGTGCATATAGAGCCGGGGCCTATACCCACTCGTAGAGAGTCTGCACCCGCTTCGATAAGAGCTCTAGCTCCCTTCTCCGTGGCTATATTGCCGGACATAAGGTCGATCTCGAAACTTCCGTTTATCTGTTCGGTAGCTTCTATAACGTCTTTTGAATTTCCATGTGCTGTATCTACAACGATCATATCTAAGCCCGCTTCCACCAAAGCTTCGATCCTATCGAACTCATCTGGTCCGGCGGCAGCAGCTACCATTAGCTGACCGTTTTCATCCATCGTCGCCTGTGGATGCTCTCTCTTTTTCTCGATATCTCTGACCGTGATAAGCCCTTGGAGTCTATTTTCTTCGTCGACAAGCGGAAGTTTTTCTATCTTATTTTTGTTCAGAATAGATTTTGCCTCTTCCATTTCAGTTTCAGGATCAGCAGTTATAAGGTCAGAACTCATGACCTCTCTGACTTTTTTATCCAACTCGGTCTCGAATCGAAGGTCTCTTTTGGTGACTATGCCGATCAATTTTCCATCTTCGATTACGGGCAATCCAGAAATGGATTCTTCATCCATGATACTTTTCGCTTTTCTAGCTTTTATATCGGGTGAGATCGTGTGAGGATTTCGGATGATCCAATTCTCAGAACGTTTCACCTTCTTAACCATCTCTACCTGAGTATGTATATCTAAATTTCGATGGATGACTCCCAGACCGCCTTCCCTAGCCATGGCTATGGCCATCTCACTCCCTGTTACTTTGTCCATGGGAGAACTAAGTATCGGAACTTTCAGATCTATATCCGCGGTAAGGTCATTCGAGGTATCTATATCATCTCTCTTTAGATCAGTTTTACTCGGGACCATCATTATGTCGTCGAAACTAAGTGCCTTCTCGAATTTCATGAATATCTACTGGAAAAGATATCTTGGTTTAATAAGTATTTTTCCTCGGTAGAGTTCAAAAAAAATTCTGATACTAAAAGCAAAACCTCTGAAATCATAGAAGAAGTTTTATCGTTTTCTATGTTGCGCTATTGTTCAACTTCGAAATGATTATATATCAGAGGATTATGCGAATGATAATGCCTGATGAAAAACTTGCAAGAGCGATCAGGTCCAGGAAAAGAAGAGAGATATTACAGATGCTCTGTAACGACGAGAAGATGTCGGTCCACGAGATCGCAGATGAATTGGATATGACAGAATCTTCAGCTTCAAAGCATTTAAAATTGCTCTACGATCTTGGCCTGGTAGAATACGAGAAAAAACCGCCCGAGAAGTTCTACTTCTTGAAGATAGATGAGATAAAGGAGATGTTCGAGATCTATAACCTGGTCGCTGAAAAGATGGCATAGGTGATATAAATGAAAGTTGTAATCATAATGGGATCGAAAAGTGATATGGATTGGTCAGAGAAAATAGCGAGTACACTGAAGGAATTGGGTATAGAAAGCGTCATGAGGATCGCCTCGGCACATAAAGTTCCTTTGAAAGCGCTCGATATCATAGAAGAGTACGAAGATGAAAAGGTAGTTTACGTCACGGTGGCGGGGAGAAGCAACGCTCTGAGTGGATTCGTCGATGCTCAAACAGAGAAGCCGGTCATAGCATGTCCACCATACAGCAGTAAGTTTGCCGGTGCCGATATATTCTCCAGCCTGAGGATGCCTTCCGGAGTATGTCCCATGGTCGTTATGGGAACTGAACAGGCAGGTCTAGCCGCAGCGAAAATGCTAGCTTTGACAGATGGAGACCTTCAGGAAAGGATAAAAGAATATCAGCAAGAGAACAGGGATCAGATAGATAGAGATGACGAAGAGGTGAGATAAGATGGGTAGTGTGAAAGATCTTGAGATCCTAGAAGAACCAACTGAGGATGAAGAAGGTATAGGCGTATTCGAATTCAGTGACAGGTACAGCGTGTTCGACTATGGAGAGATGCCCGATGAAATAGAAGGGAAAGGAGAAGCGTTGTGCATGATGGGAGTCCATAACTTCAAGGAGCTAGAAAAAGAGGGGATAAAAACCCATTTCATCGAACTCGAAGATAAAAACAGGATGAAGTTCAAACTCGTAAATGTTGTCACTGACGAAGAGCCTGAGGAATACAAAAATATGATGGTTCCTTTGGAGATCATCTATAGGAACTATCTGGGCGAAGGTAGCTCCGTTTTCAGAAGGTTGGATAAAGGGAAGATAGAACCGGAAGATCTAGGTCTAGATGGTTATCCTGAAGTGAACAAAGAGTTGGATCCACCTATCATAGATTTCAGCACCAAGTTCGAGAAATTCGACAGATATTTCAAGAATCTAGACGAGGTAAAAGAACACACAGGATTTGACGATCAAAAGATAGATCTCATAAAAAAGAAAGCGATGGATGTCAATGACTTCATAAACAAAAAATCTGAATATCTCGGCTGGATACATCTAGACGGTAAGATGGAGGTCGCACTCGACAGGAACGGAGAACTCATGTTAGCGGATGTTCTTGGAACACTAGACGAGGACAGGTTCGAATACGATGGATTCAAACTCAGCAAGCAGATGTTGAGGAATTACTACAGGGGAGGGGAATGGCACGAAGAGATCGAGAAAGCAAAAGAAGAAGACCTTCCTAAAGATGAATGGCCAGAACCACCTCGACTTCCGAAAAAGTTGGTCGACTTTGTCTCCGACATGTACAAGGCCGCGGCGAACGCTTGGATAGACGAAGAATACTTCGATGTCAAAGAACTGGACAGGTTGATTGAAGAGGACTACCAAGAGTTGAAAGAAGAAGGTCTAGTTGAGTGAAAAAACCAAGATCTTCCAAAGGGGGATTTTTTTCTCTCAGGTCCCCCAATACTTATGAGTATGCAGAGTCTTGTATATGGAGATAACACCAAGTAAAAGTGAGAAACATGAAGGAAGAGATGGAGGCCTTGGAGATAAGAGCAGCAGTGAAAGAACTCAAATCTTTAGAAGGTGGATTCGTAAAAAAAATATATCAGCCGAACAAGGATGAGATCCTGATCCGCGTTTATGTTCCTGGAGAGGGAAAAAAGATGCTGCTCTTTAAAGTGGGAAAAGGTCTCTATCTCACCGAAGAGAGCAAAGACAATCCGAAAAAACCAGGCGATTACGTGATGCTGATGCGAAAGTATACCAGTAACGCGACCATCACGAGCGTAGAACAGCATGAGTTCGATAGAGTCGTAATATTTGAATTACAGAAAGAGAAGAAAAGCAGATTGATCTTCGAAATATTTGGAAAGGGTAATTTGATCTTGGAGGGAGAAAAACACATCCTCGTACCTTATCGCTCTGAATCATGGAGCCATCGAGAACTTAAAGAAGGTCATGAGTACAAATTCCCTCCTTCCAGGATACAGCCTTTCGATCTTACTGCAGAAGAGATACAAGAGATCCTCGATGATAGCGATAAAGATTTAGTCAGAACGCTAGCCGTTGATCTAAATCTAGGAGGGAAATATGCGGAAGAGATCTGTACTAGACTCGAAGTGGATAAACATTCAGAGAAATTTGAAGGGCTCTCTTCCAAAATAAAAATCACGATACAAAAGATGAAGAAAAAGATAGAAGAAGATGACTTAGAGCCTCACGTGGTCAAAGATGATGAAGATGAAATCATCGATGCCGTTCCGTTCTCGCTAGAACAGTACGCTGAAAATGAAACGGAGATGTTCGTCACCTATAATCGCGCTTTAGACATCGCATTCAGAGTTGAAAGGAGTGATGAAACTCCTGAAGAAAGTGAAGAGAAGTCCAGAGTAGAGCGGAAACTCGAAAGTCAGAAAAGAGCTTTAGACGATCTCAAAGAGGAGGAAGAGGAAAACAAGATCAAAGCGGAGCTTATCTATCAAAATTACAGCGACTGTGAAAAAATTCTAGAAAGTATACACAGGGCTAGAAGAGAAGGAGATAGAGAGAAGATCTATTCAGAGATCAGGGACCTTGATAGTGTACTCCAATTGAACGATTCAGACGAATACGTGGTCGTTGAGCTAGAGGGCGAAAAAGACGGTGAGAATTACACCAAAAACGTCAGACTCGATTTCAGGAAAGATGTCAATGAGAACGCGCAGAAGCACTACGAGATGAGTAAGAAGTGCAAGAAAAAGATAAAAGGAGCTAAAAAGGCGATAGAAGAAACGAAGAAAGAGATAAAAGCTGGAAAAGAAGAGAAAAGACGAAAAGACAAAAAGAGACCAACTAAGGATTATTGGTTCGATAGGTACAAGTGGTTCATATCCAGCGAAGGACACATAGTTATCGCGGGAAAAGACACTAAGACCAATGAAGAAGTAGTAAAGAAATACCTCGAAAAACATGACCGCTATGCACACGCGGAAGCCGGCGGCGCTCCAAGCGTTGTAGTCAAGAGAGGTGAAAAAGAAGAGATAGGTGAAAGTACTCTTCAAGAGGCCTGTCAGTACTCTATAATCCACTCTAAAGAGTGGAAAAGAGGTATCAGTGCAGGACGAGCTTATTGGGTTGAACCCGATCAAGTGAGTAAATCCGCAGAGGCCGGTGAGTCTTTACCGACTGGAGCTTTCGTTATAAGGGGGAAAAGGAATTATCACGACGATCTACCTATGAAAGCTGTTTTGGCCGAAATAGAATTTGAAGGAGTAAAAAAAGTGATGTGTGCTCCATCATTTACTCTAGAAAATTCTAGTAAAGACTTTATCAAAAAGAAAGCGGTTTTCATCCCTGGAACCGAAGACAAAAACAGATTCGCCAACGAGATGTCCGATCATTTTTCCGTCCCAATAGACGAAATCCAGAGGATAATACCTCCTGGTGATGTTAAATTGATAGAAAAAGGTTGAAAAGGTTTTTTTTAAAATACTTACTCGGTTTTCAAGAACGCTTCGTATCCCTTGAAAGTATGGTATAGGTCACCTTTAGATATGAGCTCATATGGAGCGTGCATACCTAGAACCGGTGTGCCTGCATCTATCACATCGATGTTCAACTCAGCTAGGAATTTTGCGACCGTTCCTCCGCCTCCTTCATCGACTTTTCCCAGTTCTGCGGTCTGCCAAGCAACGTCTTTCTCGTTGAAGGTCCTTCTTATAAGAGCTACGTATTCTGCGTGAGCATCATTAGCAGAATACTTTCCACCAGCTCCAGTAAATTTGTTTATCGCTATGCCTTTGCCAAAAGAGGCCGCATTCTGGATCTCATGGACGCTTTTGAAAGACGGATTGACCGCTGGACTGACATCGCCTGATATGGCCTTTGAGTTATCGAGCATCGTCCGATGCTGATGCATGCTGTAATCGCCTTTATTCTTCTTCAACAGTTTAGAGTAAAATGTCTCTAGGAATTCGGAGTTGGCACCTGTATTACCTTCACTACCGATCTCCTCCTTATCGAAGAAGATGACCGATGCGGTCTTCTCTGGCTCTTCGAGTTCGAGCAAAGCTCTTAAAGATGTGTAGGCGCACACTCTATCATCGTGACCATAACCACCGAGCATGCTTCTATCGAATCCCACATCACGGGCATCGTAAGCGGGAACTATCTCCAGTTCGGCACTGGTGAAATCTTCTTCAGTGATGTCGTATTTTTCATTCAAAAGGTCAAGCACTTTGATCTTGACTTTTTCTTCGACGTCTTCTTCATCTATAGGGATCCCTGCGACGATAAGATTGAGTTCTTCTCCTTTTATCACGTCTTTCATCTTTCTTTCGCCCTGCTTCTTTTTCGAAAGATGGGGTAGTAGATCGCTTATCACGAATATAGGGTCTTCAGGATCTTCACCGATGGATACTTCGACAGGTGTTCCGTCTTCTTTCACGAACCTTCCGTGGATAGCAAGAGGTATGCTCACCCACTGGTATTTCTTTATACCGCCGTAATAGTGAGTCTGGAGAAGTGCCATGGAAGCTTCTTTGTCTTCGTATAGTGGTCTAGCCTTGAGGTCCAATCGGGGTGCGTCTATATGGCTAGTAACGAGGTTAAGTCCCTTAGTTAGATCCTCTTCACCGACGACCGCTGCAGCTATGCTCTTGTTCCTGTTGATATAATAGACCTTGTCTCCAGTTTCTAACGATTCGTACTCGCTCATAGATTTGAATCCATTTTCCCTGAGTATTTTTTCTGAAGTTTCTACTGCCTGTCTCTCAGTTTTAGACGAGTCTAAAAATTCTTTATAATCTCCTGCAAATTCGAAAATCCTCTCTCTTTCATCCTCGTCCATGTCCTCCCAGACATTCGTTAGTTCGAAACCTAATTTCTCTTCTATGTCAGATTCTTCTTCCGCCATGATAATCTAGCGAAACGAGATAAATGGTAGTATTTATTTCTTCTTAAAAGATATCCTGGTCTACGATTTTCAGGTCATACATCATCATCCATGATCTCGATATTTGGTTAGATGAAAGTCCGAAAGTATTATAAATCCCCCTAATATTGGATAGGTGAATCCATTCATTGGAAAAAATTACTGGACAGTGCATTAAACCATGACTGAGCTTTTAGAGGAGTTGGAGGAAAAAAAGGAAAAGGCCAATTCCAGGGCCGAAAAATACAAGAACCTTAGAGACGAAAAGAACGATGAAGCTAAAAAATGGGTCAAGAAGAGAGACGAGTATAACACACAGGTCAAAGAACTCATCGAAAGTGGAAACGAATTGAAAGAAGAAAGAAACGAACTGAACGAAAAAGTCAAAGAGTTCAAGGAAAAACGTGACAAGTTCAACGAGAAAGTGAACGAACTTCAAAGAAAACTCGAACAGGAAAAAAACAAAGTCCTCCCAAGCGACGGAAAATCGATAAACAAATTGAAGAAAGAGATCGAAGAGTTGGAGTACAAACAGATGACCAATGTTCTCAGTCCTGAAGAAGAAAAAGAGATGATAGACAAGATCTCAAGTCTTCAGGAAGAGTTGAACAAACGGAAAAAACTGATCGAAGAGAACGAAGAGATAAAAGAGATACGAGAGAAACTAGAAGAAGCTAGAGAGAAAGCTGAAGAATATCACAAGGAAGTTTCAGAACTCGCCGAAGAGGCACAAGTGAAACACGATGAGATGCTGGACAAGTTCGAAAAGGCAGATGAGATCAGGGAGAAAGCAGACAAGGCACAGGATAAGTTCGTGAAGGCAAAAGAAAAAGGGGACGAATATCACGAAAAACATATCGAGGCGGTCAACGAGGTCAGAGATTACAGTAAGATAATATCCGGACTGAAAAAGAAACAGAAAAGAGCGAAGAGAGAAAAAGAAGAAACAGAAACTCAAAGGGAAGCAGAAGAGCTTTACGAAAAATTCAAGAAAGGAGAGAAACTTGGCACAGAAGACATAATGACCTTACAGAAAGCCGGATTATTATAAACCCGATTTTTCATCTAAAGAATCCTTCTTTTTCTTCTTATATCTTTTTAGTTCAAGATCTGTTCCATTTCCTCTTTAAAAATTCGTACTTCATCCAAAATCCATATATTTGATGATGTCCATATCCCGGCGATACGATGAGTTATAGTTTCAATAAAAAGCATGTTGTTGCTATCGATGATTTCACAGTCGATGAGATAAAAGCGATAATGGAAAAGGCTGAAGAACTGGTTCCAGCGGCCCAAGGTGACGTTATCAATACTGATCTTGAGGGGAAATTGTTGGCGACTCTTTTTTTCGAGCCCAGCACAAGGACCCGCCTTTCCTTCGAAGCAGCGATGAAAAGGATGGGAGGCAGTTGCATTGGTTTTGCTAGAGCGGATACTTCTTCGGCAAAGAAGGGAGAAACGCTCGCGGATACGATACGGGTCGCGGCAGGATACGCAGACATGATCGTTCTGAGACATCCTCAGGAAGGTGCGGCGAAGTTAGCTTCTAAGTTTTCTGACGTTCCCGTGATCAACGCCGGTGACGGAGCGGGGCATCATCCTACTCAAACTCTCCTTGATCTGTTCACGATAAGGAAGGAAAAGGATGAGATATCAAACAACCATATAGGCATAGCTGGAGATCTAAAATATGGAAGGACAGTCCATTCATTGACCAAGGCTTTGAGCATGTTCGAAACTGAGATGACTTTTATATCTCCACCCTCTCTAAAGATGCCAAAAGAGATAACGAACATATTGAAAAAGCAAGGTATCGAATTCAAAGAAGTGGAAGATATCAAAGATGCTTTGGATGAACTCGACGTACTGTACATGACCAGGATACAAAGAGAAAGATTCCCTTCGGATAAAGATTACGAAGAAGTTGCAAAATCCTATCACATAGATAAGGATATGTTGGAAAGTGCCAAAGATGATCTCAAGGTGATGCATCCATTACCAAGAGTCGATGAGATAAAAGTGGATGTGGACGGAACAGACAAAGCGAGGTACTTCGAACAAGCTGCTAATGGAGTCCCCATCAGGATGGCTCTTTTGAAACTTCTACAGGAGGGATGATCATGAAAGGTAAAAAAGAAAAAAAGATAAAGATAACACCGATAGAACACGGAACTGTAATAGATCATATAAAAGCCGGTCAAGGGATGAAAGTATTGAGGATTTTGGACCTAGTGGATACAGATATAGACTCCATCGTGAGTATGGCTATGAACGTTAAAAGCAGCAAAGGGAAGAAAGATATAGTCAAGGTAGAGGATAAAGAATTGAAGAACGAGGAATTCGATAAGATCTCACTTATCTCACCTAACGCTACAGTCAACATAATAAGAGGCTATGAGGTGATCGAAAAGCATAGAGTCGAGATACCAGATCTGGCTAGAGGTATAGTTAGATGTAAAAACAGGAACTGTATAACCAATCAAAGAGAACCGGTAGAGAGTGAATTCGAAGTGATAGATGAGGAGCCCGTTAGGTTAAAATGTACCTTTTGCGAAAGAGAATTGGTCGGTGAAGAGATCTCAGAACACGTTATCTGACTTCTCAATAAAAAGAACCCAGGACCAAAGGCAGTAAAACCGTGGCATCGCCTTTTACCGTGCAGTGATCCGCCTCTTCGTTTATTTTGCCCCAAGATATAGCCTCTCGAGCTCTAGCACCGGATAAAGACCCGTCGTACTCTACAGCGGTGGTTATATAAACTGCCCTTTCCAGACCTCCTCTGAACTGATTCCACCATATCGTGTGGTGTTTTGATATCCCTCCACCCACTATCAAAGCTCCACTCTTATCCGCAGGGAAAACCAAATCGGCCAGTTCCTGCTGGTCTTTCATCATATCTAAACTGAAATCTCTATCGTTCTGCCAGTACATCCATAGTTGAGAACCGAAGGCACCATCCGTTATCCCTGGTATGTATATCGGTATCTCATTCTCAGCTGCCCAGTAGATAATAGAATCCTCATCTTCTATCCTTTTACCGAACTCCCAGATGATCTCTCTAGTGCTAAATTTTTTCTTCTCTTCACCAACTATTTCTTCCAGGATCGGCTGCATGTTCTTCTCTAGAACTTCGCCGTAAGATGAGTTAGGTATGAATATATTTCCCAATCGGTGTATATCTTTACGATGAAGTTCGGAGTCATCGGCAGAAAAGGAACCATGATGATAATCTTCCCATGTCCTAGCTAGATCGTGATCTAATGTTCCACACGTTGTTATCACGACATCAAACAGTTCTCTTTTGATCGCCTCTTTCAATATACCTCTCGTACCTGTTGAGACTATACAAGCAGGGAATGATAAAAAGTTCAAGGAATCATCTTTGAACATATCTTCTAGTATCTGTGTAGCTAGGCCTACTTTTTTAGCGACAAAGCCACCGGAATCGTGCATCTGGGATATCAGTTCAGATACTGTCGTCTCTCCATCTATGTCATAATCTTGGACTACTTTTTCCATAGTGATCATAAAAGCTATCATGGGTATGAGATAAAAATTTTGTGCGGAATTTCCGTCGGACGAAAATAGATATATGTCAGACATAAGTCCGCTTAGCATTATACAACTGGGAGCGATAAGACGGTAAAATATGGCTATCCAGAAAGTATTTTTGAGGTGTCCTACGTAAAAGACAATACTTAAATAGGTGATTCTAATTGTATGAAAATAGATGGATGGGATTCTATATGGAATCGATCGTTGATGAAGCCTTAAACAAACATGATGAAGGGAAAGAAAAACCGAGTACAGATGAAGAAATAGCTCCTGAAGATGAGGAACTTCGAGACCTTGTTGATCAACTTGAAGTGCAGATAAAGATCTTCGGTGCAGGTGGTGGAGGGAGCAATACCCTTGACCGTCTGACACAAGAAGGCTTGAGTGGTGGAGAACTTATCGCTCTCAATACCGATGCTAAACATCTTCTACACACACACGCTCAGAAAAAGATTTTGATCGGAAAAAACTTAACTGACGGTCTTGGTGCCGGAGCGAAGCCGGAAGTCGGCGAAAGAGCTGCTAGGAATTCAAAAGATGAAATAAAAAAGTATTTGGATGGCTCAGATATAGTCTTCCTCACCGCAGGTATGGGAGGAGGAACTGGAACCGGTGCCGCTCCTGTCGTTGCTGAAGAAGCGCAGGAAGAAGGAGCATTGGTTATGGGGATCGTAACACTACCATTCCAGGCCGAAGGCGAAGAAAGGATGAGAAATGCAAAGAGAGGATTGTCAAAACTAGAAAGGCACTGCCATACCACCGTGGTAATACCAAACGATAGACTTCTCGATCTTGTTCCTGATCTTCCATTGAATGCAGCGTTCAAAGTGGCTGATGAGATCTTGATGGAATCGATCAAAGGGATGACTGAGATAATAACTAAGCCGGGGCTTGTAAACATAGATTACAACGACATGAGAACGATAATGGATAACGGTGAACTAGCGATGATAGGTATAGGAGAGTCCGACGACGCGAACAACAGGGTTGAAAAAGCCGTAGAAGAAGCACTTGGTTCCCCATTGCTGGGTGATATCGATACCAGCGATTCAAAAGGAGCCATGATCAGAGTCATGGGCGGACCGAACATGACCGTTGAGGAAGCCGAAAGAGCTGCTCAGATGGTAAACGATAAGATCAGCAAAGATGCAAGGATCATCTGGGGATGTAATGTTGACGAGGACCTAGGAAACAAGATAAAGATACTGTTAGTGGTGACAAACGTTCATACAGAAAGTGAAAAGTTCGCTGATGAGGTAGTAGGAGCATCTGACGGAAACATCGATAGAGTCGCGTAAAAAGACCAATATTAATTTACCTCTTCTTCTTTTTTCTTTATATGTTCGCTAGAGGAGGAGCAAAACCGATTCTGATCTCTTTTGGTTTAATGGTTTTTTTGGCACTTTTTTATTTCGTTTTTTTACCTATATCCATCTTACCCATATTCGGTCTGATACTATTCCTCTTCACCCTCTACTTCTTTAGAGATCCTGATAGAGAAGTTTCAGAGGGTATAACTTCTCCGGCTGATGGGATGATCCAAGATATCGATCACGACAAAAATGAGATCCAGATATTCATGAATATCTGGAACGTTCATGTGAACAGATCCCCATGGTCTGGAACCATCGAAAAGATGGAGCATTATGACGGGGGACATTCACCCGCATATAAAGATGAAGCGAAAAATAATGAGAGACAACTCTTAGTTCTCTCTACCGATAAAGGGGAGATAAACATTTGGCAGATCGCCGGGATCACTGCTCGACGGATCGTCCCTTATGTAGAAAAAGGTGATCTTATAGATAAAGGTGAGCGGATAGGGATAGTCAGGTTCGGATCGAAGGTAAAATTAGAGTTTGAAAACAAAATCGATTTCGTGGTTGAAGAAGGGCAAAAAGTAAAAGCAGGAAAGACCTCATTAGGTGAGTGGAATGAATAAGACCGATTCGTTAACGATTCCGGACTTGATAACGGTTTCCAACGCCGCTCTTGGGTTTCTCGCGATCACCTATATAATAGATGATAGGCTTTGGTTAGCCTCTATGTTGATAATCATCTGTGTGGTTTTAGACGGTCTCGACGGTTTTCTAGCCAGGTTACTTGGAGTAGAACATGATCTAGGGGCTTACCTCGACTTCTTCTCCGATATAATCTCTTTTTGTTTTGCTCCGGCACTCTTATTGTATCACACTTATTACGATGAAACTCTAGGACGGGGTTGGGAATCTCCTCAGAATTTTTTGGCCACACTGATACCTTTCATGATAGTATTTCTAGGGACCCTTCGACTAGCAAGGTTCGTCGATAAGAGATCGGAGGAGTCCGTTTTCTATGGTCTTCCAACTCCTGCTTTAGCATTGGTCGTTATCCACCTCACTTATCTTTTCGGTTGGGGTGGGTTAGATTGGTATCATCCTTTTCCGGTACTATTTTTAATCGGATTTTTAGGGTCTCTTCTCTTCACCAAGATAGAATATCCAAAACCTAGGAATAAATATTACATTATAGGAGGTATATTATTTCTTACCGTAGCTCTATTTGGATTATTATCAGAGCCGATTTCTCATGATTATTGCAAAACGATACTATCCATCACCACTTCTTTACTTTTGGGTTATGTTTTTATTTCACCGATCATTGTAAAATTTCATGGAAAAGGACAAGGATAAGATGGACGAAAAATTACTCGAAGCTGAAAGTTATTTTGATTGTACTGATACGGAAAGGATCTCTTTTGAATTGGGGATAAAACTTGGCGCACTGTTTCATCAATTTGTTGGAACTCCTGTAAGTTCTAAGAACATAGAAAAGTTGGAAAGTGCTATCGAAAGCACTACTGAGAGCCAGGCCTTTGTAAAATCTGCTGAAGTCAAGATACTGCCGGAAAAATCATCAGAAGAAGATGGGCCCTTCGATTACACAACTCTGACAGGAAAGATGATAAAGGCAAGAGTAGAAGTCCGATATGAAGGTATACGCGCTATAGGTAAGATGAAGTACATCGAAAATATGAATTACCCGTTGATGTACCTTGAGAAGATAGAGAAAGAATGAATTATAGTG
>Ga0207421_10005295_pt1 | contig 14515 bp, 14 predicted proteins | sample SodLakKL_010_SED_4_FD_187542 | JGI IMG/M metagenome (GOLD analysis project Ga0207421, IMG submission 187542) | Alkaline sediment microbial communities from Lake Tanatar, Kulunda Steppe, Russia - 8KL_010_SED (SPAdes) (version 2) | ecosystem: Environmental > Aquatic > Non-marine Saline and...
TTTAAAATGATTTAAAAGGACTTTCTACTTATATCCCTAATTATATAATACAGAATAATTAATGACAACTGAGGTGGTTTGCAATGTTAAATAGTCTAAAAAACTTATACAATAAATTTATAAGTTATAACTGGAAATTATTTTTTATAAAAATATTCCAGAAAGCAAAAGCAGATGATATCTTTACCCATGCCATGGGACTAGTTTATACAACCCTTTTATCAATAATTCCATTTCTCATCTTTTCATTCTATATCATGACCCTCTTTAATTTTTTCGGTGGGCTTGAAAATATAACTGAAGAATTTAGAGCCATAATTTTAAATAATTTAGCAGCCGGTACTGGAGAAACAATTATCAATATTTTGGAAGGTTATGTAACTGGAATTAATATCGAACAGCTTGGAATTATAAGTTTTCTAACCCTAGTTTTAGTGGTAATTTTCCTGCTAGCTCGAGTCGAAATCACCTTCAATAAAATCTGGGGAGTCGAAAAGCATCGGGATCTTTTTAAAAGATTTGTCGCCTTCTGGACCTTTATAACATTAGGAACCTTTGTCATCACTTTATTAATCAGTCTCTCCTTTACTTTTTTAGAAACCTATTTAACTGCAGAAATGACAGACCGTCCAATCGAACAGAGCAAAATATTTGACTGGATAACATTCAGCATGAACTTTATCATATTTATTATCGCCTATTATTTCATCCCTAATACTAAAGTCGAACCTATTGCTGCAATCACAGGAGGTCTAACCAGCGGAATTCTATTCATACTAAGCAGAGATCTTTATGCAATCTATACAAGACATTTTATAAGCTATGATCAAATCTATGGCTCCCTGACTATAATACCAATATTCTTAGTCTGGCTCTATCTAATCTGGCTAATAGTCCTTATAGGAGCTATTATCTCATATATAGTCAATTACCGTTCCAACCTTAATTTCATTAGCAGCAACCGCCAGGAAGATAAAGAACTCCAGCATTTACTGCCTATTGCCATACTTTATATAATCTACAAAAACTTCCAGGATAAAGATAAATCTGGCACTAATTATAGTGAGATAATCAAAAAAATCAACCTGCCAATAACGACGATTGAGAAAACCCTAAAAGATATGTTAAAAACAAATTATATAACGAAAACTGAAAATAATAAATATATCCCATTAACAAACTTAGAAAATATTTCCCTCTGGTCAATATATCAGAAGATAATTTTAAAAAACAATCCTGAATCAAAAACAATCTACTCAGATAAGGAGATAGAAAAAATTCATCAGATCTTCAACCAGAGTGTTAAAGAAAAATTAAAAGAACTAACAGTTAAAGATATCGACAGCCAACAGTAAAACCAGAAGTCCCCCTGCCCCCAGGGGGACTTTTAAATATTACAACTCAAATATTTCAAAATCGTCGTCTAAAATCTCAAAATTATCAATTAACCCTGAGCTAAGGTGAACCTCTTTATCATCTGTTACAAATATTATCTCAAAATCATCTATACTTTCAGCTAACTCAAGGCCATCCTCAAGCCCAAGAACAAAAATCCCGGTAGATAAAGCATCTGCCATCACAGGATTATTAGCAACTATCGTTGTACTGGCAATCCCATTGTCAACTGATAGACCAGTAAAAGGACTTAATATATGATGATAAAATTCACCATCTTCTTCAAAGTACCGCTCATAATCTCCAGATGTTGCAATAGCAAGGCGATTATCATAATAATCTGTATCAGCAACAACAAGCCCCATCAACTCTCCCCGATCAGACCTGGGGTTCTGCACTCCGATCCTCCAGGGAGTTCCATCAGGCTTATCACCTAAAAGCACAATATTGCCACCTAAATTAACAAAAGCTGTCTCAATTCCTTCTTCCACCAAATGATTGGTAGCAAGTTCACCAGCATAACCCTTGGCAATCGCTCCTAAATCAATCATCATCTCACTCTGATTAAACTCTACAGTCTGATTATCACTATCTAAGACAACATCCTCATAATTTACCAGAGGTAACGTAGCTTCAATTTCATCCTCACCTGGAACAGAGGGGCCATTCTCACTACCCCAGCCCCACAATTTAATTAAGGCTCCAATAGATGGATCAAAAGCTCCTCCACTTAACTCAGCATACTCCAGAGCACTATCTAAAATTGTATAGGTATGGTCTTCAATCTCCACCGGTCCCTGGCCTGCTTCCCGATTAATCCTTGAAACATTACTATCTTCATCATAAATATTAAATAATTTATCAATTTCACTAACTCTTTCAAAAGCACCATCAACTGCTTCTTCTCCACCAGGACCAAAAATTCTAATCGTATTAATTGTATCCAGCATCATCTTTGTATCCTGATATTCTTCAACCTCTGTATTTGCCACATTGGGTTCTTCTTCCTGATTCTGCATAAAGAAACCAAAGACAAGAATCCCAATAATTATAACTACCGAAATCCCGGTTAAATATTTATTATTCATTATATTCCTCCTGTAACAATTCTATACCAAAACTTTCCGCATGTAAAATAATTTCAATTTATAATATAGCTTTTCTATCAGACCAGGTTCTAAAACCTCTTCAGGGCAAGCAAGAAAATAAACCCTATTATCTGAAGGCCTGCCCTCAGTTAAATAATTGGCCTTGTAAAAAAATACTGAGCCAAACCCTGCTTTTTCAAGAGATTCCACAATTTTATAAGGGTTATAGCCCTTTTCAACATGGGTCTCTTCATAATAGCCACCATCATTTCGCTTCTGAATAAGCAGCCTAACTGTCCAAATAGCCTCTTCAGAGTCGACAATATCCTGCCAGTAACAGAGGAAATCATCTTCCTGAAAAGTAGTAGTACCAGGTTTCATTCCTGCCAGCCTCTCTTCAGTATTAAGATCAAAGATAAAAACCCCTGACTTATCAAGTATCTCATAAACATCAGCAAAAACTTTCTCTAACTTCTCTAACTCAAGCAGATAATTTAAACTATCAAAGACAGAATAGACCAGTTGATATTGCTTATTTCTGGGTATCTCCAAGAAATCCCGATGATAAAAATCAGGTTCAATCTCAAAATTTTTTACTTTCTTCTCAGCTTCATCCAGCATATCCTGAGAACCATCTAAACCATCAACCTGTATTCCATCACCAAGAAACCGGACCATCATATTTCCTGTTCCACAGCCAAGTTCCAGCGCCCTCTCAGGCAGCCCAATCCCATGAAATTCCAGAAGCAACTTAATATATTTATACCAGAAGTCATAGGGAACAGCAGACATAACCTGATCATAAATGCTGGCAAAAGAACGCTGATAACTTTTATTATCTGTAGACATCAAATCTACCCCTTACATCAATTAAATAACATTATCAATAAAACCTATTACCTGTTTCCGACCAGTTCCTTCTTTAGCTGAAGTATAAACAATCTTGTCAGTTTCAACACCTAATTGCTCAGGCAATTTCTTTTTCTGTTTGACTAAATCTTTATTCTTCAATTTATCGACCTTGGTAGCAGCTATAATATATTCAATATCTGTAGCCTTCAACCAGTCAATCATCATCAGATCCTCATCAGAAGGTTTATGCCTGGCATCAACAATCTGTACCACGCCCTTTAAGTTCTTCCGATAATGAAGATAATGATCTATCAGTTCATTCCAACTGGCTTTAATCTTCTGAGGCACTTTGGCATAACCATAACCTGGCAGATCAACCAGACAATAGCGATCACCGATATTAAAAAAGTTAATAGACCTGGTCCTGCCTGGAGTAGAACTGGTTCTGGCCACCTTCTTTCTGCCAAGCACCATATTAATTAATGATGATTTCCCAACATTAGATCTCCCGGAAAAAGCAACCTCAGGAAACTGATGATTCGGATATCCATCTGTCGAAAAAGCACTTGTTATAAAATCCACTTTACTTTCCATAATAATCCTCCCCGTCCTAAACTAAAATAAAAAAGAGATAATACAGCCAGGTCTCCCCTTAATGCATTATCCCCTCTTTCAGTCTTTATTTAAGCAGTCTCTTCCCGATTTGAATCATGTCGGATTAATTTAGGAGTCTCGCCTTTATTAACGACATCCTCAGTGATTATACATTTAACCACATCTGGATCTGAAGGAAGATCATACATTATATCAAGAATAGCATTCTCTACAACAGAGCGCAATCCTCTAGCTCCTGTTCCCCGTGAAAGGGACTTATTACCGATAGCCTTTAAGGCGCCTTCAGTAAATTCAAGCTCAACATCATCCATCTCAAAGAACTTCTGATATTGTTTTACTAAAGCATTTCTCGGTTCAGTTAAAATTCTTACAAGATCCTCTTCATCCAGTTGATTTAAAGTAACCTGGATCGGCATTCTACCAATAAATTCAGGTATTAAGCCATACTGTAAAAGATCCTGTGGTTCAATCTCTTTTAAGATTTCACCAATATTCTCTTTCTCATCCTGAGTCTTAATATCAGCACCAAAGCCAATATTCTTCTCAGAAAGACGCTTCTTAATCATATCTTCAAGGCCATCAAAAGCTCCACCGGCAATAAAGAGTATATTAGAAGTATCTATCTGGATAAACTCCTGATGAGGATGCTTTCTGCCACCCTGAGGTGGCACAGAAGCAGTTGTTCCTTCTAAAATCTTTAATAATGCCTGCTGAACCCCTTCACCAGAAACATCTCTGGTAATAGAAGGATTTTCAGATTTCCTGGCAATCTTATCTATCTCATCAACATAGATAATACCTTTTTCAGCCTTCTCAATATCATAATCAGCTGCCTGAATTAATTTAAGCAGAATATTCTCAACATCTTCACCGACATAACCTGCCTCTGTTAAAGAGGTGGCATCAGTAATAGCAAAAGGCACATCTAAAATCCTGGCCAGAGTCTGAGCTAGCAGTGTCTTACCACAGCCAGTCGGACCGACCATCATAATATTACTCTTCTGCAATTCAACATCATCAATCTTCATATCTGAATTAACTCTCTTGTAATGATTATAAACTGCAACTGATAAAGATTTCTTAGCCCTTTCCTGACCAATAACATACTGATCAAGAATATCCTTGATTTCAATTGGCTTTGGAACTCTATCAAGGGCAAAATCTTTATCCTCATGTAATTCTTCTTCAATTATTTCATTACAGAGTTCTATACATTCATCACAGATATATACACCAGGGCCTGCCACAAGTTTTTTAACCTGCTCCTGGGATTTACCGCAAAAAGAACATTTTAATTGTCCCTTTTCATCTCCAAATTTAAACATTTAATCACCTCATTTGAGGAACTTATTTCTCTTGCAATTCATTCCTCGTTATAACTTCATCAATAATTCCATAATCCATCGCATCTTCAGCCGACATAAAGAAGTCTTTTTCAATATCCTGGCTAATTTTTTCTTCTGTCTGTCCAGTATGCTTGCTCATAATCTCATTTAATATATCTTTTAAATCCAGCAATTCTTTAATATGAACCTCAGCGTCACTTGCCTTACCCTGAGCACCGCCCATTGGTTGGTGGATCATAATTCTACTGTAAGGAAGGGAATAACGCTTATTTTTTGCACCTGCAGCCAGCAGTAACGCACCTGCACTTGCAGCCTGACCCATACAAATAGTAACAACATCAGGTTTTATATACTGCATAGTATCATATACCGCTAAAGCAGCTGTAACGCTTCCACCTGGACTGTTAATATAAAGATAAATATCTTTATCAGGATTTTCAGCCTCAAGAAAGAGCATCTGAGCGATTATTACATTTGCCATGTTATCTTCAACGACTGAACCAAGAAAGATAATTCTATCCTTCAATAACCTTGAATAAATATCATAGGATCTCTCTCCACGGTTAGTCTGTTCAACTACCATTGGAATTAAACTCATCAAAATACCTCCTAACACTAAGAAATAATTTCCTGTCTATACTTCTATTCTAATTGTTTTCGATTAAGAAATCAATAGTCTTTTCCATTTTTAATCCATCTCTTAAGGATTCTAGCTGGCCCTGCATCTGCATAAATGCCTTAACCTGCTCGAAATCCTGGTCATTAGCTTCAGCAATTTCTTCTAGTTTCTCATCAATTTCTTCATCAGAAACTTCAATCCCTTCTTCTTCAGCAATAGCTTCAAGAACCAGATTATTCTTAGCCCTATCTGCAGCCTGCTCGCGATTCTCTTCTCTCCATTCCTCCTGGGAACTGCCCATATACTTAAAATAATCTTCCATATTAATTCCCTGTTGCTGGAGATTTTGAGCCATCTGCTGCATCATCTGGTCAAGCTCATTTTGAATTAACTGTTCAGACACTTCAACTTTAGCTGCTTCAGAAACCTTTCCAATTATCTCATTTTCAAGATTCCGTGCTGCCTGATTATCCCTCTGTTCCTGCAATCTATTTTCAATATCTTCTTTATACTCATCAAGGGTATCAAAATCACTAACATCCTTGGCAAATTCATCATCTAATTCAGGAAGTTCCTTAATCTTTATCTCTTTAATAGTAACCTCAAAAACAGCATCCTGACCGGCTAAATCTTCAGCCTGATACTCTTCAGGGAAAGTCACCTCTACTTCATAAGGTTCATCACTAACTTCTTTACCAATTAATTGTTCTTCAAAACCAGGAATAAACTGGCCTGAACCAATTTCTAAGGTAAATTCTTCAGCAGAACCCCCTGGAAATGATTCACCATTAACAAAACCTTCAAAATCAATAATTACATGATCGCCCTCCTGAACTTCATTACGATCTACACTCACTAACTGACTCTGTTCTTCCTGCTGTTTATTAAGGACAGCCATAATATCTTCTTCAGTTACATCAACATCTTCTCTCTCAACATCATAACCGGTATACTCACCTAATTCAACTTCCGGCTTAACCTCTACAACAGCAGTAAATGTTGCCGGTTCATCTTCGGCAATATAAAAATCTTCAAATTCAGGTTCAGAAATCGGTTCAATATCAGTTTCTTCAAGTGCCTTCTGATAATTTGCTGGAATTAAAATATCTAAAGCATCTTTATGGAGAACTTCCTTTCCATAATTGGCTTCTAAAACCTTTCTAGGTACCTTGCCCTTTCTGAAACCAGGTAGGGAAACATCTTTTCTAACTTTTTTATAAGCCTGTTCCAGGGCCTCATTGACCTCATCTATATCAACCTCAACATCCAGTCTTACTTTATTATCTTCCAGTCTTTCCTGTTTTACTTTCATTTGAATAATCCCCCTTAATAGCTTTAATAATGCTTAAAAATTCCAAAGCAGATCTATATTTTAACAATACCCCGAATTGGCAAAGGCCAAAACGGGGTCATTTAAGATCATTATTATTAAAAAATGGTGCGGAAGGTGGGACTCGAACCCACACAGGCTAAGCCCACTAGATCCTAAATCTAGCGCGTCTGCCAATTCCGCCACTTCCGCAAAAAATTTACAAACATAATTCCTCAAACCATAATAATACTAGCATAATAAAGAGCTGTTGTCAAGCATTAGTAAATAAAAAATTCCTTATTGACTTATTGTTTAAAGATGATATACTTAAACTGCAAACAAAAATAAAAAAGGGGAGTCTCACTGGAGGCTGAGAGGATGCTAATGTCATCGACCCTCATTACCTGATCCTGATAATGCAGGCGAAGGGAAAAAAATATACATTATCCTCCAGCAGTATTTCCAGGCACTTCCTAAAATACTTTAGGAGGTATTTTTTATGCAAAACGAAAAATTAAGAATCATGACAGAAATTGCAATGGCAGTAGCATTATCGACAGTATTATCGTTCTTAAGACTCTGGCGGATGCCCATGGGCGGCTCAGTCAATTTAGAAATGCTACCGATTCTTTTTGTAGCTTTCCGTCATGGTGGCCCAGCAGGAATTGTCACCGGTTTACTCCATGGAACTGTTCAATTAATTGCTGGGGCCTATGTTGTTCATCCAGCTCAATTTTTACTGGATTATCCAATAGCTTACGGTCTTTTAGGCATTGCAGGATTTTTCCCGATTTTTGCAAAAGACAAAACTATAAAGATGAAAAATTTCCTATTCGCCTTTATAATAGGTGGTTTTGGCAGACTTCTATCCCATGTTTTGGCAGGGGTAATCTTCTTTGCTGAATTTGCTCCTGAAGGCCAGAACCCCTGGGTTTATTCACTCATCTACAACCTTTCTCATATTATTCCTGCCCTAATAATAGTTGGAATAGTAATAGTAATCTTATTCAGGCAGTCAGGAAAAGTACTGATCTATAATAATTAAATTAAGAAAAAAGGGGTAAAACAAAATGGAAAACCAGAAATTATTAAAAAAGATCCAACAGCAGCTAAATAATACCAAAACTAAACCATTAAATATTAATAGAAGCTATGCTATTCTGGTACCAATAATAAAAGATAAAAATAAAGATTTATCACTACTCTATCAAATAAGATCAGAAAAACTAACAACCCAACCCGGGGAGATCTCTTTCCCCGGGGGCAGGGTTGAAAAAGGCGAAACACCTTCCCAGGCAGCCATTAGGGAAACCATTGAAGAACTAGGTATTTCTATGAAAAATATCAAGCCTTTAGGCAAATTAGACTTCCTGGTAACTCCTTATAATTTTGCAATCTATCCCTATTTAGGCCAGCTAACCGATGTTTCAGTAGATAAAATTAATAATAATGATAATCTCAATGAAATCAAAAAAGTTTTTACTATTCCATTAAACTTTTTAATCAACAACCAGCCTGAAGAATATAAAATCAATGTTAAAACAAAGCCAAAGGAAAATAGTGACTTCCCATTCCATCTAATTAAAGATGGCCATAATTATCAGTGGCGTGAAGGCGACTATTCAGTTCTCTTCTACAGATATCAGGATAAAATTATCTGGGGTTTTACAGCTCTATTTACCTATAATTTCATAGAACATTTTAAGGCAGCCAATTGCCTAGAAGAATAATTTAAGCTCCTTTTTGGCCGCTTCCTGTGAGTCTGAAGCGTGAATTAAGTTGTCAGGCTCCATCTTATAAGCAAAGTCTCCTCTAATAGTTCCCGGAGCTGCTTCAACAGGATCAGTACTCCCGATTAAACTCCTGATCTTCCTAATTGTATCCCCCTCTGATTTTATTACCATAGCAACAATCTTATTTTCTGACATATGACTGACTATATCATCAAAAAAAGATTTATCTTTATGTTCCTCATATAATTCAGTAATAACTTCTTTATCAAATTGACCCATCTTTAACTCTTCAACTATTAAGCCAGCTCTTTCCAATCGAACTATCAACTTCCCTACCAAATTTCTTCTAACTGCTTCAGGTTTCAGTAATACTAATGATTTTTCCACAAATACCTCTCCTCAACTAATATTATTAATTATCTATTATTAAAATAATTATTCTCTAATTCAATTATCAACTCAGCTTCACTCTTTTTACTATAAAAATAATCAGGTATTTCCATTCTTTCAGCTGCTCGATATTCTTCTCTATTCTTAATTATCTCCTTTATCCTGCTTAAATAACCTTCTGCTGTCTTCTCCCAGGTATATGTGGTTTTAACCCTTTCCAGACCAGCTTCATGATAATATTCCCAGCCTTCAGCTCCTAAATAAACCTCAAGAATACCCTGGGCAATATCTTCTGGGTCCTCAGGATCCACTAAAACCCCATACTGTTTTTTACCATCATTCATTATCTCCTCAGGCCCACCATTTTCTGTAGCTACCACCGGGAGACCAGAAGCCATTGCTTCAATTGGTGCCAGACCAAAGGGTTCATAAAAGGCTGTTAGAGCAAAGACCGACTTCCTTTCGGCAAGTACCCTGTAAATAGAAGCCAGCTCCTGCTGACTATTTAATGAAAACATAGTAACCTTTCCTTTAAGATCATTTTTCTCAATAATTTCCATAATCTCATCAAGGATTTCTTTCTCATCTCCACTGGCATTACTGTAATCATCAAAGGGATTATCTATCCCCCTTAATGTTATCACCAGATTAATCCTGGATTGGAGCTCAGCATCACCTGCAAAGGCATTAAGCAAACCTAAATGATTCTTTTTAGGGTCTAATCGGCTGGCTGCAATAACTCCAGGAAGCTCTCTTCTTTCTTCATCAATATCCCTTATAAGCATCTTTTCAAATTTAGACTCTATCTTCTCATCCTCAGGCCCAGTATCTGGATTAAAGATATCAGTATTAACACCAGGTGGTACAACAGCAAAATCCCTATTATCATCTAAATCAACTGTATCAGCATAGGCTCTATGGCTGTACTGACTATCTTTTTCCTGAGAAGTTGAAACAAAATTTGTTGCAGAATTATTCATGCTAATTCTTTCAGCAGCAATCCTTAAATGAAAATTATATCTGGCCAGCATCTCTTCTAAATTACTCTCATCAACATTTAACTTATCCATCTTCTGGGCACCAAGGGAATGGGCTGTAAATGTATATGGTATACCTGTCTCATCCTCCAGCATAGCCCCTGCCAGTCCCCCATCTCCATAATGGGTTGTTACTATATCTGGCTTCTCGCCAATTTCCTCATAGTATTTCTGGATTTCCTCAACATAATCTTTTAAATATGGCCAGAGCTTCTCCTTCTCCAGAAACTCATCTCCCCCAAAGGGTAATCTAACAATATTAACTTTATTTGACTCAGGATAATTATCATACCTGGCTGAAAATTCAGGCCAGTCATCATCCTGTATCTGCCTGGTTAATATATCAACTTCAATATTAAATTCTTTGGCCATAGCAATAGCAATCTCTTTAACATATACAAGCTGGCCACCAAAATCAGGATGTTCTGTCCAATAACTATCAGCTGGGTCAAAATTACCCTGAGGATTTAAAAACGCAACTCTCTTTATATCCATAAATCATCCCTCTTTCATTAAATTATATTTCCTAAACAATGACTCCTCATCAGGCAGCTCAACAATCGCCCCCACCTCTTTAATCACCTCTGCTGCAACAGAATTACCTAATTGAACAGCAAGCTCTAAGCTATAACCTGAAATAACTCCTATATAGAAACCAGACCAGAATGCATCGCCAGCACCTGTTGTATCAACTACTTCAGTGGCCAGAGAATCAAAATGTTTAACTTTATCGCCAGTAGATACAACTAATCCATTTGCCCCCTGGGTCAAAATCACCAGCCTACAACCACTATCATGGAATGATTTAATATAACTCTCTGCATCTCCCCTGCCAAATAAAGCTTCTGCATCATCCAGAGACGGCTTAATAATATCAACTTTAGGCAGTAAATTTTTAATATATTCTATCCCATCCCCTCTGCCCTCCCATAACTGAGGTCGATAATTAGGATCAAGTGATATTATCTTTTTCTGATCCCTGGCTATATTAATAATTTTCTCTATAGCCCTTCTGCTCTCAGGAGCTGACAGGGCAAAAGTAGATAAATGTATGATTTTAGATTTAATAATATCCTCTTCTTCTATCTCATCACTATCAATAAATTTCTCTGCGCCTCTATAGGCAATAAAACTAGGTGATTTCCTGCTCCTGGTTACCATTATGACAGTTGTATTATTATCTCTATCAACTGAAATAGTATCGGTAATTACCCCGGCTTCTTCAAGCCTCTTAATTAAATAATCTCCTAAACCATCATATCCAACCCTGCTAATCAAAGCTGATTTTTTGCCGAACCTGGCCAAATTCATTGCTATATTAGCTGGTGAACCGCCAAAATATCTCTCAAAATTATCTGCCTCAATAAAGGAATCTGCCTCTTCTTTAGAAATTAAGTCAACTAAAACCTCACCAACTGCAAGTAGATCAACAGGAGAATTCAATAACTTTATAGGTTTGTCCAAACTGAATTCCAATAGAAACATCCCCTTATTTAGCTAATTCCAGTCTATTGACTTTATAAAAATATATAAAACTGATCAATATTATTATACCACCTAAAACCATCCAACTTAAATTATAATTATCTGTTATATCTGCCAGCAATCCAAATAAAGGCGGACTAAATATTACCCCAGTCCTTAAAAATATCAAAGCCAGACCAGTTGCTACTCCAGCATCATCAGAACCGGCTGTCTCACCAATATATGTAAAATAAAGTCCCATCCAGCCCATCCCTGACATTCCTAATAAAAAGGAAAAGAGAACAATTAATAATCTGGATCCAGAAAACCTCCAAACAAATAAGCCAAAAAAGAAAAGCATAAATGAAATCATAATTACCAGTAATTTAAGTGCCGGATTTCTTTTACCTTTAAAGAACTTATCACTAATAATCCCCCAGAATGGCCTACCAACAATTCCACCAATCTGTAAAATTCCTAAGGAGAAACCTGCCAGGGTAGCGCTAAAACCTAAATCCAGAGTTAAATATAATGCAAAATGAGCTGGAATAGCACCGATTGCAGTTCCAAAACCAAAGCCAAGCAGACATAATAAGAATAAATGCTTATCAGCAAGAAGCTCTTTAAGTTTTTTGAAAAAAGAAATATCTTTAGCCTCTGTCTTCTGGCTTCTATCACTTAAAAAACCAACTATAAAAAAGCCAACTACAACTGCAGTTATTCCTGATAAAGCTATTGCTCTCCTCCAGCCAAAACTTTCAGCAAAAACCGGTAATAGACTGGCGCCTGCAAAACCACCAATACCTCCACCTGACTGCATTATACCCATTGAGATAGCCCGTTTTGAGTAATGAACCCCTTCAATAATCGCTTTATTCACAGAAGGTGTAACGATACTAAAACCAAAACCACAGATCAATCCTAAAATTAAAAGTACAGAATATACCGGGGCAAAACTATGCAAAAACATCATTCCGCCAACACTAAATACACCTATCATCATTCCTCGCCTGGCACCATAATTATCTACAATTTTGCCACTAAAAACAGCTGCCAGTGTTGCAGAAATAAAAAAGAAGGTTGAATACAGACCGGCCTGGGTTCTACTTAATTGAAAGTCACTCTGGATAAAAGGCATCAAAGCCTGGATTCCCTGCATATTAATTGAAGTAGCAAAATATGCTGTTGATAACAATAAAAGATAATTCCAATCAATTTTCGCTTCCTGATTATTATCCATTAAACCTAACATCTCCTATCCACATTTTAGCTAATATCTCTTAGCCTATCTATATTATTGTAAAATAATAAATCACAGAAAGCAAAAAGATTCCTGCAGCAGTTCCAGCAAAAGGAACAGCTATCTCTCTATAATACTTATCCAGTGAAATATTAAAATATTTAACTGTCATCAAATTACAGAGATGAAAAGGCGATAATACATAGCCAAAATAACTACTAGAAAATATTATCATATGCCAGAGCAGATACATGGAGCTCTCAGTGAATAAAGTTAATAAAATCGGATAAGATATTCCTATTGCTCCGGTATGATTGCCTGTCAGAAGCCCGGCAATAAATGGTATAACTAAAGCAAGCAAAAATAATGGTATTCCAAAGTTAATTAATATTTCAGTCAGAATCATAACCCCTTCTGAACCTTCAATAAAGGCCTTAAAGACCATAATTCCAGCTACCCCAACTGTTAGTTGCAAATTCATTCCATCTAATAGATATTGCCATTTAAATAAATCTCTTTTAAGAAGTATAATATAGATAATAGCTACAAGCAAAGCATAAACAAAACTCATATCTAAAATTAATGGTGGAATGAGCACAATGATAAATGGCAATAATACTTTAATAGCATCCATTAATTTAACTTCTCCAATCTTATCATTCTCATTAATATTTTTTTGGATTACCTTCTTTTTATCATTATTATAATATAGCCAGCCAATAACTATCATGATACCTACAATTGGAATATGCATCAAAGCTATCGTCATCACATTAATATCAGATAAAGATGAAGCTATGATCATGCTCGGCATATATGGGAAGATAAAATACCAGAGGTGGCGATAATATATATTTAGAGAGGTGATTCTAGCCCTGGACATCTTAAGCTGGTCTCCAATAGGCTCAATTATCGGAGCAGAAAATACTGCCCCTCCTGGCATCGGTAAAACTCCAATCATTGATGGTATAGCAGTAATTATAAAAAATATACTACTTAAATAATGCCTGGCAACATCTATTAAATCATTCAATAACTTTAATTCCTTCATCAAAAATCCAAATATAGCTACTAAGCTAACCAGTATAATTAATTCTATAGCTATTGGATCAATAATCCCTGCTATTAATGTTGGAATCAAACCACCAATATTCTCACTTAAATTATTAGTCGAGCTAAGACCTACAATTAATGAACCTAAAAACATAGCTGCTCCAAGGCTCTTCTTCATAGATAATAAAATTACAACAGTAAAGAAAGAAATAATGACTCCTATTAATGGCACCATTAGATATATCCTCCTGAATTATATATAGATAGCCGGCAAAACAATTGCCGGCCATCTAAATCACAAATATTATTATTTAATTTTCACCTTTATTATAGGGCTCACCAATAGCCTTTGGAGGAATAGCTCTGCCAAT